>Ga0334888_1001548_pt1 | contig 29042 bp, 25 predicted proteins | sample GraSluR1_MG_FD_207227 | JGI IMG/M metagenome (GOLD analysis project Ga0334888, IMG submission 207227) | Sludge microbial communities from methane-producing bioreactor in Wageningen University, Netherlands - Granular Sludge_3_08-R1 | ecosystem: Engineered > Bioreactor > Anaerobic > Unclassified ...
CGATTGAAATAAATGACAAAGAATATATATTTGAACAATTGACAAATATAGACCTGAATTATTATCAAGTTACTATTCCAAGTAGTGATGTATCAAATTCAGATGAAATAAGAACTGGTATATTCAGACAAGCAGGAGAATTTAATCCTCAAAAAAGTTCTGCAACAGCTCCAGAAACAGTAAGTGTAGACATAGCTCAAATAACAATTACAGCAAATGTTGTTAATCAATTCAATACAAAAATATCAGATTTAGTAATAACTGATTTTGAAATAACAGGAACACATGCAGACAAATTAACAATAACCCAAGTAACAGAAAATAATGATAACTACAATATAACTGCAACAACAACAATAGTTGCAGGGACTTATACATATAATTTAGTGGTTCTTGGAGAAACGATACAAGAAAACATGACACTTCAAACATTACCAGGAATACCTCATATAGATAGCATAGTCAACAGAACAAGTCCAGAAATAGTCTGTTCAAGAGAAAGAGAAACTACAGTAGTAGCAACAGTAGTTGATCAACACAATAATGCGATAACCGGATTAACAAAAGAAGATTTTGCAGTAACTTCGGAATCAACATTCACAGTAACACAAAGTATTCCTAATCAAAACACGTATACACTAACAATACAAACACCAGAAGATATAGGGTCATATACACCAACATTAACAGCCAAAACTATTGCTATAGGAATTTTTACTATAGAAGTAGCAGTTCGTGAATTTTCATCAGGAGATGGAACAGAAATTTCGCCATATGAAATAACAAGCTGGTATCATTTACACAATATAAGAAATCATTTGAATAAAGAAGACGTTTACTTCAAATTGATGAATGATTTAGATAAAGATTCTTCTGGTTATCATGAATTTGCTAGTAATCAAGCAGACAGCGGAAAAGGCTGGAATCCTATAGGAGTATTAGCTTCTCAATTTAGAGGAACTATTGATGGAAATGATTATACAATATCTGACTTATATATAAATAGAGCTCAACAAGGAACAGAATATATTGGTTTATTTGGATTTGTTTCGGATGCCTCAATTACAAATTTAAAATTATCTAATATAAATATAACAAGCCTTAGATATGTCGGTGCATTAGTTGGTTATGCATTAGACACCGAATTTAAAAATATACATTTAACGAATGCAAACATAAAAGGTACACTTGGCGTTGGGGGATTAATTGGTTTAGCAGGAGGTTCTTCACAAATATACAATTGCTCCGTATCAGGTCGAATAGAAGGAGAAGGTGCATTAGGGGGATTAGTTGGTTTGTTAGATCGCTCAAACATTGCAGCTCCTTCAGTTGAACGAAGTTATTCTAACGCAACTGTAATGGGTACAGGAAGTGGTGTTGGGGGATTAGTTGGATTAGCATCAGGACATGAATCTCATAGAATTATTATTAAAAGATGTTATACTTTAAATGAATCAGCAGTAACAAAAGTTGAATCAACAGGTACAGGAAATACAATATATGTAGGCGGATTAGTTGGTCATATGTCACAAACAATAATAACAGAATGTTATTCGAAAATATCCGTTAAGGCAACTAATGGAGTTATTGGCGGATTAGTTGGATATATGAATTATGCTCAAATAAATAATAGTTATTATGTTGAAGGGAAGATAGAAGGAAATAACAGAGTAGGTGGATTAGTAGGACAAATACATATGTCAAGTCAAGTAATTAATTCCTATTTTGCAACATTCATAAATACCGCTAATTATGGAAGTGCAATGCTACGCCCATTTATCGCGGTAAGTAATACAGCTAATCCTCTTTTTAATAGTTATTATGATAGTACTCTTTGGTTAGGTTCAACTACATATGAAGGAAACAGAACAACAATTCAAATGAAAGAAGGAACGCCTTCAGAAGACATATATAAAGATTGGTCTACCGATATATGGTATTTTGGAACAAATACAGAATATCCAATATTAAAATATTGGAAACTTATGGAAGACGGAATTGTATCTTATACATTAAAAATGGAAAAAGAAGGAGACGGAACAATATCTCCTGATGTAGGAACATATGATTATCCAGAAGGAACAAACGTTACTATAAGTGCAACTCCAACAGTTTTTTCTTTATTTAAAGAATGGGTTGGAGATGTAGAAGATAAAAATAATCTTACAACAACAGTAAATATGGATTTTAACAAAATAGTGAGAGCTGTTTTCGATAGCAGACTTATAGTAAATCCTTCAACAGCAACAAATGTAAAAGCTGGAGAAATATTAGAATTAACATACACTTTTATAGGATATAATCAACAATCTGTTCAATTAAGCGTAGAAGGAAACTTGAAAGGAAGGTTTAGTTTGAATTCAGATATGTCATCATCGACATTTGATATAACAACTTTAAATGGCACAACTGATGAAAACGGACAATTGAAAGTTTATTTTAGAGACTATTTTACAATGCCTGAAAATATTCAAAACAAAGGAAAAGTGAAAGCACAAATAGGAGAAGCATTTATATCTACAGGAGACATAACAGTAGTAGCAAACGAAATGAATGCTAGTTATACAACAATTGAAAGAACAAGTGCTTTAAATACAGTAAATACACCAAATAATTATACTTTGAAAATAACATTAAGAGATGAATACTATAATCTAATAACCCAACAAAAAACTTTTACTGTTAAAATAATACATGATGAAAACATTTGGGAAACCCTTGAAAATCATGTCTTTACTAATGGTATTTCAACAATAACAAAAACACAATCAGACCTCGGAACATATAATGGAATAAAAGTTAAATTAAATGATGAAGAAATAGGAACGTTTGATTTAATAGTAAAAAAAGAATTTGAAGGTGGAGACGGTACAGAAAATGCTCCATTTCAAATAACTGATTGGTTTCAATTACACAATGTAAAAAACTATGTTGGTGAACATCCAGATAAAGCTAACAAACATTTCAAGTTGATGAATAATTTAGATGAAACATCGACAGGATATCATGAATATGCAAGTTCACAAGCAAATGATGGACAAGGTTGGGTACCAATAGGTGAAAATCAGGGTTATTTTGATGTTTTCATAGGAAAGTTTGATGGAAACAACAAAACGATATCTGATTTATATATAAATAGACCTTCAACAGCTAGACAGGGTTTGTTTGGTTCTACTAAAGACTCTGAATTTAAAGATTTAAATTTAACAAACATAGAAATAATTGGACATACATATATAGCTGCATTAGTAGCTAATCCTCAAGGGAATAATATCATAGAAAACATACATGCATCTAATATAAAATTAACAGACCTAAATTTAACAGGGGACTTTAATGGTACAGGAGGGTTGGTTGGTTCTGGAAGTGTCACTATAAGAAATAGTTCTTCTGAAGGTACTATAACAGCTGGAAACTCCGTAGGTGGACTAGCAGGAAATCTTTATTTTGGTTCTATAGAAAACAGTTCTTCTTTTGTAAAAGTTGAAGGAAATAACTATATAGGTGGGTTAGTTGGTAGAATGGATTCCTCTAAAATAGAAAAAAGTTACACAAGTTATACTGATTTTGATTCATTTTCAGTGATAGGAAATTCCTATGTAGGTGGATTAGTTGGATCTTTTGAGGGGTCTAATAGTTCATCTCACAATATAAAAGAAAGTTTTTCAACAGTAAATGTAAAAGGAACTGATCGGATTATAGGTGGGTTAGTTGGAATGATTAATGGTTATTCTTTAATAGAAAACAGCTATGCCACAGGAAAAGTTGAAACTCCTCAGATAGCGATAGGTGGATTAGTTGGTAATAATTTAGGTTCTGTTAGAAATAGTTATGCAATTGGAGAAGTTGTTACAAATAAGACTTCTTTTGAAGAAAAAGGTGGTTTAATAGGTTATGGAAATTCTGGTTGGGTAGAAAGCAGTTATTATGATACACAAACAACAAAACAAACAGATGAAGAATCACCCAATAGGAAAGGAATAGGCAAAACAACAATAGAAATGAAACAGGGTACTCCATCAAACGATATATACAAAGATTGGTCAACAGAAATATGGTACTTCGGAACTACTGAAGACTATCCTAAACTACATTGGGAATAACATTTACTGAAAGAGAAGGAATAATTAGCTTCCACCATATAGCGGCACTTCTATCCGTGGTGCTACTTATATGCGGATTGCAATTCGTAACCAAACGACTGATAGCTCTCTTAAATCTAGCTTTTTAGGCTTCCGACTTGCAATGAATGCAACAGAATAATCTTAAAATAAAAAACACATCACTATTAAAATAGTGACGTGTTTTTATTTTATATAGCTTTTCCATGATTTAATCATTTTTTCAATATCTTGATCCGTTTCTTTTTTTAATAATGCACTTCCAATAAAAGATGCATCTGCTCCTGCTTCACTAACCATTTTATAATCTTCTTTTGTAGATATTCCCACTCCACAATATATAGGGTTAGAAATTCCTATACTTCTTAAATATTCAATAATTTTTTCTAAAGTTTCAAACCCTTCTTTAAATCCTTTTTTTCCACATTTTGCTTGTAAATATATAAACCCATTCGAGTTTAAAGCATTTTTTATCTCTTTTTCATCTAAATGATATTGAATATAAACAGAAATTTTTAAATTGTTTTTTATTAAAATATTTTTTATTTCATCATCTTTATTTCCAACTAATATAATATCTTCAATATTATTTAAATTACAGTTGATAATAAATTTTTCTACCCCATATTCTATAATACTGTGTTCATAAGACAAAAGAAGTATTTTTAATTGTGGATATTTATTTCTTATTTTATTTATATTTTCAAAATAAATATCATAATCATTACATTTTAAATAAGCTTCTTTCATTCGATTTCCTATAAACTCACTATCTAAAAAAGGATTATTTGTAGGCATATCTATTTCTAATATATCGCATCCTGAATTTATATAAACATCTGCTCTTTTTAAACTCGTTTCAATATCTGGATATCCAAATGATAAGTAACCTATAAATTTACAATTACTCATTTTTTACCTCCGAAATATATTTTTATCAATAAATTTTTCATACTTTCATATTGAGGAATAATAGGGTTTGTTTTTGTACAACCATCATTTAAAGACATTTTTATTAAATCATCCAATTTGTTCTCAAAAAGATCGTCATCTTTTAAATATTCTTTTAAATTAGAAGGTATATTTAAATTTTTGTTCAGTATTTTTATTTCATCTAAAATATTTGAAATATTCAACTTATTACATAAAGATTTTAATTTTTCTGAAGTCGACTCATCTTCCATATTATATTCAATAACATAAGGCAATATTATCGCATTTCCAAGACCGTGAGGAATATTAAATAAACTTCCCAAAGAATGTGATATGCTGTGAACTATTCCAAGAGAAACATTTGTAAAAGACATTCCGGCTATAGCAGAACCTATAAGCATCATTTCTCTATTTTTTAAGTTTGGATTTTTATAAGATTCATATAAATTATTTAAAATAACTTCTATCGATTTTTCAGAAAAAATATCACTTAAAAAATTTGCTCTGTTAGAAATGTAAGATTCAATCGCATGAGTTAAAGCATCCATTCCAGTATAAGCAGTTATTATAGGAGGAAGACTCATAACCATTTCAGGGTCTAATATAACTATATCCGCTATCAACTGCATATCACTTACTCCAAATTTTTGCTTTGTTTCAGCATCGGAAATAACTACCGAACGACTCACTTCACTTGCAGTACCACTCGTTGTAGGAATAGCTGCTATTATCGCTTTTTTTCTTATTTTTGGTAATTTGTTATGTAAACTTGTAAATTTTTCGATTGTATCTATATAAGGGTGTTCATATAAAATCCACATTGATTTTGCTGCATCCATAGCAGATCCACCGCCAACAGTTACAATAAGATCTGGTTTAAATTTTATCATTTTTTTTGCACCAGATTTTACCACTTCAAAATTAGGATCAGGCGGAATAATTTCATCAAATATTTCAACTTCAAATCCCGCTTCTTTTAAATAATCTGATATTTTTTTTAAAATCTCACTATTTATTAAAAAATCAGCAGGAACTATATACGCTTTTTCTCCTTTTAAACTTTTTAAATGAGTTAAAGAATCTTCTCCAAAAATAATTTGTTCTCCACCAAATTTCATAGGTCTCATCATAAAAAACGTCTCCTTTAACTTTTAATTATTTTAATCAAACTTTCAACTTTTTCTAAACATATAGAATTGTCTTTTTTTAAACTTGTACCCACTATCGCACCATGTGCATAAACAAATTGTTCTTTCGCGTTTTCATGACCAAATCCACTTCCTATAATAACAGGAACTTTAACAGTATTTCTTACTCTTTTTAACGATTCTAAAGGAGTTTCTCCACCGGTATGTGCCCCCGTAACTATTAAAGCATCTGCTCCACACATAACCGCCATAGCCGCCGACTTTTCAATAGATTGTTCTGTGATTCTATTTGTATATTTAACTTGAATATCCGCAAAAATTTTTACATTTTCCGCATTTATCATCTTCCTATATTTTAAAGCTTCTTCACATACAGGCTTTATTATTCCTACAAAAGAATCTACAGTATCAACAAAAACAGGAATTCTTATAAAATCTCCACCTATAGCTTTTGCAATAGAAAAAGCTGCTTTATAATCGTTGAATGCCGCATCTATACCTATAGGAATATTGACTTTTCTTTTTATTATTGAAGAAACTGCTGAAAGTGCCGCTACTTGAGCCACGTCAAGATTTACACCATAAGGCATATCTTCATGATTTTCAATCATTAAAGCATCTACTCCACCCTTTTCAAGATTAACAGCATCGTTTATCCCATTTAAATATATATCTTTCATATTATCCTTAAAATTTGCTGTTCCAGGTAAAGCTTTTAAATGAACCATACCTATAACAAAATTTCCATTAATTAATTTATCAAACCAATTCATTTTGGGCCTCCTTTACTTTCGCATATTTCGCCATTCCATTTAAAACAACATTTATTAAATCATCTTCAGCTTTATCTCTATTCTCACCTTTTAGGAAATCAACTAAATTTTCTAAAACCGTTGTCATAGTTACTATACAACCTTTTATTCCCATTAAATTAGTTAAAGTTAATATTATACTTGATTCCATATCTATACCACTTATATTCAATTCTTTTAAATTTTTAAAAGTATTATTTACTTCATTATTCATTTTATTAGATAACTTAGACTCTTTCATTTGAGAATAAAAACCATCCATACTACATATTATTCCGTTATCATATTCTATTCCATACTCTTTTGAACTTTCGTTCATATATTCAATTAAATCGTATGATGCACAAGAAGGATAAGAAACAGGTGCATATGTTCTACTCGTTCCATCTTCTTTCATTACAGCTGAAGGAATTATCAATTTTCCGAGAAGATCTTTTTTTAACCCCATTATTGTACCGAGTCTTACCGCCACTTCCATTCCACAATTATACATTTCTTCAAGAGCTATTGCCGCAGACGGTGCTCCTATACCTGTAGAAGTTACTGTAATTTTTATCCCATCATAAAAACCAGTATATGTTAAATACTCTCTATTAGAGGCTATTTTTTTTGCAGATTTCATTTTTGAAGCTACTTTTTCTACCCTTCCCGGATCACCGCAAAATATAACATATTTTGAAATACTTTCCGAATCCACCTGTAGATATAATGTTTTATTCATTTTCAACCTCCATAATATTCTATTAATCTATTTTTTATTTGATTTATATTTGGAACATTTTCAAGACACCCTTTTTTTTCAATAATAAAAGAAGCCGTTACAGAACCTATTTTTGCACAATTTTCATATGTATCTTTGTTTAAAAAACCATATATAAAACCTGACATATAAGCATCTCCGGCACCTGTGGTATCCACAACATTTTTTAACCTTATAACATCAATTGAATTTTTTATTATTTCATTATTCTTTTTATAAATTAAATCAGTAGGTTCAATTCCTTGAGTAATTACAATGCAATTCAACTTTTTTGTAATTTCAAATAAATTTGTTATATCCGATATTTCAAATATTTTTTCTATTTCTTTTTTTTCACAATCATTCATAAAAATAAGACTTGAATTACAAATTATTTCTCTTAACAAATCACAATCAAACGCATCAAAATCACATTTCATACCAAAAATTATAGGCACATCATTTTTAACAGCATATTCGACTAATTTTTTGTTATATTCTTTTTCTCCAACTGTAATTGCAAGATAAGAAGATCTTTTTATCAATTCTTCATCAATTTTGAAATCATAAGTTTTATCCATAGCCCCTTTGTAAAAAAGTGTTATATGATTTCCCTCAGTATCTTCGATTAAAAGAGAACTTGAAGTATTAACTTCTGGAACTTTTTGAATTCCTTCTAAAGAAACATTGTAAGATTTCAAAAAATCAGAAAACCCAGAAGATTCAAAATCTTTTCCCACTTTTACAACAGGCAAAGCTTTTTTTCCAAAATTAGACAATATAACTGATATATTTATACTACATCCACCAATATATGATTTTAAAAAATCATCATTTTTTATAATCGAAGTTTTATGAAGCTCAACAGAATTATCTACATATATTATTTTATCTACGCTCGGATACCCTGATACTAAAATATCTATATCTTTCATAAAAATTCTCCTCTTTCCAAAAAATCAATCGCATCTTTTTTCGACAAAACCTTTCCAAAATATTTATCTATATCTTCCAAATTTATTTCATGAGAATTTTCATTCTTTGAAGCTGTACACTCTCTTATAACAAAAGTATTATAATCTAAATAATACGAATCATGAACGGTAGCTCTAATACAATTATTTGTCTTTATACCAGTAATCAATAAATCTTTTATATTGTTTTCTCTTAAAATCAAATCAAGATCTGTAGAAAAAAATGCACTATACCTTCTTTTAAAAACAACATAATCGCTCTTTTCACAAAAGTTTAATTTATCAATTATTTTATCTCCATCAGTTCCTTCAACACATATAGGCTCAAAATTTTCAAGATTTTTATCGTATTTATCTTTTCTATAAGAATGTCTAACAAAAATAATAAGACAACCATTTTTTCTTGCTACATTTATAACCTCATTTATATCAGGAATAATTTTATTATAAGAATCATGATAAGCCTTTCCGTCAGGAGAACAAAAATCATTCAACATATCTATAACTAACAAAGCCTTTTTAATCATTAGATATCCCCCTTCTTATTTTTTTTCTTCTATTTCTAATTCCTAAAATCGTAAGAATAGATATAACCAATATAAACGGAATTATTTGAATCAAAGAGCCAGGAACATCAAAAATTTGCAAAGAAATTTGTAAAGTTTCTCCAAGACCAAAAATAAAACTAAAAAGATAAGTTCCTAAAGCCGACCCCTTACCGCTAAAAATTGCAGCTAAAGCTATAAAACCTCTTTCAGCAGTCATTTTTTCAACAAAAAGATTTAAACTTTCAAGAGATAAATTAACTCCTGCTAAAGCACAAAAAACAGAACTCAATATAACCGATATATAACGTGTCTTTTCAACTTTGATTCCAGCCGCTTTTGCCGCATCTTCATTCTCTCCGACTACCCTTATATAAAGACCTAATTTTGTATGTTTTAAAACTATATACGTTATAAATAAAAGTAAAAAAGAAAAATATACTATAGGCGTATGATTATTAAAAATATCTGATAAAAAAGGAATTCTATTTAACAAAGGAATATCTAAAGGTTTCAACCCAACAATTTTACTTGAAGATAAAATCCCTCTTATACCAAACCATTGTTGAAGCCAAAAAGCCGTTATTCCAAAAACCGTTAAATTAACAGCAAGTCCGACAATAATAACATTCCCTTTAAGAGTAATTCCAAAAAACGAAAAAATCATCGCTATTATAATAGAAACAAAAATACTACAGAAAATTGCAAGCACAGGATTTGATGTAAAATAACTAACAACAACACCAGTAAAAGCCGCCATAAGCATCATGCCTTCAAGAGCTATATTTAAAACACCCGCTTTGTAAGTATACAACCCCCCCAAAGCAGCTAAAGCTATCGGAGTAGTAACCCTTATTGCTGTATGTAAAAATTCCATTGTTTTTCACCTACTTTTTATCTTTTTGAATCTTTTTACAGTAAAATCGACTGCAAGGAAAAATATTATCAACCCTTGAATTACAGAAATAATTGTTCTTGGAACATCCGCCATTATTTCCATTTTTGCTCCGCCGCTATAAAGACCTCCAAAAAATATCGATGAAAATATAACTCCTAAAGGATTATGACTACTTAACAAAGAAATAGTCAAACCATCCCAACCTAACCCAGTTGAAAAACTTGCAATAAATCTTCTATAAGTTCCCAATATTTCTAAAGCACCTGCAAGTCCTCCCAAAGCACCAGAAAAAGTAATTATATAAATAGCTTTTTTAGAAGTCTGCATTCCCGATGATTCTGAAAAGTTAACATTTTTTCCCATAGACTCTATATCATATCCAAAAGTAGTTTTTTTGAAAACCCAATATAATAAAAATGCGAAAATTAACGATACAAAAAAACCATAATGAAGCATAGAATTTTGAAAAATTCTCGGAATTACAGCAGATTCTTGAATCATTCTTGTAGCTGCAAAACCTGCTTCTTTAGACTTAAACGGAAAAGAAACGAGATAAGTAGTACCAAGAATAGCTACATAATTCATCATAATTGAAGTTACCATTTCATTTATATCTAAAATTCCTTTTAAAACTCCGGGTATAAATGCAAATAAAGCTCCAGAACCCATCCCAACTAACAATGCAAAAGGTATATGAATAAAAGAAGGAAGACTTTGAAAATATATCCCTACAAGAGTAGAACAAAACGCTCCAACATACAATGCTCCCTCAACTCCCATAAAATAAAGGTTAGATTTAAATGCAATTGCTGTCGCTGTTCCTGTCAATATCAGAGGAGAAGCATAATAAAGAGTTGATAAAATTGCTCTTTTATCTCCAAAAGCACCTAAAAATAAATTGTAAAAAGCCTCTATAGGATTAATATTAGAAATAATCAATATCACACTTCCTACCAAAAAAGCAAGAAAAACAGGCACTATAAATTTTAAAATATTGAAATTTAAAAGTTTTTTAATCATCGCTATTCACATCCATACCAGACATTAAAACACCTATTTTTTCTTTATTAATATCTTCACCTTCAAGCTCTCCGAGTATTTTACCTTTGTACATAATTAAAACTCTATCACTTAAATTTATTATCTCTGACAACTCTGAAGAAAAAAGAAGAATACCCATACCTTTATTTTTACATTGCATTATTTCCGAATGAATAAATTCTATTGAACCAATATCTACTCCCCTTGTAGGTTGACTCACAAGAAGAACCTCCGGATTTTGACTAAGTTCTCTTGCTATAACTACTTTTTGAGCATTTCCGCCGGATAAACTATTTACATTATTTTCTATTGAATTTGTTCTTATATCAAATTTATTCTTTAAATTTTCAGAATGATTTTTTATTTTTTCCCAATTAAAAATACCTATTTTTTTTGACGCATACGAATAATGATACCCCGCAATAATATTTTTATAAATACTCATATCAGAACACAAAGCGTATATATACCTATCTTCAGGAATAATACCTATCTTATTTTTTCTTATCTTTCTTGAATCAAAACAAGTAATCTCTTTATCGTTATGCTTTATAACTCCATTATTACATTTAATAATTCCAGACAATATTCCAAAAAGTTCTGTCTGACCATTCCCCTCAACACCTGCAATTCCAACAATCTCACCTTTTCTCACATTTATATTTATATTATCTAAAATTACCCGTGATTTGTTATGAAGACTAACACCTTCTACTGAATATATAACATCTCCAATATCACTTTTAACTTTATCTACATTCAAAATAACTTCTCTTCCTACCATCATTTTAGCAATTTCTTTAATAGAAATTTCTGATGTTTTTGCACTCCCTACAATCTCACCTCTCCTAAGAACCGTCACATTATCTGAAAAATCTTTTACTTCATTTAACTTATGAGTTATGATAATTATAGTTTTACCTTTTTTCTGTAAATCCTTTAAACTTTTTAATAATTCCTCAACTTCTTGAGGCGTTAAAACAGCAGTAGGCTCATCTAATATTAATATCTCTGCATTTTGATATAAAACTTTTAAAATCTCTACTTTTTGTTTCTCTCCAACAGAAAGCTCTTTAACTTTTGAATTTGCTTTAAAAGAATAACTATATTCATCAATTAAACCTTGAACAATTTGCTTTTCTTTTTCATAATTAATAAATAATTTTCTTTTACTAATTTCATTACCTAAAAAAATATTTTCCGCTATAGTCAAACTTTCAACTAATTTAAAATGCTGATGAACCATACCAATTTTATTTTTTATCGCATCTTTAGGATTCTTAATTTCAACTTTTTTTCCTTTAATATAAATATCTCCGGAAGAAGGCGAATATAATCCATAAAGCATATTCATCAGGGTGGTTTTCCCCGCTCCGTTTTCACCAACAAGAGCGTGGAAATCACCTTTATTAATTTGAAGATTAATATCTTTATTTGCGTAAAATTCTCCAAACTTTTTTGTAAGATTATGCGTGTTTATTATTTGTTCCATATAAAACACCTCTTTGAATTAATTGGCAGTAATATCTGTAACTTTAATCTTGTTATTTATAATATCATTTTTAATTTGATCAAGTATTCTTAAATAGCCACTTGGAATTATATTTTTTGTATATTTCATATCGGTTAATCCTACACCATCTTCAGCTAATCCAGGATTAATTACAGTATTTTCTTCAAGTTTTTCTTCGTTTAAAAGCTTAATAATTTCATAAATCGACAAATCTACTTTTTTCATCATACTAGTTAAAATTACACCGGGATTTAAATAATCTTGATCAGTATCTACACCAATAGCGTAAACGCCTCTATTTTCAGCTTCTTCAAAAACACCAAGTCCAGTTCCACCTGCAACAGAATAAATAATATCAACACCATTACTTATTTGTGCAGAAGCAATTTCTCTACCTTTATTTGGATCTCCAAAACTATTCGCATAACCAACCACAACCTGTATATCTTTATCTATATATCTTGCACCTTCTCTATACCCAACTAAAAATTTATCTATACCAGGAGATTGAAACCCTCCTATAAACCCAATCTTTTTATCCGCATTAATTCCCGAAATTGAAGTGTCAACAGTCATCATAGCAGCTAAAGCCCCTGCTAAAAAAGAACCCTCATGCTCTCCATAAACTACCGAAACAACGTTAGGAACTTCTACAACCTGATTAAAAATTGCAAAAAAAGTATCTTCATATTTCGGAGCAATTTCTTTTAAAACATCTCCATGTGCATATTCCATTGTTATAACAAGATCATACCCTAACTGTGCCAAATCATTTAAAAATTTTTCTCCTTCAGCAACATCTCTTGGTTCTATAACTCTTATTTCAATATCTAATTCCTCTTTTGCTTTTAATAAACCTTGATAACCACTATCATTCCAAGATTTATCGCCTAATCCACCTTGACTCGTTATCATTGCTACCTTTAAAGTACCTTTTTCGTCTTTTTTTTCACATGATGTAAATAAAACAACTGCCATAACACACACTAAAACAAAAAATAGTTTTTTCATGAATAGTTCCTCCTCTAAAATTTTTAGAATTTATATAAAAAGCAACTTCAATTTATTAATCAATTTGTTTTATAAAGTTTTTAATTATTTAAAATAAATATCTTATAATTAGATTATAACGTTATAATGTTTTAAAACAAAATATGAATGTTCTCAATAAAATCTATTTAAAGGCAATTAATAAATAAAAATCAAATTTATTAAAATAATTTATAAAAATTTAAAATATTTGAGGTGACCTCATGCCAGAATATGCAATTGCTTTATATCCACAATTTGGAAACGAAAAAGAAGATATTATTTATTTAGAAACAGCAAAAGAATTTAAAATTTCAGAAATTTTTTTATGTATATTTTCAGAAGAAAGTTTAAAAAAATCAAAAAAAGTAATAAATTACGCTTTAAAAAATGATTTTAAAATAACTACAGATATACATTTAGAAGATTTCAAAAATTATAATGTAACTTATAATAATTTATCTTTTTTTAACGATTTGGGAATACACACAATACGTTTAAATAAAGGATTAAACGGATATGAAGAAGCCTGTATGACTTATAATGAACACGGAATTAAAATTGAAGTAAATATAAGCAGTGATTCTTCTACAATTGAAAAAATTATAAATTATAGACCTAAAAAAAATATGTTAAAAGCATCTCACAATTATTATCCAAAAGATTATACCGGTTTATCTGAAAAAACATATACAGAAACAAATAAACAAATTAAAAAATATAATATACCTATAAGTGACTTTATTTTTTCACAAAACGGCACTTTTTCTGTTAAAAAAAATTGTTTTAAAACGCCTACTCTTGAAAAACATAGAAATATGAACATTATAACCCAAGCAAAACATTTGTTAAGTCTTGAATTAAATGATAAAATAATAATAGGAAATTGTTATGCAACAAAAAATGAAATTAAAAAACTTTCTAATCTTAACGATTCTATAACAACATTTGATATAATAGTTTTAGATAATATAAATCAAAAAGAAAAAGAATATTTAGAATTTCCTTATTATACATGTCGTGAAGATTTATCTGAATATACAATCCGAACAATTCAAGCAAAAAAAGAAATAAATAATATATGCCCACCAAACAATACGATAGATATTAAAAAAGGATATATTTTTATAGATAATGATCTTTCAGAATATGCTGGAGAATTGTCAATAGCTTTAAAAGATATTCCAAACAATGGAAAAATGAATGTAATAGGAAAAATAATAAATGAAGAAATTTTTTTATTAAATTATTTAAACTCTTGGAAAAAATTTAATTTCAATATTATATAAAGGAAAGGGATATTTTATGACAGGTATAAACAAAAATTCTGGATTACCTCTTTACAAACAAGTTATGGATGATTTAGAAATAAAAATAATTAATGGAGTCTATAAAATTGGAGAAATAATTCCAGCCGAACCAGAACTTATGAAATCTTACAACGTAAGCCGTATAACTATAAGACGAGCGATGGACGATCTCACAAAAAAAGGGTACATTGAAAAAAGACCCGGAAAAGGCACATTTGTTATAAACAAACACATTTCTATGGAAGTACAAGAAAAAATCAAATTAAAAAGTTTTTCTCAAAAAATGAAAGATATGAACGTTGAACTTCATACAAAAATTATTTCTTTTGAAAAAATTAAAGTAGATATAAATTATTTTGATAAAGCATTACCTTCAAGCACTCATTATTACCTTTTAAAAAGACAAAGAAGTATCAATGAAGAAATAATAATGGAATTTGATACTTACGTTTCATGCAAATATGATTTAGATGAATTTTTAAATGACCCAGAACAAATTATCTCTTTATATGAAATATTTAGAGAAAAAAACATAATTATAAAAAGAGCAACAGACTATATGGAAGCCATCCTTGGGAAAGACATTCCAAATAAAGATTTTAATTTAAATAAAAACACACCTCTTTTGAAAAAAACAAGAGTCGCTTACGATTTAGAAGAAGATATGATAGAATATACAGAAGTTTATTATAAACCATCAAAATATATTTACAGCAACGAATACATATACATTTAAAACTTCTCTTATATAGAGAAGTTTTTTTATATTAAAATTCGCTAAAATTTATTTTTTCTGCTAATTCTTTTAATTTATTACCTTCTACACGATAAACAGTCCATTCATCCATTGGAATTGCTCCCATCTCCTTATAAAATTTTATAGAAGAACTATTCCAATCCAAACACCACCAATCTAAACGCTCGCAATTACGTTCTAATGCTACTTTTCCTAAAAAAGATAAAAGAGCCTTACCATACCCTTTTCCACGATAATCTGGAATCACATAAAGATCTTCCAAATAAAGATTCGCTTTCCCTAAAAATGTAGAATAATTGTGAAAAAATAATGCAAAACCCACAGGTTTACCCATTTCTTCAGCAATAATTACTTCCGCTTGATTTTTAACAAATAATGAATCCATAAGACTATCTTCCGTTGCCACAACTTGATCTAAAAGATTTTCATAATCAGCTAATTCTTTTATAAAATTTAAAATAAGTGGAACATCATTTTTTGAAGCAAAACGAATTTTAAATCCTTCTATATTTGTATTATAAATCTTCATAAACATCTCCTTTTTCACTAATTATTTATACTTCAAAATTAAAGAAAATTTTTTTCTGATTTAAACATATTCTTTTAAAAGTGATAACAATTTATCATTTGATTCTTTCGTATGAGAAGCGAAAATAGAAAATTTTAAAACACCGTCTTTACCTGCACCTATATAATTTGAATAAGTTATACAAACACCTTTATTAAAAAGCTCTTTTTGAATAGATTTCATTTTTATCGAATCACCAATAACAAAAGTTGCTACAGGAGTTTCTGTCATTTCCACATTTATTCCTAAATCGTTTAATCCTTTTTTTAAATAATGAATATTTTCTCTTAATTTAATTAACAATTCAGGATGATTTTTTACATACTTTAAGCTTTCTGCTGTCATTGCTGCTGAAGCACTCATTCCACTTGAGGTCCCCCAAAATGGTGCAGAAGATGTAACTAAATCTATTACTTTTTTACTACCCAAAACTAACCCGCCATATGCACAAAAAGCTTTAGCCATTGACCCACCACCAATTACTCTATCTCGGGGTAAATTAAATTTTTCAATAGCACCTTTTCCTGTATTTCCAACAGTTCCAAAAGAATGGGATTCATCAACAACAATCCAACCATTATATTTTGAAATAATTTCATAATACTTGTTTAAAGGCGGAATATTCCCGTAAGTAGGAAACATACCATCAGTAGCGATTATAGGAATTTGATCTTTTTCAAGATTATTTTCTAAAACTTTTTCTAAATCATAAGAATCAGTATGTTTAAATCTAAAAATAGGTTTTTCACAAGCATAAGCACCATCTGTAATACTATAATGTGCTTTTTCATCTAAAAATATTACATCATACTCTTCTTTTAAAGCTTGTAAAACTATATTACCAAATAAATACCCCGTAGAAAAATACGTTGCCGATTCTACCTCAAAAAAATCACACGCTGATTTTACAACCTCTAAATAAGGTGGAATATTAAAACCATAATGTCTAGGAGTTTGACATAAAGAACCATATTGCTTTAAAGCTTTTACACCCGCATCAATAATTGACTCTTCATCAGAAATACCCAAATAACTACACCCGCTGTAATTGATAATTTCCTTACCATTAACTACCATTTTTGAACCACTTGGGGAATCAACTATAAACATTTTTTTATCTCCTTTCATTTATTATGATATATTTAAATTATTTGCAAAACCATTATTCATTTCAATTTTATCATAAAATATAATTTATTACTCCATATAATAGTTTTTTATATTTTGATATAACCTCAAGCTCACTTCCGCTTTTACAAAACATTAACATAAAAAGATATTTTTTACCTATTGACATGAAGTTCGGTCTACGTACTATAATTTTATTATAATCAAACAAAATAAAAATTAAAAAAAATATAAAATACTTATTCCAAACTTTAAAATTTTTACAAAAAACCACAAAAATAATCTCTAAATTAAAATTTTTAAAAATAAAATAAAAAATATTGAAATATCGCTTGACATTTTTAAAAATTAATGATATAATTTTATTAAATAATTAAAAAACATAAAAAAATATAGGAGGTGGAGTAAAATGTTTAAAGCAAATAAAAGAAATTCTTACTTCTCTGGATATGATAAATTGGATAATGAAATGAAAGAAGTTTATTTAGAAAACATCAGAAGAATTTAGTTAGGCGAAAGATGATGAGATGGCAAAAAAACAAAAAAATAAAGGGGGAATTAAAAATGACTACAAATAAAAGATTTAAAATTATTGATAGAATTGATAACGAAATGAGAGATATTTACTTAGAAAGAATCAAAACTATTTAATGGAAAAGGAGGCGAAAATAATGGAAAGAAAATTTAACTCTTACTATTCAGGTTATGATAAATTAGACAATCAATTAAAAGAAATTCACTACGAAAATATAAGAAGAATATAATTTTATAATATATTTAAACCCCTGTTGAAAAATCAACAGGGGTTTATTATTAAAATTAAGGATTAGAAAAAATACCCATAAATAAAGCTGCTCCAGTATAATCATCTTCTATAACATAAAAAAATGGTCGGTTACAATTGAAAATAATAGGCCTTACAGGCATACTTGTAGCCCTTATACCTATAACAGTAACAGCTGCTGCTTCCGTTCCTGCCTCATCATTTATTATCTTTGCATTTTGAAAAACTTCACTTATATAAACATTTTGACCACCAAGTTCAATCATTTCCTTAAAATCTGCTTTTGCCGGATTAAAAGAAAGATCCATTCCAAGCTTTACTAAAATAGTACTCAAATCATTTTTCACTTCATATTCAAACTTAGGCATAAACACACCGAGTCTTTCAATTCTACCATTTTTTGTTTTTTCTATTTTTTCTAAAATATTTTCATAACTATTATCATTTAAAAATTCATTTATATCATTTTTTGGAAGAAATACATACATAGTTGCTCCATCGTGATAAGGAAATGCCGCAACTTGAAGATTTTCTTCTACATAATAATTAAAATAATTTTCCTGATACATCATAGAAACAGACTTTTCGCTTCCATCTGCTAAATAAAAAGGTTTGTCTGAAGTAGCATGTTTTTCAAATTCTTTTATCCAAGACCCTTTAAAATATACAGTATTCATAAGATACGCTAAAGCTGACGGATCTATTTCAGATAAAGTATCTTTCAATAAATGATTAGTCTTTTCTTCAACCCATTTATTTATAACATCCACCGTTTTAGGATCTCTAAAATTCACTTTGAAAATTTCTGCTCCATAATATTTAGATAAAGTATCTACAAAACTTTTTTTAGGATTGATTTCTTCTCTAAACCAAAAACTATTTCCTATCAAAGTGTGAAGCCCTTTTTCATCATCTTTTTCAGGAGTTTTTGAAAGATAACTTATAAGAGCATTGTATCTTTGATTAATTCCAAATTGCTCAGATTCTCCCATAACATTTAAAATACCCAATTTAGTTTCATCAACTGCTCCATTTTGAAGCATTGCAAGTGCTGTCGAAAGACTAAAAGGAGAAAATAATGCGTTATCTCCATCAAATAAAATTTTCAGCAAATCATAACCAAGATTGTTAGAAGCTTTTACACTAACACTAAAATCATCAGAAAAATCTTCCAAAGAAGTAGCAACAAAAACTTCATTTGATTTTATAACCTCAGTAGTACCTTTTTTTGAACCACATCCAACAAATAAAAACATTATCAAAACTATTAAAAAAGTAATTTTTACAAATTTCATTTTTATATCCTCCTGTTTTTTTCTTACCCGTTCAAATATCTGATAGCAAATTTTAACTCTCCACTTTTTGCACACGCCAATTTTCCAACCTTACAAAAAAAACTTGTTTACAGTCTCGAAAACATTTTTTAATTGCACACTTTAGCTATATCAACTAAAGGCGAACATATTTCACCACCATTTTTGATTCATGTTCTAATGTAGTGTAACAGCCACGCTGAACTTTGCACGGCGTTACAGCATTAGCAACAACATTTGTTTATATAGAAATATATTTGGTGTTTCAATAAGTTTTTTATTTTTTTCTTTCCCCTCTGCTTGTTTTTGAATTTTCAGGCAGTGCTTTTCTGCGGATTCCTCAATGCTGAATTCTGCATGCATTCCTCGGGCTGTTTTTTGCCGCATTCATCTAGAGCGTTTTTCTCGGATTCCTCAATGCTGCTCTTTGCATGCATTCCTCAATGCTGAATTCTGCATTCAGCTTTCTACTTTCAACTTTTCAACACATTTATCTTTTTTGAACATTATTAACCAATATTCTGTATTTTCATAATTTGTGTTTTCTTTATAATATTTTATTTGGTTTATTCCTTCTTCTTTTTTTACATTGAATTCTTCTTCTGTTGCGTTTGCTTTTAAATATTTCAACTCTATCATATAACTTTTTATCTTTTTGTTTTGCGTTTCTATGTATATATCTGCGTGTTTTCCTTTTATTTCATATTCTGATCTTAATGTGTATTGTTGGGCATGACTTAAAAAACTCATTATTACTATTTTTATATATTTTTCATCAAATCTCTGATAATCTCTATTCACTACTAAACTTAAAAATTCTTCCGTTTTTTCTATTATTGTGTTTATGTCTCCGTTCAATACTTTTACTATCGAGCTTCTCAATTTTGAAAAGTCTAATTTCATGTCTGTGCTTCTTATTAGCATATCTCTCATATATTCTAAATATAACTTTTTCATTCCATAATTTGGTATTGTTAATAACATTGTCGCTCCATAGTTTTCTATTGTTAAATATCCTATGTAATATAATAAGGTTATTATTGATTCTCTCGTAAATACTTCTAAGCTTTCTTTTGATAGTATAAACCCTTCATATAATGATGTTACTTCTATTTGATCGTTGAATATTATTTCTTCAAGTACTTCTTTTTCTATTTGCTCATTCGCTATTTTGATTATTGATTTTATTTTTGTGTAATCACTTATTACGTTATAATCTATTAATTCTTCTGGAATTTCATTTTCAGAATCATAGTTTTTTAAAAAGTATAATATCATATCTGAATTATACATTTTTTCAGTCGCTTTTTTTGAAAACCTGTACCCATTATAATATGTTTTTACTAATTCTTTATGTTCTTCTGCATTTATTTCACAAAGCATTTGTTCTACTTCTTGTTGATTGAATCCAAACATTTGATTATATTCTCTTTTCAATGATAGGTTACTCATTATATTAAATCCACTTGTTAATGAATCTCTTAATATTGGTAACACTCCTGTTATTACTATTCTGTCTATTACTGATTCTGTTCCTACTTTCAATGTTTCAAAAAATGGTCTTAAAAATCCTTCGGTTTTTACTAATTGTGCAAAATGTTGTTTTCCTTGTCCGAATATGTTGTTTGCAAAATGGTCATATTCATCTATTAATACCATCATTTCTTTGTTTATATTCTTTTTTTTCATTATCGTTATTAATGCATCTATTATTGCTGATGGTGTTTTGTTGTTTAATATTATTTTTTTATATTCTTCTTCAAATATTTCATGTGTATCTATAAATGCATACACTGCATTATATATTTTTTTAAAAAATCCTTCTTCTGTTCTTTCTAATGTGCTTGTATCTATTCCGCTAAAATCTAAATTAAGTACCATATATTTATTTTTTAATGGTGTTGGATTATTATAAATATATGTTCCTTTAAATACTTCTTCATATTTATTTGCATATAGTTTATTGTAATAATAGTCTAATGTGCTTAAAAATAAGCTTTTTCCAAATCTTCTTGGCCTTAATATCATTATATATTTATCATCATTCTCAAGTTTTTCTATATATTCTGTTTTATCTACATAATAATAATTTTCTGTTCTTACTGTTTCAAAATTCGATATCCCATATGGATATTTATATCGTTTCATTTTTTTATTCCTCCTCAATAAATCTATCTCCACTATTTTTGATTCATGTTCTAATGTAGTGTAACAGCCACGCTGAACTTTGCACGGCGTTACAGCATTAGCAACAACATTTGTTTATATAGAAATATATTTTGGTGTTTCAATAAGTTTTTTATTTTTCTCTTTCCCCTCTGCTTGTTTTTGAATTTTCACAGTGCTTTTCTGCGGATTCCTCAATGCTGAATTCTGCATGCATTCCTCGGGCTGTTTTTTGCCGCATTCATCTAGAGCGCTTTTCTCGGATTCCTCAATGCCGAATTCTGCGTGCATTCCTCGGGCTGTTTTTTGCCGCATTCATCTAGAGCGTTTTTCTCGGATTCCTCAATGCCGAATTCTGCATTCAGCTTTCCACTTTCAGCTTTTCAACACATTTATCTTTTTTGAACATTATTAACCAATATTCTGTATTTTCATAATTTGTGTTTTCTTTATAATATTTTATTTGGTTTATTCCTTCTTCTTTTTTTACATTGAATTCTTCTTCACTTGCGTTTGCTTTTAAATATTTCAACTCTATCATATAACTTTTTATCTTTTTGTTTTGCGTTTCTATGTATATATCTGCGTGTTTTCCTTTTATTTCATGTTCTGATCTTAATGTGTATTGTGGCGCATGACTTAAAAAACTCATTATTACTATTTTTATATATTTTTCATCAAATCTCTGATAATCTCTATTCACTACTAAACTTAAAAATTCTTCCGTTTTTTCTATTATTGTGTTTATGTCTCCGTTCAATACTTTTACTATCGAGCTTCTCAATTTTGAAAAGTCTAATTTCATGTCTGTGCTTCTTATTAGCATATCTCTCATATATTCTAAATATAACTTTTTCATTCCATAATTTGGTATTGTTAATAACATTGTCGCTCCATAGTTTTCTATTGTTAAATATCCTATGTAATATAATAAGGTTATTATTGATTCTTTTGTAAATATTTCTAAATTTTCTTTTGATAATATAAATCCTTCATATAATGATGTTACTTCTATTTGTTCGTTGAATATTATTTCTTCAAGTACTTCTTTTTCTATTTGCTCATTCGCTATTTTGATTATTGATTTTATTTTTGTGTAATCGCTTATTACGTTGTAATCTATTAATTCTTCTGGAATTTCATTTTCAGAATCATAGTTTTTTAAAAAGTATAATATAATACCTGAATTATACATTTTTTCCTCTGTCTCGGGAGAAAACCTGTATCCATTATAATATGTTTTTACTAATTCTTTATGTTCTTCCGCATTTATTTCAGAAAGCATTTGTTCTACTTCTTGTTGATTGAATCCAAACATTTGATTATATTCTCTTTTCAATGATAGGTTACTCATTATATTAAATCCACTTGTTAATGAATCTCTTAATATTGGTAATACTCCTGTTATTACTATTCTGTCTATTACGGATTCTGTTCCTACTTTCAATGTTTCAAAAAATGGTCTTAAAAATCCTTCGGTTTTTACTAATTGTGCAAAGTGTTGTTTTCCTTGTCCAAATATGTTGTTTGCAAAATGGTCATATTCATCTATTAATACCATCATTTCTTTGATTATATTCTTTTTTTTCATTATCGTTATTAATGTATCTATTATTGAGGATGGTGTTGATTTATTTCTAATGCTTTCTGTTTCTTGCATTGAAAATATTGGATATATTTCTGTAAATGCTGATATGTTTTCTTTTATTTTTTCAGTAAATCCTTCTTCTGTTCTTTCTAATGTGCTTGTATCTATTCCACTAAAATCTAAATTAAGTACCATATATTTATTTTTTAATGGTGTTGGATTATCATAAATATATGTTCCTTTAAATACTTCTTCATATTTATTTGCATATAGTTTATTATAATAATTGTCTAATGTGCTTAAAAATAAACTTTTTCCAAATCTTCTTGGTCTTAATATCATTATATATTTATCATCATTCTCAAGTTTTTCTATATATTCTGTTTTATCTACATAATAATAATTTTCTGTTCTTACTGTTTCAAAATTTGATATCCCATATGGATATTTGTATTTTTTCATTTTTTTATTCCTCCTCAATAAATCAGATAGTTAATAAAAACACTTATATATTCTATTATAGCATAATTAAAATTATTATAAGAAAAAAACATCTTATATAGAACAAGATCCATATTTTTTTGCAGGAACTATAGAAGAAAATTTAATAATCGTTAACCCTAATACAAATAAAGAAAAAGCAAAAGAAATTCTTTTAAAAATAGAATTTGATAAAAAATTTGAAGATAAAATCGAAAATGGTGGAATTAATCTATCAGGAGGGGAAAAACAAAAGCTTTCAATAGCAAGAGGGATAATAAAAAATTCGGATGTTTATATCTTTGATGAACCCTTAAACAACTTAGATAAAAACACAAAAGAACAATTAAAAGAAGTTGAGGAGTGTATAATAGATAATGTGTAAGATGAAAAAAAAGAGTAAAAAAACCCGAATTTGGTGTTAGAATAAAATATTATCATTAAAACTATCAAGACAATAAAATGATAATGCCGCTGAATGTTTGTTTAAACCATAATTATCACAGAATAATTTTAACTTTTTATCATATGTTAGTTTGAATTGTTTGAACTTATTATTATATGTAGAATATAATCTAATAAACTCATCTATTTTTTCTTTTTGATTATATGATAAATCAAAATATGTAGTTATAAAAGTATTTGTTTTATCTTTTTTAATTTTTTTCAAAAATAAATCTGCATTTTCCATACTTGCATTATAATAACCATTTGTTTTATCTAATAAACATATTAAATCAGAAGTATTTTTTTCATAGTATTCACACCTTGTTTTTGTAAAGATTTAGTTAATTCTTTGAATTGTTTTTTAGAAACAAATATAGAAATCAGTGAAATTTGGTTTTTCAACTTAAGAAAACTATAATATTAATTATATTTTGATTAATTATTGTCTTATTACATTATACTTTACCATTCAAAGGGGGGGAAAACAAATGAAAAAACATAATATTCCTTATAACAAATTATGCAAAACAGCTGTATTAAAATTATTTGGAGGTTTATTAACTTTTTTATTTACTATCACAGCTGCTCAATTTTCATCAAGACTTATACAATATGCAATAAATCAAAAAACTTCTAATTTGTTTTCTTTAGCCGTAATGTTTATAATTTTCATTGTTTTTTTTCAATTGGCTATTAACTATTTCAATATCTTAAAAAATAAAAAAGAAGCCATAGAAAAAAATAATTTTCTTATATCTGCTTATAAACTTTTATTTCAGCAAAATATTCATAAAACTGCTAAGCTTACTCCAGGGGAAATAAAAGAAAGATTTACTAAAGATATAGATAAACTAAGTAATTTCATAACAGATATAATACCTTTATCATTAACAGGAATTATAACAAGTATAATTTATCTTGTATATGTATCATCATTTAATATATTTCTTGGTTTAATAATATTTGCTCTATCTTTTTCACAATTAATACCACCTTATTTTATAAAAAAATATTTGCAACAACACTTTACTGAAGCTGCAGAAGTGGGAGAAGAATGGATGAATTTTGTTATTTCAGCACAAAACGGTCTATCAACAATAAAAACCAACAATCTAAAAAAATGGTATACTGACAAATTTAATAAAATAAATGCTAAAAATATTGATATTTATAAACGAAATTTTATAAAGGTAGGTCAAAAAACAGCTTTAAACAACGCCATAAATGCTATATTAACTTATGGAACTCATGTAGTAATAGGAATGTTTGTATTTCAAAATAAAATTTCTCTTGAACAAGCTGTTATAGTTGTGGTTATATGTAATAATTTTTATCAGAATACAGGTAACTTTTATTCATCTATAACTGAATTTTTTGTTGTTAAAAAAGCTATCGAAAGAATCAAAGTTTTTCTTCCGAACAAAAAACTTTCTAATGTTGATTTAAAAGAAACTACTAATATTTTTGAAATCTCAAATTTAAACTTTTCTTATGATAACAATGTAGTTTTTGAAAAATTAAACTTATCTATTCCAAAAAATACGTTAATAGGAATTAAAGGAAAAAATGGTTCAGGTAAAACAACTTTAATTAAATTGATGCTTGGAATAGAAAAAGATAAATCTAATTCAATAAAGTTTAAAGGCAATTATATAAATAATATCCCAGAAGAACAATTATATGATAATATTACTTATATTCCACAAACTGACCCGTTATTCAACCTTTCACCAAAAGAAATCTTAAATATGATAGAAAAAACTTCAGAATATAATTCAAAAACTTCCAATTTAATTCAAATGTTTTCCATAAATAACAATGTTTTAAATTCAGAAAATTTTTCAAATCTTTCAGGCGGAGAAAGAAAAAAGATTAGTTTAATTGGAGGATTAATTCAAGATTCATCAGTAATTATTTTAGATGAACCAACAAATTCATTAGATAAAGATTCTGTTAAACAATTATCAAAAATATTATTAGATATTGGAAAAACAGTTATTATAATTACACATAACAATAGTCTTATAAAGTTATGTGATAAGATTTTTGATATTGATTTAAAAAATTCTTCTGAAAGGAATTTAGGTGAATTGATATGACAGATAAAAAAGTTAAAAAAATTGCCTTTTCTCATTGTATAAAAATAATGTGGTTTAGTTTTTTGTTGTTTTTCTTATATGAATTTTCAGTTATAGTATTTAGAACATTTACCGCAAGAGTTCTTGGAGACTTTACTAACAACATTTTATCTCTTGATTATAATACAGTAATGCAAAGTTTAGGTTTGTTAATTATATTAATAATATTAAACATTTTTTTAGAACCTACTCTTTCTATTGTAAGAATAATAGTTCATTTCAAACAATCGCTTAAACATCATAGTGAAGTTGTTTCAATTTTTCTTAATAAAGATTATTTAAAAGCAAAAAAAATAGGAGCTGAGCTTGCTTTTAGATGGGAAGACGATTTATTATACTACAAAGAAATTATCTTAGATTTGACAACAAAACCTCTTATAATAATATTTTCGTCAATATTATTATCTTTTTATCTATTTGAAAATATTGTTTATGGTTTTATATGTATAGCAGCCTCTTTAATCCCTGTATTTATAACATATTTTACCAGAAAAAAGGAATCTAAATATAGAGTTCAAAAAAGCGAATACGAAACAAAGAAAAGTGCTTATGAAATTGATATGGCTACACAATTTGTTTATTTAAAAACTAACAAAATAAATAATCTATTTATTTCCAAAATAAAAGATTTATTTAGAAATTATTTTATTCAAACAAAAGAAAAAGATATTAAACTTAAATCAAAAATTGAATATTTAAATAAATTATCTATTTACTTATCTCAATTAGTAGTTGTTTTAACAGGGGTATATTTTGTTTCAATAGGGCAAATACAAGCAGGACAAATTGCAAGTTATGTGATATATCTTGTACCTATACAAAAAATAATTGAACAAATAAGTCTTTTACTAAAGGCTCAAAAAATGTATAAAGAATATTCAAATAGAATTATTCCTTTTTATACTTACAAAGAAAATATAGATGGAAAAAATTTTAATGATAACATCAATTTTATTTCAATAGAAAATTTATCTTTTAAATATGATAATGATAAAAAAGTTATAGATAACCTTGATTTTCATATAAAAAGAGGAGAAAAAATAAAAATAGCAGGAAATAATGGTGTTGGAAAATCAACACTTGTAAAATTAATTTCAGGTTTATATTCTGATTACCAAGGAAAAATAAAAATTAACGGAAATGATTGTACTTCATATAATATAGACTCTATAAGAAAAAAAATATCTTATATAGAACAAGATCCATATTTTTTTGCAGGTACTATAGAAGAAAATTTAATAATCGTTAATCCCAACACAAATAAAGAAAAAGCAAAAGAAATTCTTTTAAAGTTAGAATTCGATAAAAAACTTGAAGATAAAATCGAAAATGGTGGAATTAATCTATCAGGAGGAGAAAAACAAAAGCTTTCAATAGCTAGAGGAATAATAAAAGATTCTGATGTTTATATCTTTGATGAACCCTTAAACAACTTAGATAAAAACACAAAAGAAAAATTAAAAGAAATTGAGTGTATAATAGATAATGCGTAAGATGAAAAAAAAGAGTAAAAAAACCGAATTTGGTGTTAGAATAAAATATTATCATTAAACCTATCAAAAACAAGATTTAAAACTCTTCTATCATTACTATCAAAACAATAAAATGATAATGCCGCTGAATGTTTGTTTAAAACATAATTATCGCAGAATAATTTTAACTTTTTATCATATGATAGTTTGAATTGTTTGAACTTATTATTATATGTAGAATATAATCTAATAAACTCATCTATTTTTTCTTTTTGATTATATGATAATTCAAAATATGTAGTTATAAAAGTATCTGTTTTATCTTTTTTAATTTTTTTCAAAAATAAATCTGCATTTTCCATACTTGCATTATAATAACCATCTGTTTTATCTAATAAACATATTAAAAAAGATAATTCATTATCTTCATTATTTATTCTTTCAATTAATTTGTTTTTATCATTCAAACATTCATGATATATTTCATGAATGTTTTTTGTTAATTCGGTGAAATTATCTAATTTATCTAACAACGATATATAGGCAGACATAAATTGATATTTGCTTATTTTTTTCTTTTTTAATATTTTTATAGCTTTTTCTTTTTTTTCTAATTTAATCATTTCATTTAAAAAAGCATATGGATAATTATCCTTTATATCTTTTTTTAATAATGTGAATATGTACCTAATAGTATTTGTGGTTATGTAGTCTTTATTCTCTTCTAATATCCTGATCACATATCTATCTCTATTATAATCAAAATTAACGTTATTTTTTATAAAATAACGAATATTATTATCTACTTCATAACTTTTATCAGAAAAATTATATTTATACTTTGTTTTTTCTCTTAGTTCTTTATATTTTTTAAACTCTGGATTCCTCTTAAAATAATAATCAGCAATTAATAAAAACTCTACACTTTCTTTCAAATTACACCTTTCCAAAACATAATATATTGTATCAATATTAAACAGCTTTTTAAAATCCAAAGAAAAACATTTGGATAAATAATATTTATGAAACTCTACTATATTATATTCATATTTTGGAAAATGCTCATAAATTAAATAATGAAAATTATTAATCGAAGTCAATAATCCTTCTTGATGATTGCTTTTTATAGCAGCTTTTA
>Ga0334888_1001549_pt1 | contig 29019 bp, 27 predicted proteins | sample GraSluR1_MG_FD_207227 | JGI IMG/M metagenome (GOLD analysis project Ga0334888, IMG submission 207227) | Sludge microbial communities from methane-producing bioreactor in Wageningen University, Netherlands - Granular Sludge_3_08-R1 | ecosystem: Engineered > Bioreactor > Anaerobic > Unclassified ...
TTTAAATAATGTTGCTTGTTTTAGCTATGTGGAGTTGGGGGAGTTATTGGGGGTGATCCATATTTATCCAGACTTCAACCAGTTGTTACAACTGGATCGAGACTTTCCGAGAATCTACAGATATTTAAAAGGAGGTAATTATAGTGAGAGCACATTTTACTCAGCAAAATCAATCATGGCAAACAATACAGCCTGCTGAACAGGCCAATGTTTTTGTCCAGCATGCTATTGCTTCAGCAGAAGAAGCACATTCCATCTTCGAACAGGCCAAGACCAGTATCAGCCCACAGCAAATTCAGTTTGCAGAACAAAGCCTTTTCGATGCCCTAAATCAGCTCCATGAGATAGAAAACCTGGCAGGGGCATATGTTGACTCTCAGCAGCTGGCCAATTTACAGCGTACCACAAAACAGTTGGAGGCAGATTATCAGGTTTTTCAATAAAAAGTCATAGCAAACAAGGGACAGGTAATTTCCCAGGCTGTGCCGGAAAAGACCCTGTCCCCCCTGTCTGCTCACGCTTTATAATATTGGTGACAATAATCTGGAAAAAGATTCCCTAACCCTGACCAGTATGGATCTCTTGGAATAACAATCTATACTTATCTCGGTACATTCTTCCAAATCCCTTAAGAAAGTCTCATGTAATTCCTGGCCTATCTTCTCATCATAAATAAACGCATTCACCTCAAAATTAAGTTGAAAACTTCTGATATCAAAGTTGGCTGTTCCCACTGAGCTGACAAGTCTATCTATCACGATCATTTTACTGTGTAAAAAACCATTGTCATAATAATAAGGCTTGGCCCCGGCCTCCAACAATTCTCCGATATAAGACAATGATGCCCAGTGTATAAAAATATGGTCTATTTTCCTGGGAATGATAATACGTACATCTACCCCTGAAAGGGCTGCAAGTTTTAGAGCCTCCAGGAGGCTATCGTCTGGCACAAAGTAAGGTGTATGAATATAAATACTTTTTCTGGCCTTGTTAATCATTTTCAGATAACCATTCTTAACTGATTTCCACCTGGCGTCAGGGCCACTTGAAACGATCTGTATACCAGTTTTTCCTTCCTTGACTCTGGTAGGAAAATATCTTTCACTGGCTACGGAATCATCTTTAGCAGCATGCCTCCAATCCAAAATAAACCTTAGTTCCAGGCCATCAATGGCACTCCCCCTGATACACAAATGAGTATCGCGCCAGAAACCAAAATAATTCGAAAGTCCCCGGTATTCATCACCTATATTAAACCCGCCAATATAACCCTCTTCTCCATCTATAATACAAATCTTACGGTGGTTTCTATAATTTACCCGGAGATTTATATATGGCAATAAAGGGGGAAAGAAACTAGCTGTTTCTCCTCCAGCCCGAATAAGCGGAGCAAAAAACTTCCGGGGTAAGCGCATACAGCCCATTCCATCATAGAGAAACTTGACTTCCACACCCTCTCGGGCCTTTTCACTCAAGAGCTCTATTACAGCTTTCCCCAGAGAATCATTGCGAATAATATAATATTCTATATGAATAAAATATCTGGCTTTTCTGATACTCTCCATCAGTGCTGCAAATACCTGATCTCCATTGTTAAAAATTTGTACGCTGTTGTCCTGGGTATAGAGAGCTTTGTCAATTTTAAGATGCAGGAAAATAATATCCTTATATTCTTTAATCCTGGGGTTGTTAAAAACTATCCTGTCCTCCCGCAAAAACCTATCCTGCTTTTCTACCAGGGGTAATAGCTCCCGCCCCTCCTCTTTTTTTAGATAAAAAAGCTTCTTTTTGCGTAAATCCTGCCCCAGAAACACATATAGAATGAATCCCAGTATCGGCATGAATAGCAATACGAGCAGCCAGGTAAGTGTTGCTGTTGGGTTTCGCCGTTCAAAAAAGATTACCAGTACAGCAAAAATAATGTTTATTAAAAATACATAGTCCATTACCAGCAATATAATCTGGGCAGTGCTCATCTCATCCCTCTTAACCGTTTCTTATAAGCTTAACTCAATTCTTTAATAGTATCTATATTCAAATATGAAAGCCAACCTTGGTCAGTTCATAAAATACGGTTGTCTCCGTGCCAAAAGAATCCATAATTGTTTTTGCCCCTTTCCTTAACCCGGTACATTGCCTGGTCTGCATTTTTTATCAAGTTTTCTATGTCCCTGCCATCCTCCGGGAACATACTTATACCTATACTGGCCCCGATTACTACCCTATGACCGCCAATTGCAAAGGGTTTATCCAGGGCCTGGAGTATTCGTTGAGCGATGAAAACAGCTTCTTCCCTGCCGATTCCATTTAAGAGGGCCAGAAACTCATCTCCGCCCATTCTCGCCAGAACATCCGTTTCACGCAGAACCGTTTTTAATCTGCCGGCAACAGCCTGCAAGAGCAGATCTCCGGTATCATGTCCGAGATTATCATTTACAGCCTTAAAATGATCCAGGTCAATAAAAACAATGGCCATTTCCTGTTCTATGTATTTACCCCCGGCCAGAACATTGTGAAAATAATTATAGAACATAGCCCGATTAGGCAGTCCTGTCAATGTATCATGATAAGCCATATGTTTTATTTTTTCTTCAGACTGCTTTTGTTCTGTAATATCAATAATCAAACCATCGATTCTGCTTATTTCTCCCTGTATATCTCTAACCGGCACAGCAAAACTCTGTATCCACTTTACTTTCCCATTTGACAGCATCAGACGATATTGGAGTATTTTCTTTTCCCCGGCAAGCAATTCTTTCCATGCCTGCTTCACCCTGAAAATATCGTAGGGGTGGGTAATATTTATCCATTTGCTCCTGTCTTTAATAAAAACATCAGCCTCCAGTTCAGTAATTTTTTGTATCCCTTGTGAAACAAAACATTTATTGGAATGGATCTCATAAGACCAGGCAGCCATATCCATGCTGTCAAGGACATTTTTTATTTGCTCCTGTCCCTGCTCTGCCAGCACCCCGGTGATTTTCTTTTTCCAAACGAGAACTGTCAGTGCAAGTAAAAATATCAAGCCTGCTATTATGCCAGGTTTAAATAAAAAAGAATAGTTCCCATTAATATAAAGTTTAGCTGCAATAAATATGGCCATAAACAACCATAATACCTTGACAAAAAACCATTTAAACTTTACAGGGGATTTTCTTAATCCTGATGACATACTAAAACCTGCTTCCTGAAGAAACATATAAAGTCAAATAAATACTTTTTCTTAATATTTTTCCTGAAAGAGGCAAAGAATACAAGTCCTAATTCATCCCCCACCGGAATAGCGCAGTGCAATTCAGATATACCGGCCATAAGTCCCTTAATTCAATCTGTATTATCTTCCAGTAAGAATCTCTACAGTGCCTTAATTAAACTTTTTATTGACATATGCCCGTAATGAGAGTATATTGTTTTATAGAATAATGATAACGATTATCATTATTTAAAAATATTTGCGAAAGGGAATTAATTATTATGTATGTTAATGCAAATTGTGCAGGTTGTGGCTTATGTATTGATGAGTGTAATTTTTCTGCTATCTCAGTTATTGATGGAAAAGCGGTAATTAACGAAGAGCTATGTATAAATTGCGGCTTTTGCGCTGCGATCTGCCCGTTTGATGCTATAGAATACGGCGGTCAGGAAAATACTCCCCCAGATTCTGAAGTAAATAAGAGCCAGGCTGCAACAACATCCCCCGGAAACCCGGGAAAACGTTTCATTCATAATGCTGATTCAATCCAATACACACCGGAGCTTAACAATCGAGTAGTTCAAAAAGGCAGTTTTATGGAAAGGCGCAGGGCTGGCAGCTTCGGCAAAGGCCTGGGACGCGGTCAGGGTATGGGCTCTGGAAAAGGCAGAGGCTCTGGGAATGGTAAAGGCACCGGGGCTGGCAGAGGCAAAAATCGCTAAACCGGCCTTCAACATTGTTGATTCTTCTCGAATCATATCTTTGAACGCCGGTCTTATGCACTTCATCAGATAAAGCTATTTTAAGAATAGTCTGCCCCTCTGGTATATACTATGGGCAGCCTTTCTTAAGTTAATCTCTTTGCCTGTTCGGCAAAATATCCCAGCTCTTTACAGGCCTTTATTTCATCTAATTTTGTTTTTCCATTAATATTACTTGTATAGGTTTTTCCATAGGCTTCTCCATAAACATTATGCAAATCCACCATAACTCCCAGGAGAGTCAGTTCCTTCCTGGCAATCATTTCCGCCAGGGCATAATTGTTCAGCAGGTATTCCACCTGCATATCCACATTCAGTTCAGCCAGCTGGGTAAAATTCACCTGGGGGTCATCGGAAAATTGGAAACCAGTCTTCCGCCGGGCCTCTTCCAAAGAATTCTTTACTACGGATAGCTCGTTCCGGATTCCCATGGGCTCATCAATGAAATTTGACTCGGCAGCCTTTATGGCGCCACAATCGGTATGACCTGCTATTATCATCAGCGGAGTACGCAGATGTAATAAACCATAAAGAATGGAACCTTCATTGGTCTTTACCTGGTTACCAATATTTTCGATAGAAAATATCCGGTTGAAGACTTCTCCGAAAATATTTACCGGCATACGAGAATCTGAACAAGTAAGCAAAGTAATTACCGGATGTTGTTTATAATCACCCTCCTTGAAGCTCTGCAGGGGAAAGTCCTTTTCAAAAGCCGCCAGACTTTCTTCCAGACTTTTAATTAGTGCAACCTGGTCAACATCAACTGAAATATGATGGCTCACAATATTCCCTCCTTATACAAGACAGTTTTTCCCCGATTAATTTTCTTTTATCTTAGCATACCCCCGGTTTTCTTAAAAGCAAAAGCCCCGACGCAGCAGGTAAAATCCCGCTCTTTCTGCTCAGCAAAACGCTGCAGATTATTTTTAAAACTCTTAATCTAATTTTCCTCCGTTTCGCTCACAGAATCATCGTTCTCCCGGACAAAATCGGTGAGGTAGACCAGGATGGTTTTTAACTCCTTTATATCCTCATCACTGAGTTGAGCTCCGGAATCTTTATAACGTGCCAGTTTTTCCTCCCAGGGCAATAGTTTTTCCGACACAGCAGAGAACCCTACGGTTCCAGCTGTGCCGACCATACTATGTATATGCCGGTACCAGATATTATCTGTATCTTTTCCTGGTTCAACAGCAGATAGTTCTTTTATGCGTTCTATAAGATTATGCAAAAATACTTTTTTGATACGTGATGAGGTATTATTCATTTTTATTCTCCTCTTTTATCCTATCCATCTGCTGCTTGCTCATAGCTTCATTATCCTTGGCCCGGGGTAAACAAACATGAAATATACTGCCTTCCCCCGGTTTACTTTCCGCCCATACGCTTCCCTGCATATTATCCAGCAATTCCTTTACTATAGCCAGGCCCAGACCAGTACCGCCAATATTTCGCCGGTCGGAATTATCCACCCGGTAAAAACGTTCAAAAATATGCGGCAGACTTTCTTCCGGTATGCCAAGCCCCTGGTCTTTTATGCTCATATGAACCGCCTCATTTTCCAGACTTAGCTCTATCTCCACCTGACCGCCTGCCGGAGAATATTTTACAGCATTGGAAATGAGATTATTTAAAACCTGTTCTATTTTGCTTAAATCAGCCTTAACCATTATAGGCGGAATACCTCTCACCAGGATCTGATGTTTATCACTTTTCGTTTGAAAGACTTCTGCCAGTTCTTCACATATCTCAAAGAGATCAAATTTACTTATTTCATAACTTACCCTTCCTGATTCCATTCTCTGAATATCCAGGAAATCATTAATAAGATCAGTCAATCGCCGGGCTTCCCGCTCTATCGTTTCCAGATATTTTTTTTGTTTCTGTGAATCCAATTCTCTGGATAGCATTAATTCAGTAAATCCCATTATACTGGAAAGCGGTGTTCTGAGTTCGTGGCTGACTGTACTGACAAATTGATTCTTCATGGCATTAATTTCGTATTCCCTGCTTACATCTCTAAAGGTCCAGATCCGCCCCAGAATTTTATCCTGTCCCTCAACAATATCATGCACCGGAGCCGTAAAAACCTCATAAGAGGCAAAAGAAGGTTCCTGTTGAACAATATTCAGGCTTATGGTTTGATCAGGGTCTCTTTTTAGCTGCTGCATGGTTTCGGAAAGTTTATCAGGGTTTTCCATAGTGGCAATAATAGTTTTCATTACATCCTCCACATTCAGACTGCTGTCCCAGCGATTGTCAGGAGTCTTTTCTCCGGTCATCCTGGCAAAATGCTGATTATGAACATAAATACGTCCATCCTGAAGGTGGAAAAACAAGGCTTCTTCTACGGATTCCAGCAAAGCCACAGCAATATTACGATCGCGCCGGGCATGTTCATTCTCTTCTTCCCGCTGGGCACTTAGTTCTTCAAGCAGGGCAGCTTCTTCGTGAAGCTGCTCATAGGTGTGTAAAAGATTTGCATGAAGGTATGCATTATATAAATTTACCGCTATCCTCCTGGACATATATTCAATCAAATTCCCGTCTATCTCCTTCCAGGAGGCCAGCACCATAAGTCCCTGACATTCTTCCCGGTGAATAAGCGGTATATAGCCTTGATAAGGCAGTATCTCCTCTCCATTTATGGTTTCAGTCCTGGCAGCACCATATTCGGGTCGGCTGACATAGATGGGCTTTTTATCCAGGACGGCTGCCCCCATAACAGATTCCCCTGCTGAAAATCTTTCAACCGCTCCCTTAATTCCCCGTGAGGCCAATAGTATGTAGTATCCCGATTTATCCTGGGTATAAATGGCAACCAGGGGAAAGTCCAGTTTGAAACTGGCAAACTCAATGGCATTTTGAGCAATTTCCTCCAGTTCAAGCCGGCTCCCAGACATTACCATTCCCAGTTCGGCAAACATTTCAATATTATGTTTGGTTGTTTGCAATTCCTGTAAGTTCTCTTCCAATTCCTGATGTTGAGCTGCATATTCGCTGTTAAGCTTTTCCATTTGATGGTTCTTTTCTTTCAGTTCCTCATTGTATCTTTTAATTGTTAATATCAGCCTGTTAAAAGCTTTTATAAGAGACAGAGCTTCATAACTGAAATCAGAATTTTCTTCAACGGGATATAATTGTTCATCTTTCATCTTATCAATCTTATCAGCCAGCTCCCTTAAGGGAGCAAATACTTTTTTCCAGCTCATATATAAGAGAGCAAGAACAATTCCTGAAAACAGAATGTTTAATCCCAGTACATAATAAATATTCTTTAATTGCAGGACTACTATACCAGTCTGCAGTAAAAAATAGCCCAGCAAAATAATAATAAGCAGATTCAAGCAACGCGGTAGTTTCATGGATTAATTCCTGCTTTCCAGTAGTTTTTCCACTACTTCTTCCAGGGCCATAGTGCTAAAAGGCTTAATCATTACATGGTCTGCACCGGCTGCCAGTGCTTTTTCCCGGTCTGCACTCTGGGCTTTGGCCGTCAGAATCAATACCAGGGGTGAATTATCCATATTTTTTGCCTCCTGGCACAGCTCATAACCAGTCCGCTCAGGCATCATTACATCAAGGATAAGCAGGTCATAGTCTTCGGTTAAGATTAACTGGCAGGCCTCTTCACCGTTACGGGCTTCATCAATAATACGGTTTTCCTTTTCCAGGGTATCACAGATTAATATTCTGAGCGCTTCCTCATCATCTGCTACCAATATTTTTTCCATACTCACTTAATATTCCCCTCTCCTTTTTCAGCCCATCAGCATATTATATTTCTATCGACATAATTTATAAAAATATTTACACAAATATATGAAAATACCTGCTGCTAATTTTATTTTGTAGAAATTTATGCCCCTGAAAAAAAAGCCCTCATCTTAAAAAGATAAACGGCTTTTTTACTGTTACTCTTAAGTTCCTTCGTTACTTAATCGTACTCTCCTATTATTATTTTTGCCCTTTCTGAACTTTTGCCCAGGTATCGCGCAAAGAAACGATGCGGTTAAAAACAGGCTTCTCTGTTGATGAATCAGTATCCACACAGAAATAACCCTGCCTCAGAAACTGAAAATGACTCCCCGGGGAAGCATCAGCCAGACCCGGCTCAAGCATACATGAACCAAGGATCTCCCGCGACTGCGGATTCAGCTTGTTTTTGTAATCGGACCCTTCATCTTCATCATCCGGGTTTTCATTAACAAAAAGATGGTCATATATCCGGACTTCTGCCCTGACCGCATGCTCAGCAGAAACCCAGTGGGAGGTACCTTTCACCTTGCGGCCGGCAGTAAGTCCCCCACTTTTGGAGTCCGGATCATAGCTGCAGTGCAGCTCAATTATTTCACCGTTTTCTTCATTTTTAACTAGCTTCTCACACTTAATAATATACGCGCTTTTCAGGCGGATTTCCCTCCCCGGAGCCAGGCGGAAAAACTTTTTTGGAGGATCTTCCATAAAATCTTCCTGTTCAATATACAAAACCCGGGAAAAAGGAATCTTCCGTGTCCCGGCATTTGGATTTTCCGGGTTATTCTCGGCTTCAAGCCATTCCACCTGACCTTCAGGGTAGTTGTCTATTATGATCTTTAAGGGTCTTAATACCGCCATCACCCGTGGAGCCCGATGGTTCAAGTCTTCCCGGAGGCAATGCTCCAACAGGGCTATGTCCACTACACTGTCCCTTTTGGCTACTCCTATACGTTCACAAAAATCACGTATAGACTCTGCTGTATAACCCCTGCGGCGCAAACCGGAAATAGTAGGCATACGAGGATCATCCCAGCCATCGACATAAGATTGCTCTACCAATTCACGAAGCTTTCTTTTGCTCATTACCGTATAATTAAGGTTCAGGCGTGCAAACTCAATCTGCCGGGGACGACCATGCAAGTGGGAATCATAATCTACATTCTCAATAACCCAATCATACAAAGGACGGTGATCCGCAAACTCAAGGGTGCAGACAGAATGAGTAATGCTTTCCAGAGCGTCTGAAAGCGGATGGGCATAATCATACATTGGATAAATGCACCATTTGTCTCCCGTACGATGATGGTGAGCTCTTAAAATCCGGTACAGAACAGGATCTCTCATGTTCAAATTTGGTGATGCCATATCAATTTTGGCACGCAGAACCCTTGACCCGTCTTCGAATTCGCCTGCCCTCATCCGCTGGAACAAGTCCAGGTTTTCCTCAATGGAACGATTACGATATGGACTATCCTTGCCTTTTTCGGTCAGGGTACCACGGTAGCTTCTTATTTCCTCTGGACTTAAATCACAGACATAGGCCTTCCCGAATTTTATCAACTGCACAGCAAAGCGATACAATTCTTCAAAATAATCCGAAGCATAGAACATTCGCTCATCCCAGTCAAATCCCAACCATTTTACATCGGCCTTTATAGACTCTACATATTCAATTTCTTCCTTGCTGGGATTGGTATCATCGAATCGAAGATTACACAAACCCCCATTGGCAAGAGCCAAACCAAAATTAAGGCAAATAGACTTGGCATGCCCGATATGCAAGTAGCCATTCGGTTCCGGGGGAAATCGCGTATGAACTCGTCCCTGATTTTTCCCGGTTTCCCGGTCTTCCTTTATAATGTTCTGGATAAAGTTAACAGGTAAATCCGCATTTGTAGTATTCATATCCCTTGCTCCCTTATTATTTTCTCACTATTCTCCAATTCAGCTTTTTTCTCTGTTATAGAATACACCTGTCAGGAAAAGATTTCAAAATAATATTTAAAGATTGAAAATTGCATAATTCAAAAATCAAGCATGATAATTCTGAGCATTAGCGAAGCAGCATTAATCGTAAGCGGAGCGAACATCAGAGTGCCCGGAGGGTAAATACTAAGATCCTTCGGCGTTGCCTCAGGATGACAACACCCAACGAATCATATTAAAAAGCTAATTATGCAAAATCCTCAGATTACAATGATATTATACCAAATATACCATTATTCTATTTCATCTAATGCTCATGCCGGATTTTAGAAAGAAAGATTTTTTATATTTTTAGCTACTTATGTTTATTATCCAATATAATATTGTAGAATAATTATCATCAGCAACTATCTAACAGGAGCCTCATATGCTTGACATAATAAAGAAAAAAGTCATCTCCATAGTCAATAAACTCGACAAAGTCGGGCCGGCAAGAAAACGTCTGGTTGGTATCGTATTAATTGTTTTGTCCTTTGCCTTTTACGCAGGTATTGCCCTTGTTGCGATGTCCCCAATCCCTCTTGACAGCAAGGGAATATTGTCCGGGTCCTGCTGGGTATGCAGGGAAATAACTTTCTGGATGGGTGCAATCATCCTGGGAAGGGAATTTATAGTAAAATACAAAAAATCTTTTAATCCTTTGAACTGGTACCAGTCAAAAAAAAATAAACCCTTTCGCTGATTATTTTATGCTTCTCTCTATATAAATACAAGAAGCGCTCAGGATGAACTAAAGGAAATCAGGACCATCAAATGGAAAAACATAAATTCCCCAAACCTCTCCAATTTTTCAACTTTACCCCCATTGATTAGAGTAATATAGTTAAATTAATTTAAAATTCACAGGATCTTACGGTCCTGGGAAATGGTATTACATCCCTAATATTACTGACCCCGGTCAAATACATTATCAGCCTTTCAAAGCCCAGTCCGAATCCCGCATGTTTTACTCCGCCATATTTCCTCAGTTCCAAATACCACCAGAGTTCCTCCTTGTCGACACCCATCTCTTCCATTCTCTGTTCCAGGAGTTCTAATCGCTCTTCTCTTTGACTGCCGCCTATCAATTCACCTACTCCCGGTACCAGCAGGTCCATAGCAGCTACTGTTTTTCCGTCATCATTCTGCCGCATATAAAAAGCCTTGATATCTTTGGGATAATCAGTCACAAAAACCGGCCTTTTAAATACCTTTTCACTTAGATATCTCTCATGCTCGGTTTGCAGATCACTCCCCCACTCCACCGGGTATTCAAATTTCTCCCCGGATTCCCGGAGAATTTCGATAGCTCTGCTGTAGCTGATATGAGCAAAGTCCTGCTTCAGTATTTTCTTCAATCTTTCCTCCAGCCCTTTGTCCACAAAATCATTCAAGAACTTTATTTCTTCTGCAGCATTTTTCAGTACGTATTCTATAAGATACTTCACCATATCTTCCGCCAACCGCATGTCATCCAGGAGATCAGCGAAGGCAATTTCCGGTTCAATCATCCAGAATTCAGCCGCATGCCGCGGGGTATTGGAATTCTCTGCGCGAAATGTCGGTCCAAATGTATATACATCTCTAAAGGCCAGGGCGAAGACTTCGGCCTGCAGTTGCCCACTTACAGTAAGATTTGTCTTCCGGCCAAAAAAGTCCTGGGAATAATCCACTTCTCCTTTTTCTGTGAACGGCGGATTCTCAGCTGCTATGGTAGTAACCCGGAACATTTCCCCGGCACCCTCGGCATCGCTGGCAGTAATAACAGGAGAATGCACATAAACAAAACCTCTATCCTGGAAAAAGCTGTGGATCGCGTGAGCAGCCAGGGAACGAATGCGAAAAACGGCGGCAAATAGGTTGGTTCGGGGACGTAAATGCCCCACCTCTCTTAAAAATTCCCGGCTGTGTCTCTTGGGCTGTATGGGATAGTCTTCCGCCGCATCCCCTTCCAGAATAATTTCCCGGGCCTTGATTTCAAAAGTCTGCCTGGCTTCTGGAGTTTCCAGCAGTATCCCTCTGACACTTACAGCAGAACTCACTCTATACCTGGCCACTTCTTCGAAATTAGCCACCTTATCTTTTTCATAGACAATTTGAATGCTGTTAAAATGGCTGCCATCATTCAGGGATATAAAACCAAAGGCTTTCTGGTCACGGTTGCTTCTGATCCATCCATTGATTTCCACTTCCTGCCCGGCATATCTCTTGGTATCGCGTACAAGCTGTCTGATCACTACTTTCTGCATATCCATCCCCCTTTTACTTTAAATTAGACAAGTAAGAGTTTTTCTTGACCTAATGTTTGTCAAATAAGCTGGCAGAGCGAGCAAAAAAAGGTGAAGCTCAAGGGAATTGCCAGACGCTGCGATTGAAGGGTACAGGAACTGATTGAGCAGCCTTCGGGCAATGACGGCAGATTCTCCTTTTTAAAACGTTCTGAAGGGTTTTTAATCCTTATATCTCTTATTATTATGTTTGATTAGCAGGTAAACAAGTCATTTTGGAAAAAATGGTATAGTAGAAATTTATTTATTATCCCTTATCTTATTACGACAGTTTATTTTGGCCATATTACTGCTTCAAATATTTTTATATTACTGCAGGAAAATCTATGTTAATGTCGAAATAAGCAATATTCATAACTAAATATGCTCCGAGCCCGTTAACCTAAAGTGATCACCATGGTTTTCCGGCCGTCAGGGTATATCAGGAAACCGATATGCCTCCCAATGTGGAAAGGAGAACTATATTGGATTACATTAAGGAAAATCTGTTTAATGATTTGCCTTTTTGTTTTAATCCACTCAATTTAACCCGGCTCTTTTCTGCCGGGCTTTTTTATTATTTAAGCATGATTTTGAATTTTTCAGGGGGGTGAGTACTGACAGGCATTGAACAAATTTAACAGCAAAACACATTAAGATGGGGGAGAAAAATGAAAAAAAGCATTTACATTATTACAGTATTCTTGATGATAAGTATTTTTTTTATGGATAGCGTTGTTATTGCGGCAAACAATGGAGATGGTGCATCAAAAGATTTTATACTTGTTAATTCTTCAGTTAGCGATGGTGAGTCCGGGGTGGAAATTGACCGACAAATAATTCTTCAATTTTCCAAGAATGTTGTAAATATTTCCGTCAAGGACAATAACATGGCTTGCTTTTCCATGCGTGACGAACAGGAAAATGATATCGCCCTGGATGTTATTATGGCCGATGACCAGATAGAAAGAGAAAAAAGACAAGAGATTATTATTGTACCGCTTAATAAGCTTAATGAGGCCAAACAATATACACTTACCATCAGTGAAAACCTATGCAGCAAAAACGGTGAAACCCTTGGGGCTCCTCAAAAAATAACCTTTTCAACCAAAGGCTTCAAAGCAGAACAACCAGCAGCGGAAGCTCCTGCTGAAACAAATAAAAACAACAATACGCTTATGTGGTTGACGGCAGGCATAGTAGCAATTGCTGCTTTTATAGGATTTATGTATAAAAAAAAGAAAAATTCATAATAGATGAGGAAAATAATCGATGCCGAAAACAAGACTAAATAGAAAGATTCTTTTCCTGTTGTGTATACTTGTACCCATTGTTCTAGTCTTTATATCCCTATTTATAGGAAGATATCCACTAAGCCTGGCAGAGGTTATTGCCATCTTAAAATCAGGCTTTAACTCAGCAGCCGAAGGAATTACCCCTATTAAACATGCTGTTATATGGGACATGAGAATGCCCCGGGCTTTAATGGCTTTAGTGGTTGGTGCCGCATTATCGGTCAGTGGGGGTGCTTTGCAGGGGGTATTTAGAAATCCTCTGGTGGATTCAGGATTGTTGGGGGTAAGTGCAGGGGCTGGATTCGGAGCCTGCCTGGCTATTATCCTCTTTCAAAATATTGTATTCACTTACATTTTCGCATTTACTTTTGGGATCCTGGCAGTTGCTTTAAGCTATGCAACAGGGAAGATATATAAAACAGCGCCAACAGTTACCCTGGTTTTAGGTGGAGTCATAATATCTGCCATATTTACAGCACTGATATCATTTACCAAATACGTTGCCGACCCTTATGAACAGCTCCCGGCAATAACCTTTTGGCTTATGGGAAGTTTGGCCAGAGCCAACTACTTTGACCTGGCAATAGCCTCTATTCCTATTGCCATAGGCATTATAGGCATTATGCTCATAAGGTGGAGAATTAATCTCTTGTCTATTGGCGAAAGAGAGGCGCGAACCCTGGGAGTAAACACCTCTTTGTGCCGTAACATTATTATCGCCTGCACAGCTCTTGCGACTGCCGGAGCAGTGTGTATAAGTGGCACAATAGGTTGGATAGGACTGGTTATTCCTCATATAGGCAGAATGATAGTGGGAAATGACAATCGCATACTCCTACCCCTCTGTGTTGCCATGGGAGGCAGTTTCTTATTAATAGTAGACAATATTTGTCGTTCCTTAACAGAAGGGGAAATACCCTTAGGAGTCTTGACTGCCCTGATAGGCGGACCTTTTTATATATTTCTTCTTAAAAAGACAAGAGGAGGCGGGGGTTGGTAATGGCTTTTATTGAAGTAAAAGATTTGAATTTTTCCTATGAGGAAAGCAGAAAGGTATTGGATGGCATCAATTTTTCGGTAAACAAAGGCGAAATCCTGTGCATATTTGGTCCTAACGGATGCGGAAAAACAACCATGCTGGACTGTATTTTAGGGCTGAATAAGGTAGAAAAAGGGGAAATCCTGATAGACGGCAAAAGCATGTCAGACTTAACGATTGAGAAAATCGCCCAAATGGTTGCTTATGTGCCACAAAAACATGAACATACCTTCGGCTATACTGTTTTGGAGATGGTTTTAATGGGGCGAACAGCCCACACCTCCATATTTGATTCACCGGGAAAAGAAGATATGGAAATTGCCATTGATTGTCTTAAAAGAGTTGGTATGTACGGATTTAAAGATAGAATTTTCAATAATCTGAGTGGTGGGGAGGTGCAGTTGGTAAAATTGGCCAGAGCACTCGCCCAGCAAACAAATCTGATTGTATTTGACGAACCAACCGCTCATCTTGATTTTCGCCATGAGCTGAATGTAATCAAATATATGTCGAGTCTGATAAAAGACAGTAATAAGCAAATGTCCATGATTATGGCAACTCACTTTCCCAACCATGCCTTTTACCTGGAAAATCAAGGAATATCCACAAGTGTTGCCATGATGGGTGACGGGGTTTTTTATGCTAAAGGGAAAGCAGAGGATGTTTTAAATGAAGACAACATGAAAAGAATTTTTAAAATTAAAACCAGGGTATTCAAGAATGTAGAAGAGGACAGTATTTTTAACTATATGATACCGTTGGATTTTAGTGATGGAGGACAATGGAATGAAATTTAAAAAAATAATTGCAACTGCTCTAATTACCAGCTTTTTGTTTCTTGCCGGATGCTCAGATAGTAAAATTGAAAAAACAGCAACACCCAGTGGAGACTTTATAAAGATTGTCGATTGTGTCGGCCGTGAGCTTGAAGTTCCTAAAAATCCTGAAACCGTAGCCTGCCTCTTTGCCGTATCTTCCCATATGGTAAGTATGCTCGGAGATAGCCAAAAGATTGTGGCTGTAGCTAAAGGAAATAAAAGGGATTATATGTTTTTGGACATTTATCCTGAAATAAACAATGCCAGAACACCAAAAGGGAGCGGTGATTTTAATATGGAAGAATTGTTTAAAGATCCTGCACCTGAACTGGTATTTGCTTATACTGATATTGTTGAAGACAAAAAAATAATGGATAAGTTCAATAAGTTCAAGGTGCCTGTGGTTGCCATATGCTTCAAAACAGTTGAAGAGCAGCAATATACTATGTCACTTATAGGGAAAATAATGGGCAGAGAAGAAAAAGCCCGGGCTTATAACGATTATTACAATAGTGTAATCAAATTGGTAAGTGAAAGAGTAGCAGTTATTCCGGAAAGTGATAAAAAAACTGTATACCATGCTATAAATGAACTCCTGAGGACCGATACGAAAAATTCTCTCCCTGCTGATTGGTTACCATTAACCGGGGTTAAAAATGTCGGAGTTGCTACCGGCGAGGGTACCGGTGCCGGAAAAAACTTTTTGACACTGGAACAGCTTTTTTTACTGGACCCCGAGTATATGATTATTAATGGCACAGATGTTAAACAATATATAGAAGCCAAAGAAACCCTGCATAAACTTACCGCCTACCAAAAAGGGAATATCTTTTTAATGCCTTTAGGCGTTTCCCGATGGGGACATCCGTATTCCATAGAAACCCCTCTGGCTATACTGTGGACAGCTAAAACAATATATCCCGAAGTTTTCACAGATATAGACATTTTCAAGGAAACAAAGGTATTTTATAAGGATTTTTTTGATTACGACTTAAGCGATGAGGATGTTCAAAAAATTGTCGAGGGAAAAGAATTCAAGCAAATAATGGGGGGCAGGGAGGCAAGCAACTAGGAAGCGGTAAAATAAACAGCGCTGCTGGAAGATAGGGGAATATCTCAATGAAAATATATATCGCTATAGATGATACCGACAGTTTGGAGATTGGAGCAACCGGTCAATCAGCCAATGAACTGCGCCAAATTATAAGAACTAAAGGGTGGGGAGAACCTGAACCTGTAACCCGGCATCAGTTATTATTACATCCAGACATCCCATATACTTCCCATAACAGCTCCATGTGTTTTTCTGTAGATATGAAGGAAGATGAGCTCGATAATTTAATTCACTGCGCAGCTGAATTTCTGGAGAACACCAGTGCTCCAGGTTCTGATCCGGGTCTTTGCGTAGCAGCAATTGACCGCATAAAGGATATCGACTGTTTAATACAATTTGGATTCAAGGCAAAAAAGGAAATATTGAATAAGGAAGCAGCATATAAAACCGCTGAATACTGCGGTATACATCTTTCTGAACACGGAGGAACCGGGCAGGGCATTATTGGAGCAATAGCTGCAATAGGACTGCGAATGACCGGAAACGATGGGAGATTTCAGGGAAAAATTAAATTGAAAGACATTGGAGAAGCAATGGGTATAGAAGAAATACTAGCAAATACTGAAATAGCTGAGGTACAATCAATAGACGGGCAGGTGCTTGCAAGTTGTGAAACACTTATAGTTGGAAATAAAATTAAAACCGTTTTACTTGAAGGTAAAAGAAAGCTTCTGGTTTACCGGAAAAATGATGAGTGGCATACCTGTACCAACAGACATCTGGAGAGATATTGACGTCATTGCCTATAGCCAAGATGAACTATGTCAAACAGACTCTATGATTTATTATTTGGAGGTGCCTGGTAATGAAAATATTTGTGGGGATTGATGACTCCCGGCAACTTGATGGGTATAAAGCAGGGGAAACCGCTTCTTTATTATGCCAAGCCATAGACGGTAACAGTTGGGGTAAATCTGCCATCCCCAGCCGTCATCGATTATATTTCCATACTGACATTGCCTGCAAAAAGCATAATACTGCACGCTGTTTTTCTGCAGACCTGAAAGAACAATACCTGGAAGAGTTTATTGAGTATTCCTGTAAGATGATAAAATCAAATCTTAGTCCTGATTGCAACACCGGGCTGGCTATTGCGGTTCCAGAACTAATGGAAAATACTGATGATCTTATCGAATATGCCTATAGAGTTAAAGAAGGGATAGTAAGTAAGGATGAAGCTTTAAAATTCGCTAAAAAACCCGGATTATATTTATTTGAATTGAGTGGTAGCGGAAAAGGAATAATTGGTGCACTTGCCGCAGCCGGGCTTCGTAGTACTGGGAACGACGGACAGTTCAGAGGTAAACTTAAGCTTGGTACAGAGGAATATTATATTGCCAGCGTAAGGGAAATTATAGAAAAAACCTATGTAGAACAGGTTAAGAACATGGATTTCGAAAACCTGGACGATGGTGAAAATGTACGCATGGGCGAAAAGGTCAAGGTAGTTCTGCTTGATAACCAATATACTTTAATGGTTTTCCCTACAGATATTGAACACCCCAAATGGCAGACGAGCACCACACATATGCTTAGAATGTTCTGATTGTCGAAGGAGGACTATTATTTATATGTGGAATATTAACAATAAGGGCGAACGTGTATTTTCTGGCAGTAAAGAAGACTGGGCTGTTGTTGCTCAAATAGCTGAGAATTGTCCTGGCTTCAGACCTGATGATGAAGATGAAAGAATAGCCGATGAAGATGTCTCCTGTTATAATTGCCGTTACCGGCGATGGACAATGAACTCTTTTGTGTGTTTGAATAAGAACTTGCAAATAACTTTATCCAGCAATTGAAGACACACTAAATATTCTCGTCTTATTGATAGAATTTAAGCCTAATATCCATAATGGCAGGAGCATGTAATTGGGCAGGGACACCATGTGGTATGCCTGTTTACTTTTTTTGATGTAATTTAACCCGCTATTTGCTGTCCAAAGTATATGGTACAAATACGCCGGCGCAATTATGCCTGGAACGCCACACCTAACGCACATCAAAAAGCAACTTCGGATTCAATTATTAACTCGGTAAGTTTATCTTTTAGCCCCCCTTTCTCCTCAAGTTTTCTTTCATTTTACAGATATAATTAACTCGTAAACCAAGAATATTATACCTTAAGGTAGCAAAAAATATTTTACAGACTCTATTGCTACTATACTTAACTTAACTTAGAATAATAATGCATAGCAATTGTGTATAATATCTAACTGTTTGAAGTAACATAGATAAACTATTGTTATTTATTTACCGATAGTTCAAGGTGTTTGCCAGGTATTGTACTCATAAAGAACAACTGGAAAAAGGGTTTTGGGGCAGGAGAGACTGAAAAGTAATTTAATCACCAGAGGTTGAGAAATACATAACTAATAGTGGAGTTTTGCTTTTATTAGTATTATTAGGAGGTTATCAAATGAAAAAAGTCAGCAGATTCGTTTCATTAGTGGTTATTTTTATTCTAAGTATGGTTATGGTGGTTGCTTGTGGTGGCGGAGCTGATACCGAAAAGGACAAGGTGATCAAAATTGGTCAAGCTCCGTATGATTATGAGGTTCCTTTTGTTGAAATAACCAGGCAAATAGCAAGTGAACAGGGCTATCAAGTTGAAGTAGTAAAAGGTGAAGTTGGTTTCATGTTTATGTCGCTGGCCCAGGGAGATATTGATATTTGGCCAGGAGTATGGCTGCCATCTATTCACGAATCATATCAAAAGAAATATGGCGATCAGTATGAGCTGGGTAGTGCAATCTTTACTGATGCTCCTGTCGGATGGCTAGTACCGAAATATCTTGATATCGATTCTATCGCTGACCTAAAAGGAAATGAAGAAATAGTTAATGGGAAGCTTGTTGGTTTCGAACCTGGCTCCGGCATGATGCTGGTCAGCCAGGATATTATTGAAGGCTACGAATTGGACCTGGAATTGGTTTCCGGTACCTTATCATCCATGATGGCTGAGGTGGATTATGCTGTCAATCATGAAGAACCTATTCTTTTCCTGGGCTGGCGTCCTCATATTATGATGCGTAAGTATGATGTTGAAATCCTGGATGATCCCAAGGGATACTGGGTATATGACAGCGAACACTGGGGTATTCGCCATGGATTCAAGGAAAAATACCCTGATATATATAATTACTGCAAGAATTTTGAGATGAGCATTGAGGATACAGAGGCGTTCCTTTTTGCTTATCAAGAAGAGGACAAGGAAATCCAAACCCTGGCCAAAGATTGGATAAAGAAGAATCGATCTCAAATTGATGACTGGTTAAAGAAATAAAACTTCCAATCTTCAAGAAAGGTATATAGATGAATATCATCGAGGTACACAATTTATATAAAATATTTGGCAAACACCGGGAAAAAGCCATGGGACTCATAAAGCAAGGATATAGCAAAGACCAAATAATGAAAAAAACCGGGCAAACAGTTGCTGTAAACGATGTGTCCTTTACAGTTAAAGAAGGTGAATCTTTTGTGGTGATGGGGCTTTCCGGTAGTGGAAAATCAACCTTGATTCGTTGTCTGAATCGCCTTATTGAACCGACTTCCGGGAGTGTTTTTATTGAAGGCCAGGATGTTACCGCTATGGACCAGAGGGAATTGCAGGATTTACGGCGCCAAAAAATAAGTATGGTTTTCCAGAGTTTTGCAATTTTCCCCCATAAAACAGTGCTGGAAAATGCCGCCTATGGTCTGAAAATAAGGGGGCTTTCCTTGGCTGAACGTGAAAAAAAGGCCTACAAAGCCTTGGAACTGGTGGGCTTAAAAGGGTGGGAAGAAACTTACCCGGCTCAGCTCAGCGGCGGTATGCAACAGCGGGTTGGTTTGGCCCGTGCGACGGCTACTGAACCTGATATTCTTTTAATGGATGAAGCCTTTAGTGCCCTGGACCCTCTTATCCGGAAAGAAATGCAAAATGAGCTGCTGGAATTACAAAATAAAATGAACCGGACGATTGTATTTATTACCCATGATCTTGATGAAGCTTTGAAGCTGGGGGATCGAATCGCATTAATGAAAGATGGTTCTATTGTGCAAGTAGGTACTCCGGAGGAAATATTAATGTCCCCGGCGACTAATTATGTGGAAAAGTTCGTTGAAGATGTTGACCGCTCGCGGGTACTCACGGCGGAAATGGTAATGAAAAAACCAACCGCAGTGGTTATAATCCCCAAAGATGGTCCCCGGGTGGCATTGCACAGTATGCAGGAAAATGGTATTTCCAGCATTTTTGCTGTGGACAAGGATCGCCGCCTGCAGGGCCTTGTGATGGCTGAAGATGCTTTGCAGGCAGTGGAGAACAATAAAAAAGAATTGGATAAAATATTGCAACGTGATGTTCCTGTAGTGCTTCTGGACACCCCTTTAAAGGAAATATTTGCACTCTTGTCTGGAAAAAGTCTCCCTCTTGCTGTGGTAAACGAAGAAAGAAAACTATTGGGTGTTATTGTGCGTGGGTCGGTTATGTCCAAACTTGCAGAGGGGAGAACAGTTGATGATTGATTTTGTTATCCCCCTTGCAGATTGGGTTAATGCTATTTTTGAAGTAGTCAATTTTCATATAAGCCCGGTAATGCGTTCTTTAAGCTCATTCCTGGAAATAATAATCAGGCAGTTTGAAGCAATCTTGCTATGGCCGCCGGAACTTATCATTATGCTGCTTATAGGTTTGCTAGCATGGTGGCTGGCTGGTACTCGCCTGGCTATTTTTGCTGTACTGGGCCTTTTGATCACATTCGGTATGCAGGTATGGGAAGAAACTATGGCTACTATTGCACTTGCCCTTTCCGGGACGGCTGTTTCGTTATTGTTCGGTATACCATTGGGAATTCTGGCATCACAGAATGACCTGGCTGAAAAAATTTTACGTCCCATATTGGATTTTATGCAAACTCTCCCCAGTTTTGTTTACCTGATCCCGGCGGTAATGTTTTTTGGTATGGGCAAGGTAGCAGCTTTGGTAGCAACAATGATATTTGCTATGCCTCCGGCAGTACGTCTAACTAATCTGGGTATACGGGAGGTTTCACGGGAAATGGTAGAAGCGGCACGAGCCTTTGGATCCAGCAGATGGCAAACTCTGGTAGATGTACAATTGCCATTGGCTTTGCCTACTATTATGGCTGGCGTAAACCAGTGTATCATGATGTCCCTGGCCATGACCGTTATTGCTTCCATGATCGGTGCCGGTGGTTTGGGCCTGGTAGTCTTACAGTCTATGCAGATGCTGGATATTGGTATGGGAACAGTAGGGGGAGTAGGTATTGTTATCCTGGCCATTATACTTGACCGCATGACAGAAACAATTGCTAAAAAGCAGGAAGCAGTTAAAAAAGTCCGATAATAGCATGGGATCGAGTATTGAAGGGTATAAATCAACTTTGAATCAATAGTATAAGCTTAATAATGCGGCAACCCGTTATATTATCTTCGTTGGTTCCTGTTTTTTGATTCCGCCTGTCTGCGTTATTTATGATACGGTTCACCTCTTAGTATCTTGAAACCGCGGTAGATTTGTTCAGTTAAAATAAGGGTGGCCATCTGGTGGGGAAATGTCATCATGGAGAAAGAAATAATTCTATCTGCTTTTTTCTTAATTCCTGCGGACAGGCCGTGGGAACTGCCGACCAGCAGGTTTACCCGGGATTTTCCAGATATATTCCATTCTGCTATGTAATCGGCCAGCATCTCGGAGCTGATTTGTTTTCCCTGGCTGTCGAGTACCAGTAAAATTTCATTATCAGTTATGAGTTTAAACACGTGTTCGGCTTCTTTCTCAAGAATACGGTCTATTTCCTGCTGGCCTGCACGAGGATTGACCTTTTCGTCAAGTCCATCAATAAATTCCATTCTGCAATATGGTCCCATGCGTTTCAGGTATTCCTTTATACCTGCCAGATAAAAGCTTTCTCTAATTTTTCCTACAGAGATAATTCGATATTTCATTCTTTTTTCACTCCAAAGCCGCGTATTCTTTTGATGGAATTTAAGATTTTGCATAATCAACTTTTGCCAAAATGTCTAATATAGTGGATTAAAAAAGACGGCAATACTACATATTGTGTCGTTTGAATGATTTTTCACTCACTTTAACATGGAACTTATCAAAAGCAAGTGTTTTAAATACTATTATTCTACCAGTATAGCAAAGCAACAGGCAGCTGTCCTCTCTCAAGAACCTTTACTGGTTTTAAGTTCTTTTCCTTCGATTATTTACCGCTAATACTGCCGGGAACCCTCTGTTAAAATAAGTTAGGCACATTCTATAAGCTAATAGTAATTAAAGAAAGGAATGGGGCATTTGTTTAAACGACATGTTCGAAATTCGCTGTTCGTCTTTTTTCTGTTAATATTCTGTTTGCTCAGCAACTACCCCTGTCTGGCTGATGCTGAAATATCAGGACTTGAAAACCCTGAGAAAAAGCCGCTGTATTTTGTCTCCATTGTCCTTGAAGATGGCAGTAATGCTAACGAGGCCGGCCAGATTCCCCTCAACCCCAGTTTTAAACTGGAGTTTAGTAAAAATGTAGTTAATGATAGTATCTGGGAAAATAATAAAAACTGTTTTAAGCTTAGCGCTACAGGTGGAAAAAACATCCCTCTGATTGTGAGCAGAATAAATGATACCGTGGATTTCGACCAGAGAGACTTTATTTTTATTCAGGTCTCTTCTCAACTGGAACCAGAATCTCAGTATCAATTGCATATTTTGCCGGATTTGGTAGCCAAAAATCTTAATTCCCTGGGATCAAGTACTGATGGAGAGGAAGTAGTAATTAATTTCAAAACAGCAGGTATAGCAACTGAAAAAGAAACTAATGAACCTGTTGTTCCTGAATCAGATAACAAGGATTTAGCCACTCCAGAAGAAAAACAAGTAGAAGATAAATCTGGTAAAAACACAGAAACTCCACAGGTAAAAGAAGAAGTGCAGCTTCCAGCCAGCAAAGAAGTAGCGAAAGATTCAACAAAACAAGAAAGTACCTTTGACTCAATCGAAGAGAAAGAAATAAAAGAGCCAATAACGTCATCCCTGAATGAAAAAGAAGATTCCCAGGCAGAATCCTCAAAGGATTTTCCGGAAGAAAATAAGCCTGAGGCAACTGATAATAACAATACTGCTCTGTGGATAACTGCTCTAGGGGTTCTGGCTATTGTAAGTATTCTTTTCTATCTCAAATTCAAGAGGTAACTCATTTAGTTGCCCGGGACACCCGGGCAATTAAATTTTTACTAACTCTCAGCTTCCAGTTTAACTTTCAGGGTTTTAAACTGGGCTTTACCCAGTTCTGTTTCCGGTAGTCGCAAGAGTCTAACACTTACCGTCTGTCCTATTTTATGACTGAATATTTTCTCCTGCAGTTCCAGCCCGGTTTCTATTTTTTCTCCGTCCACCTGGGTTATGATATCGTATTTCTTGAGGCCTGCCCGGGCTGCCGGACCGTTTTTGACAGGCTCAACTATCACTCCATAAGTAAGCGGTAATCTAAAATAACGGGCATTTTCTCCGCTTATTTCTCCAAGGATCTTAATTCCCATTAAGGGACGTAAGACCCGTCCGTGTTCCTTGATCTGCTCAACAACCATTTTCACTTGATTTGAGGGTATGGAAAAACCCATGCCTTCGAATCCTTCGGCTGCAATTTTAACTGTATTTATCCCTACCAGCTTGCCCTCCAGGTTAACCAGGGCCCCACCACTGTTTCCCGGGTTTATCGCGGCATCTGTTTGAATCAGTCGAAATACAAAACCTTCTTCTGTTGTCAGGAGACGATTTAGGCCGCTTACGATGCCTGCGGTAACCGAGCGGGCAAAACGTAAACCCAGGGGATTCCCAATAGCAACTACTTCTTCTCCCACCTGAAGTTCGTCTGAATTGCCAAAATCAACTGGCGTAACCTTATTGTCCACCTGTACTTTGATCAGGGCCAGGTCTGTTCGGGCATCTGTCCCAATTATCTTTGCCTCTTCTTCATTTCCATCAAGCAGTGTAACCAACAAGTGCTTAGCATCTTTTACCACATGGTTATTGGTCACTATATAGCCATCTTTATCTATTATTACCCCTGAACCAGTTTTTTCTGTTTTCCTTTGCTCAAAAATATCCCCTTCACTGCCAAAGTTCGTAACGCCAACAACTGAAGGACTTACCCTGGCCGCGACTTCACTGATGCTGCTGCTAAAAGCTTGATCTTCGCTTACTATCGGTTCGGCGGGAAACCATATGGAGTTAAATAAGCCAATAGCCCCTGATCCCAGAGCAAAGAAAAGCAGGAAGCAGAAAATTCCTTTTAAGAATTTCTTTTTCACATTATTCCTCCTCACATTATCTACTGTACCGTATAACACCACTGACGATAGCAGCGCAATAATTATCGGTAGGAATATCTTTTACGCCATTCTTATAAGTATACAGTTCAATATATTCCATTGACGATTATGCATAATTTGAACAATCACTGCATTTGGATTACACAATATATAGCCCATTATCTGCTTGAGCCACTGGATTTTGGGTGTATATCTTGCCAAACAAGTCTATTATCTTCAAGTTGATTAATTTTTGCCTGCTTATATTGTTTTTACTATGTCCACGTTTATATTTCCCTTTCAGGGCAAAAACTGCCCCAAGCACTAAAAATGCATAAAAAAAGAGAGTTTTGCACTCTCTTGTCAATATGTCAAAATTCCCCTGCCCTGATTCTTATTCTATTCTGACTTGGGCTCCCAGGCTGATAAGTTTCTCACAAATATTTTCGTAACCCCTGAAGATATGGGTAGCATCTTCTATAACAGTTTCACCCTTCGCTGCCAGAGCGGTCAATACCAGGGCTGCTCCTGCCCGCAAATCAGTGGCTTTGACCCGGGCCCCGTAAAGATTTTTAACACCTTCCACTACTGCAGTATGGCCTTCCACTTTGATATTGGCACCCATTCGTTTCAGTTCATCAACGATTTGAAAGCGATTTTCAAATACATTTTCGACAATTACACTGGAACCCTGTGCAATAGAAAGCAGAGCCATCATTTGCGACTGCATATCAGTGGGGAAGCCAGGATAAGGTAAGGTTTTTATATCCACGGGGTAAATCGTTTCTTTGCCCCGAACCACTACTCCCTGGTCAGTTTCTTTCACATAGGCTCCACATTCCTGTAATTTGGCAATTATCGGATGCAGATGAGTAGGAATAATATTTTTCACCACTACTTCGCCACTGGAAATAGCCCCGGCAATCATATAGGTTCCGGCCTCAATTCTGTCCGGGATTATTGCATATCTTCCCGCCTTAAGTTCACTGACCCCATCAATTTTTATCAGGTCGGTTCCGGCACCTCGGATCACTGCTCCCATGGAATTCAAAAAGTTTGCCAGATCAACGATCTCCGGTTCTTTGGCAGCGTTTTCAATAACAGTGGTTCCCGGCGTTTTAACCGCCACCATCATAATATTTTCTGTTGCTCCCACACTGGGGAAATCCAAATAGACCCGAGCTCCCCATGGTGATTTGCTGCGGGCATAAATATATCCATGTTCAATTTCTACTTCAGCCCCCAGAGCCTGTATCCCCTTGATGTGCAAATCCATCGGCCGGGATCCTATATCACAGCCACCCGGCAATGAAATGGTAGCCTCTCCCTGTCGGCCCAGGAAAGCACCCAAAAATAGATTGGAGGCCCTCAGCATTTTGGCTAATTCATATGAAGTCTGATTCTTCAAAGGACCTGCAGGCGGACATATGGAAATACTTCCATCATCATTCCAACGGGTATTGACACCAACTTCATTAAGAATACTGATCATCACCTCGACATCTCTTATCCGCGGTACATTGTCGAGAACTGTCTCTCCTTCAGCCATTATGCTGGCTACCAGCAATACCAGGCCAGCATTTTTTGCTCCACTGACCTGCACCTCTCCATTCAGGGAATAACCTCCCTCTATTAATAACTTGTTTTTCAAGACCTACACCTCTCCTAATATTTTTCCACATAATGGTAGAAGTCTTGTTCGAAATCCGGGTAAGCAAGACCCAGAGAATTTTCTATGGCTATAGCCATAGTGTTTCCTTCACCCAGGCTTATATTAATAGCAAAAAGATAATCTTCTCCATATTCCTTAACAATATACTCTGCCAAACGCAAAGACTCCCAGTAAGCTAATTGTTGGTCAAGCTTATCAAAGTTTTTCCCCAGAGTAGATAATGAATAATATTCCAAATCCCTTCCATTGGCAAATGGATCGGCGAATTCAAATCCTGTTATTTTCTTCTCCACATACTGGGCAATTCCTTCTGTCCACCAGCGATTATAGTTCCCCCCGGTAATTTCGTCAACCATTAAATGAGCAAACTCATGTACCATAGGCCCTTCCTCAACAAATTGCTTTTTAATATCTGTACCTGTAAGCCATTCGCGGGGTGACAGAATACGAATAGAACCGGCCCAGTATACTCCCATGGCTTTTTCATCTCTATCCCAGCCAAAACTACTGGCCAAAGTGCTGCTGTCCGGGTATACCACAAGAGTGGTCCGTCTCAGCGGTTGCTGTCCAAACACTTCACTTACTGATACATAAGCATCTTCTGCGACTTCAGCTATTAATGGCACATAGTCTTCATCATTTGCGGTAAATTTTATATCAAAGTGCTCAGTTTGATATTGGCTGAAACCTGCAGTTCTCAGCTTGATTTCCTGTCCAACCATTACTCTCATTACTGCCTGGCTGTTTTTTGACAAGAGCAAAGCAATAACAAATATTATCAAAAGGATCAAACTTATAGTTTTAACTGAATCAAAGTGTTTTATCCCCAACACAAAATCTCTCCCCTCTGCACCACATTATACTACGGGTGGCTCTAACGAGGGGAAAGTAAATAGTGGTACTATTCCTTCAAATACTCAGTTACAGCTATTCCTGCCAATGCGCCATCGCCGACTGCAGTTGCAATTTGCCGTGCATTTTTGGCCCTGATATCACCGGCGGCAAATATTCCTTCCGCTGAAGTACGCATTTCTTCATCGGTGACGATATAACCATCCCGAGTTTCCAGAGCTTCCCCAATAAAATCTGAAGCGGCTACAAAACCTATACTGACAAATACCCCTTCCACTTCGAGTTTTTCCTCTTCCCCATTTATCACGTCTTTTATACAAAGCCGTTGCATCATCGTGTCGCCTTCAATACGGTTGACTACTTTGTTAAGTTTTAATTCTATCTTATCGTTAACCATCATCTTGTCCAGGGAGGTCTGATTGGCTCTGAATCCTTCCCTCCTGTGGATTAAATAGACCCTGGATGCAATATCAGCCAGGTAAAGGGCTTCCTTCACCGCAGAATCTCCTCCGCCCACTACTGCAACCGGAACCCCCTGATAAAACATGCCGTCACAGGTAGCACAATAGGATACCCCCCGGCCCAGGTAATCTTTTTCTCCTGCTACTCCCAGCTCCCTGCGCCGGGCACCCATGGCAATCACCAGAGCCCGTGCGTAATAATCTCCTCCTTCGGTAATGACCTTTTTCCCTTCCGGGGTATTCTCAATACCTATTACATCTTCCATCATTAATTCTGCTCCAAACCTTTCAGCCTGTTTGCGAAAATTCTCTATTAATTCACTGCCGTTTATCCCAAAAGGAAATCCAGGATAATTATCAATCTGGTCAGTAAGGGCGGCGTTTCCGCCAATAACCGCAGACTCCATAACCAGGGTCTTTAAGCTGGCTCTGCCGGTATAAATAGCGGCAGTTAATCCTGCAGGACCCCCGCCGATTATTATTACATCATACAAAAAAAAGTCCTCCTTTCATGCCAAAATAATAAACCCTGACCTGTATGGGTCAGGGTTTAATTTTCCCTAAATTAGCGTAGATAGTTTAAAGGATTATGGAAAGACCCATTTACTTTTACCTCAAAATGCAAATGTGGTCCGGTGCTTCTCCCTGTTGAACCCATAGTAGCTATAGTCTGACCCTTGGATACTTCGTCACCAACAGATACCTTGATACTATCGCAGTGCGCATAACGGGTAACTATCCCATTGCAATGATCTACGGTCACCAGATTGCCATAAGAACCTTGATACCCGGCAAAAGTTATATATCCACCGTCTGCTGCGCTCATAGGGGTTCCCCTTTTACTTGCAATATCGACCCCCGTATGACTGCTACCTTTGTAATACTGGGTAATAACCCCATATACCGGCCAGCTGAGGCTTCCGCTGCCACCACCTCCACGAGAAGCTACCTGAGTAACCCCACTGCCTTTTATTATTACCTTGTTTACTGCTTTTTCTAAAATGGTCTCTTCCTTAATCTCTGTTTTTTCAACTGTGCCGTTACAAATTGTAGCCAGGTATTGAATATGTCTCTTACCATTTTTGCCTTCTTGCTTGATCTTAATACTGCTGCTCGAATTTTTATCAACTATTACTTCGGTTTCAAAGGGAATTTCTTCGTTTCTTTCTCCACTAACCTGAGCTAGAACACTTATGTATGGTTTGCTCTTTACCAATACCAATTCCTGTCCCAGAGACAATTTATTCGTTTTCAGCTGATTGGCCCTTGATATGTCATCCACATACATATTATTTCTACGGGCTATCAGCCAGAGAGAATCGCCCTCTTTTACAGTGTATTTTTCCGGGTTTTCCGTACCGGTTTTTATAAGTTCATAAGCCTTTTCCTCTGCCATAATACTTGAAATTGAAACCTTTGCTTTCTTTATTTCTACCTTTTCTGCAAATGTTGCTTCAATTAATTCTTCTCCTTCATCCACCTGACTATATTCCGTTTTCAGCTT
>Ga0334888_1001571_pt1 | contig 28708 bp, 19 predicted proteins | sample GraSluR1_MG_FD_207227 | JGI IMG/M metagenome (GOLD analysis project Ga0334888, IMG submission 207227) | Sludge microbial communities from methane-producing bioreactor in Wageningen University, Netherlands - Granular Sludge_3_08-R1 | ecosystem: Engineered > Bioreactor > Anaerobic > Unclassified ...
GTGGACCTGGCCGACCTGGCCCACTTCGCCGAAGCCTTCGCCCCCTGACCCGCCGAACGCAGGCTTCCCGTTTCGCGGCACGCACGCCGCTGCCACGTGTGTGAGACTGCTCGTGAGCAGTGCCCCTCCCCCCTTCCACCCGTGTGTCAGTGGCTTGCCGTTTCGCGGCACATCCGAACCTGGCTGCCGTTCTTTCGCCGACCGCCTTTCCGACTCGACGCCGGCTTCCCAATATCTCCCGTTCGTCCTGCACGGACCGGATGAATCTCCGCTCTCCGCCCCAGGCCCGTTCACGGGCCTTCGGTCGCCGCCTTCGCTCAGCCTGTAGGGGTCCGCCTCGCGGACCATCCCTTCTGGTCTCGGTCTTCCTGTTTCCAGATGTTGGCCGGTCGTTTACGGCCGGTTGATCGGCTCCCCAACTTCCTCCCTCATCGCCCTCCCCCCCGCGCCAGATTCAACCGCAGCAGCGCCCCCAGCACCTGCTGATCCACCTCCGCCCGCCGACTCGCCAGCGGATGGCCCTCCGCCGGCGGCTGACCCGCCCCTGTCTCCACCCACACCTCCGCCCAGTCTTCCGACCACCCGCCCGCCGGATCGACCGCCGCATACGCCGCCAGCACCGCCCGATCCAGCTCCTCATGTGCCAGCCGTAGCCACGTCGGACGCTCGTTGTACAGGTTCGTCAGCGTCCGCCGCTTCAGGTTCGCATCCTTCGCCGCCCGCGCCAGGATCGCCGACTGCCGGACCCACGGCCGCGCCGCCGCCGGCACATCCGAGAAATCATCATCCGCATCCACCGCCCGCGCAATCGGCTCGATCCACTCCGGTGGATTCAGCCACCGCTCCCGCTGCTCGTTCAACTCCTTCGCCGCCTCCGAAATCCGCGCATGCGCCGCATCCCCGACCGGCTCCTTCCCCGGCGACCACGGCAACGCAAACGTCTCAAAACACGACGTCGGCGTGTAGCGAAACCCTGACTCTGCCTCCCGAAGCTGTGTCCCCGTCCGTCGCGCCCACAACTCATGCACCGACGAATGCAGCACGCCGAAGAAGTAGTCGTCACTGCGTCCGAAGACAACCAACTGATGATCCGGAAGTGTCCGTCCGCTCATCCAGACGAACAGCCGGTGTTTGGTCAGTGTCGGCGTCGCAGGATACCGGCCTAGGTGTTCCACAGCCTCCCGCATGGACGGACAGGGACGCATGTGTAGCCACCATTCCTTGCGGGACGGCCGCCCTTTTTCGCGCATCGGCTTGACTGTTCGTACCACAGACTCGAACGGCGCGCCGTACCCGGCGGCCTCCTCTTGGGGCATGTCAACGCCGAAGTCAACAACCCAGCACGCTCGTGAGCGCCTCGTGATGTCCAGTCCGTTCGCGTACGGACGAATCACGTCAAGAAGTGCGCGGCCATTCGGCGCCGGCTCCGCAATCATCTCCCGAGCAGCAGCAAGCGACACGTCGAATGGTCCGCCCTTAACATCCCCGACGAACGCCACACCGTTGTTTTCAGGAAGCGTCCTCGATGTGCTTGTATCTGCACCGATTGTTAGGTCAGCATTGATGCATTGGGCAGGTCTGCCGTCCAGCTCCCTGTACGTCTCCCGTCCATCGTCGAAAGCTACTATGGAAATGTGAACGGCCGCTCCGTCCAACACCCACTGCCGGTCCGACCACGCGTGAAATATGTCCCCCGACTTCTTGATTCTCTCAAGCACTCGTCTGGCCGCGCCGTTTCGTATCGCTTGCGTGGCCAACAGCCCGGCTCGCACGTCTCCCCGGGACTCCACCGACTCCCTACCCAGTTCAAACCAGTAGCAGCACAGGTCACTAAACCCTGGGATTCTGTCCTCGTAGGTGTGGAATAACGCCTCTACGTAGGCATCACCCAAGCCCGACCGCAGCATCTTTGTACCCAAAAACGGCGGATTACCAATGATGAAATCCGCCGCCGGCCACGTCGCCGGGCCGCGGCACACCGCCCCCTCGCGCCACGCGGGGATCGGACGGCCGGCCTCATCCTCCCATGCGAGAATCGCGTCCCGGCACGCCACGGATTGCAGCGGCTCCAGGATCGGCCGCCGCAAGCCCTGGATGAACCCGTTGTCCCGCATCCATTGCAGGTAGCCGATCCAGATCACCACCTGCGCCAGCTCCGCCGCGTACGGGTTCAGCTCGATCCCGTGAAGCTGCGTCGGCCGGACCTGCGGGAACATGTTCACCGCAATGTCCGCCCGCGTCGCATACGTGATGACCTCCTTCTCCAGCTCCAGCAGCTTCTGGATCGCCACGTACAGAAAGTTCCCCGACCCGCAGGCCGGGTCCAGAATCTGCACGGAAGCCAGCCGATGCACGAAATCGTCCAGCGACTTCTGAATGGCCTTGTCCGCCTTGCGCTTCGTATCGGCCGTCTTCGCCGTCCGCCGGCGGGCAAGCTGCGACTCCACGTCCGCCTGCGCCTGGACCCACTCGCGCCGCAGCGGGGCCATCACCACCGGCTCCACCACCAGCAGGATGTCCTCGCGGCTTGTGTAGTGCGCCCCGATCTGCGCCCGCTTGTCCGGGTCCAGCGACCGTTCGAACAGCGTCCCGAAAATCGCCGGCTCCACGCTCGCCCAGTCGGCCGTCGCCGCCGCCAGCAGGGACCGGATCTCCGACTCGCCCAGCGGCAGCGCCGGCGCCTCGTCAAACAGCCCGCCGTTGAAGTGCGGAATCTCATCCGGTCCGAACATGCCGCCCGTGCGCATCTGCGCAAACAGGCTGGACAACGCCTCCGCGCTGCGCGCGGGGCTCTTCAGCAGGCTCTGCAGCAACCGCTCGAACACCTTGCCCGGCAAAAGCCCGATGTCCTCCGCGAACAGGCAGAACATGCAACGCATCAGAAAGTGCGCCACCGTGTGCGGGTGGTGACCCTGCGCCGCCAGTTGCGAAGACAGGCTCGCAAACTGACCGGCCACCACTTCCGTGACGTTCGCCGCCGTGGTCTGTGGCCGGAAGCTCCCGGGGTCCGTGAACACCCGCCGCAGCAGGTCCAGCGCGTCCGGCTCCGCGATGCGCTCGAGCGCTACGGCGTGTACCTGTTTGGCCGTGCCCGTGAAGTTGGTGTGGATTTCCGTACGCGCAATGTCCGAGACGATCAGCAGCGGCGGGTTGTCCAGCGCCTCGCGGTACTGGCAAAGCTGCCGATACGCTTCGGCCAGGTCGCCGTACTTGCCCTTTCGCTTGTATTCCCAGGCGAACTTCCCCCGCCACCACACGTCCGCGAAGCCGTATTCTCCCTTCGACCCGCGCGACGCGCCGCCCAGCACCGCCGCCCCCTTCTCGAACGTGTATTCCGCACCCGTCGCGTCGTGCTCCGCCGGCGTCGGCTGCCCCAGCATCCGGCACAGGTCAATAAAATGCTCCTGGCTCGCCGCCCGCTCCGAAAGCTCCGCCCGAGCCCACTTCTGAACAAACCGAATAGGAGTCATCGTGTCGGCCATGGCCGCACATTCTGCTGGAAACCGGCGTGCCTGTCGAGGTGATTCCGCTGGCCCTGCAACGGCCCATGCCCACGCCTGCGGCTGTCACCAACTTGCTGGTCCGCAGACCGCCGACTATCCTGACGCAGCCCTCTTGCTATGGAAGGAGGTAGCTTCCGTGGGATTCAGCAGGAAGAAGGTCGACGATCTCCTTGTCGCGTGCAAGCGGTGCTGTTGCATCTGCCACAGGTTTTGCTGCACGAAAATCGAGACGGATCACATCGTCCTGAGCGCCGATCGAGGGCCAGACGACATAGAAAACGCGATCCCGGTCTGTTTCGAGTGCCATGCGGAGATCCACGCCTACAACGATGCGCACCCGCGAGGTCGCAAGTTCACACCGAACGAACTCCGCAAGCACAAAGAGCAATGGCTAAAAACGTGCAGGGAGCACCCCGACATCCTAATCGCTGCGCACCGCGATCGCGACGTCGGTCCGCTTCAGGCTCTGCTGGATGAACTCGATTTCAATCGCAGTGTCGCAGTGCACTCCATCAACGGAAAGCACGGCGCACTCTTCCTCATGACGCAGTTCGAAAGGGCTGTCCAGGAAGGCATGGTGGCGATTCTCGAAGACAACCTTCGCACGGCGATTCTTGATGCGTATGTGGTAATGACTAGAGCCAACCAGGCCACGTTGGCTGAGTTGCCGCAGGGCGAGGGATCAGTTCTTTTTCGTTTTCACGAAACGCGGACCACGGAGGCCCTTCAAGAAGCCGCGCCGCTGATCGACGCCGCGTACAACTCACTCATCCACTTCCTCGGCCACAACGAACGAACCGCAGACAGCCCGCCTGCGGGCGGCAAGGCCCGTGAACGGGCCTGAACCCAACGCGAGAGACTCATCCTGTCCCTGCGGGACGAAAAGAAGACATGGGGCGCTGCAAGCCACGAGTGGCACGTTGTGTCGCCCCGGTGGGGCTCATATCGTGTGGGGCGCACGTTTCCAGCGGCTCACGCCGCTGGCTACCCCGGCGCGCCGGGACCCCGACGGGGCTTGGCCGGGCTATCCCCGCGCCGGACCGCGCGGTTTCCCTGCCCGCCGCGGCGGGTCCATCCCGTCCATCACCCCGCCCCCAAGAGCCGCACTCCCAGGCTTGCCGTTTCGCGGCACATCCGGACTCGACGCACCCCCTCTCGCCGACGCCCTCCCCACCTTCTCGTCCGCGCCTCAAGCACTCGTCGCCGGCCACCGCCGGCGTCATACTCTTCCTGCCTTCGTGCCCACGTGCCTTCGTGCCTTCCTCTTCGTTTCTGCTTCTTGTTTTCTGCTTTCTGCTTTGGCCGCCGCAGGCGGCCCGCTCGCTTCCCCCACCCCCGGCAGCGAACACCCCGAAACCTCTCAACTCCGCGCATCTTTCCTAATTCCACTTCGTCCCTCCGTCCCTCCGTCCCTCCGTCCCTTCGTCCCTACTTTTTTCTGACTTTTCGCCCGAGCATCTGCCCTCCAAACCCCTACATTTCACCTTTTGGTCACGAAATTTCGGGCAAGACCGGCCACCCAGGCAAACTGGGCAACCCGAATTCTGCCGCATGGGGAGGCATAATCATGGGCGGTCATGCAGTGTGAACTGAACAGCGAACACCCGACCTGATATACACATGTGGCGCATGATGTCCGAACAACGTGGAACGCGAAACAGCTTCGCAGCGGCACGCGCTGGCACCCGACCGAGAGAGAAGAACAGGTGAACGATGAAGCAGAAAGCAGCGTACACCCGGGCAATCACTCACGCCGGAAACCGGCCGGAATCCCGGCGCGCCGGGATCCCACAGACACTCGAGAAATGGAAACTCGAAACTGGAACCTCGAAGGACAGGAAGACCAGACCGGCTGGAAAGCCGGTCCCACAAGGAACAGAGACCGACTGGAAAGCCGGTCCCACACAGACAAGCCGGTCCCACACAGACAAGCTGGTCCCACAAAACAGGAGTAGGGTCCGCCGTGCGGACCAATCCTACAGCCCACAGCCTCCCAAGACCTACTGGAAAGCCGGTCCCACAACGCAAAGCCAGTCCCACAAACAAGACGAGCATCACTCGCCCAACCGCGTTCAAACGCTGTACCGGGGGTCGGTGTGTTGGGCGGCGCGGGCGAAGGTGATTTCGGCAAACGGCAGGCCGTGGGTCTGGCAGTGCTGGTACAGCAGCGCGATGTAGCCCTGCGGAATGTGCGGGCGGTCGGCAAGGCCCAGCCGCTGCTGCACGCGGGCGATGCTCACTTCGTCCGGGCCCTCGATCTCGACGAACGAGCCCAGATACGGCAACTCGTCCAGCTCGACGTGGCACGATTCAAGCTGCCAGGTTTCCCGCCGTTTTTCCAGCAGGCAAAGGCGCACGTAGCCCAGGGACTCGAGCAGGCGAGCGGCGGACTCGGCGTCCGCAATGGCCAGCTCGATCTCGGTGCGGTGCTTCACCCGGCCGGGCAGGCGCGGGCCTTTGTAGGTGAGCGTGGCCGGCAGGGCCGCGCCGCGGTGGACCTCCAGCGAGCGAACCCGCAGCACGGAATCGCCCTGCCGAAGCCGGCCGTCGGCACTGTCGTACTGGAGGTTCCGCTCCGTCACATCGCGGACGAACACGGCCCCGGCCGCGTGCAGCCGTTCACGCACGGCCTCCAGCGACTCAACTTTCAGCTTCGCTTCGATCTCCACGGGCATGGTGAACTTCCGGTTCCGCCTCGGGTTGAATCTGCACCAGTCCGGGCGGGCAGGCCAGGCTCCGTCGTTCGCAGGTCGCGCAGTTGGCGCGGGGGCCCTGCCGAACTCGGCGATAGACGTACCGCGCGAACCACGCCCCCGCGATCCCCGCCGCCGCCAGAACGATCAGCCACTCCCACCACACGATGCCAAAACTCCTGCCGCCGCTACACCCCCCAGCCGAACGCACCGCCCACCTGGTAGATCAGCGTGGCCATCAGCAACGCCAGCGCGATCGTGTACGTCATGGAAAACAGCGGCCACTTCCACGAGCCGGACTCGCGACGCGTGATGATCTGCACGGTCACGCACGGGGCGTACAGCATCACGAACACCATCAGGGCGAACGCCCGCAGCGGCGTCCAGCCCGGATCGGACCGCAGGTGGGCCGAGAGCGTTCCCCCCTCGTCGGAATCCGCGTCCGCCATGGCGTAGGCCACACCCAGCGTGCTGACGATGACCTCCTTGGCGGCGAATCCGCCGATCAGGGCGATGTTGTCGCGCCAGTCCATGCCGGCCCACCGGGTGACGGTCTCCAACGCCGTACCCGCCCGGCCGGCGGCGCTGTGACGAAGCTGAGCCGATTGCCGTTCGCGCTGCAGGGCATCTGCTTGTGCCGACGCGTCTGAATCCGCGGTCTGACTCTGCAACGAGGCGATCCGGCCGTCGATATCCGCCGTGTCCGCCCGGGGGAAGTACATCGCGAACCACATCAGCACGCTGGTGGCCAGGATCAGCGTGCCCGCCTTGCGAATGAACATCCACGTCCGGCTCCACGTGTGCCGCAGCACGCCGCGGAGGGTGGGGACGTGGTACGTGGGCAACTCCATGACGAACGGCGCCTGCGCCCCTCGCACCACAAACCTCCGAATCACGACGGCCGAGATCAGCGCGAACACCCACGACAGCAGCCAGAGCAGGAACATCATGCCGGCCTGGCGCTCCGCGAAGAACGCCCCGATCAGCATGAGGTACACCGGGATCTTCGCGCCGCAGTTCATCAGCGGGGCAATGAGCATGGTGACCAGCCGGTCCTCCCGATCGCGAAGCACCCGCGTGGCCAGCACGCCGGGCACGGCGCATCCGCCGCCGCCCAGGCCGCCGGAGACGATCATGGCCATGATGCTCTTGCCCTGCAGCCCGAAGACCTTGAGGGCCCGGTCCAGCACGAAGGCCACCCGGGCCATGTACCCTGTGTCCTCCAGCGCCGCGATCAAGGCGAACATCACGAAAATCAGCGGCACGAACGCCATGATCCCCCCGACCCCGCCGATCACCCCGTCCGCCAGCAGGGAATGCAGCATCGGCGAGGTGTCGGCCAGTCCGCCCGCCTGGTACGCCAGCCAGGCAAACAGCGTTTGCATCCACTGGGTGGGGCTTCGGCCGAACAGCCAGTGCCACTCATCGGCGATCTTGAACACGACCACGAACAGCGAGTACACGACGCCGGCCAGCACGAGCGGTCCCAACAGTCGATGACACACCACCGCGTCCACTGCGTCCGTCACGGACCGCCGCGACACGTTGCCGTGGGTCACGCACTCTCGAATGATCCCCGACACGAATCCGTACCGGGCCTCCGCGAGGATCACTTCCGACGGCTCGTGGTAATGGGATTCGATCGCCTGGATCGCGACGGCGGCCGCCGCCTCGACGGCGGCCGGATGCGCTGCGGCCACCCGCATGTCGCGGATGATTTCCTCGTCCTTCTCCAGCAGTTTCACTGCCGCCCAGCGAGCCGGATACCGGCCCGACAGCTTCGCATCGGCCGCCACGACGGCCGCCAGCGCGTCCACCTCGTCGTCGACGCCGTGCCCGTACGTGACTGCCCGCGTCGCGCCGTCGGTCGTGTGACACGCCACCTCGTGGCTCCTGCTCAGAAGGTCCTGGATGCCCCGGCATCGGTTGCCCACCGTCGGCACCACCGGCAGCCCCAGGACCGCGGCCATGCGATCCACGTCGATGGTCATTCCGTGCCGCTCGGCCACGTCCACCATGTTCAGGGCGACGACCAGCGGCATCTCCATTTCCATCAACTGGACGGTGAGGTACAGGTTGCGCTCCAGGTTGGCCGCGTCAACCACGTTGATCACCACGGCCGGCCGCTCGTGCAGCATCGTATGGCGGGCGACCACCTCGTCCGCCGAAAGCGCCGTCAGCGAGTATGTGCCGGGCAGGTCAACGACCGTCATTGCAACCTCGGAAGACCGGACCCGGCCCTCGCGACGCTCCACCGTCACACCCGGGTAGTTGCCGACCTTCTGGTTCGCCCCGGTCAGCGCGTTGAACAGGCACGTCTTGCCGCAGTTGGGGTTGCCGGCAATGACCGCTCGAAGAATGGTCTGGCGGGTCTGAGTGGCGTCGAACAATACCATGCGTATGCCGTTACGGCTCCACGATGATCTGGGCCGCTTCGTTCTTGCGAATGGCCAGGTAATAGCCCTTGATCGTCACCTCGATCGGGTCGCCCAACGGGGCCACCCGTTCCACAAACACGTTGGCCCCGCGCGTCACCCCCATCTCCATCAGGCGATGCCGGATCGGCCCGCTGCCGGTGATCCGTACGATCCGGCCCCGGCGGCCCACACCCAGCTCTGTGAGGGGAACGGCCCGCGGGGAAACCGCCGGCTGCGGGGCCCGGCCGGCTTGCACGAAAATCCGATCCAGCACGGTCCGGCCGACAGCCACGCGGGATTGCTCGATGGCGATGACGCCCCCCGCCTCCCCGTCCCGGCTGATGATCTCGATCCGGGCCCGCTCCGCCAGGCCCATGCCGATCAGCCGCTTGCGTTCCGGTCCCGTCAGCTCCAGCCGGACCACGTGAACCTCTTCCCCTGGCGCCCCCGCGGAAAGCGGAAACACCTCGGGCCGACCGGCCAGGCATTGCTCACAGACGCCGCGAACCGTCACCTGCCCGTCGAGCACGCGGTAGCCCGTCGCCTGTTCGATCTCGGCCAGCCGCCGCGGCCTGGCCGCATCGATTTCCCGAATCCGGCCGCAGCGCACGCAGATGACGTGGTCGTGGTGGCGTTCGAGGTGAGCGTGCTCGTACCGCACCGGACGATCTGACGCGCGAACCGCCCAGACCAGCCCGTAATGCACAAAGGACTCCAGTGTCCGGGCGAGGAAATCCCGCTCGTACGACACGCCGGCCTGCTCGAGCAATTCCCGGAGTTCGTCGACGGTGAAATGGCCCTCGCGGTCCAGTACGGCTCGCAGGATGGAAATGCGGGCTTCGCATTGCCCCTGACCGTCCTGGGAGAAAATGCGCTGGTAATCCGCAGCGATCTTCTTGTGGATGTCCTTCAAGCCGGATGCCATGGACCTTACTGGAATCGACATTCCGTACAACCTTGCTGTAGCCCGCAGGAGTCAGCCGTCAGAACCGGTGGAGCCGAACGCCGCCTCACGCACCGGCCGGGAGATCGGCCTGCGCATCGGCACCCCTCGCGGGTGACCGGGCCGGCGCTTCCGGCGCATCCTCTATCGACTCGCTGAAATGGCGCCAAGCCTCCTTGAACGACTGGACGGCCCGGTGCTGGCTATCGAGGAACTTGAGGTAGTGGTCCAGGCGTCGCATGGTTCCGGGCCCGACGAGGTGCTCGATTTTGCACGAATCCACCTCGGCCGTTCCCTCGGGGACCCCCAGCACGTTCGTGAAAAATCGGCGGATGAGCGCCTTTTTGCCCAGAATCGCGCGGGCGATGCTCTCTCCGTTCGCGGAAAGACGAAGAAAGCGATTTTCGTCTTCTTCCACAAACCCCCTCTGCTTGAGGGCCTTGAGCGTCAGCGACGCACTGCCGCGCGTGATGTTCAGCGTTTTGGCCACGTCCGACACACGGGCATACCCGCGCGACTCCAGCAGCTCGGCGATGGCCACAATGTGGTGCGCGGCGGAGTGGCTCACCACGTTCCGCTCGAATTCCTTCCAGATGTCTGCAGGTGGGCCGTCCATATCGGTAAGATTATATCACCCAACCCGTGTTTGATATACCGATCAAATGCTTTTCGACCAGTCGTGCCCCGGAAATGCAGCGAATTGCATGGCGCCGTACGTTCCCCCAGGTAGAAGGGTGCGCAACCGGCTGAGAAGAATGGAGTTACGGTGTATCTGGCGAGGAACCGCTTCGGGTACTTTGGTCAGGGCTTCGGGTACTGTGGTCAGGTCAGGGCAGCCACGGCGAGCGGCTCCTCCCGCACGGCGGGGGCGGTCGGCTCCGTCCAGCACCGGATTCGCGCCCTCAGTTCATCCATTCGCACGGGCACGTTGCCCAGTTGGGCCGCCGCCGTATCCGCCGCCAGAATGCCCAGCCACGCCGACTGCATGAGATTCAGCCCCTGGCTCAGCCCCAGTGTCGTGACGGCCAGCAGCGCGGCGCCGGATCCCAGCCGGTCCACGCTGTGCTCGGAGAGGCTCGGGATGTGTTCGCTGCGGAGGCGCCCGGACCATCCGGGGCTGTCCGCTTCCAGGGTCGGGCGTGTGAAGACGACGACCCCCCGATCGCCCATGGTGACGATGAGGTGTTTCGCCTGCGTTCTGCCCATCACTTCCCAGGCCACGCTGGACAACCCGGCGTCGAAATCGTTGAGGATGGCGCGGAGTTCGCGTTCCGTCGGGCACAGAAGGGCGACTTGTTGAAACTCCGCGAGGTGCCCCCGGGAGCCCGCGGTATCGGCCGTAACGACGATTCCGCGCTCCGTGCAAGCCGGCAGAAGCTGCCGCAGCAAGCCGGCCGTCACCGTCCCGTAGCCGAAATCGCAGATGATCAGGGCGTCGATGCGGTCCAGCTCATGGAGCAGCCGCTGGGCCACCTCGCGCTCCATGCGCGTGTCCAGCGGAATGCGGGCCGCCTTGTCGACCTTCAGAAGTTTGTTGTGCTCGACCAGGTATCGCGTTTTCTCCACGAGCGCGGGACGCGTGGGGACCAGATGGTGCTCGATGCCTTCCTCGTTCAGGACGGGCACGACCTCACTGTCATCGTGGACGGCCGTGGTCGAGACGAGAAAGGGCCGGGCGCCCAGGGACGCCAGGTGCCGGGCCACAACGGCCGCTCCGCCGACGAACCGTTCCTCGCGCAGCTCGGCCAGGGACATCATGGGCGATTCGCCCGCGATGTCGATCGTGTCGCAGAACACGTAGCGGTCCAGAATGAGATCTCCCAGGACGGCCACGCGCAGGCTGCGGAAGCGGTCGAGCGCATCGAACAGGGCCGATCGGGTCACCCGGTGCCGGCGGCGGACCAGGGCCAGCTTCTGCCGTTCCAGATCGGTCTGGGCCGCCATGCTGGCAATCAGTCGCGTGGAGCTGAAGATGGTCTCACCGCTGGAGAAGATGACCCGCCCCCCGTTCGCCTCCACGATGGCCCGTTCGCGGAGAAACCGCGGATCGCCGGACGTCTCGTATTCGGCCCCCTTGACGTAGATGTCAGGCTTCAGGGCGTCCAGCACGGATTCCGCCGTGGGCGACGGGTCGATGTAGACGTAGTCGACCAGTTCCAGGGCCGCAATGTTCTCCGCGCGCAGCTCCTCGGGGATGTACGGGCTGGCCGTGCTCTTGGAGATCGCGGCGTCGGCGGTCAGGGTGACGATGAGCAAATCGCCCTGCCGTCGCGCGAACTCCAGGTATCGCACGTGTCCGGGGTGGACGATGTCGAAGCAGCCGTGGCACTGGACGACGGCCTTGCGTGCGCGGCGGGCCTCGGCGACCACCTCCAGCAGGCGGGAGAGTCCGAGAATCTTGCGCTGGTAGCTTGACGACATCGCACACTCGTATTCGGCGTCCCAACAGGCGGCGAACCGTGTCCCGCAGCCGCCGGCGGGTGTACCGTGCCTCGTTTATCGGTCGATTCCCGGGCGTTTCGGGAGGCTCAATCCGCCGAAAGGCCGTGGGGAGTTGCAATTGGCGATTATCGGACATACGCTGGTCGGAATGGTATTGGCGTGCGCCCGGGCCCGGCCCGGGGTTGCGGGGCCGGGTCGACGGCAAAGGCGGCCCAGCCCGGGTCCGAACGAAACATGCTCTGGACGCTGCAAGGATACATCTTCCGCGAAATGGGCAAGGCCTTCCTGCTGACGGCCGTCGCCCTGACCGCCTTGGCCGGTCTCACCGGCGGGATCATGAACATCATCGAGGCCGAGCAGATGACCACTCGGCAACTGGTGATGGTGATGGTCCGCATCCTGCCGATATCGGCGGCCCTGGTGCTGCCGGTCGCCGCGCTGTTCGCCGCCACGGTGACGTATGGGCGTCTCAGCGCTGACAACGAGCTGACCGCCTGCCGGGCCAGCGGCATCAACATCCACCACCTGCTGCTGCCGACGTTGCTCTTCAGCCTGGTGTCGGCGGTGGTCACGTTCTACACCATCAACTACGTCATCCCGGGGCTCATGGCGAACATCACGCAACTGGTGAAGGCCGACGCGGTGTATCTCGTGCAGAAACGTCTCCAGTCGCCCGGACGGCTGCCCCTGGGCCAGAAGGCCCGCATCTATGCCGATGCGACGGAAGCGATCCCCGGCGCGGTGGTCGACGGCGTGAGCCAGCCGGACTTTCTGAACCTGACTCGCGTGGCCTTTGTGCAGATGGAGAAGGACGAGTGGGTCAGCTATGGGACGGCGGAGCGCGTGGACATCCGCTTCGACAAGACGGAGGATCCGCCCACCGTGGCGGGGGAGATGTACGGGGCCCACTACTTCCACCGCCGCCGATTGCAGTGGATGAGCGAAGAGTTTCTCCCCCTGGAGGCCACTCCCATCCCCCTTCGCTCCGCGATGAAGCTGAAATGGCGCAACCTGACGGAGCTGTGGGAGTTCGTTCGCCGGCCCGACACGATCCCCGAAGTGCAAGAGCCGCTTGACCTGCTGCGGAACGCGATGGCCGACGCCTTCTATTACCACGGCCTGGCGGAGCAATGGAGTGCCGCGTTCGACCGAGGCGAGCCGGTGGTCCTCGGGGACGACAAGGTCCGGTACGAACTCCGGTCGGACAACGCCGTGCAGGACGAGGCGGACGGCCGCCTGACGTTCACGGACAACGTTCGGGTCCGCGAGGTCATCGGCGACGTGCAACGGACCATCACGTCCGACCGGGCGGCCGTCCGAATTCGCCGTACGGAGACGCGGGGGGCCGAAGTCACGCTGGAGTTCTTCGACCATGTGAGTCTCTCCGATCCCCTGATGCCGGGTCGCTCGAGCCGCAAGGACCGCTGGGAGTCCAGCCCGTTTCCCCTGCCGTCCCCTGCAACCCAGGAGGTCATGCGGTATTCGCCGCGCATGCTGCTCGACAAGGACGCCGCAGACGCATTCCACCTCGGGCCCGAGGGCAGGCAACTGCACGAAAGGCTTCGCGAGCGGCTGGCCACGATGCACCGCGATCTGGTCGCGCTGATCCACGCCCGCCTGGCGTTCAGCGTCAGCGTGCTCGTGCTGGTGGTTCTGGGGGCGGCCCTGGCCATCGTGTTCCGCGGGTCGCACGTGCTGACCGCGTTCGGCATCGCGTTCGTGCCTTCGGTTCTGGTGACCGTCATCATCATCATGGGGCGGCAGATGGCGGAGAAGGTCGGCACGGATCGAACGGGTCTTCTGATCATCTGGGCCGGCATTGCGCTGGTGGGCGTGCTGGATGTCCTGGTACTGACGCGGTTCGTGAGGCGGTAGCAACCGGCATGATCAGCACTCTGGATCGATACATCCTGCGTTCCCTGCTGGTGAACTACCTCATCGCCCTGGGCGTCATGATCAGTCTGTACATCGTGCTCGATCTGTTCTTCAACATGGACGAGTTCACGGAAGACCATCGGACGGTCGGGCAGGTGGCGATGGGCATCGCCAGCTACTACGGGGCGAACCTCTTCAAGTACTTTGGGCAGCTTTCCGGCGTGATCACCGTCGTAGCCGGCATGTTGACCCTGGGCCGTCTGCGTCGGCTCAACGAGATGACCGCCATGCTGGCCTCGGGCGTGAGCCTGTACCGGGTGACGGTTCCGGTCATCGCGTTCGGCATCGCGACCACGGCCGCGTGGTTCGTCAATACGGAGTGGATCATTCCCTCGCTGGCCCACCAACTGGCCCGCCGGCACGACGACCCGCTGGGCGAACGGACCTATGAAGTGTGGTTTCTGAACGACCGCGACGGCGCCCTGCTTTCCGCCCGGCAGTTCCTTCCGTCCACCGGCGAAATGCGCGACATGCTGGTCCTCATTCGGAACGAAAAAGGCGACATCACGCAAGTGATCGAGGCGGGGCAGGCCACGTGGGAATCCCAGCCCGGGCTTCCCCGAGGCGGGCGCTGGAAGCTGGAACGCGGTTTGCAGCGGCAACAGGTCACTCGCGGCCCCGGCGCCATCGGCCCGCAAGTGGAACTCGCCGACAGCTACCCCCGTTACTACCTGAGCGACCTGACCCCGCGGGACATCCAGATGCGGCAGTCGTCGCAGTGGCTGCGCTACCTCAGTTCCACCCAACTGGCCGATCTGGTCGGGCTGGGCCTGCCGGACGCGCAGCACGTCGCGCAGATCCGCCACGAACGATTCGCCACGCCGATGGTCAACGTGCTCATGCTGCTGCTGGGCATCCCGTTCCTGCTCCGCCGGATGGCGGGCAACCTGATCAGCGACGCCGGCAAGTGCCTGGTGGCCTGCGGGCTGTGCTTCGTGGTCTCCGTCGTCGGCCAGAATCTCAGCCCCGCCGGCCTGCCTGCCCTGCCCGGCTGGATCCCCATCATCCTCTTCACCCCCGTCGCCGTCGTGCTGCTCGACCGCATCCGGACGTGAGAGGGACGGGGAACCGCGTCCCATTTGCCCCAGAAGAGGGGGGTCGCAGAAGATGCACGGCCGAATCTGGATCGTCGCGATTGCCATTCTCATCGGCTCCGCGTTCATCACGCTGGCCATCCTGAACCGGCCGGCCGTACAGGGCGTGGTCCGTGCCGGGCGTTTCGAGGTGGTCGATCGTAGCGGCGTGGTCCGAGGCGTGTTTTCCGTGGACAGGAATGGCCCGACATGGCTCACGCTGCACGACACCGCGGGGAACATACGCGAATACCTTGGTGTTTCGGTTGACGGGTCCACCTGGTTGTCAATGCGGGACGTGACCCCGGGCAAGGGGCTCTCGGTGTTCCGGAAGGCAGACGGTAGCGCCGGGATCGACATTCTGGACGCACCCGACAAGCCCCGGGTCGCGCTGACGGCAAACGCGGACGGGTCAAGCAGTCTGTTCCTAATGGGTGAAACCGGCGCAGAACGGTTCGAGATCGACACGTCCCGTGAAGGATTCATGCGACTGGGATTCTGGAAGGGAGAATCAACGATTCGCGCCGGGATGTGGGTCGACCCGAACGGCGCCCCGTCGTTCTCACTGTTTGACGATACCGGCAAGTATCGGGCCGGAATGTACCTGCAACCGGACGGCAAACCGATGCTGCAAATGTGCGACGAGAGGGAGAAGATCCGACTCGAAATGGCGATCGGCAGCAACGGCGTCCCGCAGATCTCCGCATGCGACGAAAACGAACACCCCCTCTGGAGTGTCCAGCAGTTCCCCGGGTCAAATGCTCCCGCCTCGGAGTCTCCGACCACGCGTCCCGCCGAGTGACCCGGGCTCGACGCAGCGCAGGCGCATCAAGCCCAAACAACATTTACGAGTCCGTTCCATTGGGTACCGGAGCACGGTCAAACGCGGTTCCACACTCAGGACAGGCCGGTCCGGGCGAACCGGAAAGGTCGTAGCCGCACCGCTGACACTGGTGGGCGGCGAAGTCGGGCCAGTGCCGACGGCGGACCGCCACCGCAATCGCCAGCAACACGAGGGGCGCCAACCCAAAAACCAGCAGAACGTAACCCGTAGTCCTCACGAACCACAACAGCGGCGGCGTGACAGGATAGGTCGGAAGCGTCCGGGCCAATGCCAGGATCTGGATGTACGCCACGGCGGCCAGGCATGCGACGATGACCGGCATATAGCGTTTCAGCGGCCAGCAGATCAGAACAAGGCCGCCGAGGTACGACCCGAGGACCACTCCCATGATGAGCGGTTGGGGAAGAAACGGAAGCAGTTGGGCGACCCACATGCCACCGGACGGCGCGATCCCCGCGACCAGAACGAGCCCCGCGCAGGCGCGAAAGGTTGAAGCCGACGAATCATCCACGATCTGGACCTCCCCCATCCGATGGCAAACGCAGCAGCCCGGCGGCGCGGGTGAAGACGTCGTCCGGCAGGCCGACGGCGCGCTTGAGGAGCACGTCCCGGTCGATCCAGTTGCGTTCGGCCGCGACGCAGCGGTACCGCGGCCCGAGCCGGTCGCGAAACGCTGCGGGCACGCAGGGAATGGGAAAATCGCTGCCGTACACCAGCTTCGGCCAGACGGCGGGCGTCCGCAGAATCGTGCGAAAGCCGTGAATCTTGGACGGGGCCGCCAGCGCCGCGATGTCCGCGTACAGCGGCGCGTCGGCAAACTCGCCGGTGAGCGCCGCCAGCAGCGAGCGGAAGGCGCTGTCGTTCGTAAAGGGCCCCAGCAGCGGCGTGGCCACATGGGCCACGATGACCGTGGGCATGCACTTCTCCGCCCGCAGCCGGCGCAGCGCGTGGAACATCGGCCGCGGGTCTTCGGCCCGCCGGTTGTGCGTGGTCAGGGTGAACTCCGGACCGTAATGCACTAGCAGGGGCAGGCGGTGCGCGTGGCACCGACGGAGGAACGCCATCACCCGCGTGTCATCAGCGTCGATGTTGTGCGCGGGCGGCAGCCATTTCATCAGCACCGCGCCGGCCCGCACGACGGCGTCCAGCCAATCCAGCGCGTCCGGACGGTACGGATGCACCGAGGCCCCAAACAGGAACCGGTCTGCGTACCGGCGACACATCTGCACCACGAACCCGTTGGAGACGTACATGTCCGTGCCGAAATCACGTCGGCGGCCGGCCGGCCCGCGGGCTCGACCCGCGTCGTCATGCACCTCGTCAAACGCGAGCAGCACCACGCGGTCCACGTGCCGAAACGTGGTCAGATGCTTCAGAAACAGCGCTTCCAGCCGGGCGTCCAGCGCGTCAGGCCCCAAATGCCGACCCCGGCCGATCCATCGCCGGGCCAGTCGCTGCCCGATCCGGCCCAGATGCCGTGGCGAGTTGTACGCGGCAAACGGGGTGGCCGGCCCGCGTTCAAAATCAAACGGTGACTCCTCATTCCAGCGCCGTGCGGTGAGCGTGAAATGGCAATGCACGTCGATGACCCATGGACGCCCGGTCGTCGCGTGGGGGGCTGGGCTGTCGTGGCCCGGTGCCAACGGCATTGCATCACCCCACCCGTTCGAGCGACAGGTCCAGGGCGGCCGCGGAATGGGTGATCGCGCCCACGGAGATGCGCTCCACGCCGGCCTCGGCCACCGCCCGCACCGTCTCCAGCGTAACGCCGCCGGAAACCTCGAACTGAACCGTATCCGCCAGGTCGTGTCGGTTCCGCAGGTCCACCGCTCGCCGCAGCTCGTTGGGCGTCAGGTTGTCCAGCAGAATCACGTCGATGCCGCGGACGTGCAGAAGGGCCTCCACCTGCTCGAGCCGGTCCGCTTCGACCTCGATGAAGGCCGGCGGCGGGCAAAGCTCGCGCAGCCGCAGCAGCATGCCGTCCACCTCCTGCGCGAGCCGATCGACCGGAATGCCCGCCAGGTGATTGTCCTTCAGCAGCACGGCGTCGTGCAGGCCCAGGCGGTGGTTCTGCCCGCCGCCGCAGCGGACGGCGTACTTGTCCAGGCAGCGCCAGCCGGGAATGGTTTTGCGCGTGTCCAGGATCACCGCACGCGTGCCGGCCACGGCATCGACGAAGCGGCGCGTGGCCGTCGCCACGCCGGACAGCCGCTGCAGAAAGTTCAGCAGCGTTCGCTCGGCGGAAAGAATGGCCCGCAGCGGTCCGGTCAGCGTGGCCAGGTGGGTGGGCGGCTCGACGATCCGGTTGCCGTCCCGGCCGGGTTCCATCCAGTGCAGGCGGATGCGGCCTTCGAAGACGCTGAGCACGTCGGCGGCCACCTCCCGGCCGGCGAACACGCCGCACGCCTTGCTCAGCAGGTGAAAGCTCGCCGGTTCAACCTCCGCGATCAGCGCACTGGTGATGTCGCCGCGCGAGCCGAGGTCTTCGTCGCGTGCCATCTTCGCCAGGCGCACGGCCTGTTGCCGAACGGCCTGCATGTCCAGAACGTCGTCGCCGTGAGTCCTCATCGTCGCTCAACGCCTCCGTCGGGGCAGCGGTCGGCCACCTTTGCCGCCGCGTCCCGTCTTTTTCGGCTCCGCCGCCATGCGGACCGGCACGAGCTCCGGCGCCGCCTGCAGTTCCTTGATGCGGTCCCGCAGCCGGGCCGCCCGCTCGAAATCCAGCTCCTCGGCCGCGTGCAGCATCTCCTCTTCCAGCCGGGCCATCAACTCCGTCCGGTCCAGTTGCTCTTCCGACTCGCGAATGGCCTGGGCCGCCACGCGGCGGGCGCTCAGCTCAGACTCCAGCCCGGAGCGGATGGCCTTGATGATCGTTTGCGGCGTGATGCCGTGCTCCCGGTTGTAGGCCATCTGGATCTCGCGGCGGCGATTCGTCTCGTCGATGGCCCGCTGCATGCTGGGCGTCGTCTTGTCCGCGTAGAGCACAACCTGGGCGTTCACGTTGCGGGCGGACCGGCCGATGGTCTGAATCAGCGAGGTCTCACTGCGGAGAAAGCCCTCCTTGTCCGCGTCCATGATGGCCACCAGGGACACTTCCGGCAGGTCCAGCCCCTCCCGCAGCAGGTTCACGCCCACCAGCACGTCAAAGTCGCCCGTGCGCAGAGACTTCAGAATCTCCACCCGTTCCAGCGTGTCGATCTCGCTGTGCAGGTAGCGGCAGCGATGGCCTTCCTGCTGGATGTACTGCGACAGGTCCTCGGCCAGCCGCTTGGTCAGCGTCGTCACCAGCACCCGCTCGCCGGCGGAGACCCGCTCGTGGATGCGCTGCAGCAGGTCGGCCACCTGCCCGCGGGCGGAGGCCACAACGATGGCCGGGTCCACCAGGCCCGTGGGCCGGATGATCTGCTCCACGACTTCGCCGCCGCAGACCTCCAGCTCATAGGGCCCGGGCGTGGCGGACACGAACAGCGTCTGGTTCCACATGCCCCGAAATTCCTCGAACCGCATGGGCCGGTTGTCCAGGCACGAGGGCAGCCGGAATCCGTGCTCGACCAGCACCTCCTTGCGGCTGCGGTCGCCGGCGTACATGGCTCGAAGCTGGGGAATGGTCACGTGCGACTCGTCGAGAATGAGCAGAAAATCCTTCGGGAAGTAGTCGACCAGCGTGTAGGGCTTGGCCCCCGCCGGCGTGCCCGCCAGGTGCCGCGAGTAATTCTCGATGCCCGAGCAGTACCCCACCTCGGCCAGCATCTCCATGTCGTAGCGGGTGCGGGCGGCCAGGCGCTGCGCTTCGAGCAGCTTGCCGTGGCGGCGGAACTCGGAGAGCCGCTGCTCCAGCTCCTCCCCGATGGACTTCAGGGCCGCCTCCAGGCGGTCTTCCGGCATGACGTAATGCACGGCCGGGAAGATGAAGAGCTTCTGCTCGTGGGCCAGCGTCTCGCCGGTCAGCGGGTTGATCAGCTCGATCCGCTCGATCTCGTCGCCGAACATCTCGATGCGGTACGCGATCTCGTCGTAGGCCGGATGAATCTCGACCACGTCGCCGCGGACGCGGAACTTGCCGCGGTCCAGGTCGAGCGTGCTGCGGGAGTATTGCAGGTCCACGAAGCGGCGGAGCAGGGCGTCGCGCTCCACGGTCTGCCCGACCAGCACGGCGATAATGCTGGCCTTGTAGTCCTGTGGTGAGCCGAGGCCGAAGATGCACGACACGCTGGCCACGATCACCACGTCGCGCCGCGACACCAGGGAGGACGTGGCGCTGAGGCGCAGGCGGTCCAGGTCGTTGTTGCGGGATGCGTCCTTCTCGATGTAGATGTCCCGCTGGGGGATGTAGGCCTCGGGCTGGTAGTAGTCGTAGTAACTGACGAAGTACTCGACGGCGTTCTCCGGAAAGAGGGCCCGGAACTCCTCATAAAGCTGGGCGGCCAGCGTCTTGTTGTGCGAGATGACCAGCGCCGGCCGGTTCAAACGGGTGATCAGATGGGCCATGGTGAATGTTTTGCCCGAGCCCGTCACGCCCAGCAGGCACTGCTGGGACGCCCCCCTCGTAAACGCCGAGGCCAGCCTCTCGATGGCCTGCGGCTGGTCCCCCTGCGGCTCGTACTCGCTGACCAGTTCAAACCGATCCACGCCCACCTCCCGCGTTTTCGCCCCTTCCCGCCCGCGAAGCGCCCCGGCCCCTGCCGGATTCCGGGCAGTATAGGGCTGGTCATCGGGCCCGACAACGCAGACCGCCCGGCCTCTGCACAACGCGAGAAGCGGGCACCCCGGTCGCCCGGCCACAACGCAAAGGCGGCCCCCGCGGTGAACGCGGAGACCGCCTCGCGAGTCCCTTGCTCTCTCTTCTCTCTCGGCCGCCGCCGTGGCGGAGGAGTCTCGTCAGGCCGCCAGGTAGCTGTCTTCCAGCACCTGCCGGATTTTCTGCAACGCCCGGTTCTGAATCTGCCGCACCCGTTCCTTCGTCACGCCGATCATCAGGCCCACCTGCTCCAGCGTCTTGGGCTGGGCCGTGTCGGGGTCCGGCGCGGACAGGGCGAACCGCTCGTCAATCACCGTTCGCTCGACGTCGTTCAGCTCGGCCAGGTTCTTCATGAGAATCGACCGCAGCTCGTCGATGCAATTGATCTCGTGTTCCTCTCGCTTGCGCTCGATGAAGTCGCTCTTCTCGATGGCGGGGTCAAACTCCACGGGAAACCGCCCGCGATGCCGGCTGGCCCGCATCGCCACCCGGGAGAACGCCTTGAGAATGGACCGGCACGAGTACGTGCTGAACTTGAACCCCAGCCCACAGTTGAACTTCTCCACGCTGCGGAGCAGTGCCATGTTGCCTTCGCTGATCAACTCGTTGTAGTCGACGCCGTTCAGACGCGTCCGCTTGGCCATCGCCAGCACCAGCGGAATGTTCCGCCGCGCAATCTCCGCCCGGGCGTCGAGCGCCCGCTTGCCCCAGCCCAGCAACTGCCGGACGGCCGCGGCCGTCAGCCGCTTGTTCTGGTGTTGCTTCAGGATTTCCATGATCCGGGCCCGGGCCAGGTTCATCCGCAGAAACAGCGTCTGCTCCTGGTCCGCGTCCAACGTCGGCACCTTGGAGTCCGGCAGCGTCGGATCCACCACCGGCTCCGGCGACACGAACTCGGTCGCGGCCGCACCGGCCAACTGCGTCTTGGCTCCAAACAGGTCCTGGTCGGCATTCCGGCTGCGCAGCCGCGGGTGGTCCACGAATTCGACCGGCTCGGACAGGAGCCGCTCGAGCAGCTCCAGATCCTGCGGATCCAGCGCATTGAGCACGGCCTTGCCGGGCAGACCTGCCTGAGGCGTGTACGTCACCGTGCCGTACGGCTTGGGCTTGTCGATCGGTTTGGCTGCCATGTCACAACTCCTTCAGCCTCTGAGGCCTATGGACCGGGCCGAACCCGACCCGGCATCCCAGCTTCAATCTACGATCTACTACGTCTCTCTGCCCAAAGAGTGCGTCCTTTATGACCTCTTTTGCCGGACCCCGCAGGGCCTTCGCGCGCGTCCCTGAGACAGGGGGCGAACCCATACCGTCCTACAATTCAAATGGGGGAGAGTGGTGCGTTGGGGAGCCTACCGCCACCAGTAATATACCACACGTCAACTGTCCTGACAAATATCGGGCCAGTTCAGAAGTCGGGTATTCGCCCCATTTCAGGGCTGGAGGGCGCCCCATAACCCAACTTGACGCGTCCTGATCCCACTGTGCCAATACCGGCACAACGGCCCAGATGGACAGACGCAACCCATCTTCCCGAAAACTCTCGTGTTATCGCTCGTGCGTCTGACCCTTCTGCACACCCGCCCCGGGGCGTACGATTCCACAGAGTCGGAGAGTGGTTCGCTGCAGATTGTGAAGCGGGGCACAAATGGCCTTGCAGGGGAGATGCTGATGAACCTTGCGTTGCTGAACTTGCCGGAGCGGATCCGCGGGGTGCTGGATACGGTCGTGGCACTGCGCCACGATCTGCATGCCCACCCCGAACTGGCGTTTGCGGAGAACCGCACCGCTGGCCGCGTGCTGGAGCATCTGGGCGCGCTCCCGAATCTGACGCTGCGCAGCGGAGTCGGCGGCACGGGCGTGGTGGGCCTGCTGAACTCCCGTCGCCAGGGCCCGTGCGTGGCCCTTCGGGCAGACATGGATGCGCTCCCCATCCAGGAGGCCACAGACCTGCCGTACGCCTCCACCTTGCCCGGGAAAACGCATGCCTGCGGGCATGATGGGCACACCGCCGCCCTGGTGGGGGCGGCGATGGTGCTGTCTCGTTTGGCTGACCGGCTCCCCGGCAAGGTGAAGTTCCTCTTCCAGCCTGCGGAAGAGGCCGGCGGGGGCGCCGCCCGCCTGATTGACGAGGGCGCGCTGGACAACCCGAAAGTGGATGCCATCTTCGGCCTGCACGGGTGGTCGGACGTGGAGTTGGGGCATGTCGCCGTGTCCGCGGGCCCGGTCATGGCGGGCACGAGGACGTTCGACCTGATCCTGAGGGGCACGGGCACACACGCCGCGTATCCCCACCGCGGGAGCGACGTGGTTGCAGCCGCATGCCAGATCGTGACGGCCGTTCATGCCATCCGAACGCGAAGGATCGACCCCGTGACGCCCCTGGTGATTTCCATCTGCCAGGTCTCGGCGGGGCACACCTACAACGTGCTCCCGGATGAGTGCGGCATGAAGGGAACCATCCGGGCCCTGGACGTCACGGCGCTGGAGTCGGCCTGGACGCAGGTGCAGCAGGTGGCTCATGCGGTGGCGGATATGTTCGGGGTTGAGGCTCGTTTCGAGCTCGTGGATGCCTATCCGCCGCTGGTGAATGAGCCCGGATGCGCCAGGGTGGTGTTCGAAGTCGGACGCGAGTTGCTGGGGCCGAACTGCGTCGCCGACACCCACGCCCCGAGCATGGGCGGCGAGGATTTCGCCTACTACTGCCAGCGGGTGCCCGGCGCGTTTCTCCGTGTGGGGGTCCGCCCGGGGAACATTCCCGACTGGCCGGCGATCCACAACCCGAAGTACGACTTCAACGACGCGGCGCTGCCGACGGCCATCGCCATGCATTGCGGGGTCGCCTTGAAGTTCCTGGCCGAGCCTCCGAGCACGCTGTGCGGCTGAAGGCGGTCCCCCGGTGCCTTGCCCGCGCCGTAGCTGCCCAGCAGGATGGGCCTTCCGCCGCAAGAAACGCTCGGAGAGCCTGGGAAGCGGAGTGATTTCATAAGTTTTCAAAAGATTTGAAACATGCTCGGCCACGATTCCGGAGCGATCTACAATGGCTGCATGGCGCTGTGGGACTTCGATGTGAGTCGATCCGGCTCGATGGCCGTCGGCAGCCCGGATGGAAACGGGCATGTCCTGGCACCCCTGTATGCGCCCATCGCGGACGATCTGGAACGGGCCCGGCAGCTCTTTGACGACACGCTCTTCAGCGATTTCCCCTTCATCAATGAATTGAGCGCGTACGTGCAAGGGTATCGGGGCAAGATGCTCCGACCCGCCTTGCTGCTCCTCACGGGCCGGGCCGTCGGGGAAGTCACGGACGTCCACAATGCCCTTGCGGCCGTCGTGGAGATGATCCACGTGGCCACGCTGCTGCACGACGACGTGCTGGACCACGCCGACCTACGGCGTCGGCGCCCGACCGTCAGCGCCCTGCACGGCAACGAGGCAGCCGTCCTGCTGGGTGACTACCTGGTCTCTCAGGCGTACCACCTGTGCAGCTCCGTTGCGGGCCGACACGCGTCCTGCCGAATCGGGGCCGCCACCACAACCGTATGCGAGGGTGAACTGATGCAGATTCACCACCGCGGCAACTCTGATCTGACGGAGGCCGAATACTACGAGATCGTCAATCGCAAAACCGCAGCACTGACGGCCGTCTGTGGCGAGTTGGGCGCGCATTTCGCGGGTGCTTCGGACCAGGCGGTGCGGGCGATGGAAGCCTTTGGCCGACTGGTGGGGGTGGCATTCCAGATCGTCGACGACGTTCTGGACATCGCCGGCACCGAGGCGGAAATGGGCAAAACGCTTGGCCGGGATCTGGATCTGGGCAAGCCGACCTTGCCGACCATTCATTGTTTGCGCCGGGGTGAGCCCGCGGTGGCCCGTCGGCTTGCGTCGGTGCTGGGCAACGGCTCACGCGCGCCGGCCGCCCAGGTGCGAGACTGGCTGCACCAGTCCGGCAGCCTGCAGTATGCGATGGAGCGAGCGGGCGGCTTCCTGGGGGAGGCCGTGGAGCATCTGCGAGTGCTGCGCCCCGGTCCGGCCCGCGACTCGCTGGCAGGCGTGGCGCACTTCATGGTGCATCGTCAGCGGTAGTTCCGCGGCTCCGGGTCCGGCCTTTTGAGTCGGAATCCGCCCAAGTTGACAGGTTCCGCCTTTCACGATTGAATACGGGTCTGGCCACGCGCCGCTAGCTCAGTTGGTAGAGCAGCTGACTCTTAATCAGCGGGTCCGGGGTTCGAGTCCCTGGCGGCGCAGTTTCCCGTCTTGATCGCGGGTCGTGGTCATACCAGCCTTGCGGCAAGGAATGTTCTCTGATCGGGCAGATTCCGCCCTTGGCCTTTCGCGTGGCCGCTCGATGATCGTCGCTCCCCTCCCGCAACCCACATCCGCGATTCCGCAACACGACCACGGGAGCGATCCAAAGAAGTCTTCGCACCGTGCCTGATCTTTGTCGTTGGCCGATCAGCCTCGAATGACGAGTGCGGCAGCCCGCTGATGCCGCGTCGGGGAGTTATCGGCATCTGCTTGACAGGGATGAAGCAGCGTGGAGGCGGAAACCGGTGGCACGACGCGAACGAGCCTCGATCGTTGGTGGGGATGAACCGATACGTCGGTGGGGTTGGTGCGCGCGAGGGTGAAGGGCGGATTAGACATGGGGACTATCATGCGCAGCGCGAGGCAAGTGTGGACGGCGGCTGCCGCGGTCGGCGCCGTGTTGGGATTGGCGCGAACGGCCGGCGCGGCGGACATCGCCGTGCATGTTTGGGAGTTCTCGTTCGAGAACCGGACGCTAACCTTTTCGGCGACATGCGGCAACACCAATCAGGCGGGGACGTCGGCGGCGTTGCGGGTACGGATGGTGGCGGTGGGCACGATCGCGGGCGATGAGTACCTGCTGTCCCAGACACATGTTGCTCCACTGGCGGCCGGCGCACAGCAGACGTTCACCCATACCCAGACGTTCGAGCAGATCCCGCCCGGTGGGCTGTACGTCGTTTCGATCGTGCTGGATGAGGCGGAGGGGGAGGACTACGTCGAACGCCATCGTGTGGCGGCGGAAGAGATGCTTGAGGTGACGGTGGCCGCCCAGGAAGCGGCGATCCGTCGCCAGGCGGCCTCAACCGCTCCCTGCGGAGCGATGATCATGCCTTCCTCACTGGCGACGCTGGCGTGCTTGTGCTTTGTCCGAATCGTTCAGCGCCGAAGGTGAGGACGCAAGAACGAAGACAGAGGGGAATACCACTCGGTCACCCTACCTGCTGGCTTCAGTCTCGGGCATGTTCCCTGCCCGAACACACCTGGCATGCATTGCCATGCCCGATCCGCCTTCGGCGGAAATGGGCATGCCACCCGCCACGAAGCCTGGACGGGGAGAGGGCCGGCTGGCCATAATGTTCTCGGGCTGCGGGCGCCAAGCGGTCGGCGCCTGGGCAAATCACGAGAGGAACAACCATGAACACCATGAACGCGTCTGGAAGCGCGCCCGGAGCGGCGCGAGGCCGATTGTCTGATTGGCTGAAGATGGGCTTCTGTGCGTTCGCCGCGTTGCTGCTTGCGGCGTCGGCGGGCTGCACGACGGGCGATGGAGGCGGCGGGGGCGGCGACGCGGACGACGACAACGCCAATTTGAATGACAACGCCAACGGCAATGACAATACGAACACCAACGACAATGCGAACGACAACCAGCCCGACAACGACAACGCGACGGGAGAGAGCTTCCTCTACGTGCTGCAGCCGGATGCGGTAGGGGACGCGGCCCTGGCGGCGGCCTCGTTTGCCTGGCTCGTGCTGGAGCCGAGCCGCGAGGGGGATGCGGCCAGCGAGTTCACGCGGGCGGAGCTGGACGCGATTCGCCAGGGCGGCGCCTGCGGCGACAAGATGATCCTGGCCTACCTGAGCATCGGCGAGGCGGAGGACTACCGCGACTACTGGGACCCCGGCTGGGTGAACGGAGAGGGAGGTGCGCCCATTGACGGCGTGGCCCCGTCGTGGCTGGGACCGTCCAACCCGGACTGGGGCGGCAACTACAAGGTGCGGTACTGGGACCCGGGCTGGCAGGCCACCATCCTGGGAACCGCGAGCGGTCCGCAGAAAACGCCGCTGGATCGCATCATCGACGCCGGAGTCGACGGGGTGTATCTGGACATCGTGGATGCGTTCGAGTTCTGGTCCGACCCGGACGAAGGGATCGAAGAGTTGACCCGGCCGGAGGCTCGGGAGCGCATGATCGACTGGATCACCCGCATCGCCGAATACGCCCGTGACACCCGCGGCGTGGAGGGGTTCCTGGTGTTCCCGCAGAACGCGGACGAGATCATCTACAACGACGACGACGAGCTGGACGATCTGAGCGAGGCGTATTTCGCGGTTATCGACGGCATCGGCATCGAGGACCTCGTGTACTCGGGCACTGACCCGAACGACGAGGAGGACGTCACGCGGCGGCTGGCAACGCTGGCCGAATTCACGGATCGCGGCAAGACGGTGCTGGTCACCGATTACGTGTTGAGTGCGAACTACACGCCGGCCAACAGCGGATCGCGGGTGGCCGACTTCGTGGGGCGGGCGCGGCAGGCCGGCCTGATCCCGTACGCGGCCGTGGAAGAAGGCGACCTGAACGAAGTCGTGGTGCTCGACGGCGATTGGCCGGTGGTTCAGCCGATGCCGTGCGAGCCTTGACGGGAGGCCGTCATTTGCCGTGTTTGCCCTTGAGGGCCCGTTCGGCGGTGGCGTGAAGCACCATAAGATCGTGGTCCGTGGACAGAATGCGGCCGTCGCGGTCGATCAGGGCGTAGTGGGGTGCACCTCTCGCTCCGTAATCCGCCGCGATGGTCGAATGTTGACCGATGCGGGTCTGCGGCCAGGCCAGGCCGAATTTCTTCACGTGCTCGCGGACCTTGTGGTCGTCATCATCCACGCTCAGGCTGAGCATGGCGAAGTCCGGGTACTTGCTGAGGTCTGCCTGGAACGATTTGATGTCCGGCGTGGCGGCCACGCACGGCGCGCACCAAGTCGCCCAGAAGTAGAGCAGCACCACCTTCCCGCGAAAGTCTTGCAGCGTCACCGTCTTCTTGTCGAGCGTTTCGGCCGCGAACGGCGGGGCAACGTCGCCGGCCTTCGGTGCGTGCACAGGGGCTGCGGGCAGCGCCCGGTTGGATTCCACGTTGAGAATCTGGACGTTGGGCAGGGCCGCGCGAAGGCGTTCCGTGGCAGCCTGGCTGATTTCTTCTGACGAGTGCAGGTGGACCCAGTTGAGGTCGTTGATGCCTTCGAGGGATCGCAGGCACTGGTCGGTGAACCGGCCGGCCAGGGTGAGCGTGTTGAGCTTCTTCAGGTTGGCCAGGTACGTGAGGCCGTGGTCGGTGATGCCGGGCCCCATGAGGCAGAGCCGATCCAGTTCGGCAAGGCCGGCGACGTTGGCGAGGGTGGCGTCCGTGAACAGATTGTCGCCACCGACTTGGAGCCCGCGCAGGCGACTGAGACCGGACATGCAGGCGAGGTCCTCATCACGCAGGGGGCCCTTGGCGTTCATACTGAACATCTCGAGGTTCTTCAGGCCGCCGAGGTTCAGAGTGGTGCCGTCTGTCTGGAAGCCGTGGACGGTGAACTCTCGCAGCGCGGGCAGGCCGTTCAGTTGGGATATGCCGGCGGTCGTGGTCCCCTCGACGTACAGGTCCAGGTTGTCGAGCTTGCGGAGTTCGCGCAATCGGGCCAGACCCTCGTTCGTAACTTGTCCGCCGAAGATCAGGAGACTCTTGAGGTTCTTTATCTTTGCGATGTAGGCCATGGCCTCATCGGTGACGCCGGGGCCGCCGATCTTCAGTGATTCCAGAGTGCCGACCTCGGCGAGCCGGGCCAGTCCTTTGGCGGTGTAGTACCGGGGGCAGTCTTTGGCGTCTCGGAACGTGGGTATTGGAATGGCAAGGTCCCGCAAGTGTGGAAGTCCGGCCAGGCGGATCAGACCCGCGTCCGTCAGCGAGCAGTTCGGTAAGTACACAAGCTCCAGAGTGCGGATCGCGGACAGGTCCACCATGCCCGCATCGCTGATGCCCGGGTTGGTTAAGGGGAAGCGGGGGTTGTTCACGCTCTTGGAAAGGTCGATCATCTTCAGCGCGGGCAGCGATTGC
>Ga0334888_1001592_pt1 | contig 28450 bp, 22 predicted proteins | sample GraSluR1_MG_FD_207227 | JGI IMG/M metagenome (GOLD analysis project Ga0334888, IMG submission 207227) | Sludge microbial communities from methane-producing bioreactor in Wageningen University, Netherlands - Granular Sludge_3_08-R1 | ecosystem: Engineered > Bioreactor > Anaerobic > Unclassified ...
ACGAAAAAGCGTTCTTCTTTTGAGGAGAAATCTGCGAATTTGCGATTTTATGTTTTGAAATAATTTAATAAAAAACCAAAATGCGCAGATCTCTCCTCCAAAAAACGTCGTTCGAGATGACAGAGCGTAAAAAAAGTTTTTAGATTATGTATAAACTTCAATAACTTTTTCAAAAACCAACTATCAATCAATAATTTTTATCCACACTTTTTTACATAGAACCAAAATTAAAAACTGTCAAAAGCATTATTTTAAAGACTTAACCAATTAAACTCTTAAACGTTTTTTTACCTGACCAACTTTCCACTTTCCAACTTTTTTAAATTATAACCAAAATGAATTTAATGAAAGGAAATTATTAACTTAATTTAATATTTTTGATGTATAATGGAAAATAATAATTCTTATAGGAGGGTGTGATCATGAGAGAAGAAATCAAAAAAATAGCTCTTTTAACCGGCGGCGGAGACTGTCCGGGGCTTAATGCTGTTATTCGAGCTGTAACGAGAGCGGCTATATTAAAATACGGATATCAAGTTATAGGATATAAATTTGGATACAGAGGATTATATAACAATGATTTTATACCTATGACAACAGGAACTGTTTCTGGAATTTTGCATAAAGGTGGAACTATTCTATATAGTTCTAACAAAGATAATCTTTTTGATTATGCCGTTGAAGAGAATGGTAAAACGGTAAAAAAAGATGTTTCAGATGTTGCCGTTCAAAATCTTCAAAAAGAAGGTGTTGATGTATTAGTAGTTTTAGGTGGTGACGGCACTTTAACAAGCGCAAGAGATTTTGCAAGAAAAGGTGTTAATGTAATTGGTATCCCTAAAACAATTGATAACGATTTGAATTTAACAGATTTGACTTTTGGGTTTCAATCGGCTGTAAATGCCGTTACTGATGCTTTAGACAGGCTTCATACTACTGCTGAATCTCATCACAGAGTTATGATTTTAGAAGTAATGGGAAGAAATGCTGGTTGGATAGCTTTACACTCAGGAATAGCAGGTTCTGCTGATGTTATTCTTATTCCTGAAATACCGTACGATATAAATAAAGTTGTTAATAAAATAAGACAAAGAAGTAGAGCAGGAAAACCTTTTTCTATAATAGTTGTTGCTGAAGGAGCTAAAAAAATAGGCGGAGAAGTTTCAGTAAAACAGATTGTTGACGATAGTCCGGATCCGGTAAGACTTGGCGGGATAGGAAATCAACTTGGTTTAGAATTAGAAAAGCAAATTCAAGATCATGAAATAAGAACTACTGTTTTAGGCCATCTTCAAAGAGGTGGAATGACTTCAGCTTTTGATAGATTGTTGTCTACAAGATATGGTGTTGCGGCAGTTGAAATGATTAACGAAAGAAAATTTGGACAAATGGTTTCTTTAAAAGGCGATACTATAACTTCTGTACCTCTTGAAGATGTTATAGGAAAAACAAAAAATGTAGATCCTAAAGGTGAATTAATAAAAGTAGCTGAAAGTATAGGTATTTCTTTTGGTGTTTAAAAATATAAAAAACAGACGATATCTTAAAAGATATCGTCTGTTTTATTATTATTATCTTTCTTCCAAAAATGGGTATCTATAATCTTCAATTGGTTCAAAAGTTTCTTTTACTGTTCTTACAGAAATCCATCTCATCATGTTAAGTGCGCTTCCTGCTTTATCGTTAGTTCCTGAAGCTCTTGACCCTCCAAATGGTTGTTGACCTACAACTGCACCTGTTGGTTTATCGTTGATATAGAAATTACCTGCTGCATGGTACAATATCTTATTAGCTATATTTATTGCTTCTCTATCTTGAGAGAAAATTGCCCCTGTTAAAGCATAAGGAGAAGTTTCATTACATATTTTTAGTGTTTCTTCAAACTTATCGTTTTCATATACATATATAGTTAAAACAGGACCAAATATTTCTTCTTCCATAGTTTTAAAATTAGGATTTGATGTAAATATTATTGTAGGTTCTATAAAATATCCTACAGTATCGTCGCAATTCCCACCAACAATTACTTCAGCTTCTTCACTATTTTTTGCAAAATCTATATAAGATTTTATTTTGTTAAAAGAAGGTCTATCAATTACAGCATTTACAAAATTAGTAAATTTTTCAGGACTTCCTACTTTTATTTCTTTTGTGGTATTAATTAATTTTTCTTTTATTTCATCCCAAAGATTATCTGGAATATATGCTCTTGAAGCAGCAGAACATTTTTGTCCTTGATATTCAAATGCACCTCTTATAAGATTATGAACTACCGAATCAACTTTTGCCGATTTATGCACAAATACAAAATCTTTTCCACCTGTTTCTCCAACTATTCTTGGATAAGTTTTATATTTATCTATATTTTGTCCTACTTTTTTCCACATAGTTTGGAAAGTTTTTGTAGAACCTGTAAAGTGAATTCCACTCATGTTAGGGTCATCCATAACTATGTTTCCAACAACTGGTCCATCTCCAGGAACAAAATTAATAACACCATCAGGAAGTCCTGCTTCTTGCAATAATTTCATTCCGTAATAAGATGAATAAATTGAAGAAGATGCTGGTTTCCAAACAACAGTATTTCCAATCATTGCAGGTGATGCCGCAAGATTCACTGCAATAGCTGTAAAGTTGAAAGGGGTTACAGCAAATACAAAACCTTCAAGAGGTCTGTATTCTGTTCTGTTCCAATAACCTTTAGGAGAAATTGGTTGATCTGTGTATATTTGAGTTAAAAACCATGCGTTGAAGTTAAAAAAATCTATTAATTCACACGCTGAATCAATTTCAGCTTGATAAATATTTTTGCTTTGGCATAACATTGTTGCTGCATTTAAAGTGTTTCTCCATTTCCCAGACAACAATTCAGCCGCTTTTCTAAAAATAGCTACTCTTTCAGACCAATGAAAAGATTCCCAAAGTTTTTTTGCTTCAAGAGAGCTTTCAATAGCCATTTTTACTTCTTTTTCTCCAGCTTTATGGAAAGTTGCAAGTTCTTGAGAATGGTCGTAAGGAGATACGCATTTTTCGATATTTCCTGTTTTAATTTCTTTTCCTCCAATTATTAGAGGTATTTCTATTTTTACTTCTTTCATTTTAGCAAGTGTTTCTTTAAAAGCTATTTTTTCAGGACTTCCATGAGTATAAGCTTTTATAGGTTCATTTTGAGGTTTTTCATAAAAATAAATTCCATTGTGCACTTTTATCACTCCTTTTTTTATTATTTGTTCAGAGAAATTATTTAAAAAGTTGGTTAGGTAAATCAAATAATGTTGAAATGTTTAAATGGAAAAGTGCTTAAAATATTGAAAAGAGAAATGATACTTTTGATAGTTTTTTATCATAATGCCTTGACGGTAAATATGGATGAAATAAAGTAGCGAACAATTGAGAATTTTCGTATAAAAAACAATTGAGCAAATCAAAAAATGCGTCAGAAAATAGCATGTCTGAGCGTAGCGAGTTTGCTATTTTTAGCAAGTTTTTGACAAGGGTGAAATTTGTTTTTTAGAAAATTTGATCTTGTGAGCGATTTATTTTATCCAATGTTTACCCCTTCATTATTATAAGCATTTGCTTTTAAAGTTTTTCCTTACACCAACTATAAAAATACCGACATTATCATATATGCTGTAACGCCGTGCCTCCTTGGGAACTATAGTTGAACGGTAGTTGAGCAATCGTTGAACCATCGTTTAACGCAAAAGATGAATGTTTTTGCCTGTGCTGTAACGCCGTGCACAGTTCAGCGTGGCTGTTACACTACATTAGAATCAAAAAAGCTTCTCAATGAGAAAAATTTAACTCCAAATCATTATTAAAAGCATTTACAAAAACCTGTCCACCCCGTCAACCAAAGGTTGCCACCCCTCAAGAGGGGAATTAAATCAAAAGCCTGTTCAACTTTTCTATCAAACTACAGATGATTCCGCAATAATTTCATTTCTTTCATATCTTCCTATATCGAGAGTTACATCCCATGTAAGATCTTTCTTCAAGATTATATCTTTCATCAAAATACCTACTGCCGGAGCTATCATAAATCCATGACCGCTGAATCCTATAGCCATATAAAAACCTTCTACTTTTTCAGACTCACATACAATAGGTTGTTTATCTGGTGAAATATTGTAAAGTCCAGCCCATTGTCTTACTACTCTAAGTTTTTGTGTTGGAGGCAAAAGCCATGTAACTTTTTTCGACATTGTTTCAAGGAAATTCCAAGAACTATTTTGATTGTAACCGTGAGGTTCATTTTCTGGGCTACATCCCATTATGAAACTTCCATGAGGTGTTTGCTGACAATAAATATTATATGAAAAAGACATGACCATTGGGCCTAAAATTTCTTTTACAGGCTCTGTTGCAAGTATTTCATGCCTTTCAGAATAAATAGGTAAATCAAGACCTACCATTTTACCTATTTCTTGAGCCCACCCACCCGCAGCATTAACTACTTTATCTGTTTCTATAAATCCTTTATCTGTTTGCACACCTATTATTTTATCATTTTTCATTTTTATTTCGGTTACAGTTGTATTTTTATATATTGTAACTCCAAATCTTTCAGAGGCTTCAGCATACGCCATCGTTGTTAAAAAAGGATTTGCATGTCCGTCTGTTGGGCAAAAAGTTGCTCCCACTAAATCAGCAGTGTTTAAAATAGGCACTATTTGTTTTGCTTCGTAAGGAGTTACAAGTTTTGAAGGTATATTTAGTTCGTGCTGAACAGATATATTTTTTTTAAATAATTCATATTCTTTTTCTGAATAAGCCAAAAGAAGATATCCTTTTTGTTTTAGTTCAATATCTCTTTTTACTTGAAGTTCTTCATTAAGATTTTCAAAAATTTTCATACTTTCATTTGCCAAAAGACAGTTTTGTCTTGTTCCCCATTGTTGTCTAACTCCAGCACCACACCTTCCTGTAGCACCATATGTTAGATATCTTTTTTCAAGAATTACAATATCTTTAAACCCTTCTTTTGCAAGATAATATGCAATTGAAGTTCCTGTTATTCCCCCACCAATTATAACAATTCCTGCTTTATTTTTCAATGTCATCACCTACTACTTGTCCAAACATTATTCCTCCATATGGAGGTCGACTTGCTTCTCTATCTAAATCTTCTATTTTCTGTTTAGTATATTTTGCTATTTCTCTTTTTATTAAAGGCCCACACGTTTTCCCCTGACATGGCCCCATCCCTAATCTTGCAACTCTTTTTATTTCTTCAACAGTATTAAAACCTTGTTCAAGAAGTTCTCTAAGTTCTTTTAAAGTAAAATCTTCACATCTACATATTACAATGTTTTCTTCTTTCATCATAACACCACCTTAATGTTTCTTGCTTGATTATAAAATTCTTTTGGAACTTCTACTGTAACTATACTTGTTTTATCTTGTGCTTTGCCGTCTAATATTCTTATAATTTTTCCTTCGCAAATTTTAGCACCACTTCTATCTAAAACATCTACGATAGATTCTTTTGCAGGTTTTGGCAAAAATTCATACGGTAAAGTAACAGTACTTGTTGTTTCTGAATAGTTTTTGTTTAAAACAAATATTGCAAGTCCAGGACATTTTCCAACACAAATTCCACATCCTATACATTTTTCAAATATTACTTCAGGCAATTCGTTCATATCTTCAAATGGTTTTATAGCATTATAAGGACAACTGTAAACACATGGATCACAAGGTATTCTTTGAAAACATTCTGTTACGGCTACTGGGCCTTTATTTAGTCTTTCTTCATCAGGCATAACCGCTTTTAAATTTTCTTCTGAAGGCGTTCCAGTTTTTCTAAAAAACTCTATATCGTATACTTCAGGAAACTCATCTTCTTCAACGTATATTTCATCATATAATTTTGAAAGCCCTTCTCTTATTTTATGTCCTACTGGTCCTGCTCTAAGACTTCTTAATTCTTCTTTCATTTCTTTTATTCTTTCAAAAATTTTATCATCTTGTTTTAAAGTACCTGCTACATGAAGTCCGGCAATTTCTCCTTCAACCATAGCTCCTGTAGCTTCTTCTATACCAGAAACATCTCCTGCTACATATAAACCTTTTATAGATGTTTCAAGATGTTCATCTCTATAAGGAACATACCCTCCTAATTCGGGAAGATATTTAACCGCGCATCCACTTTGAAATAATATGTCTGTTAAAGGGCTTAATCCTACCGCAAGACATATACAGTCACAATCAATTTCAAATTCACTTCCTTCTATTTTATTCCAATTAGAATCAAGTTTATGAAGCAATGCTCCTTCAACCCGTTCATTTCCAATAGCTTTTTCTATTGTGTGCGAAGTATAGATAGGCACTCCAAGTCTTTTTAACTTTGCTGCATGAACCATATAACCACCTATTTTATTTGACGCTTCTATTACACCTGCTATTTCAACTCCCGCCTGCATAAGTTGATAAGAAACTATAAGGCCTATATTTCCTGAACCTATCATTAAAACTTTTTTTGCAGGTAATACTCCATTTATATTCATTAAAGTTTGAACTGCACCTGCTCCATAAATTCCAGGAAGATCATTATTTTCAAATAAAAGATATTTTTCAAAAGCTCCTGTAGCCATGATAGTTTTTTCAGGCTTTATTTTAATCATTTTATCATCTTTTAAAACAGTGAATATACCATCTTCGTATATTCCCATCAAAGTTGCAGATAACATTAATTCTATATTTTTATAACTTTCAATCTCTTTTTTTAAATCTTCAGCTATATGTATTCCCCTAATTCCTGCATGTTCTTTTTGAGAACCGAAAAATCTATGAGTCTGTTTTATAAGTTGTCCTCCAACTCTTTCGTTTTCCTCTAATAAAATTACATTTATCCCATTTTTTGCTGCGGAAATTGAAGCTGCCATTCCTGCAGGGCCTGCACCTACAACGAGTAAATCAGTTTTTATCATACGATACCACCTCTCGGCTTTTGCGATTCTACAATCATTCCATCTTTTACATTAGTTACGCAAATTCTTACGTTTGGAATACCATCAACCGTCATCAGACAGGAAGAACAATGGCCAATTGCACAAAAAAGACCTCTGGGTCTGTGCGTTCTAAAACTTTCGCTTAGTTTAACGATATCACTTGCATGTAATGCTGCGGAAATAGTTTCCCCTTCATAACCAAATACTTCTTTTCCATCAAAAGTAAAATGAATTTTGTTTCCCCTTTTAAAGTCTAAAATAGGATGTTGTTCAATACGCATTTTATTCCCCCTTTTTTATAAACTATTAATTTGTTTATAAAAATTCAATCATATTGAAACGATTTTATAAAATCCGTTATTAGGTTTTATTTAACAAAAAATAAAAAATATTTCGTTTTACGTATTAAAATCTAATGTTTTGTTTGATTCGTTGCTAAAACGTTAATTTTATTAAAGTTGATAGACTGGTTAGTAGAAAGTTGAAGTGGAAAAAACTTTCTGTATTTCATTAAATCAGTTAATTATAAATAATATTTAATACTTTTATTCTATTGATTAATTTCAGCAGGATTTTTTTTATTAAAATTATTTATTATAAAGTATTTTGATGAAAGGAGTATCTTATTCAAATATTATGTTCTAATGCTTCAATCTAAAATTATTAAATTATCGTTCAAACGCATTAATTAAAAACTTTACTTTTTCTTAAAAAAACAGTATAATAAAATTAGTAAAATATTTTTGAGGTGTGTAAAATGAAAAATGAAAATAAATTTTTATTTTTTTTAACTATCATATTTTTATCGCTAGTTTTTTTTGTTTCGTTTAAAACTAATAGTTTTTTAAATAAAACTTCAGAACATATAGTTTTAAATTTTCATAGTGATAATATATTTTTTCCTAATTTGAATTATAGAAAATTTAATAAAGATTCTTTTAACCTTTATTCTTTTTATGCAGAGGTTAAAGAGAGTGAGTTTGAAATGATTAATAATTCTGAATCTTATAATTTGATAATATATAGATTAGCTGGAAATTCTTATTCTGTATATTTTAATGGGTTAAAAATAGGGAGTGCAGGATGTAAAGAATCTTCAAAAAGCAATATTTGGAATTCTTTTTCTTCATTTGAAATTGATCAAAGCTTAATAAAAAATAGTAATGAAGTAAGAATAGATATTTATGCTTTGTATGATATAGGTTTATCGAATTTTCCAATCTTAATTTCAAACCCTAAAATTTTTTTGGCTTTAAGAGATTGGTTTGATGGAACTTTAAAAACGCTTACTAATGTTTCCATTTCTTTTTTAATATTGGTTTCGTTTTTTATGATATTTTTTTATATTACTGCTTATAAAAATGTAAAAAGAGAAATTTTGTTTTTTTCCTTAGCGTGTTTTTTTATTGCAATAAATATCCTTGATTACATGGTTTTTTATCATATTCCTTTTGATATAATCATATTTAAAAAAATAGTTGTTAGTTGTATGTATTTATCTGCATTTTTTATGGGGCTTGCAATTTATGAAAAATATAAGTATAAATTAAGTTATTATTTGGCTTTTTTATCAGTTTTTTCCATTGTTGCTATTAATTTTATAGCAACAGATAATTCTTTTTATAGGACTCTTTATGGATATTTTAATTTAACATTAATGCTGAATATTTTGAGCTGGTTGATTATTTCGTTTAAACATAAAAAATATTCGTTTGAATCAAAAATAATAGTTTTATGTAGTTTGGTTTTGTTATTATTTTCTGGCTATGATACTATTAATATTATATTGGGAAATTTTTCAAGCATAAGCTATACTTTGTTTGGTTTGATGTTTTTTTCTATGGGTCTTATATTGGTAGTTATAGAAGAATATTTTGAGCTACAAAAAAAGATTGCATACGAAGAAGAAAAAGCAAAATTCATGTATGAAAAAGCTATAAAAGATGGAATGACAGATATATTCAATCATGAATATGTGATGTCCTTTTTACAAAACTTGAAAGGCAATTACAGTATTGTTATGTTAGATATAGATGATTTTAAAAATATAAATGACAACTATGGTCATCAGTTTGGTGATGACGTGATAAGGTTTGTTGCATATACGTCAAAGAAATTTGGTGATGAAGATACTATTACTGGAAGATATGGTGGAGATGAATTTATCTATATTTTGCTTCATAAATCATGCAAACAAGCAATTCTTTTTTCTGAAATGATAAAATCAGCAATTCAAGAAAAAACATTAACTTTTAATAAAGAAAAAATAAAAATAAGTTTGTCTATAGGGATATATTATGTTGAAACTGGAGAAAAAGATTATAAAACGGCTCTTAAAAGAGCCGATGAAGCTTTGTATACTGCAAAAAATAATGGTAAAAATAGAATTGAAATTTACACTAAATTAAATTAAATTAAATTAAATTAATTAATTTTCCAAATATTCCTGCAATACCGCTTAATAGTATAATCCATATAACGGATAATTTAAATTTTAGCAATATGATAAAACCTATTATTCCTAAAACAATGTGAAAAATGCTCACTATTGATCCAAATCCTATATTTAAAGTAGCGGCTATTATTAGTCCTATTATAGCAATTCTTAATGATTTGAATATTAAATCAGTATCTATTTTTTTCGAGAGTAATTTTAATAATTTTAAAATAATAACAATCCATATTATACTAGGTGTAATAACCCCTATTGTTGAAGCAACTGATCCCCAAAACCCTGCTATATTATAACCTACAAATGTGGCTGAGTTGATTGCTATAGGACCTGGAGTCATTTGAGATATGGAAATAAGATCTAAAAATTCTTCAATTCCTATCCATTTGTTAACATTTACTATTTCATCTTGAATTATACTTAAAGCTCCGTAACCCCCGCCAAATGCAACCATTCCTATTTTAAAGAAAGTGATAAATAATTCAAAAATAATCATTTCGATTTCTCCCCTTTAACTATAAAATAAATAACAACACATGAGCTTAATAAAACGACAACAGCTGATATACTTGTGAAAAAAATAATTCCAGCTGAAATTGCTATTATTATTAAATATAAAGGATGAGAAACATTTTTTTTGACTAGATCAAATGATAATTTAGCCAATATTACTGTAACTCCAACTCTTGCACCTGAAAAAAAACCTTCAAACAATTCAAAAGATGCTATGTTTGAAAAGAAAAAAGCGATTGTTAAAATTATAGAAAAAGGCGGAATTACACACCCCAAAACAGAAAAAAAAGCACCTTTAATACCAGATAATTTGTGACCCATTATCATAGCAGTATTTATAGCAATAACTCCAGGCACTGTTTGGGCGGTTACTATTACGTCCATAAACTCTTTTTCTTCTAACACTTTGAATTTATCTACAATAAATTCTTTTATAACAGGTATCATGGCATATCCGCCACCAATAGTTAATGCACTTACTCTGAAAAAAATCCAAAAAAGCTTTAAGGGATTCAAAAAAAGTCCTCCTTCCAACTCTCAACTTATTTAATTCGGTTAACGAATTTTATTTGATTATATCAAAAGAATTTTAAATTTTAAATAATTTAATGTTATTAAGTTGGACAGTTGTTAGTTGGTTAAGTGTTTAAATAGTGAAAAGCTTAAAGTTGGTCAGCAGACAGTTGGACAGGTAAAAAAACGTATAAATGTTTAATTGGTTAAGTGTTTAAAATGATGCTTTTGACAGTTTTTTATATTATAATGCTTTTATGGTAAATATGGATGAAATAAAGTAGCGAGCAATTGAGAATTTTCGTCAAAAAACAATTGAGCGAATCAAAAAATGCGTCAGAAAATAGCATGTCTGAGCGTAGCGAGTTTGCTATTTTTAGCAATTTTTTGACCGAGCGAAATTTGTTTTTTAGAAAATTTGATCTTGTGAGCGATTTATTTTATCCAATGTTTATCACTTCATTTTTGGGAACGATAGTTGAGCAATCGTTGAACCATTGTTGAACCATTGTTTAACGCAAAAGATGAATGTTTTTGCCTGTGCTGTAACGCCGTGCAAAGTGCAGCGTGGCTGTTACACTACATTAAAAGCAAAAAGATTCTCAATGAGAAAGCGTTATTCCTGTCCAACTTTTAGCTTTCCAACTTTTTATGATATAATTAAAAAGAAAAAAATTCTAAAATTAATATTTTTCTATTATACTAAAAAAGGAGTTGAGATTATAAATGAAAAAATTAAAAGGTAAATCAATGGAATGGGATGGAGAAAAACTAATTTTAATTGATCAAAGATATTTGCCGCTTGAAGAAATTTATTTTGAATGCACAGATTATAGGGAAACAGCTATCTCTATAAAAGATATGATAGTTAGAGGTGCTCCTGCTATCGGGGCAACGGCAGCTTTCGGTTTTTATTTAGGTACAAGAGAATTTAAAATTTTACCAGTAGAAGAATTTAAAGAAAAAATGAAAGAAGTAAAAGAAACTTTGGCTTCAACAAGACCTACAGCGGTAAACTTATTTTGGGCACTTGATAGAATGGAAAAAAGAATGGAAACACTTCTTGAAGAGCAAAAAGATTTAATTATTGTATCAGAAAAACTTTGTTTGGAAGCGCTTCTAATTGCCGAAGAAGATATAATGATAAACAAAATGATTGGGGAATTTGGCTCTCATTTGTTAAAAGACGGAGATACTGTTTTAACTCATTGTAATGCTGGAGCTTTGGCTACTGTTGATTATGGGACAGCATTAGGTGTAATAAGAGCCGCAGTAGAAAAAGGTAAAAATATAAAGGTATATGCAGATGAAACAAGACCTTATTTGCAAGGTGCGAGGTTAACTGTTTGGGAGCTTATGCAAGACGAAATAGATACAACTTTAATAACAGATAATATGGCTGGTTGGGTTATGAAACAAGGAAAAATTGATGCTATTATTGTTGGTGCAGACAGAATAGCTGCAAATGGTGATACAGCAAACAAAATAGGTACTTATTCAGTAGCTGTTTTAGCAAAAGAGCATAACATTCCTTTTTATGTTGCAGCTCCTTTATCTACAATTGATATGAATACAGAATCGGGAGATTCAATTCCTATAGAAGAAAGAACTCATAATGAAGTTAGATTTTGTCATAAAACAAAGATGGTTCACGATAATGTAAAGGTTTTTAATCCGTCTTTTGACGTAACTCCAAATGATTATGTTACAGCAATAATCACTGAAAAAGGCGTAATTGAAAAACCTTATAATGAGAATCTGAAAAAATTATTTTCCTAAAAATGACATAATATTCCAAATAATGACATTTCATCATTTTTTTTAATAAAAAGACTTTTTTATATAGTAAAATATATTTATAGATAGTCTTATCAAAAGCGAACTTAAAAAGTTCGCTTTTGTTGAAATAAGAATTAAAAAATAACTTTTTTGAAATAAAAACGAAAAGAAAAAATTGTATTCTATAGTTAGTTACTTGAGTAATTAACCGTGCGAAAATTTATTCTTATTTAGGGAGGCTTTGTTTATGGATAATATTATTCGAGTTAATGGATTAAAAAAACATTATAAAGAAATTAAAGCTGTTGACGGGATAGACTTAGAAATAGGAAAAGGAGAAATTGTAGCCATATTAGGGCCTAATGGTGCAGGAAAAACTACAACAGTAGAGACTCTTGAAGGATTAAGAAAACCAACTTCTGGAGAAATTTTTTATTTTGGTAAAAAAATTTCTAGTGTAGATCAAGAAATAAAAGAAAGAATCGGAGTTCAGCTTCAAAGTTCTACTTTTTTTGCAAATTTAAAAGTATTTGAAATAATAGATTCTTTTGGCGGTTTATATAAAAAAAGAGTATCTACAGAATCACTAATTGAGAAATTTAATTTGAAAGAAAAAGAAAAAACTTTGATTAAAAATCTTTCTGGCGGGCAAAAACAGAGAGTAGCTCTTGCTTGTGCGGTGGTAAATGATCCAGATATTGTATTTTTAGATGAACCTACTACAGGACTTGACCCTCAAGCGAGAAGACATCTTTGGGATTTGATAGAACAATTAAAAAAAGACGGAAAAACAGTAATATTGACTACACATTATATGGAAGAAGCTGAATATTTGGCAGATAAAGTGTATGTAATAGATCATGGTAAAATAATTGCTAAAGGGACTGTACAGCAGCTTATTTCAACATTAAATATGAGTTCCGTAATTTATTTTACTTTTGATGAAGAAAACGGCGTGAATCCTGTAGAGTTATTCAACGGAAAAGTAAAAATTGAAAATGGAAAGTATGAATACGAAACAAATGAAGTTGAAAAATCTCTTATCGAAATATTTGAAATATCAAAAAACAAAGAACTTAAAATTGAAGATTTACATGTAAGAAAACCAAATCTTGAAGATGTTTTCCTCCATTTAACCGGAAGAACATTAAGGGAGTAGGTGAAAATTTATGAAATTAAAACATCTTACGATTGCTATGGCAAAAGATAATTTTAGACAATTTGAAATTGTTTTTTGGACTATAGTTTTTCCAGCAGCAATGTTTATATTTTTTACAACGGTTTTTTCAGGGGCTTTTGATCAAGAAACTTCTGAGTTGAATCTTAAAATTGGTGTTGTATATGAAGAAACTTTGACGGGAACTACAAAAGAAATTTTTGGAGAATTGTTTAAAGGCCTTGAAGAAGATGATAGCAATACTTTCAATATAACTTATTTTGATAAATCTGATAATTATTTAGAAGAGTTGAGAGCAAGAAATTTAGATGTGATTATTTTTTTTCCAGAAGGTTTTAACAGACTTAATTTAGGTTTTATACTTCAAAATATAGAAGTTCCAGATATAAAAATTCTACATACTTCAAGATCTATTTCCACTTTGGGTAGAGATATCTTAAACTCTATAATGGATGAAGTGAATTTGAGAATAAATACTTTTGGTCAAGATGTTGAAATGAATATTCAAAAAGTTTCTTTATCTTCAAAAGAAGGTGTGGATTTTAATTATCTTGATTTTATTTTTCCTTCAATGCTTATAATGGCGATAATGACAGTATCTTTTTTTAATATGCCTTTATCTATTGTGGATTATTCTTCACAGGGAATTTCAAAAAGAATTAGTATAACCCCTGCTAAAAAAACAGATTATTTTTTTGCTTTTTTAATTTCTCAATTTTTAGTTCTTATTTTATCCATAATATTACTGTATTTTATGAGCAGATTTTATAATATTTCTAAAGAAATGTATTCTATAAAATTTTTTGGTTTTTTACTTTTTAGTATTTTAACATCATTATCTTTTGGATTGCTTTTTGCATCGTTCTTTAAAAAGATTTCAACTTTAAGTGCTGTAACTAATGTCATGTACTTTTTAACTATGTTTTTAAGTGGACTTTATTTCGACGTTTCTAATATACCGATGTTTTTAAGATGGTATACTTTAATAAATCCTATGACTTACCTTGTTAATGGCATGAGAAATATCTTAAATTTAAAATCATTGGAAGCAAATATGATAATAATTCCTTTAATATGGTTTTTTGTTGGAATAATTGTTTTCTCTTACAATTTGAAGAAGGTGAAGGAATGATGAATAAAAGATTCTTAAATTTAATAAGTGTATTTATAAAAGAAACTTTTAGAGATAAATTAGATGTTTTTTTTACTTTGTTTTTTCCTGTTTTTTTCCTTATTATTTTTGGAACTATATTTATTTCTCCGCAAGATAGTGTGGAAAAAGAGCGTTTATATGTTTTTGGGATTTATGGTAATTATATTGAAGACGTAGAAAAATATTTTGAACCACATGAAGTAATATTTTATGAAAGTCTTGAAACTTTGAAAAATGATATAGAAAGTAGAAAACTATCGAGCGGTATAGAGTTTATTGAAAAGAATGATGTGAAAGTATATTCAAATGAGTCATTTAATGAAGCGAGAGAATCTATAAATGTAGGTATGGTAATTGAAAATGCTGTAAAAAAATATGCGATAGGAGCAAAACGTGATTATTTTAATGTAAATAATCAATTAGAAGGTCTTGGCAGAGTTGTAGGAACTGATATTGATTATCTTTTGACGGGAGTATTATCTCTTTCAATTCTTTCTGGAGGGATGTTTTCTATAATAGGTGTTTTTGGAAGATATAAAAGAGAAGGAATAATCAAAAGATTTATGGTAACTCCTGCAAAACCTTGGGAATTTGTTGTAAGCTCAAGTTTTACAAAAGTTTTATTGAATCTTGTGTCAATCTTTATTATAGTGCTTTTAGCAAGGCTTTTCTTTAACGCAAACTTAGATTTCAATTGGATAACTTTTTTATTGGTTTGTATTTCATCTACAATAGGTATGATGGGATTGGGAGTTTTGATACTCATTATTTTTAAAAAAACAGAAGCATCATATACAGCATCTTCTGTGTTATATACAATAATGACATTTTTTTCTGGTATTTATTTTCCAGTTCAATTTTTACCTTCTCAAGTGAGGTGGATAAGTCATATTTTGCCCGTAACATATTTGACAGACGTTTTGAGATATGTTTCTGGAATAGAAGATATGTCTTTTATTAAATTTATTACTATAAATCTAGTTTTTATTTTTGCTGGAATAATATTATTATATACAGCTTCAAAAATTTATGTAACTTCAGAAAAAAATATAACTACTTAGGAGGATTTTGAAGATGATTAAAGCGGTTAATTTGACAAAAAAATTTGGAGATTTTAAAGCTGTAGATAATGTGAATTTAAACATTAAAAGCGGAGAAATCTATGGTTTTTTAGGACCTAATGGAGCGGGAAAAACAACTACAATAAGGATGCTCACAGGGTCTTTAAATAAAACTTCAGGAGATATTTTTATTTTAGATAAAGATTTTTCTAAAAATGAGATTCTTCTCAAAAGTCAATTAGGTGTTGTTCCTGATGAACCTAAAATGTATGAAAATTTAAAAGGTACGGAATATATTGAGTTTATAATTGGAATTTATAAATGCAATAGAGATGAAACTTTAAAAAGATTTAAAGAATTATGCGAAGCTTTTGATATTGATTATCTTAACAATTATATCGGAGATTATTCTCATGGGATGAAACAAAAGCTTATGGTAACATCAGTTTTAATGAGAAGACCAAAAGTTATTTTTCTAGATGAGCCTACAGTGGGTCTTGACGCAAGATCGGCAAAAATTTTAAAAAATCTTTTAGAAAAATATAAAAGCGAGGGAAGTACTATATTTTTAACTACTCACATACTTGAAATTGCAGAAAAAATGTGTGATAGAATTAGTATAATATCAAATGGGAAAATTTTAGCGGAAGGAAACATGGAAGAATTAAGAAATATGGCTAATAAAGAATCCGGAACATTAGAAGATATTTTCTTAGAATTGACAGATTCAGGTGAATTAGACGATATAATCGAAGAATTATAAGGATGTGTGAATATGAATGATTTAAAATTATTGTTAAAATATTCTTTTAAAAATAAAAACAGACCTAAACCTAATAAAAAGGGAAAAGTTAAAGAAATGGGAGTTTTTGCTCCTATAATTCAGTATATTATGCCCGCATTATTATTTGGACTTACTTTAGCTCCTGTTATGTATATGTCTTTTAAAAATCTTAATATTCCATTAGCAGATATGGGAATAGATAGTAATTTTAATTTTTTAGATTTTATGTTTTCAACATCATTTTTAGGATTGGGAGTTTTTTTCTTTTTAAATTTTTCTCCATCTATAATAGTTAATCTTTTTGATAGCGATATGACAAAGCTTCATTTAGTTATGCCAGTAAAAAAATCTACAATATTTTTTGCAACAGCAATAGATAGTTTTGTCATGGCAGCATTACCTTTAGGAATGCTAATTCCTATAATTGTTGTATATTCTATAATTTTAAAAATAAATGTATTTTTTGCAATTATGGCTACTATAGGATTTATTTTATTTTTAGTTGCAATATCTCTTTTAGGTGGAGTAATTATGTCTTTTTTTATGGGAAAAACTGCTGCTAAAAGATTTGCAATGCTTTCTTACTTTGGGTCTGTAATTTTATATGTTTTTGCAGCAAATTTTATGTCGCCTGATAGATTTGTAACTGATGATCTAGACGCTTTTGTAATATATTTAACAGAATCTATGAATTTCTTGCTTCATAATTTTTGGCCACATACATGGTTTATAAAAGCTATGAATGGGGATATATTAAATTTACTTATTTTATTGGGAGTAGGAATAGGACTTATAATTTTCATTGTTCAGGTTTCAAACAAATTAGATCTTATTGCGGGGTCTAAAAAGGTTAAAAATAAAGCGATAAAAATTAAACAAAGTAAATTCCCTATTATTTTCAAAGATATGAAATTATTAGTTAGAGATGCTCAATCTATATTTATGCTTTTATACCCCATAATACTTCCTGTAATATTTTCATTTACCGGAATGAACTCTTTAACTTTTATAACTATATTCTTTGTTATGATTTCTTCTTTTTATTCATCTTATTTAACGGTATTGATGCTTGTAGAAGAAACAAAAATATGGCCTATTCCAAAACTTTATCCTGTGAAAATAAATAATATTGTAAATTCAAAAATATATATTCCTGTATCTATATTTTTCTTAGAATACGTAGCTATTTATATCGTTTTAAGTATAATGAATAGGTTTGAAATAATAGGTTTGGTATTTATGATTCCTATGTTGATTATTCTTTATTATTCCTCTTTAATAGGGGCAGGAATGTATTTGAAAAACCCTAAGAGAGATGTAAAACAAAAAAATATTTTGAGCGGTAAAGAAGTTTTAGGTCTTGAAGCTACTACCATGATATTTTCTTTAGTTATTTTTATCCTTTTAAACTTATATGTAGAATTCTTGAAAGTTGGACCTTTCTGGATTTTTGAAAATATTCATGTTATTTTTTCGCATCTTATATTATTAGTTCTTCCAATAGTTTTACTTATAATGATAATACTTTTTTCAGTAAAAGAACTTAAAAAAATAGAATCTAAATTGAGAACTTGGGAATAAAAAAAACAAGGCTATGCCTTGTTTTTTTTATTCTTTTTTTAGAGGAATTTCAAATATAAATTTTGTACCTTTTCCAAATAAACTTTCTATTTTGATATTTCCGCCCATTTTTTCAATTATTTTTTTTGTTATTGCTAATCCTAATCCTGTTCCCGAATATTTTTTATTATAAGTACTTTCTATTTGAGAAAAATTTTTAAAAAGAAGATGTTTTTTTTCATCTTCTATACCTATTCCAGAATCTTCTATACAGCCATTTAAAAACACTTTATTATCTTCTTCTTTTAAAAGTTTCGTTGATATTTTCACATGCCCTTCTTCAGTGAATTTTATAGCATTAGAAATAAGGTTTAAATAAATTTCAGAAATTCTCTTTTTATCCCCGTATAATATATCGGGGATTTTTTCGTCTATATCTAAAATAAAATTTAAATTTTTTTCTTTATCTTGAATTTTCATTATTTCAAAAATTTCTTTTATTAAATGTTTTATGTTAAATTTTTCTTTTTCCAAAATTAGTTTATTAGCTTCTATTTTGCTAACATCTAAAAGGTCTTTTATAAGTGCTGTTAAATGCTCTGCGGATTTTATAACAAGATTTAAATTTTCTTTATTATCATCATTTAAATCATCGTTTTCTAAAGTTAGTTTTGTAAATCCTATAATTGCATTCATAGGCGTTCTAAGTTCATGACTTATATTTGAAATAAATTGTGTTTTTATTTGACTTAATCTTTCCGCTTCTTCTTTAGCTTTTTTAAATTTTTGATTTAAGACAATTAAATGTTCTACATTTATAACGGCTGAAAGACAATAAATATTATCTTCTTCTTTTATCTTAATGCTTTCTATTTGAATGTTGAGTTTTTCTGAATTTTTATTAATTATTTTTAAATGTGTTTTTTGTTTTTTATTAAGTTCAAAAACACTTTTTCTATGATTTATAAACTCTTCTTGAGAATCATGACTCAAATAAATCATAAAAGGTTTTTTTATCATATATGTCTTATTAACTCCTAACAAATCAGCGGCAGCTTGATTGGCCTCTATTATAAGGCCGTTTTCATCAAAAGTGAGATAACCTATAGGAGAAAAATCATAAAGCGTGAAGTATTTGTCTCTTGATTTTCTCAATTGTTCTTCTGCATTTTTTAAATCTTCATTTTGCATCTCAAGTTCAATTTGATGCACTGCAAGTTCATGAGCAATTTTTTCAAAATTAGAACTTTTTACTAATTCTTCTTTAATTTTTTTAGCTTTTAAATAAGACTCGGCTTTTTCTCTATAATTATTTTTTTCATCAGATAACATAAAAACACTCCCTTACTATTTTTTAATTTTTTATCGTAATAAAATTAAAGGTAGCACCTGAAATTTTTCCTTGTTCATCAAAAAATGGAGTTGCATCTAATCTTAATTTTTTAATTTTCCCATTTTTAAATTTAACATGAATAATTTCATTTTCTATATTTTTCCCTGTGTTGATAATTCTTTTATAGGGCATTTCATTGTCTTTGAATTTATTCTTATTTTCATCTAAAGTTTCCCAAGCATCATCATCATACATTATTATTCCTTTTTCATCTTTTTTTATTTCAAGAACAGTTTCGGCATTTTTGTTGAAATAAACAAATTTACCGTCTTTATCTATTACTAAAACACTATAAAAACTTGAATCCATAATTTTGAATAATAAATGTTGTTCGTTTTTTCTAGCATTATCTATTGAGTTTTTTTCGGTAATATCTTCAGAAACTTTAAAATAACCAGTAATTTTTCCGAGTTCATCTTTTATAGGGGTTATTACAGCTTTTTCCCAATATTTTTTCCCGTTTTTAGTTTTATTACAAAATTCGCCTTCCCATTTTTCTCCTCTTTTTATTTTTTTCCATAGATCTTTATAAGTTTCTTTGGAAGTGTTTGATGTTTTTAAAATTGAAGGTTTTTTACCAAGTATTTCTTCAATTTTATATTCTAATTTATTTAATAGACTTTTATTCATAAACTTAATATTTGCATTATTATCTGTCAAAACAAAGTAATTTTGGCTTTGTTCTATTGCTAAATAAAGTTTTTCTATTTCAGCATTTGCTTTTTTCAACTCTGAGATATCTATAAAAGTAATGACTACTCCTTTTATTTTATCATTATGATTTTTATATGGCATTATTCTTTTGAGTAGTTTTTTTCCGTCTGTATTTTCAACCTCTTTTTCTATAGGTATTCCACTTTCCAATACTTCTTTAGCATCGGCTATTATGTTTCCGCCTATAATATTATTTGAAATATGTATTATAGGTCTTCCTATATCTGTATCTATCAAATTAATAATTTTTTTAATTTTAGGGGTAAATTTTCTTATACATAAATCGTTGTCTAAAAAAATTGTTCCGATTTCTGTACTTTTAAGAAGATTTTCCATATCATTATTTAAGTCCTGCAATTCTTGAATTTTTGATTGATATTCTGTATTTACAGTTATTAATTCTTCATTTACCGATTGAAGTTCTTCATTAGTACTTTGAAGTTCTTCGTTTGAAGATAATAATTCCTCATTAGTTGCTTGAAGCTCTTCATTAGAAGTTTCTAATTCTTCTATGGTTGCTTGAAGATTTTCTTTCGTGTGTTGTAAATCTTGTTCTAAATCTTTTATTCTCTGTTGAGTTAAAGTGTCTAAGTTTTGTTTTTCTTCAATTATAAATCCATTTAATTTTTCTTCTACATTTTCTATTTTAATTATTATATAATTATTTTTAGTTTTTTCTAAATTTTCGTAACTAACAGCAATATTAACTATCTCTATATTTTCGCCAAAATTAATTTTTATTTTTGAATAAACAAGACTTTTTTTCTCCTTGTGTACTTTGTGTATTGCTGTAATTACTGGAGTTGAAAGATCTTCATGGATTAATTTTGAGATGTTATATGAAACAACCCCTGAAGAAAATTTTAAATATTTATTTGCTCCTCCACATATTAAAATAACTTCATTAGTTTCATTTAAAACGATGGTAGGATTCATGTAATTATTTACCAATCTCTGATAAATTTCATCTAGAGTTTTATTTGAATCGATTGAATCAAAATTAGTGTTAATCAATTTTGATTTTGTTTTATTATTATTCATGATTTCATTTAATTTTATATTGCTACTTAAATCACTTTTCAAATTGCTGTTAGTTTTATATAATTTCAACTTATTATCAAAAGGGATAAAATACTCACTCATTTCTCCTGTTGTTTCACTCGAACCCAAAACTAAGAACCCGTTTTTATTTAAAGAAAAATGTAAAAGAGATAAAACTTTTTTTTGTAAAATATTTTGAAAATAAATAAGCATATTTCTGCAACTAATAAAATCCATTCTGTAAAAAGGAGGATCTTTCAAAATATTATGAGAGGCAAATATCATCATTTCTCTTATTTCTCTGTTTACATAATAATAACTGCCTTCTTTAGTGAAATATTTTTTTAATCTTTCATTCGAAACATCAGCAACTATACTTTCAGAATACATACCTATACTTGCTTTTTCAATAGCGTCTTTATCTATATCGGTAGCGAATACTTTTATATCATATTTAATTTTCATTTTTTCCATGTATTCTCTAAATAAAATTGCTGTTGAATAAGCTTCCTCTCCCGTCGAACAAGCTGTTATTCAAACTCTTATTGATTTATCTTCTTTATTATGCTCAAAAATTTCAGGAATAATTTTATTTTCTATTTCTTCAAAAACTTCACGATCTCTAAAAAATCTTGTAACCCCTATTAAAAGATCTTTATATAATATTTTTATTTCTTGAGGATCGCTGTATAAAAGTTCTAAATATTCAGAAAAATTATTAAGCTGTTTTACCCCCACTCTTCTTTCAATACGTCTATAAATAGTGGTTGGTTTATAAAATGTAAAATCTACTCCGCTATAATTTCTTAATAATGCAAATATTTTTGTCATCTTATCTTTTTCAATATTTCTTATTCCATCTTTAGCTATATCATCTTTTAGAAAAGGATGTTGCACATATTTAACAAGTTGTTCTGGCATCAAATCGGGAGAAAGGATATAATCTACCAATCCCGTCATAATAGCACTTTTAGGCATTCCATCAAATTTTGCTGTTTTTTCTTCTTGTGCAATTACCATTCCACCAACTTCTTTTATTGCTTTAATGCCTCTTGTACCATCACTGCCAGTGCCTGAAAGTATAATGCCTATAGCTTTTTCTCCTTGGTCTTCTGCCAAAGATTTGAAAAAAATATCTATTGGAAGATTTAATACATGATCATTTTGTTTTTGAACTAAAAATAATTTATTGTGAAAAACTGTCATATTTTTTTTAGGAGGAATTAAATAAATACTGTTAGATTTTATTTCCATACCATCTTCTACTCTATATATTTGTAAATCTGTATGTCTTGAAAGAAGTTCAAGCATCAAACTTTTATAATCTGGCGAAAGATGTTGTATTACTACAAAAGCCATATTAGTATCTTTAGGAGTATTTTTAAAAAAATCTTCTAAAGCTTCTAAACCACCTGCAGAAGCTCCTATACCTACTATATACAATTCATTTTTTTTCATGAAATAAACCTCCTGAATACACAGACTTTTTGTACTAAGTTTTATATAAATATATTATACAACATTTATTTTTAAATTTTTAAAAAATTTAAAAATAAAAAGAACAAATTAATGTTCTTTTTATTTTTTGATACTTAATTATGGTTCTAATATGTAAAATAGTGAAAAGTTAAAAGTGGCGAGTGATACAATTTTTCTTATTATACTGATTTTTAAAGTTGGAAGGTTGGAAAGGAAAAGCAAAAAAATGGTTAAGCGTTTAAATAGTGAAAAGTGGCAAGTCAAACAAAAAAATTTTTTTATTATACTGCTTTTACGGTAAATATGGATGAAATAAAGTAGCGAGCAATTGAGAATTTTCGTCAAAAAAACAATTGAGCGAATCAAAAAATGCGTAAGAAAATAGCATGTCTGAGCGTAGCGAGTTTGCTATTTTCCGCCATTTTTTGACCGAGCGAAATTTGTTTTTTAGAAAATTTGATCTTGTGAGCGATTTATTTTATCTTTATTTACTACTTCATTATTAAAAACTGTTTTACGCTTCTCCAAAAACTATCTATAAAATATCAATGTTATCATAAGTGCTGTAACGCCGTGCAGAGTTCGGCGTGGCTGTTACACTGCATTAAAAGCTAAAAACGGTTAATATTAAAATATTTTTCCTTTCTACTAACCAACTTTCTAAAATAATAAACACACAAAAAATTACATAGAATCTTATTTATAATTTAAATTTATTTACAACATCTACTAAACTGTTTGCAAGTGCACTTAATTCTTCGCTGTTTGCAGTAACCTGCTGAGAAGCATCTGCTTGTTGATCTATACTAGATGTCATTTCGTCAATTTTTGAAGTTATATCTTTAATAGCCATTACAGATGCTTCAACAGAACCAGCAATTTCTTCTGCCGATGCACTTTGTTCTTGACTAGTAGCTGTAAGGTTTTCTATTGATGCATTTATGCTTTGAATATTTGCAATTATTTCACTAAATTCTTGTATAACCTCTTCCGCTTCATTAGATATTTTATCTACTATTTCTACAGTGTTGTCAGTAGCTTTATCAGCTTTATGAGCACTTTCTTTTATTTCCTCTAAAATATTTTCTATTTCAGCTGTTGTATTTTTACTTTGTTCAGCAAGCTTTCTTATTTCGTCAGCAACTACAGCAAAACCTTTTCCAGCTTCTCCTGCTCTTGCAGCTTCTATTGCAGCATTTAAAGCCAACAAATTTGTTTGTTCTGAAATTCCATTAATTTTATTCACAATTTCTCCAATATTTTGAGATTTTTGTTCAACTGTTCTAACAACTTCAGCTGTATCTTTTGATTGAACTTCGGCTCTTTTAATCTGCTTAACTATTCCTTTTAATTTATCTAACCCTTTTTCTGAATAATCTAAGACTTTTTCAGAATTTTCAGATAATTCTTGAGCAACTTTTGAAACATTTTGTGAAGCAAATGCCATTTCATCTATTCCCGCACTAACGCTTTCTATTGAATTAGAAGTATTATGAGCGTTTGACTTTATTGTATGAGTACCACTTGCTAATTCTTCACTTGTCGCACTTGATTCTTCAGAAAGTGCCGCTAAATCATTTGAAGCACCGCTTATATCGCTTGAAGAGTCTTTTATTACCTTTACCATAGATACTAAATTTAAATGCAAAGAATTTACTGAATTTGATATCTCACCAATTTCATCAGTTTTATTTAAATATTTATAAAAATCTTTGATTTCATCACTATTTTTATCATAAGATAAATCATTTTTAGAGATTTTTTGAATGATTAAAGATAAATTTTTTATAGGTTTTTTAAGTATAAATCTTATAAAGAAAACAAATAAAATTATTAATACAATACTAATTATAATAGATGAAATAATAAGCAAAAATATACCATTATTTAGAATTTGATTCACTTGTTGAGTTGGAATACCCGCAAACCACATTCCGATAATTTCATTTCTATCATTTTTTATTGGAATATATTCTGTTTGAAAAATTTCTCCTACTACAATAGCTGCTCCTTTAAAAAATTTTCCGTTTTTTAAAACCGTTTCAACAACTTCTGAAGAAGCCTTAGTTCCTACAGCTCTACGACCTCTTTCATCAAGAACATTTGTTGATACTCTTATGTCGTTCATAAAAATTGTTGCATATAATCCTGTTTTTTCTTTTATAAGATCTAAAAGAGCATAATTTTCATTAATTTTTATATTTCCTTTATATAAAACGTTATTTTCTATTCTCCAACTACCTGGATAAGTCTGATCAATGAGTTCAAACCCTAATTGAGTTACAGAATTAATATTATTTGAATTTAAAGAATTTCCTAAATTTCTGATCTGATTACTGAAAATTCCTATAAAAACAAGTACCATAACCGCTATACATAATAAAAATACTGAAATAATTTTAAAACTTAAATTAAACCGAAAACCTGTTGTTTTTTTCACAATAATCCCTCCTAAAAATTAATTATTACTTTTTAATTTAAAAAAAGTTAAATTTTATTTTCTGTTACTTTTTGAAAAAATAATCGTTTCTTAAAATCAATTATATCTAAATAGCGAAACTTTTAAGTTAATTTTTCGTTTAAAAAAGAGAAATTTTTTATGTAAAAAAATAAACGTCCTAAAAAGGACGTTTAATAAAAATTCATCTATTAATGGGGGGTTAAGTCTATGAGATTAATTTATTCTCTCATTTTTACCTTAATAAATTCTTATAAAATTACTTTTGATAATGCAACTTTTTCTTTTTCTAAAGCTTCTTTCTCTAAAGAAATTACTTTTTCTTTTAAATCTTCAACAAAAACAGAATCTTCTATACCACCTAAATTTATTTTAGTGTTGTATAACGCCCCGAAAACAGCTGTTCTTGCAAGCATTGCTGCAACTGCTCCGTCAGTAACTGCATTTTTATTTCCTTTTTCTATTACTTTTTCAGCTAAACTTATAACTTCGCAAGCAGTTTTTGCCGCATCAAAAGGAACTAATGCAGCTTTTTTAGTTGCTTCTTCAATAACATTTTTTCTATGCGTTTTTTCTTCATCTGTTGCTTTTGGTAATTTAAATGCTTTCATAACTTCTTCAAAAGATTCAGAATCTTTTTTAATATCTTCATACAATTTTTCTTTAAGCTTTAATGCTTGTTCTTTTATTTCTTTCATTTCTTCTTCAACTTCTATATATTTTTTCTTTCCTATTGTTAAAGAAGCTACCATAGCTGCTAAAGAAGCCGCAAGACTTCCTGCAAGTGCTGAAACACTTCCGCCTCCAGGTACTGGGTCATTTGAAGCTACTTTATTTAAAAATTCTTCCATAGTTATATTATCAAACATATTTAATATCCTCCCTTTTAAATACTAATTTTCCATTTTTTATAACAGTTTCTACTAAATTCATTCCAAAATGATATGTTAAAAATTCATATGATGGGGCATCTATTATAATTATATCTGCTTTTTTTCCTTTATCGATACTTCCTATTTCTTGAGCTTTATCAACAGCAGCTGCTCCGTTTATCGTCAATGCGGTAATAATTTCTTCTGTTGTCATTTTCATATTTAAAGCCGCTAAAGAAATTATTAAAGGGATTGACTGTGAAAAACATGAACCTGGGTTTAAATCGGTTGCAAGAGCTACTGCACAATTATTATCAATCATATATCTTGCTTTAGCGTAATCTTCTTTTAAACTGAAAGCAGTTCCCGGAAGAAGTGTTGCTACAACATTATTTTCTGCCATTTGTTTTATTCCTTCATCACTTGCTTGTAAAAGATGGTCTGCTGATACGGCATTTAATTGTGCGGCAAGTTCAGCTCCACCTAACTGAACAATTTCATCAGCATGAATTTTTAATTTTAAACCAACCTCTTTTGCTGCTGAAAGCATTTTTTTAGAAGTTTCTACTGAAAAAACACCTTCTTCACAAAAAATATCACAAAATTCTGCCAAATTTTCTTTTTTCACTTCCGGAAGAACTTCTTTTATCATAAAATCTATAAATTCGTCTTCTTTTCCTTTATATTCAGCTAAAACCGCATGTGCTCCCATAAAAGTTGAAATAATTTCAACAGGATGATTTTCATTTAATTTTTTCATGACTTTTAATTGTTTTAATTCTGTATCCTTATCAAGACCATAACCACTTTTTCCTTCAACTGTAGTTATACCCAGTCTTATCATATTGTCAAGTCTTTTTAAAGCGTTGGAATATAATTCATCTTCAGAAGCATTTCTTGTTGCTGTAACGCTTCGTAAAATCCCTCCGCCTTTTTTCATAATTTCCATATAAGGCATTCCTTTGAGTCGCCAGTTAAACTCGTCTTCTCTATATCCACCAAAAACAAAATGTGTATGTGAATCTACAAAGCCCGGTAAAACAATTTTATTTTTAGCATCTATGATTTCATATTTTTTTTCGCTGTATTTATTTAAAATATCTTCAGAATTACCTAAATCAATTATTTTATCGTTTTCAATAACTACAGCTCCATTATTTATTATATGAAGTTCAGACATTTCTTTACCTTTTTTTGCATTAAAACCGGAACAGGTTACAACCTGTTCCGCATTTTTTATTATATACATTTTTTTACTCCATTATTCTCGATTCAAGAATTTGTTCTGCTTTAAAATCTTCAAGCCCTAAATAGTAACTTGCAGTGTTTACAAGTGCCATCATAGGAACTAACCCTACAATTTCACTTCCAACTATTGATACTCCATATCTTTTTGCTTCAAATTTAACCATTTCAAAAGCTTGATAAACTTCCGTCTTTGTAAAATCTGTCAAGTTCATTGAAACTTGTACTTGATTTCTGTCGGTAAGCTCTACACCCATAGCTTTACAGAATCTTAATCCTCCACCCATATGTCTTATTTTTTTTGCAATAGCATCAGCAACATCAAGATTATTAGTATTTAAGTTAATATTATACGCTACAAGCGGAGCTCTTGCTCCAACTGCACAAATTCCTGCTGTTGGATGTAATTCTGTACCAAAATCTGGTTTCCACTGTGCTTTCTGTATTTTTTCACTCATACCTTCGTATTCGCCTTTTCTTATTTTTGCTAAGTTTTCTCTTTCTTTAGTTGAAGCTGATTTTTCATATAAAAAAGAAGGCATTTTAAATTTTTCATATATTTCTTTTGCAACTTCTTTTGATAATTCAACGCATTCTTTTATATCTATATCTTTTATAGGAATAAACGGAACTACATCAACAGCACCCATTCTTGGATGTTGGCCATCATGACCGTTCATATCAATCAATTCAATAGCTTTTCCGATTGCTTCTACTACAGCATTTTTTAAAGCTTGTGGTTCTCCAACAACTGTAACAACACTTCTGTTATGATCAGCATCAGAAGAGTAATCTAATAATTTTACTCCTTCTTTACCTCTAAATGCTTGCACAATTTTCTCAATTTTGTCTAAATCTCTACCTTCACTAAAATTCGGTACGCATTCTACAATTTTTTTAAAGCCCATTTTTATTCCTCCCTTTTATCGTTATGAAAAAAATTTCATATATTTTTATTATAACATATCGAGACCTCTGGCTTCAAGTGGAAAGGTTTTTAAGTTGGTTAATGACTAGTAGTTAGTTGAAAGGAATTTCTTTTAATGATTTTCCTAAAACTATCTAATAAAATACCAAAGTTATCATAAGTGCTGTAACGCTGTGCAAAGTTCAGCGTGGCTGTTACACTACATTTAAATGCTGTCCACCCCGTCAACCTTCGGTTGCCACCCTTCAAGAGCTATGGCGTAAACTTAAGAAATTTGGGGATTATATAACCCATATCAAATAAGAATTCTAGAAAATAACTTGTTTTTTGTAATGTTATTTCTATATTATCGTAATTTTTGTAATTTTTTCG
>Ga0334888_1001594_pt1 | contig 28430 bp, 27 predicted proteins | sample GraSluR1_MG_FD_207227 | JGI IMG/M metagenome (GOLD analysis project Ga0334888, IMG submission 207227) | Sludge microbial communities from methane-producing bioreactor in Wageningen University, Netherlands - Granular Sludge_3_08-R1 | ecosystem: Engineered > Bioreactor > Anaerobic > Unclassified ...
TAGTTCAGCAGCCCGATGTCCGGCTCCATGATCCACATCCACAGAATGCCCACCGAGACCATGGAGACGATATGCGGCGTGAAGATGGCGGACTGGGCGAGATTCTTGACGATGGAGTTCTCGTTCAACCAGAGGGCGAGCAGCAGCGCCAGGGCCACGGAGAGGGTCGTCATCAACGCCATGTAGACGCAGCTGTTGGAGAGTACCTGCAGGAAAGAAGCGTTCGAGAATACGCGGACGTAGTTCGCAGCTCCGACGAACCGGCGCGTGTCGCTCAGCATGTCCCAACTGTGGAAACTCAGCCAGACGGCGAAGAGAATCGGATAGATCATGAAGAGCGCGCTGCCCGCGAGCGCAGGAAGCGTCAGAAAGTAGGCGGAGTTGAAGCGTCGTCTACTCATGGCGGGACCGCAGCCTCTCCATGAGGGTTCGCTCTCGCTCCGGGTCGGCGACGCGCCGTCCGTCTTTTTCGAAGAAAGAGAACGCGCCGACGGGGATGTAGAGCTGTGCGTCGTCGCCGGGAGCGATGTCGTCCCGGTCGCTCTTCACCATGTCGCGCCCGTACGGAGTCTTGAAGCAGTAGAGCGTGTCTGCGCCGAGGATCTCGCGCGTGACCGCACGCCCTCCCATTCGGATGAAGCCGCCGGCCGGAACGGAGAAGCGCGCCGCGCGCGGGCGGAACCCGAACATCGCGTCGTCGCCCAGCGAATGGACGTTCATTCCGGGGTCGCCGATGAACTGCGCCGTGAAGACGCAGTTGGGATCTGCATAGACCTCTCTGGGAGTCCCCTTCTGGAGGATCTTGCCGCCGTCCATGATGACGAGTTGCTGCCCCATCGTCATCGCCTCGATTTGGTCGTGTGTGACGAAGACGAAGGTGGAGCCGAGCTTCTGGTGCAGCTCGATCAGCTCCGTCCTCATCTGGTTGCGCAGCTTCGCGTCGAGATTGCTCAAAGGCTCGTCCATCAGGAAGACCCTCGGTTTCTTCGACACGGCGCGCGCCAGAGCCACCCGCTGCCGCTGTCCGCCCGAGAGCTTGGAGGGTAGCGAGTGCGCGTACTCCTGCAACCCGACCATTTCCAGAACGCTCCCTACGATCTCTTCCCGCTCGGCCTTGGGGACGCGCGCGTTCTCCAGTCCGAACTCGATATTCTGCCGCACCGTCATGTGCGGGTAGATCGCGTAGTTCTGGAAGACGAACGCGATGTCCCGCTTTCCGGGCTCCCGGTCCGTCACATCCGCGCCGCCGATGAAGATGCGCCCCTCGGTGACGCTCTCCAGCCCGGCGATCATCCGCAGGGCGGTCGTCTTGCCGCAGCCGGACGGACCCACCAGAACGGTGAACGAACCGTCCTCCACCTTCAGATTCAGCTTCTCGATCACCCTGTTCTTTCCGTCGTACACCTTGGTTACGTTATGGAACTCTATACGGGCCACTCTCGATCCACCTCCGTGTCGTCGATCGGGGACGAGCATACCAGCCGGAAGTAATTGAGGTGTTGCACGGAGGTAACGCTATTGTGGCGAAGCGGAGACGAAACGGTAATAGAGCGGAGTCGAGGGGGTCTTCTTCATGCGCGCGCCTGGGACGCACTATAATGACCGAAGCGGATACAGGCATGGTGAAGCATCCCGCGGTCGCGCTTCGGGACGAAATCGTACGGCGTGTGACGCCCGAATCGGTGTCGGACGGAAACCTGGTAACCGCGAGCGGGTTCGGAAGCGTCGAGTTCGCGTACCGGATCGTCAATCTGTTGAAAATCTACAATGAAGACGAGGCCGGGGAGCTGTACGAGATGTTCAAGCACGGCTTTGCTCCTGCGAGATATATGGTGTAAAGCGCGAGGGGAGAATGCCGTTGTCCGCGTTCTCCCCCGGCATTGCCGTGCCTGGCCTGCTTTCCGGGATGTCCGGCCCCGCGAAGACCTTTTCGGGCGGGGCTTGTGGTCCCGGTCTGAATGGCATATCATATTGTAATAGCGTCAGAGAATATGTTCCGTTCGGAGGGGGAGTCCCATGGAAGTACAAAACAGGGAATGGCAGGTAGTGGTCTTCTTTCTGGGGGCACAGACGTTCGCCATCAGCGTGGACAAGACCAGGGAGATTCTTCGCTGGCCGGGGTACCGCGAGATTCCGGAGTCTCACCCCTCCGTTATCGGCATTACTTCAGTCCGTGGAGAGGTTATTCCCCTGCTCGATCTGAGGGTTTTTCTGGACATCGTACCGAAAGTCGCCCTCGAATCGAGCAAAGTCATCATCGCGGAATTCAATGAAATCAAGATCGGTTTTGTTGTGGACGCCGTCGAGCGAATCTACGAGATCAATTCCGAGGAGCTGGACTCGACGCTGCCGGGGGCTATTCTCGGAAAATCAATTCTGTATGTCATCAAGCGAAAAGACAGCAATGTGCTGATTCCCGACTACGAGGCGATCGTTCAGGCTGCGGCTCCATCGCTCGATGCACGGCTCTCCATCGATGCGGAGAAGGTGGCGAAGCTTGCCGCTCCTCTTGGAGACCTGAACCGGTACTCCATTCTCATCGCGGAGGATTCACCGCTGATACGAAGCCAGATAGCCGACGTGCTTGCCCAGGGAGGCTTCCGCAAGATCACGCTCGTCATTGACGGCAGGGAGGCCTGGGAGAGGCTGACCTCCAAGGGAGAGCGGTACGACCTTCTCGTGACCGACGTCGAGATGCCGCGGATGGACGGGGTGACGCTCACAAAACAGGTGAAGGAGCATCCGGCGTTGAAGAACATGCCGGTCGTCGTCTTTTCATCCATCATGGTACAGGATGTCAGGCTCAAGATCTCCGGAACCGGCGCGGATGCCCACGTCACGAAGCCGGAACTCCCGAAGATGGTGGAGAAAGTCTGCCGCCTTCTGCTCGAATCAAGGGATAGAAAGGGTTCCTGATACAGAAGAGCGTTTCACGTCCTTTTCTTCTTCTCAGCTCTTTGCACGCTCCGCGGTCTCGAATCGCCGGAAGGAGGAAACCGGTTTGGATCATGTAAAGGATACCGGAAACGGGACCGTGTCGCTGATCGCGGTGAAGGGAGATATCACCGCGCTTGAAGTGGATGCCGTCGTCAATGCCGCTAATAGTTCGCTACGGGACGGAGGGGGCGTCAACGGCGCCATTCATCGTGGTGCGGGACCGGAACTGCTGGAGGAATGCAATCGGCTCGACGGATGCATGACCGGTGACGCAAAGCTGACCGGAGGATACAAACTCCCCGCCAGGTATGTCATCCACGCCGTCGGTCCTTTCTGGCAGGGTGGGACGAAGAACGAGGCGGAACTGCTTGCCTCCTGCTACCGTCGGTCCCTGGAACTCGCGGCGAGCGTCGCGGTGCGTTCCATAGCCTTCCCCTGCATCAGCACCGGTGTGTACGGCTATCCTGTGGAACTGGCTGCAAGAGTTGCAGTATCGACAGTGCGAGAACAGATACCGGCCTGTCCGGATTTGGAAACCGTCATCTTCTGCTGCCTGTCCCATCCGGACAGGATCGTCTACCAGGCGCTGCTTTCCGGAGCCGTCGGCTGACCGACCGACGGCGAATCGAAGTCATGCGCACCGGAGTTACGGGGATACCTATGTGAATTGGTCATTAACATAAAACATGGTTTTTTCTGATATAATGTTTTTATAAGAACGCTCCTTTTTCGGTCGGTTTTTTCTTGACACTGCTTGATACCCGTCGCCCGAAAGTTTGAGCCCCGTTTCTTCCGGGAGGAAGTCACGGCATCATGTCACATTTGACGAGGTGGTCGCCATGAGCACAGAAAACCCCGGCACAATTCTGATCCTGGAAACCCGTGCTTTTCCCGCCGCTTCCGAGCGCGCCGCACTCGAAGGGTACGGATACCCGGTTGTCGCCGCCAATACGCTTGAAGATGCAGCGAAAGCACTCTCCGGGAAGATCGTTTCGCTGATCGCCTGCGACATTGAGTTCTCCCCGAAGACGGGGTGCTCAGCCGCGGTGCGCACGCTCCTCGAAGGACACGACCTTCCGGTTCTTTTCCTTGTTCACTCGCTGGCGTCGTGCCTGCCCTCCGAACTTGAAGAGCTGGCGACGTTCGGTTTCGCCACGAGGAACTCGCCCGCATTCGTCCTCCATGCCGCGGTGGAGAACGCGATGGAGCTCTTCAGACTGCGGAAGGGAACCTGAACTCCGGAGGCATTCCCCGCTCGAACACAGCAGAAGAAGAAGGCCGGTCGAACGGGACGAAACAGCTTGTTACTGAATCGAAAGGAGTGCGTTTGATGCGAAAGGCTACACAGTGCGTTCTTCTTTTTCTCGCTTTGTTGATACTCCTCTCTTGTGCCTTTCCTGCGGCGGCGGCCCCGGAGACGATCCTCCGTTTCGCCGGACAATTTCCCGTGGAACATACCTCGACGCGACTGATGCAGCAGGTAGCCGACGAGGTGCGGGAGAGAACCGGCGGGCGCGTTGAGATCAGGCTGTACCCCGACAATGAACTCGGCGACTACACGCTCATGTACGAAGAGCTGATCCGCGGCTCGATCGATATGGCGGCGATCACCGTTCCCAGCCAGTTCGATCCGCGCCTCGAACTCGCCTACACAAACTGCTTCATCCGGAGTTTCGAGGAGGCCAGAACCGCCTTCGCTCCGGACGGTTGGCTTGTCGGGAAGATGGACGAGCTGCATTCCGCCCTAGGAGTCAAGCTCCTTGGAATACAGTTCGAAGGTTTTATCGGCATCGGAAGCACCAAGCCGGTGAATGAACCCCTCGATCCGGAGGTGAAAAAGGGCATTCTGCTTCGTATCCCCCAGATGGAGGTTTTCAAGCTCGGCGCCGAGGCGATGGGGTACCGGACGATCACCATTCCCTGGGACGAAGTCCGCGGCTCTCTCCAGAACGGTTTCGCGGAGGGGGTCAACGGAATGACTCCTGCGGCGGCGTACGCCATTCTCAAGGACGTCATCAAATACTGGTACGATCTCCGCTACTCCGTGGAGAGCCTGAACTACATGATCAGCCTGAAAACCTGGGAAAAGCTGCCGGAAGAGGATCGCGGGATCATCGCGGACGCCTGCGCAAAGGCCACCTCGGTCAGCATCTACCTCGCGGAGCAGGACCAGAAAAAACATCTCGAACTGATGAAAGAGGCCGGAATCGAAGTCCACACTTATACGGCTTCGGAGCTGGAGCCTCTATTCACAAAAGTCGCCTCGACGTGGGGCAAGCTCGCCATGAAGTTCTCGAAGGAGCTGATGGACGAGTTCAAGAGCGAGTTCTCGCTGCATTAGACGTTCCAACGCATCCAAAAGCCGCTGTATTCGCTGGAATCAGGAACGGGGAGGAAGCCCGAACGAATGGGCCCTCTCCGTTGTTCTTCCGGAACCCCTGGATTCGGTCGCCGCTCCGAAGGAGACCGGGAAAATAGCCTTCGGACTTTTTTGGAGGGAATATGAAAGTCTTGGTAAGCGCATGTACGATAGGGTGCAATTGTAAATATAATGGGAAAAACAATAAGAACGAAGTGGTGATAGAGTATTTACGGGATAAGGAAGTCATAAGCATCTGCCCTGAGATGTTGGGAAACCTGGGGACGCCCCGCCCGTGCGCTGAAATCGTCGACGGAGCGGTGATGAATGAACACGGCAAGAATGTTGATGCGGAATTTCGAAACGCGGTTGCTCTCGCCCTGAAAAAAATAAAGGATGAGGAATTCGACCTGGTGATTCTGCAATCACGAAGTCCCACGTGCGGAGTGAACCGGATATACGACGGGACGTTTTCAGGGAAGTTGATCCCCGGACAGGGGCTCTTCGCGCAGGCTCTCATACAAAGGGGATATACGGTCATCGACGCCGAGGATGTGTCGAAGCTGTAAGCCGTTCGTTTTCGCGCGTCTCTTTGCGTCGGCGAGGGTGAAATGGGAAGAGCCCGTGTCGCATGCGGAGATGCGCCTCCTATTGTTGCTGTGCGGCGATGAACCTGATCGGGCGGGCCGGCCCCCCCGGGGAGGCGAAGGGAGGAAGATCATGACTGGACGTATGGTCACATTGTTGGTCCGAGGCGTTCTGCTCCTCGTTCTCTGCGCCGTCTCTTCGGTGGCGCAGGCGCGAATGGAGAAAGAGTACTGCAACGCGCGCTTCGGCTTCTGTTTTTCGTACCCGGCGCATTTCGAGATGGACCCGCCTCCGGAGAACGACGACGGACGGATTCTGCGCGACGGCGACGGGTGCGTCCTGACGGCTTGGGGCGGACACAACGTCCTCGAAGAGACGCTTGCGGAGGCGATGGCATCGCGGAGCGGCGATTTCGACACAGTGACCTACAGGGCCAAGGGGAAGAACTGGTTCGTCCTCTCGGGGTACCGTGGGAACGACATCGTCTATCTCAAACTCTGGGTTGGGCCCGACACGGTCAACGGGTTGGAGATGGCGTACCCGTCGGCGTTGAAAAAGGAGTACGACGCGGTGGTGACGAAGATCGTCCGTTCATTCCGTCCCGGAGATTTGTAAGCGGTCCGCGGAAACCGCAACAGCCGGAGAAGAGCGCTGGAACGGTACGCAGCCGCGCTTCTCTCCGGCTGTTTTCGCGTACGCGGGAACGCCGCCTGTGTTTTCAGCCTGCCCTTTGCTGCCTCCCCTTTTCCGCCCCCTACGGAAACTCCAGCGGGCAGAAGTCCTTCGAGAAGGTCTTTGTTCCGTACCGCACGAACCCGACCGTGTAGGAAGTTTCGTCCTCCGACTCCACGACGCCCTCCCCGTACCTCGGGTGCAGCGCTCTTTTCGCTCCGGCTGGGGCTTCCTCCGCCCTTTCCGGCCCGAAAATGTCCTGCGCGCCGCGCTTCCCCCGGTTTTCCAGTATCATCCGGCGGTACCCCTGAAGATCCGCTTCGCCGGGCGCTTCGTCCGGCGCTTCCAGCAGGCGCGCGGGGATCATGGAGAGGTAGCCGCTCTTGCCTGGCAGAACACGGGGGTCGTCGGGACTCGTGTAGTAGGAAAGCTCCAGGTAGTCCTTCGCCCGCGTGATGCCGACGAAGAAGAGGCGGCGTTCCTCCTCCTGCTCCTCCCATCGGCCCGGAGAGGTATGCAGCGGGATCAGCCCGTAGTTGACGCCGATGATGAAGACGCAGCGGAACTCCAGCCCCTTGCAGGCGTGGAGCGTCATCAGCCGCACAGCGTCCTCCGCTTCCTCCTCCGCCGGCGGAGCTTCATCCGCGGATTCGGCAACGAGAGCCTCCTTCGCCGACCTGCGCGTCTGCGCCGCGAAAGGGATTCCCCTGCGCGCGAAGGCGTCCTCCAGGACGGCCGACTGGCGCTGCAGCCGGTAGAGCACGGCGATCTCCCGCCATGGAACGCCCGTCTCATGCAGACGCCATATCGTCTCCGCCAGCGAAACGGCCTCCAGAAACGGGTTGTAGTGGTTCCGCACGACGATGCCCGCCCCCGGATCGCGTATGCCTTCGAGATGCGAACGGTCCTCCAGAAAGAACTTCGCCGCCTCGAGGATGGTCGCGCTGGAACGGTAGTTCACGGGCAGCGAAAGCTCGGTCGCCCCGAACTCCGCCGCGAATCGGCGGAAGATATCCCTGCCGCCGCCGCGCCAGCTGTAGATGACCTGGTTCGGATCGCCTACGACGAAGAGTTTCGTCTGCGGCGAGACCAGAGCACGGAGCAGCTCTAGCTGCAGCGCATCGCAGTCCTGGAACTCGTCCACGATCACGCGGCGCGGCGACCATCCGGAGCTTCGCAGAAGGCGCGCCGCGTTCTTCAAAAGGTCGTCGAAGTTCATCGCGTTCAGGCGGAGCTTCTCCCCGGCGAGCAGCTCGCAGAGCCTGCCGATGTCGTCCTCGCGCTTCATGACGCCGTAGAGGCTTCGTCCGGACGCGTGCGCCTCCATGCGCTTGCCCAGCTTGTTCCGGTACTTGACGGACAGTCCGTGCTCGTCGATGAGCCGTTCGGCCATCTCCAGCTCCTCGCCGGGATCGAGCACGGTGAACGAGGGTGTAAATCCCAGCTCCCCGACGAGAAGCACCTGCTGCAGCAGGCGCAGGGCCACGCTGTGGAACGTGCCGAACCAGGCTGTCTCCGCATCTTCTGCGTCCGGGTCCGCGGCGCGCATCCGCTCCCTGATCTCGTTCGCCGCCTTGTTCGTGAAGGTGAGCACCGCCATCTCCCGCAGCGGCACGCCGCGCGCCGCATGCTCGTACAGCGCCTTGGCGATGAGCACGGTGGTCTTCCCGCTGCCGACGGCGGCGTTCACCAGGACGGCCCGGCTCTCGTCGAGCACGGACCTGCGCTGCTGTTCGTTCAGTCTTTGAAGTATCTCGCCGCCGTCGATCGCCGATTCCCCCTATCGTGCAAGGTCTTTGCGCATCTTCCCGAGCTTGGATGCGATCGAGGCGTCGCCGTTCAGGATTTCGTACCCCACGGAAAAGTCCGCCGGAACGTGGGCGAAGCGGCGGATCAGGGCTTCGAGCTGTTCGCGGTACGTCGCCTCCGACAGCCACTCGGCTGAAAACTCGTGCCGCAGCGACAGGACGAGCCTGCTCCTGTCGGTCCGCGCCGCCGGCACGCTCGCCAGAAAATGCCCGAGAGCGTCTCCCGAGGAGAGGAGCGCCTCCTGAAACGCGCCCCACTCGTCCGCCAGCGTCTCCATGCGGAACGGCTTCTCCGGCTGCGGCGCGGAGGAGGGCGGCGTTCTCCTTCCGAGAGTCTTCGGCGCAGGGAGTGCTTCGAACAGGCTCTTCAGCCCCCAGAGGATCACCGCCTTGTCCAGGTGATAGTCGCCAACGCACGCGGCGCAGCCGTCCGTACACGCGCACCCCTCGACCATCAGCACAGCGTTGGCGATGATCTCCGGGACGCGGTCGTACCCCTTGTCCGCGAAGCCCAGTCCTCCCGCGTACATGTCGAAGACGCAGACCGACATGCCGCCTCCCTCTCCCTCGTTTTCCGCGAGCAGCGCGCTGCCGATGTCGTCGCGGGTCGTCATCGTCGCCATCATCGTCGCGTTGAGCAGGGCGAACCCCAGCCCTTCGGCGTACGTCTTCCAGAACTGCATGGGGGGACGGTTCTCCTCCTGCGGGGTGAGCGCCAGGAAGAGGGTGCGGACCTCGTCGGGAAGGCGGATCCAGAACCCCTCGGTATCGAACGTCTTGCTCAAAGGGCGCTCCAGCGCCTCGTACCCCAGGTTCTGATGGTTGTGAAACTGCTGGCGGCGGAAGCCCAGCGTGGTGTACGACACCCGCACGTCGCCGAATCTCCGCGTCGTTCTGCCCGCGGCGCTCCGCTTCAATTCCTGGAGCTTGCGGACTTCGGTCGTGTCGCAGGAGACCGTGTAGTAGTTCCCGTCCACCGGCTTCGCAAACGCTTCGGTGTTCCTCGTGTCCATCCGCTCCACGAGATACTGCCGCCCTTCGTGCATGTAGATCGCGCCCCTGTAGATCTCGCGGTACGCCTGCAGTTCGTCCATCTCCGTGAGCAGCGACCCGTCGGCGCTGTGCTTCAGCTTGTAGCGCACCCTGTCCATGTTGCGCAGGCTGAAGTCGCCGGAGGGGTAGACGCCGCCCGACCAGAAGAACTTCCCCCCCTCCTTCCGCAGCTCCTTCGACGAGAAGAGCACAGGCACGATCTCTCCCAGGTCCGGAAAGAGCGCGAGATCGTCCGGCGAGAGGGGGAGTTCCGCGGCGGCGGCCCGCACGTGGGCGAGCTGGATGAAGAGGTTGTCCGGATCGACGACGGCGCTCTCACTCTCCCCCGAGAAGAGCCACTCCGGGTTGATCGCGAGATACTGGTCCAGCGGCAGATTGTCCAGCAGCAGAAAGACGGATGCCTTCTCTCCCTTGCGGCCGGCACGCCCCGCCTGCTGCCAGAAGGAGGCGCGCGTTCCGGGGAAGCCCACCAGCACGGCGGTGTCCAGCCTTCCGATGTCGATGCCCAGCTCCAGCACGTTGGTCGCCACCAGCCCCCGGAGTTTGCCGGCCGCCATCTTGTCCTCGATGGCGCGCCGTTCGAGGGGCGTGTAGCCGCCCCGATAGCCGGAGATAAGGTCGGAGAGGTCCTTTTCAGCCTGTTCGCGGGCGGCGGCTTCCAGTTTGTCGCGGGACTCCTTCAGCACTACTTCCACCGCGTTGCGCGATTTGCAGAACGCAAGAAAACTGGAACCGTTCGCCGCGAGGTGCGCAATGAGGCCCGTCGCCTCGCGAGCCGGGGATATCCGGAAGCCCACTCCCCGGACGAGCGGCGGCTGCCACATATAGTAGCGCTTCTCGGGCGCGGGAGAGCCGTCCTTCGAGAGCAGCGAGAAGGGGGCGCCGCAGATCTTCTCCGCAAGCTCGACGGGGTTCGCGATCGTCGCGGAGCTGCACAAAAAGCGGGGCGACGAGCCGTAGTAGCGGCATATCCTGGTGAGCCGCTTCATCAGGTTGGCGAGGTGCGACCCGAACGCCCCCCTGTAGGAGTGCAGCTCGTCCACCACGACGTACTTCAGGTTCGCGAACAGAAAGTTGAAGCCGAACGAGCCGTGGTTCGGCAGGAAGGTCGCGTTCAGCATCTCCGGATTGGTCAGGATGATGTTCGCGCTGCTGCGGATGCGGCTCCGCTCGTTCGGCGGCGTGTCGCCGTCGTAGATGCCCGCCCGGACGCGCCCCGCGCCGAAGTGCTCCAGCAGGGGCGCAAGGGCGCGGAGCTGATCGCTCGCCAGCGCCTTGGTGGGGTATAAAAAGATCGCCCGCGTCCTCGAATCCTTCAGGATCGTCTGCAGAATCGGCAGCAGAAAGGCCAGCGTCTTCCCGCTCGCCGTGGACGTGGTGACGACCGTGTTTTCGCCGTCCATCGCCCGGTCGAACATCTCCGCCTGGTGCGAGTACAGCGCGTCGATCCCGCGCGACCGGAGGCAGCGCCGGATATCGGGCGACATCCGCGCCGGAAAGTCCGCGAAAGACGCGGCGCGTTCCGGTGTTACCCTCTCGAAGACAATTTTGTCCCTGAACGCATCGACGGCGTGCATACCTATTCACCACGTTTCAGAAAAAGATGTTCGCCGGAGGGCGCATATAGCGCCCCCCAGGACGGGGCCTACAGACCGCGCTTCATATCCCGGTAGAAGTTTTCGTGAACGCCGAGAGCCAGGAGTGTTCGCGTGAGAGGATCCCATTGATAGGCCATCAGAAAGAGCCTGTCGAGACATTTCAATTTGTGGACGAAAACGCCCTTCAGATCGCCTTTTTTCTCGATGCCGATCAGAGGGTTTCCCACGATTTCGAGTATCGCGGCGTTCACCGCTTTCTTCTGGTTCGGGTGTAGCTTCCTGTACGCCACCTTGAACTCCCGCTCCTGAAGAACGACGATCCGTGGATCCGCGGCAGGCATCGCTTACTCTTCCGGGACGAACGGTTCGACTTCCTGCCTGCTCTGCGCCGCGAGAATGGAGCGTACAAACTCGACGGGAAGGTCGGGGTTGTCGAGAGAGGCGCGTCCCACCCGCGCCCAGTACTCCACCTGTCCGGCGATAGTGCGGTGTTCGGCGCGAGCCGTCTTTTGAGCGTCTCCGTACAGGGAGCGGCTCACCCTCACAGGAATGGTCGGCTCGCGCTCCTCCTTCCGGGAGGTCGTCTGGTTTTTCTTCGTTTTTGTGGTCGCAGGCATATTTTTAAGCCTCCTCTCTGTTGCTACAATTGTAGCAACAGAGAGGAGGCTTTGCAATCTAACAGCCCGAATGATTCGCAGGTATCCTCTTCCGATTTCATGGAGCAGCGTCGTTCGCGAAGAGTGTCACGGGAAACGTTCCGGCACGTGCAGGCGCCGGAGACTCCATCCAGTGTCCTGTTCGCTTGATGACCTAAAAAACGGCTCCCCGGAATTTCGCAGGGAGCCTTTCACCGTCGGTGTTTCAGGCCAAGGACGTTCAAGAAGGTGTTCCGTTCCTCCTGCGAATCTCCTCTACCGTATACGGACGGATTCGAGATCTCTCGGAAAGAGGTTAAGCGCCTCGCCCGTTCCGTCGGGGCGAACGGCCACGATGTTCTCGATCCTGACCCCGAACTTTCCCGGCAGATAGATGCCGGGCTCCACGCTGAAGACGTTCCCCGGCTCGAGCGGCTTGTCGTTCCCCTCGATGATGTAGGGGGATTCGTGCACCGCGAGGCCGATTCCGTGCCCCACTCGGTTGAAGAAGAAGTCTCCGTACCCCGCGTCGACGATGATTTTGCGCGCCGCACGATCGACTTCCTGTCCCGTGACGCCGGGCTGCACGGCCGCTTCCCCCGCAGCCTGCGCCAGCCGGACGATTTCGTACACTTTTTTCTGCTCTTCGGTCGGTTCGCCGACGAAGAAGGTTCGTGTCGTGTCCGAGCAGTAGCTCTTGTAACGCCCTCCGAGGTCGAGGATGATCACGTCGTTCTCCTCGATCACCCGCTGGTCGCCCCCGTAGTGCGGCATCGAGCCGTTGGGGCCGCTCGCCACGATCGGGCCGAAGGAGACGGCGTTGCAACCTGCTTCCTCGAAGAACTCCGGAATCTTCTTCGCGATCTGCCGCTCGGTCATTCCCGGTCGGATGAAGGCAAGGAGCTTCCGCACGACCTCGTCGACCATGCGGGAGGCCTCTCTCATGACCTCAAGCTCCTCTTCGTCCTTGCGCGAACGGAGCGGATCGAGCACCTTGCCTCCGTTGCACATCTGCATGTCCATCGCGTCCCTGATCGAGAGCATGTCAACGGCGCGCACGCCGTCGTTGAACGCGATTTTTCCCCCGACGATTCCGAGGTGTTCGCACCCGCGGCGGAACGCCCCGGTGAACCCCTCGTGATCGTTCCACTCCGCGTAGAAGGGAACGTCGCCGAACGCCTTCACCATCTCCTCCTTATAGAGCAGGGGAGTCATCGCGAAGCAGCGGGCTTCTTTGGAGACCATCAGCCCCCGAACTCGCTCGTCGGGGTGGGTATCCAGGCCGCCGATATACTCCAGGTCCGTCGAAGGGCCGAGGTAGATTGCGTCAAGTCCGAGAGTTTTCAGCTCTTCCGCGAGTTTTTTCAATCTTTTCTGATCAATCATGAGAATCCCTCCGAAAAGTGGTGCGATACTATCTGCGTTTCCATTCTACAGCTTGATACGACTCTTGTCCAAAGCAGCTTTTTCTGAACGGAAAGTTCTTCACATTGCCGGAATGAACTGGTTGCTGTTCAAAGTTTTGGAGAGGGTATCTATAATTATTTGGTTCGAACGGCCTGCCGGAACAACTTTATTTCAAGGAAAAGTTGGTGCTTGACAACCTGAAGTCCTCGCAGTATCTTTCCTTCGGAATCGTTGTGCACTTTCAATCGAACAGGAGGGAAATGAATGAAGAAGGCGCTTGGTATTATTTTGGTTTTTGTCATGATGGTCAGTCTGATTTCTTTGGTTGCTCCGGCTTTTGCGGGCCCCGGCAAGGTCGCGATAGTGACGAACACCGTTTCACAAAACGAGGAGGAGTACCGTTCAGCGCAGCAGATGGTCGCGAAGTACGGCGACAGGATCGTTCACGTCACGTGGCCGGACAACTTCATGGCGGAGCAGGAGCAGATGGTCAGCGTTGTGACTAAGCTCGCATACGACCCGGACGTCAAGGCGCTGATAATCAACCAGGCCGTTCCCGGAACGAACGCCGCGGTCGATAAGCTCCTCGAGACGAGAGACGACATCTTCATCGTGTACAGCACTCCGCAGGAGAATCCTCCCGATGTGGCGTCCCGAGCGCAGCTCATCCTGATGCCCGACGAACTGGCAATGGGCAACACGATCCCCGTTCAGGCAAAAAAACTCGGCGCGAAGGTCTTCGTCCACTATTCGTTCCCCCGCCACATGTCGCAGGTTCTTCTCTCCTCCCGAAGAGAGCTCATGAAGAAGAAGTGCGCGGAGCTGGGGCTTGAGTTCGTCGACGCGACGGCTCCGGACCCGACCGGCGACTCCGGGCTTCCCGGCGCGCAGCAGTTTATCCTCGAGGACGTGCCCAAGATGGTCGCGAGGTACGGCAAGGACACCGCGTTCTTCTCCACGAACTGCTCCATGCAGATTCCGCTGATCAAGTCCGTTGTGGACACGGGCGCCATCTATCCGCAGCCCTGCTGCCCGTCGCCGTACCACGGCTTTCCGACGGCTCTCGGCATCGAATCCGATCTCTCCAAGCAGGGTGACCTTCAGCATGTCATCGACGAGACCCGCAGGATCCTCAAGGAGAAGGGGATGTCCGGAAGGCTCTCCACCTGGCCGGTACCGGTCGCCATGATGTACACCGTCGCCGGGACCGAGTACGCGTTCAAGGTCATGGCGGGCGAGGTTCCGTTCGATACGCTCGATATCAAAGTTCTGGAGCAGTGCATGGCCGACTACGCGCATGTCGCGGTCAATACGAATCCGTATGTCGACGAAGCCGGAAAGAAATTCGACAATTTCCTGTTCGTCCTTATGGACTTCCTGACCTATTAAGCGAAGGGTTGTCCAAAAAAGAAGCTGTAACAGACGTAATGTCAGGGGGGCGAATGGATCCTTCACCGAAGCGAACCGCTGGTGTCGGATCCGTTTGTCCCTCTTTTGTTACGGCTTTGTCAATTTATTGAGATACAGGGGGTAAATGCGTTGAGCGACAGCCTTCTCCAGTTCAGGAACGTATCGAAGAGCTACTCCGGAAACAGCGTGTTGAGCGGCATCAACTTCGATGTCAAAGAGGGCGAGATACACGCGCTTATAGGAGAGAACGGCGCCGGGAAATCCACCTTGATGAATATCCTCTTCGGGATGCCTGTGATCACAAGTACCGGCGGCTACGAGGGCGATGTGCTGATAGAGGGAAAAAAGATAGATTTCAAATCGCCGCACGAGGCGATGTACGCAGGTATCGGCATGGTCCATCAGGAGTTCATGCTGATTCCCGGGTTTTCAATTACGGAGAACATCAAAATCAACAGGGAAATAACAACCCCGAACGTAGTCTCCAGAGTTCTCGGCAAGCGCCTTGAGACGCTCGATATGGTCAGGATGAACGCAGATGCCCGCAAGGCCCTCGACACGCTCGATATGGGAATCGACGAGTTTATATTGGTCGCGGGGCTTCCCGTGGGACACATGCAGTTCGTCGAGATAGCCCGCGAGATCGACAAGACGGGCATTAAAATTCTCGTCTTCGACGAGCCGACGGCGGTGCTGACCGAGAGCGAGGCGCAGAATCTGCTCGCGGCCGTGAGACGACTTGCCTCGAAGGGCATCGGAATTGTTTTCATAAGCCACAGGCTCGACGAGATCGTCGGCATTGCCGACAGAGTGACGGTCCTTCGCGACGGAGAGCTGGTGGCTACGAAAGAAATCAAGGATACGGACGCCGTCGAGATAGCCGCACTGATGATCGGACGCAAGGTGGCGATCAGCAGAGTGCAGTTCGAAGGGCGTGCGATATCGGACGAAGTCTTTATGAGCATACGGGATTTGCACGTCGGGATGCCGGGCGAGATGGTCAAGGGTATCGATCTCGAGATCAGGAAGGGCGAAATCGTAGGGATAGGCGGCCTTGCAGGCCAGGGAAAGCTGGGTATCGCCAACGGCGTTCTGGGAACCTATCCGTCCAGGGGCGAGGTCGTGTTCAACGGTAAACGGTTGGACCTCAACGACCCGCACGACACCATAGCCTCAGGTATCGGCTTTGTCAGCGAGGACCGAAAGGGAGTCGGACTGCTGCTCAACGAATCCATAGAACTGAACATAGCCTTTACCGCAATGCAGGTTGGAAACAGATTCCTGAAAAAAACCGGTCCGTTCGGCTTTCAGGACGACGCGGAAATGCGACGACATGCAGTGAAGATGATAAAGGCTCTTGACATCCGCTGCGAATCCCCGTTGCAGCACGCCGGCAATTTGAGCGGCGGCAATCAGCAGAAGGTTTGCGTAGCGCGGGCATTGACGCAGGATCCGATATTCTTGTTTGTCTCCGAGCCTACGAGAGGGATCGACATCGGGGCGAAGAAGCTGATTCTCGATCTGCTTCTGAAGCTGAACAAGGAGAACGGAATGACAATTGTCATGACCTCGTCTGAGCTGGCGGAGCTGCGCAGTATCTGCGATAGAATTGTTATCGTATGTGAGGGCAAGGTTGAGGGCGTGTTGTCTCCGGATGCGTCCGACGCGGATTTCGGCCTGATGATGTCCGGCAGCAGGATCAAAAAAACGGAAGATTCATCGGAAGGGAGATCTGTCCATGTCTGAGATGAATGGAAACGCCAACGGCAATAATCGCATTCGCAGCGCCGGCCGACTGCTGGGCAGTGTAGGTCTTCCGACCGCAATAATCGGTGTATTCTGGCTTTTTACACTGGTCGCCGGGCATTTCGTCGGGATATCGATGTCGACGCTCGTAAGCGACACGATAAAACGCGCGGGAATGAACGGTATTCTCGTCCTGGCGATGGTGCCCGCGATACAGTCCGGCACGGGGCCGAACTTCGCGTTGCCGATAGGCATCGTATGCGGCCTCTTCGGACTTGTATGCTCAATCGAGCTGAACTTGATGGGGCCGGCGTGGCTATTGGTGTCGTTCGCCATTTCGATTCCGCTTGCGGCAGCGGTCGGCTATGCATACGGAAGGTTGATGAACGCCGTCAAGGGCTCGGAAATGACGATCGCCACCTATACCGGATTTTCAATCGTCGCGCTGATGTGCCTGGCGTGGCTGATGATACCGTTCCAAAACCCAAAAATGGGCTGGTTCATAGGCAACGGGCTTCGGGAGACGATCCAGCTCGACGCCGTAGGCGGCGCGCAGTTACTCAATAATTTCCTGATGTTCACCATAGGGGACGTGATCATACCGACCGGGTTGCTTCTGACGTTCGCATTTTTTACGGCGCTTGTTTGGCTCTTCTTCCGCTCGAAGTCCGGAATAGCGATTTCCGCCGGAGGCATCAATCCGAAGTTCGCACGGGCAACGGGACTCGACATCGATAAAAACAGGATCATTGCAAACATTATTTCCACCATCTTGGGCGCGATCGGCATCATTGTCTACTCCCAGAGCTACGGGTACGCGCAGCTGTACACGGCGCCCCTGATGATGGCCTTCCCGGCGGTTGCAGCAATCCTTATCGGAGGGGCCACCGCGTCGCGCGCAAAGGTATCCCATGTCATTATCGGCGTCGTGTTCTTCCAGGGGTTGCTCACAACGGCGCTTCCGGTGGCGAACGAGGTCTTCGCGGGCACCGACCTTTCGGAGATAATGAGAATGATCATTCAGAACGGGATAATCCTCTATGCCCTGACCCAGGTGAAGAGAGGTGTACAGTGATGGAAAACCTCCACAGCAGCTCGAAAAACGCGGGTTCGTGGATTCTCGAGAACATCGTTACGATAATATTTGTCGCGTTCACGATCTTCGGCTTTATGGTGTCGAGCGGCGTATCCGTCGGGTACTTCTTCTCGGAGCTTTCAAGCAGGATTTTCAGAAACTCGTTCCTGGTCCTCTCCCTGATCATTCCGGTACTTGCAGGACTCGGACTGAATTTCGGCATCGTCATCGGCGCGATGTCGGGGCAGGTGGCAATCGCCATAGCGCGCTACTTCGAGATGGGCGGCTTGTCGGGGCTTTCCTTCTGTTTCGTGGTCGCGGCGCTTGTTGCCGCGCTCTGCGGATACTTCACGGGGAAGCTCTACAACAAGACCCGCGGGCAGGAGATGATAGCCAGCCTTATCGTCGGCTTCTTCGCGAACGGCATCTACCAGTTTCTGTTCCTCTTCGTCGTCGGCGTGGTGATCGCTGTTCCCGCGACGCATCCGATGATCAAGCCGGACGGCGTAGGCATCCGCATGACTGTCGACCTTGTCCCGGTCAAACAGGGCGGGTTGAAGTACGCACTTGAAAACATCTACCAGATCCCGTTCGTTCACGCGCTCCTGATACTTGCGTTGGGGCTCCTTGCGCTGCTGCTCATCCGCTACTACTGGAACAAGAGACGGGGGTACGGATACAGGAACAGCATGTCGTCTCTCCTCGTCAACGCGGCCTTCTGCCTCGCGCTCGCTGGAGTTGCGGTCCACGCCATGGTGACGAAATCGCAGCTTCTGATGGTGCGCAAAGTCCCGGTTGTGACGGGGCTGCTTATCATCGGCCTCTGCGTCTTTACTGTGCTCATCATGAAGACGAAGCTGGGCCAGGATTTCCGCTCAGTGGGGCAGAGCCAGCATACGGCGGAGGTCTCCGGAATCAACGTCGACCGGACGAGGATCATCGCCACGATGATCTCCACCGTGCTCGCGTCCTGGGGGCAGATCATCTACCTCCAGAACATGGGAACGCTGAACACCTACAACGCGCACACCCAGATCGGCATGTTCTCTGTCGCGGCTCTTCTCGTGGGCGGCGCGTCCACCTCGAAGGCGAGCATCACCCATGCCATCTTCGGCACCATCCTGTTCAACGCCATGTTCATCATGTCGCCGGAGATCGGGCAGTCGCTCTTCGGCCAGGCGATCCTGGGCGAATACTTCAGGACGTTCATGGTCTACGGAGTCATCGGCGTGGCCCTCGGCCTCCACGTGTGGAACACGAACAAAAAGAGCAGAATCACCGTGGAATAACCTGGCGGGGGGTATTGCTCCGCCGAAACAAAATAACGCCCCGTCTTTCCTGCACCGGAAGGACGGGGCGTTATTGGTGTGCCCGGCATGGGCGTTATTGTATGAGAAGCATAGCGGAAAGAAGCGCGCGCCCTCGGGAGTCTGGCTGAACCGGCTTCCCGAGGGCGCGGCCCGGATTTTCCAGAGGCTCCTCAGCAATAGCCGTGCTTGGTTCTGTTCTTCTCCTTTGCGAACTTGCGCGCGTTTTTAATGCCGCCTATCTCGGCGAACATGGCGGAGAGCTTCTCCGTCTCGATCTGCCGCGAATTCAGACCCTCGTAACGGGCCTCCTTCTTCAGCTTCAGATAACTGGCAAGACGCTCCTCGGAGAGCAGGCCGTCCCGTATGGCGCGTCGCACCGCGCAGTGCGGCTCGTTTGCGTGCGTGCAGTCGCGGAAGCGGCACTGCGCAGCCAGCTCGTCGATGTCGACGAAGGTCCTTGCGAGGTCGGCGCCTTCGAGCCCCATCTCCCGCATTCCCGGCGTGTCGATCACAATGCCGCCTTCGGGAAGCACGATGAGTTCGCGTCTGGTCGTCGTGTGCCGCCCCTTGTCGTCGTTCCGCAAGCCCCGCGTTTCCAGAGCGTCCCTGCCTATCAGTCTGTTGATCAGGGTCGACTTGCCGACGCCCGACGAGCCGATGAAGGCGATCGTCCGCCCCGCGCCCAGGTATTCAAGGACGGATGCGTACCCGTCCTCGGTCAGGCTCGACGTGACCAGCACATCCACTCCTGGAGCCGCGGAATCAAGCTCCGCCAGTCTTTCGTCGACGTCGACGCAAAGGTCCGCTTTCGTCAGCACGATCACGGGCGTCGCCCCGCTCGCCCAGGCGACCCCCAGGTAACGCTCCGTCCTCCGCAGGTTATAGTCGTTGTTCAGCGACATGCAGATGAAGACGGTGTCGATATTCGCCGCCACCACCTGCTCCTCGTTCGACGTCCCCGCAGCCCTCCGGATGAAGACGCTCTTCCTCGTCAGCACGCGATGGATGATCGCGTTGCCGCTCGAATCTTCGTTCCGGTCGAGCAGAACAAAATCGCCCACCGCCGGATAGTCCGACGGCGTGCGCACCTCAAAACGAAATTTCCCCGAGATCTCCGCCGTCAGGTCGCCGTTTTCCGTCGTCACCCTGTACAGGTCCTTCGACTGCGACACGACGCGCCCGGCGTAGAAAGCGGGGTACATGCTTGCTTCGTCGGCGAAGCGCCGGTCGAAGCCGATACATTCTAAAATTTTAGTGTTCACTGTTTTCCCTCCAAAAAGTATTATTTCAATGACTTTCGGGAGGCGGATACATCAACTCAGCGTGCAGTCGCCTCCCGGATTACGACAACCTCCGGCGCGACCCTCTTCAACAACATATGTCACCACTCCTTGCGAATTCAAAAATATACCGCCGCCTGATGATAGCACGAAAGGGCGGGATTTCAAGACGGCGGGCGCTCTTTGTTCGACAACGCAGTTTCGATGCATGAGTTTCGGGAGGGGAGAGAATAAAAAAGCTCCGGGAAGATTTTTCTTCTCTCTCCCCGGAGCCTTTTTTCAGAAGGGCTTTATTCGATTCGAAATATGCGGAAAGCGGAAAACGAGGCTCATGCACGATGGAGCAGGCTGCTCAACCGGTGCGGATCCCTTGGAACGCGGGCGGATCAGGCAGGGAAATTCCGTATCCGCAACGGACCGATACCATTGATTTCCTCCGGTCCGGAGGTTACTTCGTCCGTGCCGCGCCCTCCGAATGAAAGGCGAAATCGAAAGAACTCCCGATACCCGCCTCTTCCGCGCGTTTCAGCACGACGGCGGCAACGGCGACATCCATTGCGCCCGTCCCGATCGGAATACAGAGAACACGGGACGAGGGAGACGCCCTGACTTTTTTCTTTCCGGCGGCCAGCTCGCCCAAAGTGGCGTCGATGTTTGATTCGGATATCTTCCCGGCCTCCGCGAGATCCTTCAGAGCACCCCGGTGAAGGCACTGGGCAACATGGTCGACGACGATGAAATCCGCCGAGAGAAGCGTTTCATCCTCGCACTCCTTGTACGAGCCCATCGGGAAGAGCACCGTGCCGGGAGCGAACCACTCTTTCTTAAAGAAACCGTCCTTCGCGTGCGTCACCGTGATGACCGCGTCTCCCGAAGCGGCTTCCTCCGGAGACGCGCAGAGAACGATCTTGCCCGAGACGGCCGCCTCCATATCGCGCGCGAACTGCGAAGCCGCCTCCGGCAGAACGTCGTAGACCTTCAACTCGTCGATATCGAAAATCTCGGCGATCGCCGCGGTCTGCGTTCTTCCCTGGACTCCCGCTCCGAAAAGCCCCACGGAAAGCGACTTCCTCTCCGGAAAGAGATATTTCAGAGCGACCGCGGTCTGGGCGCCCGTTCTCAGGTTGGTGATCAGGGTGCCGTCCATGACGCCGGTGAAAATGCCGTTTCGCGGATTCACGAGAATGATAAGAGCGCTCACATAGGGAAGCCCCTGTGCCGGATTGTCCATCCAGCCTCCCGCCCACTTGATGCCCGCCGTGTCCACCCAACCCACGTACGCCGGCATGGAGTTGATGTCGGCATGGTAGGGAGGAAAGGGACCGCTCTCTCCGAGGTCGAGAGTCCCCTTCGGGGGATTGACCACGGTTCCCTCGCCCATTCCAAGGTAGGTCTTGTCGAGGATATCCACAACGTCCTTCATGGATATCAGTTTTTCCACGTCGGCCTGACACAGCAGACGAGCCATCGGCGTCACATCCTTTTTCCTGTATTCTCCGGATCAGTCCATATCATACTTCTTTTTCAGAGCGTCGAATTCCCCGTCTTGTTTCATCGCCTCGATCGCCGTGTTCACGGCATCCAGAAAAGCCTGGTCGCCCTTGGGCAGAGCCAGCGCGATACCCTCTCCCTCTTTGTGGATGAAGTTGCGGAATCCGATCTTGAGCTTTTCTCCGAAAGTCTTGTTGTTTCTGAGAAACGCGTTGGCAACAGTAAGATTCAGAACGGAAAAATCTCCCCTGCCGAGCTGGACTTCCCTGAGCGTGTCGTCGTTTTTCTGGAATCTCCGTATCTGGGCGGGAAGCCCGCTCTTCGTTATGAACGTATCCTGTGCCGTTCCGATCTGCACGGTCGCAATCTTCCCCGCCAGATCCTCGAGCGCGTTGATCGAGGCGTCATCCATCCGCACGACGAAGGCGTTCTCGATGTTGTAGTACACCGTTGAGAAGTCCACTCTCTTTCTTCTCTCCTCGGTATTCGTCATTCCGGCGGCGACAAGGTCGATCTTCCCCGTCATCAGGGCGGGAATAAGACCGTCGAACGACATGTCCACCACTTCGAGCTTCTTGTTCAGATGTCTCGCAATGGCCTCGACGACGTCGATATCGAATCCCACGATTTCATTCCGTTCGTTGCGGTACTCGAACGGCGGGTAGGTCGCCTCGGTACCGACACGTATCACATCGCTGTCCATCACGCTCGCGGCCTCTCCCGCCCCGGTAATCAAAAAGAACGAAACACACACCAAAAACAGTGAAAAGAAAAATCGCTTCATCCGCACACACCTCCGTCAATGATATGATGATCCAGAATCAAAAGTACCGTAAGATTGTAATTCATAATCTTTGCAGAGTCCACAATGCATTGTGCCGCATGCAGGAAATGGAGGATGAGGACATGGAAAAAATCACGGTTATCGGAGGCGGCAACGGCGGGCAGGGGCTCGCCGGGCACCTCGCATCGAAAGGGTTCCGGGTCGCCCTTTTCGAGCATCCGGAATTCGGAGAGAAGATAGCGCATTTGAAAGAGACACGGACCATAACTCTGACGGGAGCCGTTTCGGCACGCGGCGTCCTGGCGTCCGTAACGACCGATCCGGCGGAGGCGCTTGAAGAGGCCGAGATTCTCTACTTCGTCGCTCCGACGTTCGCACAGAAAAGCATGTTCGAAATTTTGTCCCCGCACTTCCAAAAAAAACACCATCTTTTCCTCATGCCCGGCAATTTCGGATCTCTCGTGCTGAGAGGAATGCTCGAAGAAAATAAAGTCCAGGAGATGCCGATGATCGCGGAAGGCGACACCATGCCCTACGCATGCCGGATTGAGCGGCCCGGCGTCGTCAATGTCTGGGGAATCAAGAGTTTCATGTCCGCCGCAGCGCTTCCTGCAAGCGCGACGGCCGCTTTCATTCAAAAGGTCGAAAAAGCGTTTCCGATCCTCCTGAAACAGGCGCCCGGCGTCCTCGCCATAGGGCTGTACAACACGAACATGATTCTTCACTGCCCTACCATGATCATGAACGCGGGCCGGATAGAATCAGAAAAAGGGGATTTTCGATTCTACGCCGACGGAATGACCGAATCCGTCTGCAGGGTCATGGAGAGCATGGATGCGGAGAGAATAGCCATTGGAAAAGCGCTGGGAGTGGATCTTGTTTCAACCATGGACGATTTGAAGGAGCTTTACAACCTCGAGGGAGATACATTGCGGGAGAGCATTCTCAATAACGCCGCATACTGCGGACATGGAGCGGATGCGCCGTCGTCGGCAGAGCACCGCTATCTCACCGAGGACGTTCCTTTTCTGCTGGTTCCGGTGGCGGAGATAGGAAAAGCGCTCGGCGTGCCGACTCCTACGATGGACTGCATCATCCATCTTGCAGGCGTCGTCAACGAGGAAGATTATCGAAAAACGGGAAGAAGCCTGAAGGAAATCGGCTGTTCTGGCTCCGTGGAAGAGATCTCGGCCTTATGTGGTGGGACGATATAAGCGACGGCTGATATGGGGGGATTTTTTTGACACAATTAAGGCCGGGTATTCAGGTCGTCAAAAAAGGCGAGCTCCGCTATCTTTTGGACAACCGAAATCGAAGAGTGCGATTCAAGCCGTGGCTGGGAGACAGTTTTTCATTTTTATACGACTTCATTATGAGCAAATCCATCTTCCCGGGGAAATTCGCCGGGGATATGCAGGAGCACTATCGCATACTCTCCCGGTCATTGACGGACATTCGGAAGAATCGGGTTCTTGAATTGGGAACCGGAAGCGGAAGCGTGGTGCATTTTCTCCATAAGGACAACCTCTACACAGGGGTGGACGTAAGTTCGGGACTGTTGAAAATGGCAGCCAGAAGGTTGAACGAGGCCGGTTTTTTGCGTCCTGAATTCTATGTAGCAAGTGCGGAAAACCTGCCCTTTGAAAACGGTGTTTTCGACGTGTGCCTGTGCGTTCTCTCCCTGAACTTTTTTGGAAATATAGAGAATGTTCTGCAGGAGGTCAACCGGGTATTGCTTCCTCACGGCAGGTTTTTCTGCTGCGTTCCTGTTCCTGAAAAAAATAGACAGGATCGCACGATCAGAGGAATCCTGCTTCCGGAAACAGAACTCGCAAGACTCTGCAGGCAAACCGGCTTCGACTATGAACCCATTCCTTGCGAAAACGGAGTTCTTCTCTATTTCAAGGCGATCAAGCAGAGTTGATCACTCTTGCCGGCGCCGGTTTCGTTCAACATGGTGTGAACGTTGTCGGCATCTTCCATTCGGGAGAAGGGAGAGCGGCATCTCAATCTGCCCCTCTAGGCCGTGGACACGATCGGAAAACGCGCAGGGAAAGAGGAATGAATATGAATGGATACAGCTGTGCAGTGCATCTGAGGCAGTACAAAATCGCGCCGGCCGCTGATTTGGATAAATGCCTCAACTGCTTCCGCATCCTGTTCGCATACCACTCCATGTACACCTTGTCCGAATAGATTGCTTGTGATAAAAGAATACGTGGACATCATTCCCTGATGATCTGCGTGAAAGTCTTTGGTGTTTTTTTTCGTTCAACAGCCGCGAGAGGAGCATTCCATGAAGACCGTCCCCGAAATTTCAAACGATCACCCCGGCGATCCTGTCCATAACAAGGCCGGCTCCTTCTGTGAGCCGCGTTCCGACGAGCGGAATACGATTTTCTCAAGAATGGAGCTTGTTGAAAATTCAGATGCCTATAATGAGTATTATTCGATGCATCCCGAGAGAAAGGAAATCGACGACTTCTTTAGAGAGGCAAGAGAACAGAGAGAAGATGATATTCATATAAGGCGCCAGGTCGATTCAACATTTGATTTGCTGAAAGACATGAGGCAATTCGCCAGAGGAGAAGCGGCGGAACAACAGATAACCATATCCCCTTCTGAAGCAACAGCATATCTTCAACAGCTTGCGCAAAGCTATGGCGCGGTTGTTTTTGGAACGGCGCTGCTTGGAGAGTCGTGTTTTTATAAAATTCGCGGTCGAGGAAACGAATATGGAAAAGGAGTCAATATTGATAAAAGACAGGGAATTGTTTTCGGGGTTCATATGAATCTTCAGCAAATCAGGCAAGCGCCAAAACCGGAAGCGAGCGCCGAAGTAGTGAATGGTTATGCCAGAGTGGCTCTGGCCGGACTGGCCTTATCCTACTGCATCAGAAGCTGGGGGTGGAAAGCCGACTGTACAATGGATGGGCGGGCGGATGTCATTCTGCCGATTGCGGCCCGGTATGCGGGGCTTGGTTCAATAGGCAGATCGGGTCTGCTCCTGACGAAAGAGTACGGACCATGCATTCGTCTTGGCGCTGTATTGACGGACCTCCCTTTGGAGCGCACAAAGCGGAATGAATGCAATGAATCCCGCGTATGTGCGGCATGCAGAAAATGTGCGGAAGCATGTCCTGGAAAAGCGCTCGATATGAACTATCATGAGAACGGGCAATTTCATCCTGTAAATGATAATGAATGCTTTAAAAAATGGCTGGAGTTCGGGACAGACTGTGGATTATGCATTGCTCAGTGTCCATTGTCGAGATAATTGATAATTGACGTTGTACCGGAATATACGATCATCAGGGAGTAACGGAGGAACATCATGTTGACGTATTTTTCCTCAGCTAAGCGCCCTATTCCTGGCGCGAAACAAGGAGGTGAGTAGCTATGGAGAGTCTTACCCCTCGCTTCTGGGAGATTTTTTTCGAAGTGTTCGAAGACCTGCCGCGACAGGGGCCCGGCAGCAAAACGTGCGCCGTCGAAGCCCTCGCCCTGTGCCGGGGGCTGCCGGAATCCCCCTCGATCCTCGACCTGGGGTGCGGCGTCGGCGGGCAGACGCTGTACCTCGCGGAACTCACCTCCGGCGCCATCACGGCGATCGACAGCCACGCGCCGAGCATCGACCGGCTGCGGTCAACTGTTGCGGAGCGCGGACTCTCGCATCGCATCGCCGCCATCGTCGGCGAAATGGCCGCGCTGGAACTGTCCCCCGGAAGTTTCGACCTCGTCTGGTCCGAGGGCGCGCTCTACAGCATCGGCCTCCGGAACGCCCTGCGCGTCTGTCACGATGCGCTCAAACCCGGCGGCTACCTTGCGTTCACCGATGCGATCTGGCGCAGGGAAAACCCCCCTGCCGAAGTCAAGGCCACCTTCGACTTCGACTATCCGACGATGGGGCGGCTTGAAGACGACCTGGCCGCCCTGCACGACTGCGGTTTCGAACTTGAAGGGCACTTCTCCCTCCCCGACGAAGCGTGGTGGGATGACTTCTACACGCCGATGGAAGCACGCATCGCCGAGCTGCGAACTAAATACTCAGGCGATCCCGAGGCCTCGGCCGTCCTCGACCAAATCGCCGAGGAGCCCGAGATGCACCGCCTCCACTCCGGCTATTACGCCTACGAATTCTTCGTCGCCCGTCGCCCCGAGTAGTGCCTCGCGAAGAGAATCGAAGAGGTGCGCGCATGGGGGAACGAATGGAAACGCTTGAAGAGAAGGTAGCCCCGTAGTGAAATAGTCCTTTCGGCACTTCGGTTTTCACCGTAAAATTCGTGTTATGTGCCCGTATATTCGTCGTAAAATATGTGAGCCGGGTGTATAATCACAATCGCGAGGTGATGGCTATGTACCGTGCCGCGATCGAAAAGCTGAAACGATGGAAGATGAAAGAAGCGCCGAAGCCGCTCATCATCAGGGGAGCGCGTCAGGTCGGCAAAACCTGGCTGATGAAGGAGTTCGGAAGGAGCGCCTACGAAAACACAGTCTACATCGGATTCGAAAACAACCGCCAGATGAAGGAACTCTTCTCGGGCGATATGGCAATCGACCGTATCGTCACTGGGCTGGAGCTGTACGCCGGACGAAAGATCGACCCGGAGAATACGCTGCTCGTCTTCGACGAGATTCAGGAAGTACCCGCAGCCCTGACCGCCCTGAAATACTTCAACGAAAACGCCCCGCAGTACAGAATCGTCTGCGCGGGCTCCCTGCTCGGCGTCGCGCTGCATCCGGGGACGTCCTTTCCCGTCGGAAAGGTGGAGTTTCTCGACCTCTTTCCGCTTTCTTTCAGCGAGTTCATGACGGCGATGGGGAAAGAGCGCTTCGCGGAGCTTCTGCAAAAGGGCGACTTCGAGTTGGCCACCACCTTCAAGCACGAGTTTATCGACCTGCTGAAGCACTATTACTTCGTCGGGGGAATGCCCGAAGCCGTGGCGAGTTTCGCCGGAAATCGCGACTTCAACGAGGCGCGCGAAATACAGCGTCGCATTCTGGCCGCCTACGAGCAGGACTTCTCGAAGCACGCGCCGAATGAAATCGTGCCCCGAATCCGCATGCTCTGGAACAGCGTCCCGGCGCAACTGACGAAGGAGAACAAGAAATTCGTCTACGGTGTCGTCAAGGAGGGAGCGCGGGCCAAGGAGTACGAAATGGCCATGCTCTGGCTCGCCGACTGCGGACTGGTCTACAAGGTCCACCGTGCGACGGCCCCCCGTCTTCCGTTGAAAGCCTACGAAGACGTGAAGGCCTTCAAGCTTTTTCTGCTCGACGTCGGCCTTCTTTCGTGCATGGTACGACTCGACCAACGGCTACTGCTTGAAGGCAGCGCTCTTTTCACGGAGTTCAAGGGCGCGTTGACCGAACAGTACGTTCTGCAGCAGTTGAAAACGATCGAAGATGTGGATACATACTACTGGACCAACGAACGGGGTGGCGCCGAGATCGACTTTCTCGTGGATGCGGGCGACGATGTCGTCCCCGTCGAAGTCAAGGCCGAGACGAACCTCAAGGCGAAAAGCCTGAAGACCTTTTGCGAAAAGTTCCGCCCGAAGAGCGCCATCCGTGTTTCCATGGCCGATTACAAAAGAGAGGAGCGATTGCTCAACCTGCCTCTCTACGCCGTGGAAACGATCGGAAGCGGTGGTGTACTTTCGGAAGGGGATTAAAATTGCTGTTGTCGGACCGGATCGAAGTGGCTCGGCCATGTATGAAAAGAGAGGTGTATCGAAAGTGGAGCACGTAATCGAAGAGTGCGGCGATCCCCGGAGCATTCCGCGGGACCTGCTGCATCTCGCCGACCCGTCCGATGAAATGCTGAACGCCTATGTGGATGTAAGTTTCGCGTTCGTGTGCAGAATCGATCGCGAGATCGTCGGAGCGCTGCTGATGATGCCCACGCGCCCGTTCACGATGGAGATCATGAATATATCGGTGCGCGAGCCGTACTGGAATCAAGGGATGGGAAGAAAGCTCATATGACGGGCCGTGAAGAAAGCGCGCGAGACGGGCATGAGGAAAGTCGAGATAGGGACGGGAAATCCCGGCGTCGTCCAGATGCTGCTCTATCAGAAGTGCGGCTTTCGAATTACGGGCGTCGAATTCGACTACTTCAGAAGGTGCTGTGAGGAAAGAATTTTTGAAAACGGGATAGAGTGCCGGGATATGATCAGGATGGAGATGCGCCTGGACGAAGAGACGCAAAAAGAGGGATGACTATGGACGGATACAGCCGTGCAGTACGCCTGTGGCAGTCGTACGGAATCGCGTC
>Ga0334888_1001610_pt1 | contig 28209 bp, 16 predicted proteins | sample GraSluR1_MG_FD_207227 | JGI IMG/M metagenome (GOLD analysis project Ga0334888, IMG submission 207227) | Sludge microbial communities from methane-producing bioreactor in Wageningen University, Netherlands - Granular Sludge_3_08-R1 | ecosystem: Engineered > Bioreactor > Anaerobic > Unclassified ...
AACCGAATAAAGTGACCTAACCCAAAATCAATTAGATTCTCCCTCGTGAAAGTGGTGCAGTGTTGCCGAAGATCGCTGGCACAGTGTGGGTGAATATGGGTGGAGCATTTACGTGTGAATATTGACATCTAACTGGTAGCGGGTCGTTTCTCCTACACCATCGACGTAACTGGTCATCTCCAAGCGGTTGCCCAAACCGTCATAACGCATCTCGGACTGCGTCTGCCAGGCCGTGCCATCGTGCCCCTCCACCTTCACCAGGTATCCGGCCTTGTTATAGGTGTTGCGTGTGGCCCCGTTGGTTTCACCCTGGCTTGGGCTGCTCATCACCAGATTGCCATTGCCGTCGTAGCTGTAGTACCAGGTGATATCTCCATCAGCAGCAGTCAATAACTGATTGGCATCATCATAGGTGTAGGTCGCTGTCTTGGTCAAACCGTAATGCCGGGAATTGTAGGTCAACACATTCCCCACTGCATCGTAGGTATAGGAGAATGCCGTGCCGTTGGAGTAGGTCGCACTCGTCAGGCGGTTCAAGGCATCGTAGGTGTACTCTATCGTCACCTGGGACTGCCCTGTACCGCCCGGCAGGGTGACTGCATCTGCGTCACACGCAGCTCCGCTGCGTGGCACGGTGCAGGTATTCTCCATCCCGCTCCAGAAGGGTACGCCATCATAATCGGCGCGGAAACGGTACTGGCCCACCGGCAGAGTAAAGACCACCTGCCCGGCATCATCCGTAGTCCCGCTGTAGCCGCTGTAGGTATCGCCATCAAAGGCATATACGTTCAGACCGGGGTACGGATTGGCCTCTTCTCCCGCCACCGTGACGGTGACCGGCTTGCTTACTGTCACACTGGCTGCTTCACAGCCCGGCAGGGTGCAGTAGGTATTTACCCATCACTACTTTTCACTACAATTATTCAACTTTAATACATGTCTTTGTTTCTATTACGCTATACATCTCAAAAAACTCTTCATTTTTTACTTGGTCTACAGAAATATTCTCAAACAATTCATATTCATTTGTTATTTTTCCCAGATCATCTCCCAAAACCTTCAAACCAAATTCTCGAAACGGTGCTTTCTCCGCTGGATCCCACAATACCAGCCAGGGAGCCTGCGGCACGCGATTCAATATGTCTTGAGGACATACAGACAAAGTCTCCCCTTCAACTTTAACATTGCCATTCCATTCCACATATAATCCTTTTGAAGGATATCGTAATACCATATAGTAATAGGGTTGATCAGTTTGTGTTTCAGTAACTAACCGTATCCATATTTCTTCCGGCACACCTAATAACTTCAATAATCCTGACAAACTATAATCCAGGTCTTGGCGAACCCAATCGCAACGTGTTGCGATTGCTATTACCTTTCCATTCTTCACATAATATCCTGCCGACATCACACCTAATTCCCCCTCAAGCGTTCCAAAATCAGCTGAGTAATGGGCCACTTCGCCATTGTATACAGGCCCAAATAATGCTCCTATACTGGATACAAACATTGAAGCCACATCCCATGATGTTTCCCCTGGGGTAATACCCCAATAGCAGGGAAGTTTACACCCTCCATTCGTTTCATATGTTTGCATCAATTGTTGTTCTCTACTCAATAAATTCACAGGAGTCATTGTCTTCTCCACAATTTCAATGTTTGTAAATGTTGTGGGAGTTTCGCTTTTGTTCCACTCCAGAGTTTGCAAAATTTGATTTGAGGTTTCAACAGGATTTATTTTAGGTGTATTCAATAAAGTACATCCTGAAAGGAGCAAACTAATCAAATAAATCTTAGGTAAAAAAGCCTTATTTTTTTTCTTCATAAAATTTTCTCCCAATTAGCGCAGTATATTTTTACCAGCGCGGTATTTGTTTAGATAGGTTTGCATCTTACTATCCATGTATTCTTTCTTCGCTTTTCCAAACCCTTTTGAATCATTGTCCCATGTGTCAAAAACCCAACCTATGAACATGTCTGCCCAAACTTCACCTGGGCCATCTGTCATACCAAACTGCCATTCTTCGCAACCTCCTGCAAAACCCCAATATACACCTGTTTCAGGTCCATTGTGACCATTCCGAGCAAGACATAAGTGCTCTCCACAATAGTCATTATTCCAAACATCTTGCAAGTCCGTTCGTGCAGAATTCTCAAAAACGGTTTCACAAGCCCCATCTGCACGTCTGCTTGCACAGACTTTTTGATCCATTGCGTGTCCCATCTCATGCACAATCAACCTGACAGCTTTATACTCTATCGTATACATGCCATCCAGCTTTATTTTATTCTCCTCAAAACACCACCCATAACCGTTATCCACACATTTATCACACCATTCAAAAGTATGATTTGGAAAAACACGTGTAAAGGCCTCGATTGGAGATAAACCAAGTATTCCACCAAACCGATTAGCTATCGCCTTGACAGCACTCAAAATCACATCTTGTCTATAGAGAGTCCAGTAAGCATCTTTTCCAGTTAATTCAACCCCATACATCATTAGCTCGTCTTTGATAGACGATGGCATTGGGGTTAATGTAGGCTCTGGTTCAAGTGTTGATGCATTCAAATTATTACAACCATCGTCAGAAATTGATGTTTTTACCTGCACAGCGGTTTCATTCGTAGATGCTAATGTAGGGGTGAGTGAAGTGGGTACTATTAGTGTTACCTTTGGAGTTGCCGTAGAAGTTGGTAATGGCGTTGGTGCTCCACTTGTTGTCGGTGCTGACGCTCCACTCGGCTGATTACACGCGGACACACTCATCCCCACCACAACGCACACAACTAGCACAGCAATGAAGCTGTCCCACTTGCCCCGTTTCTTCTTCTTGCCCAGCGCCAACCCTATCAATGCCAGCGGCGCCACCATCATCCCCGCCGGATCAAACGCCCCCGGCTTGTACGGATTACTCTGCCCCGTCCCACCCCACGTGTCAGGAAGCGTCCTGTCACCGGATCATAATACTGCCCCCCGCCCATGTAGATCAGGCCGGTGGTGTCATCGGACCCACCCAGATAGCCAAAGTCAATCCCCCCGCTGCCGTAGTACTCCAATACATCCCCCCACGGCGTGTAGGCCACACTCATCGCAATCACACCTTCGTGCGTCGACAACTGGCGTGTGGAACCAAGACCATCTTGCAGGACGTAACCCCAGTTATCCGTCTTGGTGCCAATCACCCCTCTGCCATACAGGTAGAAGCTCGTGCTCTCCGCCCCCACCGCAGCCAAAGGCTGACCGTTGTCCAACTGGTAGCGGGTCGTCTCACCCACACCTTCATTGTAGGCCGTCATCTCCAACCGGTTGGCCAGACCATCGTAGCGCATCTCGGACTGTACCTGCCAGGCCGTGCCATCATGCCCTTCCACCTTCACCAGGTATCCGGCCTTGTTGTAGGTGTTGCGTGTGGCGCCGTTGGCCTCGCCCTGGCTCGGGGTTGTGCAGCCGGTCAGCAGGATAGTGAGGAGTGGGATTCTGGTTTTGGGCATGGTTTTGGCTTTCATTTATTACCTCCCTGTCTGCTTTGAGCAAAGATACCTACTACATGATAACAACTTTTGGTCTCATAACAGGCATCAGCACGGTTTTTGGGTGACAATTCAGTTGGGATGGAGAGCATGTTGTGGAAAATCCCTGCCTCTTGTTGTCATTGCGAGAAGGGGTTTTACCCGACGTGGTAATTTCCTGGCTGGCCTGGGGATTGCCACAGTCGCTCGCTCCGCGGCTCCCTCGCAATGACAAAAATTTCGTACTTCCGCATTCCGCCCTGCATTTCCCTCGTGCGGGATTGTGAAGTAAAATACAGGCATGCAAAAAGAAAGATTGGATGTGTTATTGGCTGAGCGCGGCCTGGCGGAGAGCCGGTCCCTGGCCCAGCGGTTGATCATGGCCGGGCAGGTGCGGGTGAACGGGCAGGTTTTCATCAAGCCGGCGACGAAGGTGGCGTCGAATGCTGAGCTGACCGTGGATGCGGGGCAGCCATTTATCTCGCGCGGCGGGGAGAAGCTGGAAGCGGGGATGCAGGCTTTTGGACTGGATGATATTCATGGTATGGTGTGCGTGGATGTGGGGGCGTCCACGGGCGGTTTTACCGATTGTCTGCTGCAGCACGGGGCTGAAAAAGTGTATGCGATTGATGTGGGGTATGGGATTTTGCACTGGAAGATGCGCAATCATCCGCGAGTGGTTTCGATGGAAAGGACCAACGCGCGGTATGTGGAAGGGTTTGACGAGCCGGTGGATCTGGTCACGATGGATGCGTCGTTCATTCCGTTGAAGATCCTCCTGCCGGTGGCGACTGGCTGGTTTGGTCCGCTGGGGGGGCAGATGGTGGTATTGGTCAAGCCACAGTTTGAGGCGGGGCGCAAGGTGGTGGCGAAAGGCAAAGGGGTGGTGCGCGATCCTGAAGTGCACCGCGATGTGTTGATGGAAGTGCTGGGTTTTGCGCAGTCGACCGGGTTGGATGTGCGGGGGTTGATCCGTTCTCCGCTGACGGGTCCGAAAGGGAATACGGAATTTCTGGCGCATCTGGGTTTTCCGGCGAAGGAGTCGGTGGATCTGGAGGCGCTGGTGAATGGGGTGCTTCCGGAGGTTATTGAAGAAGAGGCGGAGTGAGAAAAACACCCCATCCTCGCCTCCCCCAAGAAAACTACATTTTTGAGGGATGGATATGTGAATGTGAACGAGGTAGTGGTGTTTGAGATGAGTAAAAAATATATGTTCATACAAAAAGGAAAAGAACGACTTGGAGCTTGTTGATTGGTGCGGTCGGACTGCACGACCACACCCTACTTGTGGTGATTTTGGGGTCGGCAAGAAAAATTCTACACCGCCAGATGAAAATCAAGGATTTTGGAGGTAGGGATTGAAGGGTACCGCTGATTTGCGGTATACTACAATCCGCCTATGAAAAGAGAACTGATTCGTAATTTTTGTATCATTGCCCATATCGATCACGGGAAGTCAACCCTGGCAGATCGTCTGTTGCAGCTTACCGGTACGATCTCGGACCGCGATATGCAGAACCAGGTGCTGGACCAGATGGATCTGGAACGCGAGAAGGGCGTGACGATCAAGGCGTCTGCGGTGCGCATGTCCTACGATGCGAAGGATGGACAGACGTATGAGCTGAACCTGATCGATACCCCAGGTCATGTTGACTTTGGGTATGAGGTCAGCCGGGCGCTGGCGGCATGCGAAGGGGCGCTGCTGGTGGTGGACGCCACCCAGGGGATCGAGGCGCAGACGCTGGCGAACCTGTATCTGGCGCTGGATTCTGACCTGATAATCATCCCTATATTAAATAAAATTGATCTGCCTTCGGCCCAGCCGGATGTTTTCGCTGAAGATTTGAGCAATCTGCTGGGCGTGGATGTTGATTCTATTCCGCGCATTTCTGCCAAAGAGGGGTTGAATGTGGAGCAGGTGCTGGAAACGATCGTCACCGCGTTTCCCCCGCCGACGGGCGAGATTGATGCGCCGTTGAAGGCGTTGATCTTTGATTCGCATTATGATGCGTATAAAGGTGTGATCGCCTATGTGCGCGTGGTAGATGGTGAATTGAAGTCAACGGATACCCTGCGCCTGATGGCAACCCGCACGGATGTGAAACCGGTTGAGATCGGGGTGTTTTCTCCCGGTATGAAACCCACCAGTACCTTGCAGGCCGGGGATGTGGGTTATATTGCCACCGGATTGAAGACGGTGCGTGAATGTCGTGTGGGCGATACGTTCACCAAAACTGCCCAACCTGCCGACAAATCTCTGCCCGGTTACCTGCATGCCAAGCCGATGGTGTTTGCCGGTGTCTATCCGGTGGACGGTGAAGACTACGAAAATTTGAAAGAGGCGCTGGAGAAGCTGCAATTGAATGATGCCTCTTTGCAATATGAGCCAGAGATTTCTCAGGCGTTGAATTTCGGTTTCCGCTGCGGTTTCCTGGGGTTGTTCCACATGGAGATCATCCAGGAACGGCTGGAACGCGAATACGATCTGGATATTGTGGTGACGGCGCCTTCGGTGGAATACAAGCTGATTATGAAGGATGGATCGGAAGCCTTCATTGACTCTCCGGCGCATTTACCTAATGAAGACGATATTGAAGAGATTGGCGAGCCGTGGATGCATTTGCAGATCTTTTCCCCGACAGAATATTACGGCACAATCATGGATCTGGTGACGAAACGCAGGGGCATCTATATTGAACAGGATTATCCTGCGCCGAACCGTGTGCAGTTGAACTACGATATACCACTATCTGAATTGATCGTGGATTTCTTTGATGAGTTGAAATCCCGCACCAAGGGATATGCTTCGATGGATTACCAGGTTGACGGATATCGTGCCGGTGATCTGGTGAAGCTGGAAATCCTGGTCGGTGGGGAACCGGTGGACGCGCTGGCGGCGATTGTCCACAAAGAGGATGCATATACCAAAGGCCAAAGACTGGTCACCAAGCTGCGCAAACTGATCCCGCGCCAGATGTATGATGTCCCCATTCAGGCATCGGCTGGCGGACGGGTGATCTCGCGCGCGAATGTAAAAGCCTTGCGCAAAGACGTGCTGGCGAAGTGTTATGGCGGCGATATTACCCGCAAGAAGAAATTGCTGGAAAAACAGAAACGCGGCAAGAAGCGCATGAAGAAGGTCGGAAATGTCGAAATTCCCCAGGAAGCCTTTATGGCCGTGCTGCGCCTGGAGGATGATTGAAAAATATACTTACCTATTTGCGGAAGAATATGATGCGCTGGCTGCCCGGTGTGTTCATCAGCCTGGTGGCATTTGGCGCATTATATTTTCTGATCCAGTTTCAGGGGCAGGATGCCAAAATTGATTTTTCGGTGATCAAACCGGCCACGATGGCTGCGGCAGTGGTGCTGACGATGCTTTCGCTGGTTTCAAAAGCCATGTTGTGGCGTACCTTGCTGCATAACAAACCCAGTTTCGGGAAGACTTTTCTGATCGTCAATGAAGGCTATTTGCTCAATAATATCTTCCCGTTGAAAGCCGGTGAATTTGGCCGGGCGGTGTTCATGGGCAAGGCTACCGGTCTGGGGACGCTGCATGTGTTCTCGACAGTGGTGATCGAGCGGGCGTTTGATATTGCGGTGGCGGCCGGGTTGTTTCTGGCCACTTTCCCGCTGGTGCTGGGGGCTGAAAACGCCAACAAGACGATGGCTGTGATCTCGTTGACAGTGGTTGTGTCCATGTTTGTGATCCTGTACTTGATGGCGCGCTATCAGGAACAGGTGAAGAAACTGGTGGACCGTCTGGGAGAACGCTGGCATTTCATCAAGTCCTTCGTGGCTCCGAAAATGGAATCGCTGCTGCGAGGTTTGAGCGTGTTGACTGACGGGCGTCAGTTTTTGCTGGCCGTTTTTTGGGTAGTTGTCACCTGGGTGATCTGGGTCTCGGTGTATTATGTGGTTTTGCTTTCGCTGAACCCGGAAGCGCCGTTATGGTGGGGCGTGTTTGTGGACAGCTTCCTGGCTTTGGGTGCAGCGGTACCTTCAGCGCCGGCCGGGCTGGGCGTGTATGAGGCTGCGCTGGTGGGGGCGCTGTCCTTTTTTGATATTGATGTCTCGGTCAGCCTGTCGTATGCCCTGGCGATGCATTTGCTGCAATTTGTGGTCACGGGAGTTTTTGGGCTGATTGGTTTGATTAAGGAGAAGGAGTCCATTTCTGATTTGTTCGCTGAGTTACAGCGGCGGGACGCGGATAACGGCTGATGGATTTATAGAGTTCAGTTGTGCATGCTTCGCGTGATCGTATCAGAGCGCATGAGCAAGAATGGTGCGGTCGAGAAGCACGACCACACCTTACAACTACAACTGAATTGCAGCAGCGGGATGTGGGTGAAGTAGAAAACAGGGGTAGCGACTTCAGTCGTTACTACAATTAAGAATTGAAATTGGGAGTGATTCATGCCTGAACATTATCTGGTCACTGGCGGAGCCGGGTTTATTGGCTCAAACTACGTTGAGCGGCTGCTGAAGAATAAAAAACAGGTGACGATATTCGATAATCTCTCGCGGGCTGGCGCAAAATTGAATCTGCGCTGGTTGAAAGAGACGTTTGGTCCCCATGCTTTTCATTTGATTGAGGGGGATGTGCGCGAAGCGGATGCTATCCGCACCGCGGCCAGTGAGGCGGATGTGATCGTGCATCTGGCAGGACAGGTGGCGGTGACGACTTCGGTGAGCGACCCGCGCGATGATTTTGAGTGCAACGCTCTGGGCACCTTCAACACACTGGAAGCGGCGCGTGCCTCAGGACGCAATCCCATTTTCATTTACTCCTCCACCAACAAGGTGTACGGCGGGATGGAACAGGTGGGGGTGGTGGAGGAAGCGACCCGCTACCGCTATGCAGACCTGCCGCTGGGGGTTTCAGAGGAGGAACTGCTGGACTTTCATTCGCCGTATGGCTGTTCCAAAGGCACGGGTGACCAGTACGTGCGCGATTATCAACGCATTTACGGCCTGCCAACGGTGGTGTTCCGTCAGAGCTGTATTTATGGGCCGCGCCAGTTCGGGATTGAAGACCAGGGCTGGGTGGCATGGTTTGTGATCGCGGCCCTCACTGGAAAACCGATCACCATTTATGGAGACGGCAAGCAGGTGCGGGATGTGTTGTTCGTCACAGATCTGATGGATGCCTATGATGCTGCGATAGCCCAGATTGATGTGGCTGCCGGACAGGTATTCAATGTGGGCGGCGGGATTGCCAATACGATGTCGATCTGGCAGGAGTTCAGCCCGCTGCTGGAGAATTTGCTTGGGAAGCCAATTCCGACCGGGCAGGGTGACTGGCGTCCCGGAGATCAGCCGGTGTTTGTGGCGGACATCCGCAAGGCAGAAGCCGTGCTGGGCTGGCGCCCGCAGGTGAGCGTGGAAGAGGGCGTGCGCCGGTTGGTTGAATGGTGCAAAGCTCACCAAAATCTTTTTGAGGGATAGACGATTGCGCATTTTAACCGGAATAACTTATTATCGACCGCATACCAGCGGATTGACGATTTACGCCGAGCGGCTGGCAAAGGCGCTGGCGAAGCGCGGCCATGAAGTGACTGTGCTGACCTCGCAGTTCGACAAAGAGCTGCTGAGGGAAGAAGTGGTCGAAGGGGTGCGGATTGTGCGTGCGCCGGTGTTGTTCCGCATCAGCAAGGGTGTGGTCATGCCTACGTTTGGGGCGCTGGCCAGCAAACTGGTGATGGAGCATGACGTGATCCAGCTGCATTTGCCGCAGTTTGATGCGGCAGGGGTGGCCCTGCGCGGGCGTTTGCTGCGCAAGCCGACCGTGCTGACCTATCATTGCGATCTGCGGATGCCGCCGGGGCTGCTCAATATGGCTGCCAATCAGGGCGTGCTGCTGATGAATGAACTGGCGGCGCGCTTTACGCACCGGATTGTGACCTATACCCAGGACTATGCAGATCATTCACCGTATATTTCTCGGCACATGGATAAATTGCAGGTGATCAATCCGCCGGTAGTGCTGCCGGATACCACACAGGAAGCGATCGAAGCCTTCCGCAGGGCGCATAATCCTGAGCAGCGCAGGCCAGTGATCGGGATGGCATCCCGTTTTGCTACCGAGAAAGGCGTTGAGGTCCTGTTGAATGCCATGCCGCAGATGATTAAAAAGTATCCTGATCTGCTGGTGCAGTTCGCCGGCCCGTATGAGAACATCATCGGCGAGGAACACTATTTTGAACGCCTTGCGCCGACTATCCGCACCTATCAGGAAAGCGGCCACTGGCGGTTTTTGGGCAATCTTGATCCGCAGCAAATGGCGAACTTTTATCCCAATCTGGATGTGCTGGTGATGCCGAGTTTGAATTCCACCGAGGCGTTTGGCCTGGTGCAGATTGAGGCGATGATGAATGGCGTGCCTTCGGTGGCGTCCAATTTGCCGGGCGTGCGCCAACCGGCCACGCGGCATGAGATGGGCGCAGTGGTGCCGATTGGCGATGCCGACGGGCTGGCATCTGCCTTGCTGGATATTTTCGCTGATCCGGCCGCCTACCAGCGCGACCCACAGCAAATTGCAGCGCAGTATGTGCCAGACCAGATTGCGGCGGAGTACGAAAAGATGTTCACCCAAATGCTGGCTGAACTTGGGCGGGGGGAAGGATAAAGATGACAGTAGAAAACCCAAAACGTGATTATTTGTGGAACAATATCCGCGAGCTGCCGTACTTCCGCGGGGTGCTGCGGGCGGTAGAAGCGCGGGCGTATGAGGATTTTGACCTGCCGCGGCCATTATTTGACCTGGGCTGTGGGGATGGGCAGTTTGTGACCACCACGGCGCTTGAGCTGCCGGTGGATGTGGGGCTGGACCCGTGGACGGGGCCGGTGCATCTGGCGCGCAAGGCTGGCGGGCACAAGGTGGTAGTGCAGGGCAGTGGGGACAGGATTCCTTATCCAGATGCCAGTTTTGGCAGTGCGATGAGCAATTCGGTGCTGGAGCATATTCCTGAGCTGGACCCGGTGCTGGCCGAGATGGCGCGGATTTTGAAACCTGGTGCGCCGTTTGTGTTCTGCGTGCCCAATCACAATTTTCTGAAGAACCTGTCTGTGTCGAACTTCCTCGACAGAATTGGCCTGCGTTTCCTGGGGGATGCCTACCGCAATTTTTTCAACCGGATCTCACGGCATCATCACTGCGATTCGCCGGAGGTGTGGGAGGAAAGGCTTGAACGGGCCGGGTTTGAGCTAGAACGCTGCTGGCATTATTTCTCGCCGAGGTCGCTGCGTGTGCTGGAGTGGGGACATTACTTCGGGTTGCCGACAGTGTTCAATCATTTCGTGTTCAAACGCTGGATCCTGGTGCCGCAGCGGTGGAATTTTGCGTTGATCTATCCGTTGCTGGAATCCGTGTATGAGGAAGCGGTTGAACAGCTGCAAGGGTCATATTCGTTTTATATCGCAAGAAGAAAGTAGTAATTGGATCGTTTGTCTAATTTCCTGGAATTGTCTTCTATTACGGCAGGAATTTACATAGCGTTGGAAACAGATCTGGCCTGATGGGCGCGCAGTTCCAAGAAAACATTCGGTACTAATTACTGCTCGTGCGAAAGCATTACGACAAGGAAACGGTTGTTATTGATACGATGGTATTGCTGACGAGTTTTCCGGTTAATTTCCAATCGTAATTTAATGATTGTCGCGGGTGGCGGGCGCATGGCATGCCATAGGTATCAAGCTAAGGCAAAACTTCCCTTGGAAAGGTTGGCGCATCCGGCATTTTACTGGCCAGTCTCGTTTCCGGTAAGATTTAATGGCTTTGAAACCGACCTGTTTCAAGGTTCGCGCGAGATCAACCTTGAAAAGGGGGACTTGCTAACCAATTTATGGTACTTTGAACACATTTTGCCATCCAACTTTATAGAAATCCAACCTTTCCAAGGGGATCGTTTGTTTTCTTTTTCTTAGCGTATGCCTATGGCATGCCGTCCAATAACGCATTGGATGCTATGCGCCCCTACGAAAGAAATACTTACTTGATGAAGCTTGCTTCATCAAGTAAGATTAACAGGATAGCTGCCGAGATTGCATAGACACTGGAGAAATGAATACCACATGGTCGATGAACCCAGTATTCTGGATTACCTAAAATCGAAAATCTTTCCCCATCGCTACGCGCCAGTCCAAATCCCTGAAGAGGGGGAAGTGTTCGTGCCGGAGATTGAGTCAGATTTTGAGCCTGAAGCGGTAATAGAGAAGCCTGCCAGGGAAAAGAGCAAATGGACCTGGCGAGGGATCCCGTGGAAGCCGGCGGGGGCATTGTTGATGGCGCTGGTGGCGCAGTTTCTGTTGGAACCGCCGCGCCGTGAGGCGATGCCTGCGCTGTTCTTTTACGGCTGGGCGGCGCTGCTGATCGTGGTAGCTTCTTTTAAAGATGGTCACCAGCTGGCCGGATCGGATGTAGAAGAGCGCCGCATTACACCGCAATTGCGGCGGATGAGTTTTTTGGTCGGCCTGCCATTCATGCTGGTTGCTTTCCTGTTGTTTGGGGGAAATCGCTTTACGGTGTTGAATATGACGCTGTGGGCGGTAATGCTGTTCTTCATGCTGCATGCCTTATGGGAGAAAGAAGAAAAGCGGGGTCGGAGGGTTGCCAAACGGACGGCAGGTTTCTTCAGGAATATTCCCGCACAGATCCGGTTTGAACCCTGGGATATGTTGATCGTGGGCGTGGCACTGGTGGCGGTGTATTTCCGCTTTGTGCAATTGGCGCAGGTGCCCGGCGAGATGTTCAGTGACCATGCCGAGAAATTGATGGATGTGTCGGATGTGCTCAACGGGCAATATTCCATATTCTTCCCGCGTAATACGGGGCGGGAAGCGGTGCAGATGTATCTGACGGCTGCAGTGAGCCAGGTGTTTGGTACTGGTCTGTCGTTCATGAGTTTGAAAATCGGCACCGCTTTGGCAGGCTTGTTCACGCTGCCGTATATCTATTTGCTGGGCAAGGAAGTGGGCAACAAGCGGGTGGCGCTGGCGGCTGTGGCATTGGCTGCCGTGGCGTACTGGCCGAATGTGATCGCGCGCGTGGCGCTGCGCTTTGCGTTGTATCCGCTGTTTACCGCACCGACCCTGTATTATCTGATCCGCGGGTTGAAACGTTCCCGCTGGAATGACTTCCTGCTGGCGGGAATCGCCCTGGGTCTGGGCTTGCATGGCTACAGTCCGATGCGGATCGTGCCGGTGGTGATCGTGATCATTTTTGGGGTGTATCTGGTACACGCCCAATCCAAAGGGCAGCGCAAGGAAGCGGTGGTGGGCTTGCTGGCGCTAGCTTTTGTGTCTTTTTTGGTATTTTTGCCGTTGTTCCGGTACATGTTGAGCGATCCTGATATGTTTGGCTATCGGGCGTTCACTCGGATGGGGACGACAGAACGCACTTTTCCCGGTTCGCCCATTGCGATTTTCTTTAACAACACCTGGAAGGCGTGGATCATGCCTTTCTGGGATAACGGCGGCATCTGGGTGCATTCCATTCCTACCCGCCCGGCGTTGGGCGTGGTCAGTGCGGCGTCATATTTTTTAGGTCTGGTGATGCTGGTGGTGCGCTACATTCGCAAGCGCAACTGGCTGGATTTGACGTTGATCATCTCCGTGCCGCTGTTGATGCTGCCGTCGATCCTGTCGCTGGCTTTCCCGGAGGAAAATCCTTCACTCAACCGCACGGGGGGGGCGTACATCGTCATCTTCCTGATTGCAGGGTTGGGCATCGAAAGCATTTTCTCGGCATTGTTTGAAAAATCACGCTCATGGTTTGGGAAAGTTTTTGCGATCTTCCTGACGGTCATTTTGTTCCTGGGGGCGGCCGCCCAGAATTACGATCTGGTGATGCACAAGTTTGCCGATCAGTTCATGCGCGGGGCATGGAATACCAGCCAGATGGGTGAGGTGATCCGCGGGTTTGCTGATTCATCCGGTGACCGCGACTCGGCTTATGTTGTGCCCTATCCACACTGGGTGGACACGCGCCTGGTGGGGATCAATGCCGGCTTCCCGGAGAAGGATTATGCGCTCTGGTCCGAAGAAATCCCGCTCACCCTGGCGAACCCGGATGCCAAACTGTTCCTGGTTAAGGAAGAAGACCGGGAAACCCTGGATATTTTGCACGAAACCTATCCTGAGGGATGGTTTGAAAAATATGAAAATCCGCTTCCCGGCAAGAATTTCTGGATGTTCTTTGTCCCGCCGGAGGGTGTGGCTTATCCTGAACCGATGCCTGAAACCGAGGCATCGGAATAAGCGGTGTTGCGATGATAAAGGACATGATGAATTTACCTTCACAAGACAAAGAAGAAAAAACACCTGCGCCGGTGAGCTGGTCATGGGTCTGGGGGGTGCTGCTGATTGGCATCATCCTGCTTGGCGCCTATTTCCGGTTTGTTGGTCTGGACTGGGATCAAGATCATCACCTGCATCCCGATGAGCGTTTTCTGACGATGGTGGAGACCGGTATTTCGCCGGTGGAAAGCCTTTCTGATTATTTCAACACGGCTGAGTCGAGTTTAAATCCCAACAACCGCGGGCATGGTTTCTTTGTGTATGGCACGCTGCCGATATTTATGGTGCGTTATTTGGGGGAGTGGCTGGGTCAGACAGGGTTCAGTGACATTCATCTCGTAGGGCGGGCAGTTTCGGGTATTTTGGATCTGCTGACGGTGCTGATGGTGTATTTGATTGCCCTGCGTCTGTATGGACGGCAGCGGCTGGCTCTGCTGGCAGCGGCTTTTTCGGCTTTTTCCGTACTGCCAATCCAGATTTCTCATTTCTTTGTGGTGGATAATTACACCAATTTCTTCATCGTGCTGACGATGTATGCGGCAGTACATATTGCTACCCGATCGGTTGATTCAGCCGATGAAGAGACGATGGTGGAGCTGGATGAGGAAGCTGTTGAGGATGTCGTATCAGACAAAAAACCGGGTGTGTTTTCCGTGCTGGCGGAATTCTGGAACAGCTCCGGGTTGTATATTTTGTTTGGCGTGGCATTGGGAATGGCAGTGGCATCCAAAATCAATGCCGCGGTAGCGGCGGTGATGCTGCCGGCAGCGGCCCTGGTGTGGTTCTTCCGGCAGCCGGAAGAAAAGCGCGATGAAGTTGTGGGAAAGGTTGTGGTCAACCTGATGTTGGGGGCAGTGGTGAGTTTGCTCACCTTTCGCATTTTCCAGCCGTATGCCTTTAAAGGTCCTGGTTTCTTCGGGATGCTGCCCAATCCTGCCTGGGTAGAGACGATAAAACAACTTGCCGCCCAGACCGGCGGTGACGTGGACTTCCCGCCCGCTTTGCAGTGGGCGCGCCGCCCGCTGTGGTTCTCCGGACAGAATATGGTGCTGTGGGGGTTGGGCCTGCCGTTGGGCATCCTCGCATGGAGCGGGTTTATCGCAATGGGCTGGCGCATGCTCCGGCGCGGCGAATGGCGTAACCATATTGTTTTGTGGGGCTGGACGGCAATTTACTTCACCTGGCAGTCCTTCAATGCCAACCCGACGATGCGATATCAGTTACCGGTGTATCCGATGCTGGCGATCATTGCCGCGTGGGCGATGTTTGCTTTGTGGGATTGGGTCAAGAAACGGGAACGTGAGCAGCAAATAGCGAAATTGTGGCAGAAGGGGTTGGTAATCGGGTTGGGGGTACTTGTATTGGCGGGGACATTCGCCTGGGCGTTTGCCTTCACGCGGATTTACACGCGGCCGGTAACGCGGGTGGAAGCCAGCGAGTGGATCTATGAGAATGTGCCCGCAGCGATAAATTTGCGTATAGCCAACGAGGAAGCAGCGGTGAATATCCCTTTGTCCTTCACGGCCGGGTATACCGCTACTGCTTCGCAGCCGTTGGTGATGGCTTTCACTTCGAAGGAAGCGGGCCAGTTGACGGGATTAAGTTTTGCTCATGTGCTGAACCGGAATGTGTCCGAAGCCTTGACACCGGTCCATTTAAATGTGCTGGTATCCACAGACAGGGATGGAGCGGCAGTGATTGCCTCGGGTCAGTTGGCCAGCGATTTCGACTGGGGAGATCAACAACGCGGTTCCCAACAGGAATTTTTCTTTATGGCGCCGGTGCAGGTCATGGCCGGGAAAACGTATTATCTGCGGCTGCGCCCCGATGAGGGCGTTACCCTTGATTTTGCCGGGACGATGGCGCTGGAAATGAGCAATGAACAGGGGACGTATCAGCAGCCGCTGGCCGAACCGATGAATGTGCTGCGGCAGGGATCAACCCATACTGTGCATTTTGATTCGCGTGATGGGGGAATGCTGACGGAGATATTTATGCCGTGGGTGGTTGACTGGGAGCAGACGCCAGGGGAAAAAACCTTGCGGTTCAAAGTGATTCAACCGGAGGCTGAGGAGCAGGTACTGGGTCAGGCTGATCTGGTGAACACGCTGCCGCTGGCGGATGATCCGCGGGGTGAGGCGTACACGGTGAAATTTGATTCCCCGGTAGAGTTGCTCCCTGGCCGCCAGTACATCCTGCAGGTGGAGTTTGTGGAGGGGGATGGTGCGGTGGCTTTGTATGGCAGCACACAGGTCAAGGAAAGTTCATGGGATGATCCGCTGCCGGTGGGGTTGTATGGCTACAGCCCGTATGATTACAATAACGGCCTGTACCGCACCGAATTGAATTTCGAGATGTACTGGGATGATAACGCCGAAAAGCTGGAACGGTTTACCAGCGGACTTGACCAGGCGGATTATGTGTTCATCAGCTCAAACCGCCAATGGGGGACGACAACGCGGGTGCCGGAACGCTATCCACTGACCACGACATATTACCGCAACCTGCTGGGCTGCCCGGAAGGAGAAGATATTCTGTGGTGCTACCGCGTGGCGCAACCGGGTATGTTTGCGGAGAACCTGGGCTTTGAGCTGGTCAAGGTGGTGCAATCTGATCCCAATCTGGGCGGACTGCGTTTTAATACGCAGTTTGCTGAAGAAGCTTTCACGGTGTATGACCACCCGAAGGTGCTGATCTTTCAGAAAAAGGCTGATTATGACCCCCGCCATGTGCGAGATGTGCTGGGCGCGGTGGATTTGTCAAAGGTGATCCATGTGACCCCCAGGCAAGCTTCGGAGCATCCAGGTACTTTGCTGCTGCCAGAAAATCGACTGGCGCAGCAGCGGGCGGGCGGCACGTGGTCGGACTTGTTCAACAGCGATGCGCTGTTCAACCGTTACCCGTGGTTGAGCGTGGTGCTGTGGTATGTGGTACTCAGTCTGTTGGGCTGGGCGATGGTACCGCTGATGCGGCTGGCATTTGGCGGCTTGCCGGACAAGGGCTATCCCTTTGTGCGGTTGATGGGACTGCTGCTGCTGGCATGGGTGACCTGGATTGCAGGCTCAGCGGGGGTGGCGGTGACGCGCACGATGATCACGGGGGTGATCCTGTTCTTGCTGGCGATCAATGCCATCCTGTTCTGGAAGCAAAAGCTGAATCTTCGGGAGATGTGGCAGTCTGAACGGCGCGCGATCCTGATTGCTGAGATTGTCTTCCTGAGCTTCTTTCTGATTGATCTGGTGATTCGCATCGCCAATCCTGATCTATGGCATCCCTACAAGGGCGGCGAAAAACCGATGGATTTCTCCTATTTCCAGGCGGTGCTGAAGAGTACGACCTTCCCGCCGTATGACCCGTGGTTTGCCGGTGGATATATTAATTATTACTACTACGGCTTTGTGGTGGTGGGTGTGCTGGTGAAGTGGCTGGGGATTGAACCGGCAATTGCTTATAACCTGATCCTGCCGACCTTGTTTGCATTTGTGGGCACGGGGGCTTTTTCAATCGGCTGGAATGTATTTGCCGGAGACGGCAATATTTTCAAACGGCTTTCAAATCCGGAAGCAGCGACTGAGCCTGAGGATGTGATGCAGACGATTGCTGATGAAGTGCATGTCGCGGAAGATGCAGAGAATGAAGGTGATGTATCGACCGGGTACGGCATGCCGCTGCTGGCTGGTCTGAGCGCTTCACTGATGGTACTCATCTTTGGCAATCTGGGCACAGTGCGGATGATCGTGCAGGGTTTGCAGCGCATTGCGGCCCCCGGCGGCAGCCTGGACAACAGCGTGTTCTATATGCGCTGGCTGTGGTTCTTTGAGGGGATCATCAAGTTTTTCGGTGGCACACCATTTCCCTATCCACCGGGAGACTGGTACTGGATTCCCAGCCGGGCTATTCCGGGCACGGTGATCACGGAGTTCCCGAATTTCACTTTTCTGTACGCTGATTTACATGCGCACATGATCGCGCTGCCCATTACGATTTTGGCGTTGGCGTGGGCGCTGTCCGTTCTGAAAGGACGCTGGAAATGGGAGCGGCAGGGGAACGTAGCTGCTCAGGTACAGACTGTCATTAGCCTTTTCTGCGGTGCGTTGGTGATTGGCGCCCTGCGGCCAACCAACACCTGGGATTTCCCGACGTATTTGTTGATTGCCGGCGGGGTGATGGTGTACACTTACCTGCGGCATGTGTATTTCGGTGTAGAGAGAGCAGAGCGTTCAATCCTGAAGCTGCTGCCGTTGGCGGCCAGTCTGGTCTTGCTGCTGGTGCTGACCTGGGGATTGTATAAACCGTTTGGCGACTGGTTTGGCTCCGGCTACAACAGCATCATGCTGTGGAAGAGTGAAGAACATACTCCGGCAGGTTCCTATCTGGTGCATTGGGGCTTATTCCTGTTCGTGTTAGTCAGCTGGATGGTGTGGGAAACGCTGGATTGGCTGGACAGCCGGCCAGTGTCGGATTTGAACAAATTGCGTAAAAATGCCGGCGTATTTTATGGCGGTTCTGCATTGCTGCTGGGGCTGGTGATTCTGCTGCTCGCAAAAGGGATTGTGATCGCGTGGATCGCTTTGCCCTTACTGGTTTGGGCGGGTTTGCTGCTCCTGCGGAGTGACCGAGAAGATGAGAAACGGCTGGTCCTGTTCCTGATAGGCAGCGCCTTCTTTATGACCCTGTTTGTGGAAGTATTCGTGCTGGAAGGCGATATTGGCCGGATGAATACGGTGTTTAAATTCTATTTGCAGGCATGGGTGTTGCTGGCGGTGTCATCGGCAGCGACATTATTCTGGTTAATGCCGGTGATGTACCGGAATTGGACCAGTACTTTCTTCCGCGTGTGGCGAGGGGTTTTGGCACTGCTGGTATTCGGGGCGATGCTCTTCCCGATCACTGCCGGGGTGGACAAGGCGACCGACCGGATGAGCGCTGCGGCCCCGCATTCACTGGACGGGATGCGTTATATGCAGACGGCAACCTATAATGACCAGGGCGAAGAGTTGATCCTCAATCAGGATTATGAGGCCATCCAGTGGATGCTGGAGAATATTGAAGGCTCGCCGGTGATTGTGGAAGGGAATACCCCTGAGTACCGCTGGGGCAGCCGGATGACGATCAATACCGGTCTGCCGGGCGTGGTGGGTTGGAACTGGCATCAGCGCCAGCAGCGCGGCGTGGTTTCTGCGGATTGGGTGACGGAGCGGGTTGAGGCGATCAGTCTGTTCTACTCAACTTCCAGTCGTGATGATGTGGAAGACTTCCTGCGGCGTTACGATGTACAATATATCGTAGTAGGGCAGCTGGAAAAAGCAAATTATCCAGGGTCTGGCTTGAACAAGTTTGAAGACTGGGATGGTGATCTGTGGCAGAGCGTATATAGCCAGGATGATACTGCCATTTACCGGGTTTTGCTTAACGACGAATTGTAAATCACTGGCGAAAAGAGATTATTTTTATGCTGGATATTTTGCTCTGGTATGTACTTTTATTAGCAGTTGGCTGGCTGGCTTTTCCGATTGCCTTCCGGCTGTTGAAGGATTTGCCTGACCGCGGTTTTGCACTGGCAAAGCCGCTGGGGCTGCTGCTGTGGGGATTCGCTTTCTGGCTGCTGGCATCCCTGCATGTTGTGGGCAATGACACCGGGGGCGTGCTATTTGCCTTGCTGTTGATTGCTGGTCTGAGCGCACTGATCAGCCGGGGACAGTGGGGGGAGATGCTGGACTGGATCTCGGCTAATCGAAAAGTGATCCTCACGGTTGAAGTGCTTTTCCTGGCAGCGTTTGGTCTCTGGACGTATGTGCGCTCCGGGTATCCTGATGTGACCGGGACAGAAAAACCGATGGAGATGGCGTTCATCAATGCCATTTTACGCTCGCCGACTTTCCCGCCGCGCGACCCATGGCTGGCGGGGTATTCCATCTCGTATTATTATTTCGGCTATGTGATGATCGCCATGCTGATCCGCATGACGGGCACCTTGCCGGGGGTGGCTTTCAACCTGGCATCGGCATTGTGGTTTGCGCTGACGGCTGTGTCGGCATACGGGATCGTTTTCAATCTGCTGGCCCGACGGCAGGGACAAAAAGCCAAAGATGGCGAGGTCAGGGTTGGCGGAGCGCTGCTGGGACCGCTGTTTGTACTGCTGTTTGGTAACATGGCCGGCCTTCTGGAAGTGATGCACTCTGCCGGATGGTTCTGGAAGCAGGACAGTGCAGGGTTGTGGCAGTCGAAATTCTGGCGCTGGCTGGATATTCAGGAACTGGTTAACCCGCCCACGCCGCCTTTCACCGGCATGCCAGAACGCAACGGGGGTATCTGGTGGTGGCGGGCTTCGCGCGTTTTACAGGATTATGATCTGGCAGGTGCCAGCAAGGAAGTGATCGACGAGTTTCCGTTTTTCTCGTATCTGCTGGCGGATTTGCACCCGCATGTGCTGGCAATGCCGTTCGTGCTGCTGGCGGTTGGTTTGGCGATGAACTACTTCTTCCGTGCGGATGGCTTCCAGTTCCGCGGCGAATCGCTGCCGAGGTGGTTATTGCGCTGGGTGTACAAGGAAGAGACAAAAATCGGGGAACTGGCACTATTCCAGTGGGCGCGGCAGGCTGAATTCTGGCTGGTGGTGTTGACGATGGGCGGGCTGGCCTTTCTGAACACGTGGGATTTCCCGATCTACGTTGGATTATATGCGGTGGTAGTCGTCTTAAAGCGGATGAAGCAGGATGGCTGGAGCATGGAATTGTTCTGGTTATTAATGCGCATAGGTATAACCCTGGGTGTGCTGGGTGTGGCGGTGTACCTGCCCTTCTACGTCGGGTTTTCATCACAGGCGGGCGGTTTTCTGCCGAGTTTGGCGTATTTCACCCGCGGGGTGCATTTGTGGGTCATGTTTGGCACGTTATTGGTCCCGATTTGTGCATATTTGCTGTGGCTGTGGTATCAAGCTGGCAGCAGGAAGCAGCTGCGGAATGGCCTAAAGATGGCTGGCGCACTCATCGGAGGTTTGTGGCTGTTTTCCTTTATGCTGGCCGGGGCGATGCTGTGGATGCCCAGGCTGGCGCCCAATTCGCCAGGGCTGCAAAGCGGAGCAAACCTGTTGATGTCTTTGCAGGGAGGCGGAGATGGGGGGATGATCCTGCTGGGTGCATTGGCGCGGAGACTGGCACAGCCGGGGGCGTGGTTAACCCTTCTTGCCCTGGTGACACTGATCTGGGCGCTGATCCTGCGTTTTTGCGAGATCAAGGATGCCGGGATGGAAGAAAAAAATATTCTGCGCAGCACGGACGGCTTTGTGCTGGTGATGCTGTTGCTAGGCGTGGGGCTGGTGGTGTTCCCGGAGTTCATCTATTTGCGGGATCAGTTCAGTACGCGGATGAATACGATCTTCAAGTTCTACTTCCAGACATGGATCCTGTGGGGCATGGCCGCTGCGTATGGAGCGGTGGTGCTGTTTGATGCGTTGAAAAAAAGCTGGAAAGTGCTCTGGACTGTGGCACTGGTTGTATGGGTAGGTTTGGGCCTGATTTACCCTTTCTTTGGAATGAAGTCACAGACCGGCGATTTCCGTCTGAAAGACCTGTCACTGGATGGGACGGCTTATATCGGTAATTATGCCCCGGATGATCTGGAGGCCATTTCCTGGCTGCGTCAGGCGCCGGATGGGGTGATCGTGGAAGCGGTTGGCGGAAGCTACAGCGGGTATGCGCGCATGGCAACCCATTCCGGTTTGCCGAATGTGCTGGGCTGGCCTGGTCATGAGAGTCAGTGGCGGGGCGGTGGAACGGAAATGGGTTCGCGTGAAACGGATATTGAGACCATTTATCAATCCAGCCGGTGGGGAGATACCCAAATTCTGCTCACCCGCTATAATGTGCGGTACGTGGTGATTGGGAATATGGAACGCGGTAAATACCGGGTATATGATGAGAAGTTTATCCAGCATCTGGTGCCGGTTTTCTCCGAGGGAAATACGGTTATTTATGAAGTGCCGGACTATCTCTCGGCTCCGATTGTACCGGAACAATAATGAGGCAAGGACGTATGCGAAATAATAAATGGACGGCTGAGAGCGGTCTTTATCTGGCAATTTTCATTCTGGCGATGGCAGTACGTTTGATCGGTCTGGGTCAAAACCCCCTGTCTGATATGGAAGCAGACCTGGCGCTGCGGGCATTGGCGCTGGCAAGAGGGGAAACGGTATCCTTTGGCGCGCAGTCCGGCTATGTGGTATTGACCGGCAGCCTGTTTTACATGTTCCAGTCCACCGCTTTTCTGGCACGGCTGCTGCCTGCCCTGTTTGGCAGTCTGCTGGCGGGACTGCCTTTTCTGTTGCGGGAGCAGCTTGGCAGGAAAGCAGGGCTGGTGGTTGCGCTGTTTCTGGCAGTTGATCCGGCGCTGGTGGCGGCATCCCGTCAGGCGGACAGTCTGATGATTGCGGCGGCCTCCCTGCTGATGTTTGGCGTTCATTTATACAAAAAACATGAGGCGTGGGCTGGTGTTTCCCTTGCGCTGGCGTTTTTGAGTGGCCCTGACCTGTGGCCTGGTTTGCTGGCGCTGGCCGGTGCGGGCGTGTGGCTGTACCTGCGGAAAAAACGCCTGGAGACTGCACTGGATTTGCCAGGATTACCAGGTTCGCAGAACTTCGCCTGGAAAACAGCATTGGCCTGGTTTGCAGCTTGTTTTGTGTTAACCGGCACCTTGTTTTTTATTGCGCCGGGTGGGGTGGGCGGGGCGGTAGCCAGTCTGCCTGCCTATTTGGGCGGGTGGGGGCGGGCTTCCGCAATTTCATTACAGCGGGTGCTTGTTGCCCTGCTGACGTATGAAAGTCTGGGGCTGATCTTCGGCGTGTGGGGAATGGCCGCGATTGGAAAGTGTGGCAATGATGCCGACCGCTTTCTGCGTAATTGGGCATTGCTGGCCTTGCTGTTGGTGGTGATTTACCCTGCCAGGCAGGAGATTGACCTGGTGTGGGTGATGATCCCGCTACTGGGGCTGGCGGCGCGGGTAATTGCGCGCTGGCTGGCATCAGAGCCAGAACCGCGTTGGACCGCTTATTTTTTGGCGCTGGCTGTTACGATGTTGTTTGTGCTTGTCTGGATGAATGTGGTGAGCGTGTCAACGCCGGTATTTATGGAAGCAGAGCTGCAACTGCGCTATATCCGTTTGGCGGCGACGGTGGCGGTGATCGCCCTGCTGGTGCTGCTGGTGGGCTGGGGCTGGTCGCCCTCGGCGGCTAAATCCGGCTTTGTGTGGGGGCTGGCGGCGGTAATATTGTTGTATACTTTTTCGGCAAGCTGGCATGCTGCCGGGATGGGCCCCCACCCCGAAGCAGAATTGTGGCTGACCGGGCCCTATGCAGCGGATGCAGACCTGATTGCAAAAACGGTCGGCGACCTTTCTGCCCAGTATACGGGTGAGCGGACGCGCGGCGAAGTCACCGTGCTGGGTGTCGAATCAGCCGGTTTGAAATGGCTGCTGCGCGATGTAGAGAAAGCTCGTTTTGTGGATGCGCTGCCGGGAGATGCCCAACCGGCGATGATCATCACCCCTGCCCAGCAAGAACTGGGGCTGGCTGCCGCTTATACCGGGCAGGATTTTATCCTGCAGCAATCCCCGGCATGGTCCTTGCTGCTGCGCCCGGAGTGGATGGGGTGGGTGAATTTTCGTGAAGTCGTGCTGCAGGAAACCCGGGTTGTGCTGTGGGCGCGCTCTGACTTGTTCCCGATGGGGATTGATGCGTTAGTGGTTGAGAACGAGGAATAAAAAACAAAAAGGAATAAACAGGTATGATTGAATGATGAAAATTCCGGACAAGATTGCTATTGACGGCCCGGCTGCATCTGGAAAATCGACCCTGGCTGAAAAGCTGGCGGATTTTATTGGTTATATGTATTTTGACACGGGGGTGATGTACCGTGCAGTTACCTGGACAGCATTGCAGCGTCTGGGATCGGTTGAGGATGAGGCCGCGGTGAGCAAGCTGGCTGAAGAAGTGCAGATTGATGTACGTCCCCCAGGCAAAACCGACGGGCGGCAAAATGATGTGTTTGTGGATGGGGTGGATGTCTCCTGGGAGATTCGCACCTCAGAAGTGAATCAGAACGTTTCCCAGGTTTCGGCCTATCAGGGTGTTCGCCAGGCAATGACGGCGCAGCAACGGCGGATTGGGGAACGTGGAAAGATGGTGATGGTGGGGCGGGATATTGGCACGGTCGTTCTGCCCGATGCTGATTTGAAGATTTACCTGGATGCGTCTGCTGAAGAACGGGCCAGACGGCGGTATACGGAAATGGTTGAACGCGGGGTTAATGCTTCTTATGAGGAAATTCTGGCGTCTGTGGTACGGAGAGACAGAATTGATTCTACACGTGCTATTGCACCACTGTGTCCGGCGGATGATGCGGTAATTGTGGATACAGATGAAAAGGATATTGAAGAAGTGTTTGAGGAAGTTAAGGCTTTATTGAAATAGTCTCTTACTAGTGAGGGTGCCATGTGTGATACGCTGGTTGCAATTGGAAATTCTACAGCAAGTGGGGCAGTATTGTTTGCTAAAAACAGTGATCGTGAGCCAAATGAGGCTCACGAATTGTTGTTTGTACCAGCCGCGCGGCATGTGCTGGGCGATGAGGTGCAATGTACCTATATCACCATCCCGCAAGTGGAAGAAACGTATGCAGTTCTGCTGGCAAAGCCTTTCTGGATGTGGGGCGCCGAGATGGGCACAAATGAACACGGGGTGACGATTGGCAATGAGGCGGTTTTCACCAAAGTGGCGTATGACAAAGAACCAGGGTTGATAGGGATGGATTTCATCCGTTTGGCACTGGAACGTTCCAAAACAGCTGAAAGCGCCCTGCATACCTTGATCCGCCTGTTGGAAGTGTATGGGCAGGGCGGGAACTGCGGCTTTGCGCATAAGTTTTATTATCATAACAGTTTTATCGTCGCGGACCGGGCGGAAGCCTGGGTGCTGGAAACAGCCGGGCGGCAGTGGGCAGCGGTTAAGGTGCGCGATGTGCGCAGTATTTCCAATGCACTGACGATAGATGCGGATTGGGACATGGCCTCGGCTGACCTGATCCCGTTTGCGCGAGAAAAAGGGTGGTACAAGCAGGGGGAAGCGTTCAATTTTAGCCGCTGTTATGCAGATTTTCTGTACACCACCTTTGCGGATGGGCGCCGCAGACAGGCTTGCACGATGGAAGCCCTGCGGTCGCGCAAGGGGGTGTTGACAGAGGCAGATATGATGGCCTACCTGCGATCGCATGGCAATGCGGGTGGTTCGTCTTACCAGCCTGGCCGCGGACTGACCGGTGCGGTGGTGTGCATGCACGCTTCGCTGGGGCCGATACGCGGCAGCCAAACAGTGGGTTCGATGGTATCGAAATTGCAGCCTGATGGATTGTGTACGCACTGGTTGACCGGCACGGCAGCTCCCTGCACGGGTATCTTCAAGCCGATGTGGGTGGATGCGATGCCGGATGTTGGGCATGTGCCCACAGGAAGGTATGATCAGACCAGCCTGTTCTGGCAGCATGAGTTGCTGCACCGCGAGGTGCTGCGCGCGTATGATGGCAGACTGGCAGCCTATTGCAGTGATCGGGATGACCTGGAGGAAAAATTCCTGCGGGAAACCCGGGATGTGGTAAAGAGCGATGTTGGTCAGCGGAAGGATTACGCTGAAAAATGTTTTGCGGAAGCACGTCAAGCAGAAGCTGCCTGGCTGGAAAAGGCGCTGCAGGTGCCGGCGGAGCGGCAGCGGGCGGCGTATTCTCTGGCATGGCGTCAGTTCAACCGGCAGGCGGGATTCCCCAGGGCTTGAAATTTTGTGCTGCTGAGTGCTAAAAAGGTTATAATCACTTTGTGTACTCATCTTTCTTCGATGTGATCGGAAAATATATGGGGTTGACGGATATTTTTAAGATTTTGGACGAACGGCCATATATTGACTTGCCATCTGAATGGGTTGGATGGTTAGGCTGGTTATTTTTCCTGGGCGTATTGATTTGGGCGATATGGCGCTGGCAGGAGCCGCAAACCAGCCAGCAGTCTGGCTGGAAATGGCTGTTGACTGCGGTGCTGGCGATTCTGGTGCCGGTTGTCACCCTGGTGTTTGGCATAGCGCTGAATATTGAAACTGCAATGCCCATCCCTGGGCTGCCGGTCGAAATGAATGCACCGATTCTCGTGTTATTTTCAGCGGTGCCGTGGGTGTTGGCAGGCGGTATGGTTGGACTGCTGCCTGCGGTGGTGATCGGTTTGTTCTGCGGAATCATGCTTTCTGTCTGGGGAACGCACAGCATCTTCACCCCGCTGGAGGTGGCCGGGCTGGCATATATTTACAGCCTATTTGTCCGGCAGCGATTCCGCACGCATTTCTTTGGTCTTATGCGGCATCCATTGGGTGCGGCTGTATTTGCGGCGGTTGTTTTTTCTCCTGTTTATATTTTCACGTATTTCTTTGCGGTGCGCGGATCACTGGCTGTGCGCCTGGACTATTCGTTAACCCAGACCTGGGTAATTATGTTGATCCGTCTTGGCGAAGTGCTTGTCGCCGGGATGCTTGGCGAGTTGGTGTATCTCATATGGCCGCACTATTGGGGACGGAAGGGGCCATTGGAACCTTCACCAATTGAATCCAGCTTGCAGCGCAGATTTGTTTTGCGTGTGCTTCCTTTGGGCGTGGTGATGTTCCTGACATTGTTGATCGGGGACTGGCTGGTGGCTGGTCAGGCAGCGAAGAATCTGCTGGAAGACAGACTGTCCAGTACGGCAAAGGTGGCTGCGGAGAGCATACCGTATTTTCTGGAAACCGGTCAGGGGTTGATTATGACCCTGGCAGATGATGAATTGCTTGCTCAATCCCCAGCGCAGATCGAGATGGAATTGGCCGCGCGGTTGCGCACCATTCCATATTTCCGGCAGTTGTATCTTTTTAACCAAAACGGAGAACCCGTTGCGGGATTTCCTGAAACCGGGATTCAGGCGCTGCGCCTGTCGGCTGAAGAGGAAGCCGGTATTCAACTGGCATTGAACGGGGTTTTGATCCAGACTTACACAACACCACCGCCGGGGGATGAAAATTCAGCCCAGGTATCATTTGTCGCGGCAGTTAAGGATCCAGCGAATGATGATGCTGTCCAGGGGGTATTGATCGGGCGGACAGATATGCTCAGCAACCCGTTTACCCAGCCAGCGATCAATGCAATGGCGACGCTGGAAGATCTAGACGGGGAGGGGATGATTCTTGACGAGCAGGGGCAGATCCTTTATCACACCATCCCGACGGTGGTGATGGAAACCTATCGGGGTGTCATTCCGCCAGCCGGAGAATTGACGGCAAGTATTTCAAACCTTAGCACGCGTCAGTTTACGTATTATGAACAGGTTAAAGGGCGCCCATGGGCTGTGCTGTTGATCATTCCCGGGGAGGCTGCGCAGCAGCTTGCGTTGAATATTTCCATTCCGTTATTATTGATCTTGGTGATTTTGATGGCGGTTACATACATGATCATTCGAATCAGTTTGCAGGATGTGACTCTGTCCCTTAAGAAACTGGCTGAAGAAGCCACCCTGATTGCTAAAGGACGGTTGGACCATGATTTGCATATTGAAGGCGAAGATGAAGTTGGACAATTTGGCCGCGCATTTGAAGCAATGCGTCTCAGTTTGCGGGCACGAATGGGTGAACTGCGGCATTTACTGTCTGTCAGCCAGGGAGTAGCCGCCAGCCTGGAGATGATCGACGCCATTTCCCCGGTGCTGGATGCGGCGCTGATCCATGGGGCGGTGATGGCGCGAGTTGTATTGAAGCAGACGATGTCTTTGGGAGATACAGCGGAGCGATTGACGGCTTATGGAAGCGGGCCTTCTTCCAATGCGTATAAATATCTGGATGAATCGATTTATGACTTGATGCAGCGGCAGGTGATCCTGACTGTGCCAAATGCGGCCAGAGCACGAATCTTTAATTATCCGTCGGGAGCGCCGGTGCCTGGTTCGATTGTGGCGCTGCCTCTAGGGAAGGGGGAAGACTATTATGGTGCCTTTTGGGTGGCATTTGACCGTCCGCAGCATTTTAGTGAAACCCAATTGAATTTCCTGAGCACGCTGGCCGGTCAGGCATATCTGGCGGCTTCAAATGCCCATTTGTATGCAACAGCAGAAATTGGCCGCCGCCGTCTTGAGGCAGTTGTTACTTCAACGCCCGATCCTATTCTGGTAATTGATGAAAATTTACGTCTGTTGATGCTTAATCCGGCGGCGATGGAAACGCCGGGATTGCTGGAAACGACAGAAACGGGCATTTTGATCGAGAAAGCAGTGGGTATTCCTGATCTGGTGGATTTGATCCTTTCCCCGATGAGCGGAAAATTTACATCCAAAGAGATTAAACTCTCG
>Ga0334888_1001613_pt1 | contig 28201 bp, 26 predicted proteins | sample GraSluR1_MG_FD_207227 | JGI IMG/M metagenome (GOLD analysis project Ga0334888, IMG submission 207227) | Sludge microbial communities from methane-producing bioreactor in Wageningen University, Netherlands - Granular Sludge_3_08-R1 | ecosystem: Engineered > Bioreactor > Anaerobic > Unclassified ...
TATATTGATGATGTGATTGAGCCGCGCAATACACGTTTCAGGGTGATCAGGGCTTTGCAGGCATTGGCTACTAAAAAGGATGTAAATCCACCTAAAAAACATTCCAATATTCCATTATAATTACGAACTATGTTTTTGTTAGCAGAAATTGTTGATGTACCAGAAACCACCCTTATCGAAGGGATTGTGATTTCTATCGTTGGTTATCTGATTGTTTTTATAGCCCTGGTAATTCTGTATTTTGTTTTTTTTGAGATAAGTAAAGTGCTGAATATGCAGCTCAAATCGAAATTGCGTCGCCAGGGAAAGCTTGACGAAGCAGCGGATGAGAAGGATTTGAACATTCCGGGCGAAGTGGCAGCAGCAATCAGTATGGCCTTGTATTTTTCATGTCAGTTGCATGATGATGAAAGTAATGTGTTAACGATCAAGAAAGTCTCCAGAACCTATTCGCCCTGGAGTTCGAAAATTTACGGATTGAGAAACCTGAATCGCTAAAAGCTTAATCATGAGAAGTTTTAAATTTACAATAAGTGGAAATAATTATGAGGTGGACGTGCTGAAACTTGAAGGTTCATTTGCCGAAGTGGAAGTGAATGGTACACCTTATCAGATTGAAATACAAAGGCAGAAAGTGGAATCAAAAACTCCTATTCTCGTCAGGCCTTCACGTCCGAATCCTTCCGGATCGCATGAAATCAAACGTGAAGAAAAAGACACAAAAACTGTGCTTTCTAAAGTGTTGGCTCCGCTGCCCGGAAACATCCTGCAAGTTTTTGTAAAACAGGGAGATCACGTAAAGAGAGGTGATAAAATCCTGATTTATGAAGCCATGAAGATGGAGAACAACCTCCTGGCCGAAAAAGACGGTATCATCAAGAACCTGAAAGTACATCCGGGCGACAGTGTGTTGCAGGGTGATGTTTTACTCGAAATGGAATAGTGATATGGAGCTAAAGAAAGCCTTAACTGTTTTTGCGATTTTAGGATTGTTGGTGCTGCTCAATATGCTGGTGGTTACCAATCCCGGAATGGCAAATCGTGTGTTGCCCGAAACAGAAACATCAGCTGTAAACAATGAGGCAGTTGACGAAGAAGTGCCTTTGACCCGGTATGCTATTGACAAAACGCTCGAAGGAATCAATAAGTTCATAAGTTTCACAGGTTTCAGAAATGCAACGCGTGGAAATCTTATTATGATTTTGGTTGGATTGTTTTTTATCTATCTCGCCATTCGCTACAACTACGAACCCTTGCTTTTGGTTCCAATTGGTTCGGGAATTATCATCGGTAATATTCCATTCTTTCAGGATGGAGGAATCAACCTACAACTTGGTATCTATCAGGAAGGTAGTGTGCTTAACTATTTGTATTACGGTGTTTTAAAAGGCATCTATCCGCCACTGATTTTCCTTGGTATAGGTGCCATGACAGATTTTTCTTCTTTGATTTCGAATCCCCGGCTGATGTTGCTTGGAGCAGCTGCACAAATAGGTATTTTTCTAACATTTTTGGGTGCTTTGTATCTTGGGTTTAACATGCCCGAAGCGGGTTCAATAGGCATTATTGGAGGAGCCGACGGCCCAACGGCAATCTTTTTGTCTTCGAAACTGGCAAATGGTACAATCGTTCATGGTTATGAAACCAAAAACCTGATCGGTCCTATTGCTATCGCAGCTTATTCCTATATGGCACTTGTTCCGGTGATTCAGCCTCCAATTATGCGCTTACTTACTTCCAAAAAGGAAAGGCTTATCCGCATGAAACCCCCGCGCTCGGTAAGTAAGTTCGAGAAAATCATGTTCCCAATTGTGGCCTTGATCCTGACGACTTTTATTTCGCCCGGAGCACTGCCTTTGCTGGGTATGTTGTTCTTTGGTAATATCTTAAAGGAAAGTGGTGTTACCAAGCGCCTGGCTGATACAGCGCGCAACAGTTTGATTGATATAGTAACGATTTTGTTAGGGCTCACAGTTGGTGCTTCCACACAGGCTGATGTTTTCCTTACCGGTGAATCCATGATGATTTTTATCCTGGGAGCTGCATCCTTTATGGTGGCTACAGCGGGAGGTGTTTTGTTTGCCAAGGTGATGAATATCTTCCTGAAAGGAAATAATAGGATTAACCCGCTGGTTGGTGCTGCTGGTGTTTCGGCCGTGCCAGATAGCGCGCGTGTTGTACAACATGAGGGATTGAAGTACGACCCATCAAATCACCTGCTGATGCATGCCATGGCACCCAATGTTTCTGGTGTAATAGGGTCAGCAGTGGCAGCAGGTATTATGATGAGCTTTTTATTATAATTGATGAAGATAAGACATTTTGTCTTATTCAATGAATTTTTTATTGGGTATATTTTGGGTTTTATAAAATCAGCCAGTCAGTAAGAGCTGGCTGATTTTTATATGAACCCTTAAATAGCTTTATTCCTGATAAAAATCCACATAATGTATTAAAAAACCTTTAAATTTGGCAGTTCAAACTACGGAAAAAATCCGCAAATGTTAATACTTGGGATTGCCGGAGGCTCCGGCTCAGGAAAAACTACGGTTGTAAAAAAGATCATTCGGGCACTCCCTAATAGTTCTGTTTCAGTTATTTCGCAGGATGCATATTATCGCGACAATGGCCATTTGTCTCCTGACGAAAGAAAAAAAATCAATTTTGATCATCCCTCTTCCATCGAATTTGACCTTTTGATAGATCACATCGATCGTTTGCGCCGGGGCGAAACAATTCCTATGCCGATCTACTCATATGTAAGCTGTGCCAGATCAAATGAAACCATTCCTGTGAAGCCAACCAAAGTGGTGATTGTTGAAGGAATTTTGGTGCTTACCAATGCCGAACTACGCCACAGGATGGATATAAAAATTTATGTGGATACTGATGGCGACGACCGGCTGATGCGGATTATCCAGCGCGATATTGAAGAACGTGGCAGATCGTTTCTGGATGTGCTTAAGCATTATGAACATTTTGTAAAACCCATGCACCTGCAGTTTATTGATCCGACCAAACGCTTTGCTGATATCATCATCCCACAGGGCGGAGCTAATCAGGTAGCTATCGATATTGTTGCCTCACGTATCAGGATGAATTTGAACGAGGAAAAGCCGATTGTATGAAAATATTTCTTAAGTTTTGTTTGGTATTTCTGCTGGGGGCATTTGCAGCTTGTGAAAAGGATTCAGGAACGAAACCCGTAGCTGATAGCTGGAGCTATCTTGCTTCAAAAGATGGATTGGTGAATAACAATATTCGCTGCATAAGGCATAGCGGTTCACATACCTGGATTGGCACCGAATTTGGTTTTTCTTCATACAATGGTAGTACGTTCAAAAATTATAATACACCACAAGGGCTGATCCATCATCAGATAAATGGTCTTACGGTTTCGGAGGATGGAATTGTTTGGCTGGCTACTCCCTATGGCTTGTCAGTTTTATCGGGAAATCAGTTTGTGAATTATGATGCCGAAAGCGGTTTAAGCTATGATTATTTGTACAATATAGCACTGGACGAAGATCAAAATCCCTGGATAGCCACAGGAAAAGGAGTGAGCTATTTTGATGGATCTTCCTGGCAAATTTATCAGAAAGACCAGGGTAATAGTTTGGTTTATAATATCGTACGTGATATTGAAATTGACCAGCAGGGAAATAAATGGTTTGGAACCGAGTATGGGATTTCCCGTTTTGACGGCAGCAATTGGCATACCTATTTAGCTGACTTGCCTTTGGCAGATTTTGTTTTGGATTTGTATGTGGATAGCAAACAGCGAATTTGGATTGGTTCGCTGGCTGGGGTGAGTATGTTAGTAAATGGTGCATTTACAGATTATAATACATCGGATGGTCTGGTTTATAATCAGGTGGATGCCATAACAGAGGATTTGGATGGAAATATGTGGTTTGCTACGCAATATGGTGCTTCGCGATACGATGGAGCTGTCTGGAAAACCTATAATACAGCTAATGGCCTGCCCGAAGATTGGATCACTTCAATAGAAGTAGATCAGGACGGAAATATTTGGTTTGGAACAAAAACAAAGGGCCTGGCAATTTTAAAACGACCTTGATTTTTCGCTGAACAAAATCTTGTTTCAGGCTGTTCAATGGCTAAATTTTTGATTTAGTAGTATGTTTAAAAAGAAAATTAAGTCGCCCTGTCAATTGATATGCACTTATGACGAAGATCATGTTTGTATCGGATGTTACCGTTCGGCCGAGGAAGTGGCGAATTGGGACAGCTATACAGAGGACCAAAAACGTGAAGTGCTGGATAATACCATGAAACGAAGACAGGAAAAAGGTGGGGGATATTATGGTTTTGGCGGCTGATGCCTGTAGCACCCGAAAAAAAAAGCCGCAAATAGTAATGCGGCTCAATTAGCTTAATCTTCTTTCAGAATTTTGTGTTCTTTTTTCAGACGATTACGATCGTCGTACCATTCGGGCAGGGCATAAGCAAAGCCTCTTCCTTTGTATTTCACTTTACGCAGGTCGTTGCGGCGATTGGTAAGTTTAACCAGACATTGGTTTATCTTGGCTTTCGATTTGTCGTCGGTTGTAAAAACTCCGGCGTTTACAGCTTTTTCTTTAACCGAAGCATAGATTTCGCGACTTAGTGTTGCATGTCCGCTCTCCTGAATGGTCTGGAGGATGAACTTATCCCAGTTAGAAAGTGGATAGGGCTTCCGATCTCTTTTTTGGCCTTGAATTTCGGCTTCTGATGCAGTATTGTCAACTTGTACTGTTTCAGCTTCTTCCTGAGATTTATGATCTGCCTTGATCTTTTTTATTGTGCTGTATTGTGCTTCAAGGTCAGCAATTTTGTTTTTTACAAAATCCGTTTTATGCTTCAGTTTGCGAAGCTCCGAATGGTATTCATTCAACAAATCTAGAATGTCGAATTCGTTTAATTTACTTGAGTATTTCATAAGTGTTTTGTTTAATTGGAAAAAAATCAATTCATAATAATGTTCATATTTAGCATTCTAAATTACTGAATTATAAACAAGATGTCAATAACCAGTTAATAGAATTGTTTGTTATCATTTAGCCCCTATTATTGGAGTTTTTTTTTAGTGTTACAAAAATATAAATATTAATTTAATTTCAAAGCATTAATTAACTATTTTTCAATAAACAAAGTGTTTTTTAGTTTGGAAAGTTTTAGCCAAAGCTTCAAGCCGAAAAATTCAATACTTAAAAATGTAATGAAAAGATAAGAACCATTTACTTAGTTTAGCTTTGTTATGGATGTTAACCTGAGATTATGGAATTAGCAAATCCTGATCCTTTCCATTCATCGGTTAAAAAAATCATCTTGATTGCTGCTTCATAGGTATCAATAGAATTAGTTTTTTTGATCAGTCGCCAGGTATTAATCGGATCATCGAACGACCATCTAAGATAACTCCAGAGTTCTTTCATACGGCCAAGCGTTGTTAGCGAATAATTCGATTCGTGCAGTCTATCATTGAAAACAGCATTTAGAAAGTGTTCCAAGAGGGATTTTTTTTCAATAAACTGCGTTCCCTTTGTTTCGGCAGCCAGAAAAGGATCGGCAAGTAAGCCCCTTCCCAGCATAAAATGGTCAACATCTGGCATAAGCAACTTAAGGTAATTAAATTGACTTACCGTAAAGATGTCGCCATTATAAGCCGGAATTTCCCTGAACTGGCTTTTTATTTGAATGAACGCAGTTTGGTCAGCAGTGCCTTTATAAAGTTGTTTTCCGGTGCGTGCGTGGATGATTATTTCGGCCAATGGAAATTTATTGAAAACAGGAATCAAATTATCAATTTCGTATGATTCCTGGTAGCCCAGGCGGCATTTAATGCTCAACTTCAAAGGAGGATTTTCGAAGTAAAAGGCTAAGATCTGATCAATAAGTTCGGGATAGGGGAGTATTCCGCTTCCTCTTTTTTTACGGGCAACTCGCTGAAAAGGACAACCCATATTCAGGTTAATTTCTTTGTAGCCAAGTTTTGCACAAAAATCAGCAAACCGCATGATTTCTGCTGCATCATTACTCAAAATTTGTGGAATCAGCCTGGAGGTGTCATTAATCTTTGGATCCAGTTCGGCACCATGCAGATTTTTTGTATCGGCTTTGTGAATGGCCGTGAAAAAAGGCGTATAGCATTTGTCAATACCTCCAAAAAACTCTTCAAAACGATTTCTGAAAATGTGATCGGTTATTCCCTGAAAAGGCCCCAAACTAAGTGTTGGCCGCATCTTTAAATAACTTTTTATGTCGCTACTCAATACAGTTTTCCTTTGTTTAACCTGTTTTTGGCAAAGGCAGTAAGTAGAAAAATAGCCATAATAAAAACTGAAATTCGCGACAGATAGTCTCCGTATTTTACATAAAAAGTCAGTTTTTCGTTGGTGTTTAGTTTTTGTCGAATGGCTGTTGGTTCCCAGTAGGGAGTAGCCTGATAAACGTCGCCACGCTGATCGATAAAGGCCGAGATGCCTGTGTTGGCCGAACGGGCAATGCTACGTCTGGTTTCTATTGCCCGGATAATCGAAAAGTCCATGTGCTGACGATGCCCTGGGGTGTTTCCCCACCAGCCATCGTTGGTGATGATAAACAAAAGATTAGCACCATTGCGCACAAAGTCTGAGACAAATTCACCAAAAACCGATTCGTAGCAAATCATCGTACCAACTTTGAATTGTTCGTTTTTTCCGGCAAAAACAGTTCGATGATCTGATGTTTTCAAGGTGCCGATTGTACCGCCCAAGTCAATGGCCAGCGAACGTAAAGGACGAAGAAAAAACCAGCTTGGCATCATCTCAACGCCTGGCGTTAAACGGCTTTTGTGATAATATTGTGGGGTATTTCCATCTTCCAGAAAAAAGGCGGTGTTGTGAGCGAAATAATACCCTTCCTCATTACGGAATTTTCGTGCAGCAAAGTCCTTTTCCTGATCTTTGGCCACCGGGCTAAAAGTACTTGCCCCGATTATCATGGCTGTTGTGGGATGTTGTCCTACGAATTGTTGTAAAGTTTTTAAACCTGGTGATTGCTGCAGATCAGGCAGCCAGATGTCTTCCTGAATTGCTGATTCGGGGCCAACGATAAAATCAACAGGTCTGTTCATCAAACTGCTGGCCAGCTGTAAATTGCGGTCAATTATTTCTGAGGCAGGCAGATCATATTGTTCGGTATAAGGATCAAAGTTGGGTTGTAAAACAATGATTTCGGCCTGATGTCCGTTTTCTTCATAATTTCGGTAGAGATGTTCGCCAAACATTACTGGTGCCATCCACACAATCACAAGCAGAATGAAATTTACGGCAAACGAACGGGCTTTGGTTTTCCATTGCAAAGCCTGTTGTATGCTTTTAAAAGCCAGCATATTAAATATCAAAACCCAGGCTGTGCCCCCCGGAACACCGGTAAACTCATACCATTGTATCCAATGAGGCCTGGGCGAAAAAACATGCCCCAGATGCAACCAGGGCCAGTTAAGGTCCCAATGCATATGCAGATATTCAAAACTCAGCCAGTAAAAAAGCAGGATGGCCAGGCCTTTTTTGTTTTGATAGAGCTGTGTTTTAGTAAAATGAAACAACCAGAAAACACTAGCCATAAAAATACTGTTCAGCACCAATGCTGCAATGCCGCCAATTGCTGTTGAATTCCATATCCACCAGGTAGTAAGGCTGTTCCAGATGAAGAAACTGCTAAGTGCCAGCAAAAATAACTGTCCGCCTTTGCCTTTATTCTCTGGCCTGCCCAAATCATGCTGAATAAAAAATAAAGGCACAAATGCGAAAAAAATCAGTGGAGTCACGCCATTTACAGGCCAGGCTGCACTTAATAATAAACCGCTTAAAACAGCTAAAGCATATCGTTGAAGGGTATTCATAATTAAGCTGATGAGTTAACTTCTAAAGTATTGTGTTGCAAAAATAACCAAGTTTCCTTGGTATTTTTTTTGATTACTCAAATTGATCTGGAATTAATGCTGTTTTAATACCAATTGATAGGTTTTAGGTCAAACGATAATTATGTGAAAACTATTGCAAATGAGTTAATTAGCCTGGATAGATACATTTAAACTTGGTGGGTAGTAGTAATCCAAGTATTTTTGTTGCTTGTAAGCTCAGGCAAAAAATGAAAATACTGCTTATCAGGCTTAGCTCAATTGGCGATATCGTTTTGACGAGTCCGGTTGTTCGTGCTATCAAAACACAACTAACGTCTGTTGAGCTGCACGCTATTACACGAAAATCGTATCAATCAATATACGAGCTCAACCCACATATCGACAAGGTTTTTGGTGTTGAAAAGTCGCCGCATGAAATCCTTGATTTGCTTAAAGCAGAAAAATATGATCTGATTCTGGACTTACACAAAAACTTTCGATCCTACAAATTGCGTCTGGCTCTGGGAGTGAAATCCTATGCTTTTCCCAAGCTCAATTGGGAAAAGTACCTGCTTGTTCGTTTTAAGATAGATCATATGCCTGATTTACATATTGTTGATCGCTATTTTGAAGCGGTGAAACCATTGGGTATTGTAAATGATAATTTGGGGCTGGATTTTTTTATACCACCTCAGGAACATGAGCTAATGCCTGATCTGCCTGATTTTTGCGCTCATGGTTATTATGCAGTTGTCATCGGCGGAAATCACAATACGAAAATTTTACCTGTTTCCAAGCTTATTGAAGTGATTAAGCATTTGCCAAAACCAGCAGTTTTACTGGGGGGAAAAGAAGACCATCTGAGTGGTGAAGAAGTTGTTACCGCTTTGGGAACCAATGTTTGGAATGCCTGCGGTAAGCTTAGTCTGAGTCAGTCCGCTCAGATAATCAAAGATTCCGTTGCTGTGCTAACCAATGACACCGGACTGATGCATATTGCGGCAGCATTCAAGAAGCCCGTAGTTTCGGTATGGGGTAATACCGTTCCTCAATTTGGGATGTATCCTTACATTCCTCAGTTTCCGGAACGTGTGAGCATTATCGAAAATAAAGATTTATCGTGCCGTCCCTGCAGCAAAATAGGATTCGATCGTTGCCCCAAAAAGCATTTCAAATGTATGCTCGATCTGGACGAGAAAAAAATTGCTGAAAGCCTTATTACACTTAGCCAATTGCCACAAAAGGATTGTTAACTTTTTCGCTTCCGATGGTGGTTTCCGGCCCGTGTCCGGGATACACGATAGTTTTGTCGGGCAGCACAAAGAGCTTTCCCCAGATACTTTCTTTCAGTAAGTCATAATCGCCCCCGGGCAAATCGGTGCGGCCAATACTTTGATTGAACAACACATCACCTGCAATTACCATCGGTGTTTGGTCATCATAAAAGCAAACACTTCCATCGGCATGGCCGGGTGCAAACAGGACTTTTAAGCGGCTGTTACCGAACGAAATCCAATCGCCGTCTTCAATTTTAATGGTGGGTATAACAAGTTTTTTCAGTATCATGCCAAAGGATTGTGCATGAGCATAAGCATTGCTCAGATAGCGTTCGCCTTCGGCATGTGCAGTGACTGGCAGTTGATATTTTTCTGAAACAAAGCCATTGCCCAGGATGTGATCAATATGATTGTGTGTATTCAAAATATGAACCGGCCGAAGCTGATTTTCGGCTATAAAATTGCTGAGTAATGTTTCTTCAGCAACTTCCGCGCAGGCCGCATCTATTATCACACAGTTTCTTGTGTCATCATAAACCACATAGGTATTCACCTGAAAAGCATTGAAAACAAATCTTTTAATCTGAAGCATAAAAATGTCTTTAAATAATTTTCCAAACATGAACAAATATAGACTTTACACCTTTAAGTGAGGACTTTTGTTCAGTTAAAAAAATAGTACTTTAGCACCACAGAAGTTGAGCCATGGTTTATGTTGATTAACAATTCAATAGCAGTTTTCGTTCAAAGCAGGCAAATCTTTTTCAAGGTTTTGTTTGTGCTGTTGATGTTGTTTTTGGCTGGTAATGAAGTGCATGGCCAGTTTTACAATGGCTCAAATATGACCTTTGGAAAAAATCGTGTGCAATGGAACAACACCATCTGGACGTATTACCGATACAATGATTTTGATACGTATTTTTATCTGAATGGCAACGAACTGGCACTTTATACTGCTGAATATGCCCGGCAACAAATCCCTTTGCTCGAACGAAAACTTCAGAGCAATCTGACTGAGAAAATTCAATTTCTTGTTTTTAACAGCCTGAGCGACCTCAAGCAAAGTAATATTGGACTGGCATCTGAGCAAGTGTACAATACAGGCGGGATTACACGAATTTTGGGCACAAAAGTCATTCTTTATTTTGATGGGAATTATCAAAATTTTGAGCAGCAAATCAGGAAAGGAATTGCAGAAATGCTGCTAAATCAGCTGATGTACGGAGGGAGTATCGGAGCACAAATACGAAACACGGCCATTTTTAATTTACCAGACTGGTATAAGGAAGGCATTTTGTCCTATGTGTCAGAAGAATGGAATAGTTTGATGGACGACAGATTGCGCGAAGGAATTGTTTCGGGACGTTTTAGGAAGCTAAACCGCCTGAGCGGAGAAGATGCCCGTGTGGCCGGAAATTCTCTATGGCGTTATATTACAGAAACATACGGCTCGGCAGCTTTGTCGGATATAGCACATATGACACAAATGAGCCGAAATGTGCAACAGGGATTTTTGTATGTGACAGGACTGAAGTTTAAACAACTCGTCAGGAATTGGTATGCCCATTATGAAGCTTTTTATGACGAGCGGCCTCAGAATTTACCTTCAACGGAAATACCGTTGAAATACAGAACTTACCGCAGTTTTGAGAAACCTTCTTTAAGTCCGGATGGCAGATATTTGAGTTATATCACACGCGATGAAGGAAAAATCAGGTTTTGGTTATTGGATCAGCAAAGTGGTAAAAAACGCAAACTCTTTCAAACCGGATATCGCTCGGATGAAATGCCGGACGACAGTTATCCGGTGATGAGCTGGCATCCGCTGGGGACTTTGCTGGCATTTGTTACCGAATCCAAAGGGAAGCTCTTGCTGCATTTTTACAACCTGGATGACCATACGGTGGACTCACGAAACATGATAACGGTTCAGAAGATTACTGCTATTGATTATGCACAAAATGGATCTAAAATAGCCATGTCGGCCGTACGACAGGGCAAACCTGATATTTATGTTTATGATATTCCTTCCAACACCTTTGATCAGCTCACTTTTGATTATTTTACTGATTTGAACCCTATTTTTGTTGATGGCGACCGAAGGATTGTTTTCAGCTCCAACCGCAACTCAGATACCCTCAAACTTCAAGACAAACCTGAACCTGTCGATGGTAGTCAGCTCAGGCTTTTTGCTTATGATTACAGTCAGCGAAAACAGGTATTGCTTCCGGTTAGCAGACAACAACTTGCGCAAGAAATTTTACCACAAAATGCCGGTAAGGGGCGATTTCGCTTTCTGAGCGATCGCAATGGAGTGTATAATCTTTTTGAAGCTCATTTCGACAGTGCAATCAATTTTGTGGATACAACCATACACTACCGGTATTTTACACATCAGAAGCAGCTAACAAATTATACCAGAAGTATTTACGATTACAGCTATAATCCAATTACAGGCAAAACGATCCTTCAGCTTCCCGATGAACAGACAAGTAAATTTTTTAGTGTGCAGGAACATGAACTCAAAGCCGAAACTGAGCCTGAATTTACAACTGGATTTGCTCGTCAGCGGGAGCAAAAGCTACATCAGGAGAAAGCAGCTCAAAGCGATACCAGTCTGCTTAGTACAAAGCGCTTCAGAATGCTGTACAGACAGCTAACACCAATGGACACCAATAGGCAGCAGGCGTTACCAGCGCGTCAGGGAGCATTTGGAATTGCAGGAAACAGACGAACAGATTTGCGTGATGTAAGTTTGATGACGCGCTCAGAAGTGGCAGATGAACCTCCCACACCAAAAAGACGAAATTATTACGTTGAGTATTATTATGACGAACTCGTTACCCAGGTTGATTTCACCTATATCAATTACAGCTATCAGCCTTTTTCGGGTGGTGGCTCTCCCATCTACCTCAATCCTGGCTTTAATGTTTTTCTTGGTGTAAACCTCACCGATTTGCTTGAGGATTATCGTTTGAGCGGAGGTGTGAGACTCAACACCAGCCTGGTGAATAACGAATACGCTGCCAGTTTTAGTAATTTAAAAAAGCGACTCGATAAGCACATCATCCTGCATCGTCAGGGGATAGAAGACTTTCAATCCAGATTTATCAGCCGTACTTTTACGCACGAAGCTTTTTATATGCTTAGCTGGCCTTTTAATGAAGTGCTAAGTGTAAGAGGTACTGCGATATACAGAAATGACCAAAAGGTATATTTAGCCACCGATCAAACAAATCTGACCAGGGCCACTGAATATCAAAACTGGGGCGGTTTGCGCACCGAACTTGTATATGACAACAGCAAGCAGATAGGAGTGAATTTGCATACCGGAATGCGTGGAAAGCTTTTTGCAGAATACCTTCAGCTGATTGATGGCAATGCGAGTAATTTTGTTGTGTTGGGCTTCGACTGGCGGCACTATCTGCGACTACATCGTAATTTTATCTGGGTCAACCGCATGGCAGGAAGCACCTCTTTTGGCACCGACAAACTCATTTATTATATGGGTGGAGTTGATAACTGGCTGATCCCCAGCTTTAACAGAGATACGCCAATTGACTATGATCAAAACTATGTATATCAAACCCTGGCCACTAATATGCGGGGTTTCAATCAGAACATCAGAAACGGCAACAGCTTTGTTGTGATCAATTCAGAATTCCGATTCCCGGTATTTAGCTACCTCTTTCAAAACCCGATCAGCTCTGATTTTGTGCGGAATTTCCAACTGATTGCCTTTGGTGATATCGGAACAGCCTGGACAGGTCTTGATCCTTATAACCCTTCCAACTCGCTTTATACCTCCTATATCGAAAATTATCCATTTCATATTTCGGTCGAAATTCAAAAAGACCCCATCGTGGGTGGGGTGGGTTTTGGTGCACGCACCTCGTTGCTGGGTTATTTTCTTCGGGCTGATGTTGCCTGGGGTGTGGAAGATCTGGTAATCAACAAACCTGTATTTTATCTTTCTTTAAGTGTGGACTTTTAAACGTATGCAAATGACAGCTTCTACAGTTCTTATTCTCATTCTGATAGGTTTGGTAGCCGGTGTTTTTAGCGGACTTATCGGCATCGGTGGTGCACTAATCATAATTCCGGCATTAATCTTCATCCTGCATATGGATCAATATGCTGCACAGGGCACGAGTTTGGCCATTATGTTGCCTCCCATCGGCTTGCTGGCTGCTTATAATTATTATAAAGCAGGTGCACTCAATTTGCAGTATGCTTTAATCATTGCCGGAGCATTTTTTATCGGTGGCTATTTAGGATCGAAGTTTGCGCTGGCAATTCCACTTGATACCCTTCGAAAGATATTTGCAATCGTGCTACTGGCCATAGCAGTGAAGATGTTATGGGGCAAATAGCCTGTGTTGAAGGAGGCCATGCCAAACTTTTCATTTTACCAAAGAAAATAATTAACAATCCGTGAATAATTTGTAAAATGGCTTGCTGTTGTTAGTGTAGCTGACTTATCAACAACCAACCGTTGAAAAATTGCCAGCCCAATCATCAAATTTTGATTGTATATTGCCAACCCTTTTCAAGTAGATGAAAACAAACAAAGCTGCTTGTTTTATAAGGGTTTAACTAATAAAATCGCACAACTCAAAGGATTTTAAGAAATGGAAAACAACCTGTTTGCTAGTGTGGAAATTGCTGATAAACAAGTACAAAAAAGTGATTTCTATGAGAAAGTATTGGAGAAAAGAACAAGACCGGAAATGCAGGCAACCGAACAAGAAAAAGATGTGAACGAGCATAAATCTGAAACACCAAAACATTTGCAAAAACCCACCGCCAAATATGCTCATGAGGACGTGCTCAAATGGACAACAGAGTATTTTAAAGGGGATGTGTTGGCAGCAAATGTCTGGATGAATAAGTATGCCCTCAAAGACAGTGATGGCAATATTTATGAACGCACTCCGGATGATATGCACAGGCGGCTTGCATCAGAGATAGCACGGATTGAGCAGAAATATCCCAATCCGGTGAGTGAGGAAGAAATTTATGCGGTTTTAAAAGACTTTAAATATATTGTTCCGCAGGGAAGCCCGATGGCCGGAATAGGAAATAATTTTCAGGTTTCCTCCCTTTCCAATTGCTTTGTGATTGGAAATGAAGGTAATTCAGATTCCTATGGCGGCATTATGAAGATTGATCAGGAGCAGGTGCAGCTGATGAAGCGCAGGGGAGGAGTAGGTCACGACTTGTCGCACATCAGGCCAACCGGAAGTCCTGTTAAAAACAGTGCTCTTACTTCAACCGGTGTGGTGCCTTTTATGGAACGCTATTCCAACTCAACCCGCGAAGTAGCACAGGATGGTCGCCGTGGTGCGCTGATGCTTAGCATTAGTGTGAAGCATCCCGATGCCGAAAAGTTTATTGATGCTAAATTAGAGCTTGGAAAAGTGACCGGAGCCAATGTTTCAGTTCGCATCACCGACGAATTTATGAAGGCAGTGATTGAGGATAAACCCTTTGTTCAGCAATACCCGATCGATGATCCAAACCCTTGGATTAAGCGCGAAGTGGATGCCAAAAGACTTTGGGATAAGATCATTCATAACGCATGGGCAGCAGCTGAACCCGGAGTGCTTTTCTGGGATACTATCATAAAAGAGTCAGTGCCAGATTCGTATGCTGACGTGGGATTTAAAACCCTTTCGACCAATCCCTGTGGCGAAATCCCTCTCTGTGCCTACGATAGCTGCCGCTTGCTTGCTATCAATCTCTATAGCTATGTCAAGAACCCATTCACAACAAACTCCAGCTTTGACGCGGAGCTTTTTACGAAACATGCCCGAATGGCACAGCGAATCATGGATGATATTGTTGATCTGGAAATTGAGAAGGTTGACGCTATCCTGGCCAAGATTGAAGCAGATCCTGAAGCCGATGAAATAAAGCTGGTTGAATTAAACCTCTGGAAAAACATCCGTAAAAAAGCACTTCAGGGTCGAAGAACTGGAATTGGCATAACGGCCGAAGGTGATATGTTGGCAGCATTAGGTGAGATTTATGGCTCCTCTGATGCAATCGATTTCTCAACAGAAGTGCATAAAATGCTCGCACTTGAGGTGTATCGTGCATCCGTTGACCTGGCTGCCGATAGGGGTGCCTTTGAGGTTTATGATACCGAAAAGGAAGCCAATAATCCTTTTATCGCCCGCATCCGTGAGAATGATCCTCAGTTGTATGAAAAAATGAAGCACGTTGGCCGACGTAATATCGCCATGCTCACCATTGCCCCAACCGGGAGCGTAAGTATTTGTACGCAAACAACTTCCGGCATCGAACCTGTGTTTATGGTTTCATACAAACGACGCCGAAAAGTGAATCCAAACGATAGAAATGCTACGGTTAATTTCGTTGACGAGGTGGGCGATTCATGGGAAGAATATAATGTGTTTCATCCAAAATTTGAAACCTGGCTTCAGGTCAACGGTTTCGATGTGGATGAGGTGAAAAACTATCCCGATACCCAGCTTAAAGAAGTGATAAAAATGTCGCCCTATTACAAAGCTACTTCTAATGATATCAACTGGGTGAGCAAGGTGAAAATGCAGGGCGATATTCAAAAATGGGTTGATCATTCTATCAGCGTTACAGTAAATGTGCCTCAGGATGTTGATGAATCTAAGGTAAGCGAAATATATAAAACAGCCTGGGAAAGTGGTTGCAAGGGAATGACAATTTATCGCGATGGCTCACGTTCAGGTGTGCTCATTAGTGCTGACGAGAAAAAATCGAAGGATGCAGATAATGAAGAGTTTAAGGAAACTACTGCCCCGCCCCGCCCAAAACGACTTGAGGCTGACGTAATCCGATTCCAGAATAATTACGAAAAATGGATTGCTGTTGTGGGCAAGCTGAACGGAAAACCTTATGAGATTTTTACCGGAAAAGCCGACGACTTTTTCCTTCCGCCCTGGGTTGAAGAAGGAGCAGTGATTCGCGAGAAAATTAAAAATGAAAAGGCTCGTTATGATTTTCAATTCACTGATAAACAAGGCTATAAAATTACTGTTGAAGGTCTTTCAAGATCGTTTGACAAAGAATACTGGAATTATGCAAAACTGATCTCCGGCATCTTGCGTCATGGGATGCCCTTGCCTTATGTGATTGAGCTGATTCAAAATCTCACCCTGGATGACGACAGCATTAATACCTGGAAAAACGGTGTGGTAAGAGGTATTAAAAGGTATATTCCTGACGGCACAAAAGCAGATGGCAGCACTTGTCCCGAATGTGGATCAAACGAAAGTCTGGTGTATCAGGATGGTTGCCTCACCTGCAATTCGTGTGGATATTCGAAATGTAGTTAATAGGATTGTAATTGATTTTAAAAACAATAACAGGAGTTCGTTTGGACTCCTGTTTTATTTTAAAACCGTTTTTTATGGTAGTCGAAGGTTTGCCTGTTTCGGAAATCACGAATTCGTTGGGCAATGACCAGAAAAATCTGTAGATCATTTTCCTGAAAATATTCAATAGCTGGCTGATGCTCATTTACGGCATCAGCCAGCATAACCAAATGCGAAAATTTGTAGTTGACCAGCCAGTTTCGTGCTTTGGCTTGTTTATCGATGGCTCCATCCAGGGCAGCCAGGTGATAAAATTTATGCTGCATCAGCCAGTTTAAAGCTTCTTCACTTCCCCGCACCGCACTACTCAGAGCAGCCAGTTCGGGGTAGCCGTTAGTGAGTAGCCAATTGAAATATTGTTCTTTTTCCTCGTTAAAAGTTTCCGAGAAAGCCAACAGTATTTTTGGAGGATAATGAATCATTTAAATCAAACTAAAACTAGAGTTTTTAAATCAAATCAGTAATCTCTCCGTTACATTCGTTAATCGATCATCAAAACCAGAAATTTGGATGAGCTCCAAAAATCATCAGGATGAATAATCTTAAGGCTATCGATTTGTTTTTCGCTGCCTTGCGAAAACTCATAACTTTCTGTTGGATGAATGGTGATTAATTGAGCTTTTTTGCTAAAAACCGGTAAAGCAGATATCTTGCGCAGGTCAGCCTTGGTGAATAAACTCAAATCCGGATTATGGGCTACTTTTTGCGTTTTACCAATACCGAGTAAACCTCCTTCGCTGGTAATAATCCCTTGCTCTTCCAGGTTTTTTTTCGTTCCGGTGATGTAATAAACTGTATTTAACTCAGTAATTTTGTCTTCAATTTCGGCAGCCCTTTGTCTGCTCAATTCTTCCATAGCTTCCAAATTTGCTTCCAGGTCCTGGATTTGCAGGTTTTTGCGCGAGAGGTCAGCCTTAAGCTCCATCAGTTCAAGGTCCTTTACCCTGATTTGTTCGCTCAGGTTTGTGATCATCTGCTCCAATTCAGAGTTTTTATGTCCGCTGGAGTTAAGCTGATTTCTCAGCCGATCAACGATTTGCTTGTTTTTGAGCAAGAGCTGGTAAATGGCATCAATATCTCTGTTGATATTATCCTCATTGGCTTTTCTGGCTTCCGGATTGTCGGTTTGATCCGAGATGATTTTTTCCATCTGCTTGATCGAGTCCAGGTTGGCTTGTATAGCATTGAAACTCCTTACATACTCCATTGCAAAGGCATCCTTGGATTCGCCAACAGCTTTCAAACTGTCGGCAGTATAGTTTAGCTGTTCGATTTCTTTTTTGTACTTTTCTGTGCAACTGCTGAAATATGTCAGTCCGGCCAGAATCATCAGAAAAAACATTAAGCGGTTCATAATGGTCTCCTTTTTAAAGTTTAAGACTACAAAATTAAGTCGAAGACTAAGCTGATTATCCTTTTTTTTGAAAAGATTTTTTTTTGTTAGTCGTTCCTCAAGTTACATTATAACGTAAAAAACTGAGACAGATTGTGTTTGCTTTTTTTAGAGCTTATAATAACGGCTGTAAATGAGCAAGTTATAATGAAATAGAGAAATTGAAAAGCATCAGAGAAACAGGTAATCAAGATTATTTCTGTCTAAAAAGCTTTTTGTTTCTTCCGGAAACTGCGTAAAACCCAGCAAATATCCTCCGCCACCTGATCCACAGATTTTTGTCTGAAAGGCTTTGTTGTTATCTTGTTGAAAAAGAAATTTGTACGATTCCGGAATCATTTTCGGGAAGAGCTCGGTCTGTAAGGTTGAGAGTTCAGCGAGCTGATGCATCAACTGGTCATAACGCTGATTCAGAAAATCAGCTATCGCCAGATGTAAGGTTGGAATATAGGCTTGCGAAAGTTTCTTGTAAAATGAATATTGATGCAACATTGCTCTGAAATGCGAAACCAGATTTCCTGTTGATGAACTGATATGTGTATCAATCAGAAAAACACCTAATTTGGAACCGGAGGATGTTTCAACTGATAGATTGATTGGTGCAGGAATTCCATTTTGATCCATATAAATCGCTTCGTTCAGATAACAACACAAGGGATCAATTCCGGAGCTGTTTCCATGAAAAGCCGATTCCATGAGAGCCAACTTTTGCTTGAGTTTGAAAATGTCCGTTTCATCATCGGTTTTGTATCGATCGTATGTTGCAGCAACCAGTGCTCCAGAACTGCCAACCCCATATTGTTGTGGAATGGAGGATTGAAAGTACAAACCATGCTGTAGGTCTTTTTCGAAGGATTGCAGATCTAAAATTGTTAACAGCTCTGCTTTGGATTTTAAGTAATCTAAAAAATCTAAAAGTTGCGTAATGGATTTTTGGTTTCGATCTGATTGAATATTTCCCTCGGGAGAAAAAATCCAGCTTCCGCTTAGCTTTTTAAATGGTATTACCAAAGCCTCTGAACCACAGATGATACTGTATTCACCGAATAACATTATTTTCCCGTGAAATGATTTGCCCTGGCTTTTCATACTTGTAATGGTGAAGGGCCAAACCCTACTTTATCGTCAATCCATTTTCCGTCTTGACACCAGTTGATCAATTCATTTTGAATAAAATCCAGAACATTTTCCCTGTCATTTTCAGGATAAAGCAGATGTATGTTTGGTCCGGCGTCCAGGGTAAAGCAAATTGGGATTTTGGTGTCCTGCCTAAAGTTCCAAATTCCATTAATGAGTTTGAGGCTGTTGGGTTTCATAAGTAAATAGGGTGGGTGCGAACTCATCATCAAGGCATGTAGTTGCAGTGCTTCTGATTCGGTGATTTGAATAAAATGTTCTAAATCCCCTTTTTGAAGGGCATTGAGAAGTGCGATGGTATTGTTGTTTGCTGTTTGGTATCTGGCGTTGGCATAGGGATTTTTTTCCATCAATGCATGACCAGCCCTGCTTGACACTGTTTTTTCTGCGGCGTCAGTAATCAGAATGCTGTCGTAATAATTTGTAAAAACAGGATGTAAATGCGACTGCAAGGGTATGGCAAAATGATCAGAGCTTTCTTTCAAGGCAGCTGTTTTACCCCATAAAGCCGCCTGTGGAAATACCGATCGGGCGGCACTTCCCGAGGCAAGTCGCGAAAACCAAGAGGCTTTTTTTAGGTCGATGGGTTGATGGCTGAATTTTTGTTCCAGCTCCAAAATTCCCATAATAAGTGCGCTCATGGCCGATGCACTTGAGGCAATGCCGGAAGAATGTGGAAAGGTGTTTCGGCTATCAATTTTAAGCTGAATCTGATCGAGGAATGGGAAAAATGACTTTATCCCGAAAAGAAACTTTTCTATTTTGCTGCCAAAAGCTTCGTTAGCCTTACCCTCAAAAAAGAAACTGAACAATCGACCTCTGCTTTCAGGCATTGAATAGTGCAGGCACGTTTCAGTACGCGATTCATTTAAGGTGAAAGAGACAGACGGATTATTGGGTAATTGATTGCCGTGTTTGCCCCAATATTTTACGAGTGCAATATTGGAAGGGCTTTGCCATGATAGGCTCCCGTTGATTTTGGTTGTAGCCTGAACTGCTTCTTTAAGCCATTTTTTTTCTAATTCATGCATCACTTTTGGGCTTACAAGGTTAATTCATCAAATCGAAATAGTGGTAGCAGACCTTTGCCCTCAAAATATTTTTTTATATCCTGTTCATTGGCTTGTGAAGCAGCCAGCAAAAAATCGCCACCCCATGCGCCCAGAGATTTTAAGGCACCCTTAAAATCCGGAAATTGCTTTTGAATAGGTTGTAAATCAACGAGTTTAGAGATCAGCTTTTCGTGTTGAAAGATCAGTTCACAAAAATCATCATAGCTTTTGGATTGAATGATTTTATCAGTTAGTTGATTCATTTGTTCAACAGCTACTTGAATCTCGTCATCAGCGGTTTCTTCCCGAAACCGATGAATTGCCCTGGCACTGTCCTGTTTGGTGCCCTGATAAACAAAATACAGATTCGATTTAAACGGCGGATCGAAAGATGCCGGTTGAATAATGGGTTGAAGGCCTTTTAATTTGTAAATAATTGGATGAGAAACCTGCGCACAGGCGATATCATAACCAGAACCGCCAATGGAGAAATTGAGTAAGGTATAGGGATTTACTTTGGCCCAGCGTGCCAGCATGACAATTAAAGTTGAGCTGCTACCTAAACCCCATTCCGGGTCAAAATTCATTTCGGTGGTGAAATGATAGGACAGCTTGCCTGAAAAAATTTTAGGATTGAGCTGGCTTAAAGTAATTAAAATCAATTGTAACTTATTGGTTACTATTGAATTACTTGTTTCAATAATTGATAAATCCGCCAGGTTAAAACGAGCTTTAAACCACAATCCATCTGTTTTGAAGGCTTCCCAGATTATTTCGGCCTGATTGACTGCTTCATGATATTGAACCCTCAATTGCTGCCCTTTGTTTACAGGCATAGCCAATGCTTTAGCACCATAAAGCACAAGATACTCTCCGCTTATCAGGAGTTTTCCGTTTGCTTTGAATGTTTGAATGTTATCCACTTATTAACTGCGAAGTGTGGCGATGTATTTACTCACGCTCGAGAATGAAACTTTTTGATCTTTGAAATGATCCACGGCAGCCGATTTTTCTTCTTCGCTGGCCTTGAAATGATTGAGGATATTGAAAAGATGCATCTTCATATGTCCGGCCTGAATGCCAATGGTAGTGAGTGATTTAACGGCAGAAAAATTATTGGCAAGACCCATCACAGCAGCAATCATCATCAACTCGTTGGCTGTTGGATTTCCGAGTAGCTCAAGTGATCGTTTGGCAAGCGGATGCAGGCTTGTCAATCCGCCAACAGTACCCAATGCCAGTGGCACTTCCAGGATAAACCTGAAGGTATTATTTTCAATTTCTACCCTTGAAAGACTTTCATAATGCCCATTTCGTGAAGCATAGGTATGTCCGGCTGCTTCGATGGCTCTGAAATCGTTGCCGGTTGCTATGGCCACTGCATCAATGCCATTGTAAATGCCTTTGTTATGGGTTGTTGCCCGGTAGGTATCAATCTGAGCAATTTTTACTGCTTTCTCAAATTTATGGGCAAAAGCAAGGCCGGAGAGTTTTTCATCAACATTTTCCAGTTTGTCAATGGAACATTCAACCCAGGTTTTCACAACACATTCAGGGGTGTAGTTCGAAAGAATTGCCATAATGATTTCAACCTGACGTTCTTCGGTGCTTAACTGAATCTGTTCAGAAAGAAATTGCCTCAGGCTTTGGCCAAATTCTTCCAACACAGAATTGATGAAATTGGCTCCCATCGAGTCGCGTGTATCAAAAGTGACAAGCAATTGGTAATAGTTGGCAAGTTTATCAGTCATGTCAACCAGCTGGATATCCAGTACCCCGCCACCTCTTTTTTCCATGTTGGCGGTGATTGGTTTGGCTGATTGCAAGAGGAAAGCCTTTATTTGCGGCATTAATTGCCTTAAAGTGTCAGAATTTCCACTCCAGTTGAAGTGCACTTGCCCTATTTTTTTTACATCCAGAATTTGGGCATGAAATCCACCTCTTTCGCTCCAGAATTTGGCTGCTGCAGAAGCTGCTGCTACCACTGAGCTTTCTTCTATTACCATTGGAACCAGATAGTTGCGTCCATTGATAATCACATTGGGAGAAATACCATAGGGGATGTAAAAATTTGTAATGGTATTCTCGCTGAATTCATCAAAAAGCTTTTGCTGATTTTCGTCTGTATGCCAGAAACTTTTAAGCAGACTGACTACTTCACCGGGATTTTCGAAGTATTCTGCAACCAGTTTTAGCTTTTCTTCTTTCAAAAGCTTCGAAAAGCCTTTAATAATAATATCGCGTTTTCTTATCATGGATGCCTTTTGTTTGTTCTGCATCAAAAGTGGCCATCAAAATCTGAAACAAAATAACGGAATAAAAGTTTCATAATCAAAGAAATCGATAAATTCTTTTTACCATTCATCTTCAACCGGAACGGGTTCGGGTTTCATTTTCTCGATCAGGAAAGCACTCCATTGATCAACGTATTCGGCAATTTGATCCAGATAGTTTTCCCATCGGGGATCGTAGGCCGGATCTTCTTTATCGAGCCAACGCTCAATTTCGAATCGTGAGGCTGTTTTCAAAAGCAACTCAGTAATTGTGTAGCGGTACCGATTATCTTTCACTTCTACCGTAAACTCATAAATCACAGTCGGGCCGGTTTGTTCCACCCCTTTCTCGTCGGTATATTTGAGCCGGATTGTATGTTTGCCCATTATTTTTCCCGAGGGTGCATCACGAACCGTAGTAACCCTGACGGGATCTTTATAATAATCGTTGAGCCAAAAAATGCAACGATTGAAAAGTTCCATCTGTTCGCCCTCTTCTTCAATTACCTGCTGAAACTTAATCTTTTTGGCTTCAGCATCAAAAGGGATGGTTTTTATTTGCGCCCATGTAACGATTGGGAGCAAAAGAAACAAGAAAAAATGGCCTTTAATGAGTCTTTTCTTCATGGCAAACTGATTGATTTATAGCATGCCTGACAAAAGTAGTAAAAATGTAGCTTAGGTAAGGCCAAATTTTGAATAAAAGAAAACCGGCCCTGATCACAGAGCCGGTTTTAAAAATTCAATGAGATGATTCAGCTTACATCATTCCGGGCATTCCACCTCCACCCATCGGTGGCATTTGAGGTTGCGCGTTTTCATCTTTATGTTCAACAAGAACGCATTCTGTGGTGAGAAGCATACCGGCTATAGAAGCTGCGTTTTCGAGTGCGATACGAGTAACTTTTGTAGGATCGATTACACCAGCTTCGTACAAGTTTTCATATTGTTCGGTGCGGGCATTAAATCCAAAGTCGTCTTTGCCTTCTTTTACGCGATTAACTACTACAGAACCTTCCATTCCGGCATTTTCAACGATCTGACGCAGCGGTTCTTCCAGCGCGCGACGGATGATCGCAACACCAGTTGTTTCGTCTTCATTTTCGCCTTTTAGATTGGCGAGGGCTTCGATAGCGCGGATAAAGGCAACGCCACCACCAGGAATGATACCTTCTTCGATGGCAGCACGTGTGGCAGCCAAAGCATCTTCAAAGCGGTCTTTCTTTTCCTTCATCTCTACCTCACTGGCTGCACCAACGTAGATCACTGCAACACCCCCGGCAAGTTTAGCCAAACGCTCCTGCAGCTTTTCCTTGTCGTAATCTGAAGTAGTAGTTTCGATGTGGGTTTTGATTTGTGCAACACGGGCATCGATGTTTTCTTTGGCACCTTGTCCGCTCACTATAGTAGTGTTTTCCTTGTCAATGGTCACTTTTTCTGCTTCACCCAGCATATCCAGGGTGGCATCTTCCAGACGATAACCTTTTTCCTCGCTGATTACAGTGCCACCAGTGAGGACAGCGATATCTTCGAGTATTTCTTTTCTGCGGTCGCCAAAGCCCGGAGCCTTAACGGCAGCCACTTTTAATGAACCACGCAAACGGTTTACAACTAATGTAGCCAATGCTTCGCCTTCAACATCTTCTGCAATGATAATAAGTGGTTTGCCAGCTTGCATCGATTTTTCGAGCACAGGAAGCAGGTCTTTCATCGCTGAAATCTTTTTGTCGTAAATCAGTATGAAAGGATTTTCGTAAACGGCTTCCATTTTTTCGCCATTGGTAACGAAATAAGGCGAAATGTAGCCGCGATCAAACTGCATGCCTTCTACAACATCCACATAGGTTTCGATTCCTTTGGCTTCTTCAACAGTGATAACACCTTCCTGTTTTACTTTGGTCATCGCTTCGGCAATCAAACTTCCGATTGTCATATCATTGTTGGCAGAGATAGCAGCCACCTGTTTGATTTTATCATTGCTGTCGCCAACTTTTTGAGTTTGGCTTTTGAGGGCTTTGATTACCTCGGCAACGGCTTTGTCGATACCTCTTTTCAAGTCCATTGGGTTGGCACCGGCGGTTACGTTTTTCAGGCCGGTAGTGATGATTGACTGTGCCAAAACGGTAGCTGTTGTTGTGCCATCACCAGCCAGATCGTTGGTTTTGGAGGCAACTTCTTTTACCATTTGGGCTCCCATATTTTCAACAGGGTCGGTCAGTTCAATTTCTTTTGCAACCGTAACTCCGTCTTTTGTGATTTGGGGTGCGCCATACGATTTTTCGATGATTACATTGCGGCCTTTGGGTCCGAGTGTAACTTTTACTGCATTTGAAAGTGCATCTACGCCTTTTTTGAGGCTGTCGCGGGCTTCGAGATTAAAAAGGATGTCTTTTGCCATATGTTTAAAATTTTAAAGTTAATTGCTGATTAATAGTTTAAATAATTGCTATGATGTCCGATTCGCGCATAATCAGATAATCTTTTCCTTCGATGGTGAATTCGGTTCCGGCATATTTTCCGTAAAGTACCTGATCACCTTCTTTTACTGTTAATGGTGCCTCGGCAGTGCCGGGACCAACAGCGATAACGGTTCCTTTCTGTGGTTTTTCTTTGGCTGTGTCAGGAATAATAATTCCGCTGGCTGTTTTTTGTTCAGCAGTGGCGGGTTCAATAACCACGCGGTCGGCTAAGGGTTTTAAAGTCAGTTTTCCCATAATTTTATTTTTTAAGTTATTAATCATCTTTGATTCCGTGAGCGGAACGTTAAGCTGTTGTCATATTTTGTGCCAAAGCCGAAACACAAAAAAAATGTCAGAATGTAGTGACATTCTGACATTTTTTAATTTCTTTTAATCTACTTTGCTACTCTTCGAAATCCTGAGCAGGGGGTGCCTGGAAATCAACAGGAGCGGTTTGCTCTATTTGGTCGAGCAATTCGGTATCAAACTGGCCATCTGTGGCATTATATTTAGGTATGGCCAAAGTAGCTACCAGACTTAATACCAGCAGCGCTACTGCCATCGACCAGGTGGCTTTTTCCAAAAAGTCAGCGGTTTGCCTAACACCCATAAATTGATTTGATGATGAAAAATTAGAGGCTAATCCACCGCCTTTTGAATTTTGAACTAATACAATTAAACCCAATAAAATACTGATAATCAGGATTAAAATTGAAATAAATACGTACATTTTCTTTTATTTAACGTTTATTGCTTTTTGGTTTCTTCAATAAGGGCTGCAAAATAACTACTTTTTTCCGGATATTTCAAACTTAATTTTTCAAAGATTGAAATGGCTTTAGCGCGATGACCCTGATTGAGGTATATTTTACCCAGTGTTTCGCTAACAATATTTTCCTGGTCAACCACGCTGTTTTGTGCGAAAGTAATCGGATTATAAAACTCAGGTTTTGGCCTTGAAATAGACGGGTTTTCACTGATAAATTTATCTATCAAAGCTTTCTTTGTTGGCGGAATGCCTTGTTTTTGTGCCTTTTGTTCGGCTTTCTTTTCCTGTTCGATGGCTCTTATTCGTTCAGCCAGAATTCTTTTAAGTTCTTCGAGAGATTGTTTTTTGTGGGATTGGTCTGATTTATACGAGGATGTTTCTTCGTTTTCGACTGTAGATTTGGCGGGATTTTTTTCTTTTTGCTCCTTGCCAATTTCTTCAGTGGATTTATTTGAACTTATTTCAGATTTGTCAGCTGAATCATTTTGGGCCTTGTTTTCATCAGCTTGTCTATTTGTTTTTTCCTGACTTTTTTTTGTATGGCTGTATTCATCCGGAAGATCTGGTAATTCTCTTAATTGTGCAATTTTACTGATGTGAAGCCTGAGTATATTTCTGTCAGGTACAAGGCTTGCTGCCAATTTGAGCTGACTGTCGTAAACAATATGATTGATCAAATGCATATTAATGGCAAGCATGCTTTGAACAATACCGCTGTAAGGAAACTGTATAGCCAAATCCATCAGGTCGGTGATAGATTCCTTACTGAGCTTTTCAGGTTCTTTAAGGTATGTTATAAAACTTGCTTTATCCATAAAGTGTTGTTTACCAGTTTACAACAGATTTGTTGAAAATATCATCTACAAGCATTTCAACGATTTCGGTAATCAGTCCTTGTTTCACTGCGTTTAAATCCTGTTCGCTGGGATAATCTTTGTGTTGCGTAAACTTGGTTTCAAAGTTACTACTTTCTTCATATTTATTGGTAAAACGCACATTAACAGTGATTGTAAGCCGGTTGAGGGCAGCCGTTTGATCACTTTGAATGGCAACCGGAGTAGTGCGGTAATCCGTAATTTCACCTTCGAAAGCCAGATCGCCATTCTGATTAACCATATTCAGGGTAGTTTGATTCATGAATCTGTCGCGCAGGCCATTTGTGAATTCTTCACTCAACAAAGGCTCCACCAGCATGGCAGTATTCTGAAAATACTGCACCGATATCGTCTTGGCTTCCGGTGGAATGGAGGCTCCCGTAAAAGAATATACCCCGCATCCGTTCAGCATTGGGAGGCCGGCAATAAGCAACACCATGAGCTGCAATTTGATTGTGAGGCAAGTTTTTTGCATGTTCAAAGGTTTATATTGTATTCTTTTATTTTTCTGTAGAGCGTGCGTTCACTAATGCCCAGTTCCTGTGCAGCACTTTTACGTTTGCCTTTATATTTTTCCAGGGCACGTTTGATCATGTCAATCTCTATTTTTTCGAGCGAGAGGTCTTCGTCAACAACTTCGGAAGGCTGAAAGCTTGATCTGTCAGTATCTAGCTGTTGAATCTGAATTTCAGGTAAATGTTCGTTTTCAAATTCGTCCAGATCGTCAGTATATTGCCGGATTAATTGATTGTTGCTGTGCTCGAAATCATCTTTTACACCTTTAGCTGTAATAATTTCGGCCATAGTCTTGCGCAGATCAAGGATGTCTTTTTTCATATCGAAAAGCACCTTGTACAAAATGTCTCTTTCCGAGAGTTTTTCTTTTTCGTCCTGACCTTTGTAGAGCACGGGTAAGGCGTTGCTGTTATCGGTCGGAAGATACATTTTAAGTGTTTGAGCATTAATATTTTTTTCTTTTTCGATGATTGAGATTTGCTCTGTCACATTTTTTAGTTGTCGGATGTTTCCCGGCCAGCGGTAGGCTTCGAGTAATTGCACAGCTTCATCAGTAAGTTGAAGCGGTGGCATGCGATATTTTTCTGCAAAATCGTTGGCAAATTTTTTAAATAGCATCAGGATGTCTTCTTTCCTTTCCCGCAAGGGAGGAATCATGATGGGAACTGTATTGAGTCGGTAAAACAAATCCTGTCGAAACTCACCTTTAGCAATGGCTTCGGGAATGTTAACGTTTGTGGCAGCAACCACACGCACATCGGTTTTGATCACCTTGGAAGAACCTACCTTAAGGAATTCGCCTGTTTCGAGCACACGCAGCAGGCGCACCTGTGTTGATAGTGGAAGCTCGGCTACCTCGTCCAGAAAAATTGTGCCGCCATCCACCACTTCAAAATAGCCTTTGCGGGCTTCGTGTGCACCTGTAAAGGAACCTTTTTCGTGACCAAAAAGCTCCGAATCTATTGTCCCTTCGGGAATGGCTCCGCAGTTAACAGCAATATAGGAGCCATGTTTTCGGGCACTTGCCTGATGAATGATTTTTGGGAAGACTTCTTTTCCGGTGCCACTTTCGCCTGTTATCAAAACCGTGAGGTCGGTGGGTGCCACCTGCACAGCCACATGTATGGCACGTTCCAAAAAAGGATCGTGCCCGATAATTCCAAACCGTTGTTTGATCGACTGTAGT
>Ga0334888_1001633_pt1 | contig 27946 bp, 15 predicted proteins | sample GraSluR1_MG_FD_207227 | JGI IMG/M metagenome (GOLD analysis project Ga0334888, IMG submission 207227) | Sludge microbial communities from methane-producing bioreactor in Wageningen University, Netherlands - Granular Sludge_3_08-R1 | ecosystem: Engineered > Bioreactor > Anaerobic > Unclassified ...
CGGCGAGCGCCAGCCCGATATCAACATTGATCACCATGTCACCAACCTTAACTATGCCCGTCACAATCTGGTCGAAGACAAAGCCGCCACTGCCAGCATCATTGCTGAACACCTGGTGGACTGGGACCTGCCCATCACCACCCCGGCGGCCGAAGCCTTGCTGACCGGCATCATCACCGACACCATCGGATTCAGCACTTCCAATATGACCGGCAGCTGCCTTCGGACTGCGGCCATGCTGGTAGATCACGGCGCTAACATCCACGAACTGTATAATCAAGCGCTGGGTACACGATCCTTCTCTGAAGCAAAACTGTGGGGAATCGGACTCGGCCGCATGCAGCGAAAAGACCGCATTGTATGGACAACCTTGACGGATGAGGACAAAAAGATAGCAAATTTCAAAGGCAAGGGCAGCGCTGACATCGTCAATTTACTCACCGAAATCAGGGATGCTGACATCGCCATCGTTTTCCTCGAATCGGAAGACAACCAGATCAAGGTGAGCTGGCGGGCCAAAATGCCGTATGACATCTCCTCCCTGGCAGTATCTTTTGGCGGCGGCGGACATCCAGCTGCGGCGGGTGCCGACATCTCCGGCAGCATGGAAGATGTCAAACAAAAAATTATTCGCGCGACCATGGATTATCTTGACAAAGAAACGAATCCTGAAAAATAGTTTTCTGGTCTATAATCAATTCAGAAAGGAAGCCTTTTACACTCCACGGGGAAAAAATTATGACAAACAACAGTAATATTAACATCAAAAACGCAATTTCTGGTGTGCTGGTGATCGACAAACCCGTCGGTCTTACTTCTCACGATATTGTACAGGTGGTACGCAAGGGCACTGGCATCCGCCGTGCCGGCCACACAGGAACCCTGGACCCGCGCGCCTCCGGCGTACTGGTTGTTCTCCTCGGCCCGGCAGTCCGCCTGAGCGAATACGTTTCCGCTTCTGACAAACGCTACCAGGCCATTGTGCGCCTCGGCAGCAGCACCGACACCTACGACGCCGAAGGCGAAATCACCCTTACTGCCTCGCCGGATGAAATTTCCGAGGAAATGTTTGAAAATGCTCTCAGCAATTTCATCGGCGAAATTGAGCAGGTTCCCCCACCCTATTCAGCCGTCAAGGTCAAGGGACGCAAAGCCTATGAAATGGCCCGCAAAGGGGAAGAGGTCGAACTCGAGCCGCGCATCATCCAGGTGCACAACCTGGAATTGCTGGAATGGGCACCTCCGGAAGCCGTGATCGACGTATATTGCTCATCCGGCACCTATGTGCGCTCCCTCGCCAATGACCTCGGCAACGTACTCGGCTGCGGCGCCCACCTGATCGGTCTGCGCCGCACCAAAAGCGGGCGCTTCACCCTGCGAGATTCCGTTCCGCTCAACAAACTGCGCGACGCCTTCACCGATGGTACCTGGTACCAATACTTGATTCCGGCTGCCGAAGCACTTTCTGACTGGCCTTCCCTTGAACTGACACCTGACCTGGTGGATGCGGTCCGTCATGGTCACCGTATTCCTGCCCCCGAAAAACTGGGAGACCTGGTAAGCGGAATCAGCGAAATGGGCGAACTGGTTGCCCTGCTGGAATTTGTCCCTGAAACTGACGAGTGGCAGCCCAAAAAAGTTTTCTTCTCTTAATTTTTGGACAGCAACTCTAAAATCAAAAACTCAACCGCAGCTCAACCTGCGGTTGTCTGATAACTATGGAACATTACCGCTCACTGGATTCCCTACAACTGAAAAATGCCTGCGTAACCGTCGGAGCTTTTGATGGCATTCACCTCGGCCATCAGGAAATTATCCGGCGGCTGGTGCAGGAATCGCGGCACGCCGGCGTGCCTGCCGTCGTGATCACCTTTTTCCCCCACCCTGCCGCCGTCCTCGGCAAAAACGCTGGCGCATTTTATCTGACCACCGCCGAAGAACGCGCGGATATTCTCGCCTCACTGGGCGTAGACATCACTGTCACCCTGGAATTCACCCGCGAACTGGCGCAGCAAAGCGCAGAAACATTTGTCCAGAACATCGTAAAACATCTTCACCCGCATAAACTGATCGTTGGCTATGATTTTTCACTGGGACGCAACCGCCAGGGTAATATCGCCACCCTGCAAGAACTTGGCAAACAGCATGATTTCCAGGTAGAAGTTGTCCCGCCCGTTACCCTGAACGGGGAGAAAATCTCTTCCAGCCGGGTGCGCCAGGCGCTGGAAAACCACGATATCGAAACGGCAAACGCCCTGCTGGGACGTGCCTATGCTGTACATGGCAGTGTCACCTATGGCGACCGCCGCGGCGGCAAGCTGGGGATCCCCACCGCCAATCTGGAGTATCCCAAAGACCGCCTCATCCCGCCCCGTGGCGTGTATGCCACCATTGCCCATCTGGACAATCAGCGCATCGCATCCGTCACCAACATCGGCGTACATCCTACCTTTGACACTGGATTAAGTATCCCCACCATTGAAGCCCATTTACTGGACTTCTCCGGCGATATTTATACCGACGAATTGACCCTGGATTTCATCCACTTCATCCGCCCCGAACAAAAATTTGACTCCGTTGCCGCCCTCCTGGCGCAAATTGACCAGGACATTCAAACCGCACGGGAGACTCTGCGCCATGCAGCCTGAACGCCGCATCTACCTGCTCGAACCCAAAAAATACAGCCCCGAGACGATTGCCGTCACCTTTGCCAAGACATCCCGCTCCCCCCTCTCCTTCGGCGAAATTGCCGAAGAATTGACCAGTGAACAAAGCGCCAAATTCCATGAAAAATGGGTGGTCGGTTATGGACATTCCTCGGTTGCCGAGCATGCTGTCCTGCATATCGCCCTGGAGAACGTCTCCCGTCTGGCCGTGGAAACCATCGAAGCCAACCGCCTGGCCTCCTACACCGAGAAATCCACCCGCTACCAAACCTGGAGCGCCAGCGAATTCTTCATTCCGGCCGAGCTGGACAACCACCCCTTGCGTGATACCTATACGCATGCTTGCCAGACCCTCTTCCAGACCTATCGCGATTCGCTGCCCCTGGTCAAAGCTCTCGTCGAACAGGAGAACCCCCGCCAGCCCGGTGAAAGCGACGCCCGCTACGAGGGCCGCATCCGCTCGCAATACGTGGATAGCTGCCGCTACCTGCTGCCGGCTGCCTCCATGGCCAATGTTGGCATGAGCATCAACGCCCGCGCCCTCGAGCACGCCCTCTGCAAAATGCTCTCCCACCCCCTCGAAGAAGTACGCTCCATCGGCGAAGAAGTCAAAGCCGTAGCCCAGGCCGAAGTCCCCACCCTGATCAAATACGCCGCCTGCAATCCCCGCTGGCAAAATGCGGACGCCGACCTGACCAGAATGGCACAGCACATTCTCACCGCCCCTGAACCACAGGGCTGGTGTCAGCTCTTCCAGTACGATAAAGAAAACGAGCTGCACATGCTGTCCGCCGCCCTGTACAGCGCCAGCGGGCAGCCCTTCACGGACTGTATAGCCCATGTACGGTCTCTGGAAGCCGCAGGACGAACGCAGCTCGCCGAGACCCTGCTGGGAGACCTCACCCGCCACGACATCCCGCCACGTGCCGTAGAACACGCCAGCTACACTGTAGATCTGATCCTCGACCAGGGCGCGTATTTTGAGCTCAAGCGCCACCGCATGATGACCCAGACCCCGCAAGCCCTGACCACACACCTGGGCTACGCCACCCCTAAAGATATCCAGCGCGCAGGCTTTCTGGAACCTTACCAGGCTGCCATGCAGGCTGCACAGGAAGCCTACACCAAACTGGCCGCCTTCAACCCGCATGTCGCCAGCTACGTCGTGCCGAACGCCTTCAACCGCCGCGTGCTGCTGACCTTCAACTTGCGCAGTGCAGACCACCTGATTAACCTGCGCACCGCCGAAAACGCCCACTACGCCATCCGCCGTGCCGCCTACCGCATTGCTGAACAGATACAGAAAGTCACCCCCTTATTGGGCACTTACCTGCGCGTCACCCCCGGCGAAACTTGGCAGAGCATTGAAGAGAAGTATTTTTTAAAGACAAAATAAAGCCAGCTTGCGATACGGACAGGTTTACAAACCTGTCCATACCTTGCCCGGTTTCCATTTATCACGGTCTCGTCCATAATGATTGTCCCCTTGTAGGGACAGGTCACCGACCTGTCCGCGCCCACCCTAATCACCCCCCATCTATCCAAATCCGACACCGCCCTCGTAGTAGCGAAGCATGCCTCGCCAGTGCCGTGCCGGATGTTTCGCCCGAAAGGACGGGCCTGGCCCGTCCTCCCTGACTGTTCGCAACCCTCATCAACCCAACCCGCTTCAACTTTTAAGCTATAATCCATTAGCGGGAAGAATTAACGGATAAGCTCCAGCATACCACCATACACCTAGAACTTGTGCTGATAATCCTCTTCTGAGAGATATTATCCGAATCAAAATGAGGTTCAGATTTGGATACTATCTCTTTACTTAAAGCCCCACACTGCAAGTGACCAATCAACCGTGCCTGGGAACAATAATAGACGAATAATGAGGAAGGAAACCCCCAATATGAATACAGAAAATCTAACTGTAACCATCGTAGGCGGAGGAGCAAGTGCCCACACATTGATCCCCCTGCTTTCCGCTGCAAAGTATCATGTCAATCTCTTGACCCGAAAACCGGCCCGCTGGTCACAGCACATTGAATTGCAATACCAGTCCACTGAAGGAGAGATCATTAAAACCTTTCCAGGCAAAATCGCCAAAATCAGTTCCAGCCCCAAAGACGTCATCCCGGAAGCAGATGTAATCATCCTGTGCATGCCGGTGAACCAGTATCGAAATGCCCTGCATCACCTCGGCCCCCAACTGAAACCTGACAAAAAAATCTATATCGGTACGGTGTACGGTCAGGCGGGTTTCAACTGGATGGTGGATGAACTCAAGCAGGATTTTGGCCTGCAAAAAATCGTCACCTTCAGTTTCGGCTTGATCCCGTGGATTTGCCGGGTCAAAGAATACGGCAAAACAGGCATCACCTATGGCATCAAGCCGATCAACGTCGCTGCCGTAGAACCCAAAGGTGAATTTGACGAATTGAGCCGGAACATCCTCGAAAAGGTTGTTGTGGGCTGGTTCGGCAAGAGTGAAGTCCGCCAGGCAGACAATTTCATCTCGTTGACATTTTCAGTGGACAACCAGATCATCCATCCGTCCAGATGTTATGGACTGTTTATAAAACATGGCGGCGAATGGGAAAAAGCAGAAAATATCCCCTATTTTTACCGGGACTTTGATCAATTTTCCGCGGACATTCTCAGACGATTGGATGCCGACTATTCAAAAATCCGCGAACGGATCAAGGAAATGTATCCCCATAAAAAATTCACCTATATGCTGGACTATCAAACCCTTGACCAAACCACCAATAAAACCGATGATTACAATATTGTTGAATCCTTTCGCCTGTCCAGGACATTGGGGGCGATCAAACCACCAACGATAAAAACCAACCAGGGGACGTGGAAGATCAATATCAAACACCGCTTCTTCACCGATGATATCCATTACGGCTTGTGTATCGCCAAATGGGCAGCCAATCGTTTGGCACTTGATGTTCCCACCATTGACGAGATCATCCAGTGGGCGCAGGAATTGCGCCAGGAAAATTTGATTGAGAATGGCAAACTGCAACTGGATAGTGAAGACCTGAGCCAGAAGTATAAATCAGGTATCCCCCATTTTTATGGCTATCGAACCATTGATGACATTGTGGATTAGAAAGACCCGCTGACCCTCTTTCCAACAGCCCCCCATCTATCCCAACCCGACACCGCCCCCGTAGTGGCAAAGCATGCTTCGCCAGGCCCGTGCCGGATGTTTCGCCCAAAAGAACGGGCTCAATCCATCCTTGCTGAGTAGTCAACCTGTCGGTTATCAAAATCCACAACAACGCCCTTTCCAATAGCCCATCGCCACAACCCACGCGATACGGACAGGTTTGTAAACCTGTCCCTGCCTTGCCCGGTTTCCATTTATCACGGTCTCGTCCATAGTGATTGTCCCCTTGTAGGGACAGGTCACCGACCTGTCCGCGCCCCATGGAAAGGACCAACACGATCTGTAATAATTTCCCCTATTTTCGCCAACAATTTTCGCCAACCCCTTGACAAATCTCCCATTCGCCTTATAATCGGGTCAACAACTGAAAACAAAAGACTGTGAAGAGGACGAGTACACATCGACCGGACGGTACAGAGAGCAGGATAAGGTGAGAACCTGCCCGAATGACGATGTCGAATGGCCCTTGGAGTTGCAGGGAGAAAGCCGCAAGGCGAGTAGCCCGCGCCGGAATTGCCACCGTTATCAAGGTAAAGGATATAACTACCCCAATCAGGGTTGACGTATTCGCAAGAGTGAAGCTGGCTTTTCCCCCCGTGTGCATCACCGGTGGGATTTTTTGTTAATCACAAGGTACACTTCGACAAGCTCAGTGTACGTTCCAGATAACAAGCAGCTTAACCAGAGTGGCACCACGGACTATTTTCAGCGTTCGTCTCTGATGAGACGAACGCTGTTTTGTTTAACACAGTGAAATGCAAAAATTGTAGTAACGACTTCAGTCGTTACGGACCGTGTAAATTCAAATCCTGATGGAAAACAACCATCACCATAATAAAAATTTTCTCAACATCTGGTGAGATCAGAAAGGAGTTCACCATGACCAACTTAAAAAGGATCCTCACAGGACACAGACCCACCGGACCGCGCCACATCGGCCACCTGTACGGCACGCTGATCAATTGGAAGGCTCTGCAGGACAGCTATGACTGCTTTTTCCTGGTTGCTGACCTGCACGTGCTCACCACCGATTACAACCACCCGCAGCACATCGGCAAAAATACGCTGGAAATGGTCACCGACTGGCTGGCGGCAGGGATCGATCCGCAGCGCGCTTCCCTCATTTTGCAATCGGCCATCCCTGAACATGTTCAGTTAAGCATGCTCTTTTCCATGCTGGTCACCGTGGCCCGCCTGGAACGGGTGCCGACCTACAAGGATCAGATCAACGAGCTGAATCTCAATCCGTCTTTGGGGCTGCTCACCTATCCCGTTTTGCAGGCCGCTGACATCCTGCTCTACAAGGCCGAAACCGTTCCCGTGGGCGAAGACCAGCTCCCCCATCTGGAACTAACCCGCGAGATCGCCCGGCGCTTTAATCAGCTCTACGGCGAAACCTTCCCCGAACCGCAAGCCCTGCTCTCCGCGACCCCGCGCATCCCGGGCATCGACAACCGCACCATGCACGCCTCCCGCGGCAACGCCATCTTCCTCAAAGATACACCCGAAGAGACCACCCGCAAGGTAATGCAGATGTACACCGATCCCACCCGTCTGCGCGCCACCGACCCCGGCCATGTGGAAGGCAACCCGGTCTTCGACCAGCTCGACATCTTTGAACCGGATGCCGTTGCGCTCAACGAGATGAAGAGCCTCTACCGGGCAGGCAAGATCGGTGATGTAGCCGTAAAGGAACATCTGGCACAGGTGATGAACGAAGCGCTCGCCCCCCTGCGCGAGCGCCGTCAGAAATATGCCGCACATCCCGCGCAGATTATCGACATCCTCACCGCAGGCACCGAGCGCGCTCGCCCCGTGGCCCAGGAAACCCTGCAAGAGGTGATGAACAAAATGGGACTGAGCACCCATACCGCATTAAAAGCGCTGGAAGACACGCCTGCCCCCAAAGGAGTATTTTGTTAGAGAAATAATTAAGAACACGAAGCAAAGTAGACCTGTCGAAAACATATTGCCATAACCAATCATTAGAATGAAAAGGAGAAAAAAATGTCCACCAACCCTAACCAGACCCGCTTCCTCTTATCCGAAAACGATATTCCGACCCGGTATTACAACATCAACGCTGACAGCAAGGTTGCCCCGGCGCCTGTCATTTCACCGGCAACCGGCCAGCCGATCACCCCGCAGGAACTGAACGTCCTCTTCCCGATGGAATTGATCATGCAGGAAGTCAGCACCGAACGTTACATCGATATTCCCGAAGAAGTGCGTGAGATGTATAAGCTCTATCGCCCCACCCCGCTGATCCGCGCCCGCCGCTTTGAAAAAGCACTCGGTACCCCGGCGCATATCTATTTCAAATACGAAGGCGCCTCCCCCTCCGGCAGCCACAAGCTGAACACTGCCATTCCGCAGGCGTTTTACAACAAGCAGGCAGGCACCGTCGCCATGACCACCGAAACCGGCGCCGGCCAGTGGGGCTCCGCCCTCTCGATAGCCTGCCAGTTCTTCGACCTGGGGCTGGAAGTCTACATGGTCAGTGCATCCTACTACCAGAAGCCCTACCGCCGCATCCTGATGGAAACCTACGGCGCGCAGTGCTTCCCCAGTCCCTCAGACCGCACGGATTCCGGCCGCGCCATCCTCGCAGAGCACCCCAACAGCCCCGGCTCACTCGGTATCGCCATCTCGGAAGCTGTCGAAGTGGCAGCCAAGTCCAACGGCGCCAAAAAATACGGCCTCGGCTCGGTACTGCACCACGTCCTCATCCACCAGAGCGTGATCGGTGAAGAAGCCATCAAACAGATGGACATGGCTGGCGAGTACCCGGATGTGGTCATCGGCTGTGTGGGCGGCGGTTCCAACTTCGCCGGGATCGCTTTCCCCTTCCTGCGTGAAAACCTGGTCAATGGCCGTAACACGCGCTTCGTGGCCGTAGAGCCTACCGCGACGCCCTCGATCACCCGCGGTTTGTACGACTTTGATTATGGCGACAGCGTCGGAATGACCCCCATCGTCAAGATGCACACCCTCGGTCATGATTTTATCCCCGCCCCGATCCACGCTGGCGGCCTGCGCTACCACGGGATGGCCCCCACCCTCTCTGCCCTCTACAAAGCCGGCCTGGTCGAAGCCATCGCCATCCCGCAATTGGAGGTATTTGAAGCCGGCGTCCTCTTCGCCCGCACCGAAGGCATCCTCCCCGCTCCCGAATCTAACCACGCCATCCGCGGCGCAATGATCGAAGCCCTGGATGCCAAAGAGAAGGGAGAAGAGCGCGTGATCGTCTTCAACCTTTCCGGCCACGGACATTTCGACCTGACTGCCTACGAAGCCTACTTCGCCAACAATCTCGAAGACTACGCCTACCCGGAAGAGAATATTGCCACCATCAAAGCTGGCCTGCCGGTAGTGGCAGGTTTCTAAAGAACAGTTCTCCCCCACGAAAGCAAACCTCCCGCACGGAAATCGTGCGGGAGGTAAAATGCCAGTTTCTTTGCGGCCTGGCGTCTTTGCGTGAGATTTGTTTTATACCTCAGCCTCGCCCAGCAGAATCACCTCGATATGCTGATTTTGCAAGACAGGCTTGACATCCATCTTCTGGCTCGCTGCCTGACCCAGCGTATACGCCCCCACCAGCGGGATGCCGCCCAGCTCATCCAGCACCGCCTCCACAAACTCCACAGAACGGCTCTCGAACAAATACTGCCAGGCAATATCTACCAGCAGGACAGCCATCAAGGGCCTGGCCCCGTGCATGCCTTCCAGCGCGGTTTGAGCCGCCTGACGTGCCGCACCAACACAGCTATCCATATTGCCGACCATAAGCTGCACCTCCACATCCTCCGGCACAGGCGCATTCATGCGGAAACTGCCGTCCACCTCAACATGCACAGCCGAGCGCAGCAGCATTTCTTTCCCTTCCTGCTCGATGCCCAGCGCATACAGGCGGGCGAGTTGCTTCAACGGTGGTGAGGACCACTCCCGCACGGGATGATTAAATGCCCGGGCGTACGCTTCGGCAGCCGAGGCACCATTTAACTGCTGAATACCCAGGTCGCCTTTGCGGGCAGCAGCCAGAAAGGATAAGCCCACAGGCTGCCAGCCATGTGCCACACCAACCCCCAGGCGAAAACGCCCGCCCAGGATCACCGCCGCGGCAGACCCTTCGCCGCACTCCTCCCCGCAAAATTGGACCGTCTTGCCATTGCGAAAATCACCCGACCCCAGTCCCGCCGCAATCGGTGCAGGAAAATCGCGCAAACCTTCCAGGGCAGCAGCGCCGTTCAGTCCGAGGCCATCCAGGGCCAGCAAGAGGCCATTCGCCTTGAAATTGCTCCGGGCAAAATCCTTGAACTGGCGGGTGACCTTCTGCTCCTGTTCCAAATCACTGACCGGCCACCATTCCAGGCTGGCTTCCAGCTTTGCGCCGGATACCACGCCCACCACCACTGACCGGCCTTCTTCGCCATTTGAGGAAAGCACGCCCATCGCACTCATTCCCCACAGCGGCACATTCGGCAGCACATCCGAAATCCCGCTGGCGGCCTCTTCTGCATCCAGGCCGATCGAACAAAACGCCACGATCAACGCGGGACGGGCCGTGGTGCCCATCTGGCGCAATGCCTGCTGCACGGCGTCTCTGGCAGCCTCGCGGCTGTTTAGTGATGTACCAACTCCCCAGGCAGACTGTGTCATGCTTGCCTCTTTCTTTGCTGCATCAGACTACTCCGCCACCGGAATGGTGAAATGGAAGGTCGTCCCTTCGCGGAATTTACTTTCAAACCAGATCTTCCCGCCCTGGGCTTCGATCAAACTGCGGGTAATGTTCAGCCCCAGACCGGTGCCGGGCGCCTCGCGGGTCTTGGGATCTTCAGAGCGGAAGAATTTCTGGAAGATGCTCTTCTGGTCTTCGTCGCTGATCCCGATCCCGTTGTCCTTGACCCACACATGCACCACTTTTGGCGCACCGGCGGGATCCCACTGATTATCCGTGGCTTCCGCCGAGAGGATGATGTGCCCTTCCTCTTGTGTATACTTGCAGGAATTGCTGACCAGGTTGGTGAGCACCTGCACGATGCGTGTGCGGTCGCCCCACAGGTCTGGCAGGTCTTCGGGCAGAATCAATTCCAGGTTCTGGTTCTTGCTTTCCACCAGACGCCGCAGCGAGCGTGCCACTTCCTCGCTCATCTCATTCAGGTTGAGCGCCAGGAAGTCCAGCCGCAGGCGGCCGGCCTCAATCCGCGAGACATCCGCCAGGTCAGATACCAGGGTGCGCATCCGCTCCACGTTGTTGTGGATCGTTTGCAGGAAGTTTGACTGGGCTTCATTGATTGGCCCGACTGCTCCGGCGGCCAGCAATTCGGAATAGCCTTTGATCGACGTCATCGGGTTTTTCAACTCGTGGGAAACAAAGGACACAAATTCGCTCTTGGCGAGATTGGCCTGCTGTACTTCGGCATACAGGCTGGCGTTGGAAATGGCGATCGCCGCATGATCAATCAGACGGGAGAGGAAATCCATCAATTCAGCTTCATACGCCTGTCTTGCGGCACTCTCCAGCATCAACACCCCCATTGTGCTGTCTTCCCGCCGGATCGGGATAATCACCTGCGTTTTGCCGCCATTCAGCAGCCCCATCTCATCGTCACTGACGAAAAACTGTTTTGGGTCGCTAGAATCGATCGCGTAATCCAGATGGTATTTTTCCAGCGGGATCAATTTTTCAGCATAGTCCGCCATTTCACCGTCATAGCCCGTATGGCTGACCACCTCAACGCCGCTGTCCTCGCGTACCATCCCGATCAGCCCCGCGTTTGCGCCAGAACGGCGCATCGCCCATTCAAGGGTAATGCGCATCGCGCGGCTGGTATCCAGACTGGTGTTGAGTTCACGGTCAATGCGCTGCATGACGGACAGTTCTTCCACACGCTCGGCCAGCGCCTGATCCGTCATGGTATACAGCCGCGCATTTTCAAGAGCGACTGCAGCCTGAGAAGCAAAGGCCTGGAGCAGTTCCTGCTCATCCGAACGGAAGGGGGAACCATCCTTCTTGTTGATCACCTCAACCACCCCCAGCACGGTCTCCTTCAACAGCAAAGGCACCACCAGCAGGGCGCGGGTGATGAAGCCCGTCTCTTTATCCGTCTTGGCAAACCATTCGGCGGACTGCTGCACATCGTTGACAATCACCGGCGATTTGCTTTCCACCGCTTTGCCTACCAGACCGCTGGTGGAAGGCATGCGCACATTCACCAGATTGGTCGCTACCGGACCAACCGTCACCCGAAAGACCAGCTCGTCCGTGGTTTCATCCAGCAGCAGCAAACTGCCCGCCTCGCAATTGAGAATATCCACCGCACTCTGCAAAATATTCTGCAGCAGCGGCTCAATTTCCAGCGTTGAGGTCAACTGCCGCGACATTTCATTTAACGTGGCAAGCTGGCGCGCACGCCGGTTACTTTCTTCCAGCAGGCGGGCTTTCACAATGGCACCGGCGGCCTGGTCGGCGATGGCCTGCAGCAGGTTCAACTGCTCACTGGTGTAGGATACGGCAGGCGTGCGCATCCCCAGACTAAGCGCACCAATCGTCTCGGCGCCGGCATTCAGCGGCACGCCCATCCAGGCATACACACCGTCTTTCGCTGCCGGCACATTCTGCCGCCGGCACTCCTGGGTATAATCATCCGTCAGAATAGACCGCTGACGGGAAATGATTTCCTGATCCAGTGTCTCCCCGCCCATCAAAACCTGATTTTCCCGTTCATTCAGACGGTCATTGGCTTCCACATAGAAGATGGGCGCCATCAAGCCGGAACTCACACTGCCATCCAGCAGGGTGACCACCTGGAAATCGTCCGCCGGGATCACTTGCGTCGTCTGGGCGTAGATCAGTTCCAGAATATCATCCAGCGACAGGGTGATGTTGATCCCCTGGGCGACGCGCGCCAGCACGTTCATCTCGCGCACGCGGGATTCCATATTCGTCACCACCTGCGCCCGCTCGATGGCCAGTGCAGCCTGGTTGCTGATCGATTCGAGGAATTTGAAATCACGCAAGGCGTACTGTTCCCCCGAGGCACGTTCCCCCAATGCCAGCCAGCCCGCCAACCTTTGATTACCCATCATCGGCACAAATACAGACGCGCCCAGCAAACACAGCCGGGCGTCATCCCCTTTCAGGTCATCCGGGAACGGCTGTCCCTGATCCAGATAAACACAGGATTTTTTATTTTCCAATGACAGCACCAAAGCGCTTTGTTCAGGAAAGCGCAGGTCACTGGTCATCACATGCTGGGCATCCGGGGTAGCAACATACTGCTCCACCAGTGGATCATAAACAAAAATATGGAAAGTTTCAGGCAGCAAGGAACGCTGCACATACTGGCGCAGCAATTTGATGATTCCGTCAATTTCGGCCACGCCGGTCAATTCACCGCTGAAAGTCTGTACGCGTTCCTGATAGGCTTTTTCGCCGCGGAAGAAAACCGCGTCCATCAGGTTTTCCATCTTCTGGCGAAAAGGATTGATCGCAATCGCCGCCAGGAAGAACAACAACCCTACCAGGATGGGAGACTGCTGGGGCAGCATGCCGGTCATCGCCACGCCCAGGCCGGTTAACAAAAGGGCATACCCTAACGATACCAGCACCCCCATCAGCCCATACAGGAAAATACGGCTGAGGAAATAACTGACCGACACCATCTGATACCGCCGGACAGCATACGCCGCCATCAACGGGAAGATCAACAGCGGCAGCAGAAACAGCGGGGAAAAAGAAGCATCCTCAATCCAGATCATCGAACCGATCAGGCGTGCCGTAATCGGAGAAAAAGCAAACACCCCGCCCAATATCACCAGGCGAATCTGTTCCCTTTCCATCGCCGCGGTATTCGGCAGCCGCCGCAGCAAAAACCACAACGCTGAAAAGATCAGCGCCAGCGCGGTAAAGATATAAATCGCTGTCATCACCGGCATATAACGCATCGGATGCGCCAGATCATTCAGGAACCAGGCGGCCAGCCCGCCCAGAAGCAAGGCAGCCGCATAAGGAAGACCCTCTAGCCAGGGACGACGCTTCAAGACAGGTTCAGGATGCGGGAAAAGCAATGCCAGATTGACCAGGGAAGCTGCCACCAACGGCAAACTGAACACCCACAGGCTAGCCGTGAAATGAGAGGTGTACAGATCAAACATACAACTGGCGGCCAGCGCAACCGAAGACAGGACAACCGCAAAGGTACGCCCCACCGCCTCATGACGCTGAACGAAAAATACCCAAACACCTGCCAGAAAATAAATCCAGCCAATCACATAGGGAACATAAAAATAGGTAATGCGGTCAATCTGCGGTAAGGGGATCAACGTCACAGAGATTTTTTCTGTCGCGCCATTTTCACGTTTCACGCTCAGGTCAACACTATCGCCAACAGATTTTCCTTGCAAAAAAGCACGCAAGTCGCGGGCATTATCGACAGGCAGTCCATCCACAGCCAGCAGTTGATCTCGGCTCTCAATCCCTGCATTGATGGCAGACCAACTGGAAGGCCGCTCGATACTGTCATTGCCATTGAACACCATCGTCGGCTCAACAAATGCGCCGATGAAGGGGGTATTCAGCCAGGGGCCAGACACCAGAATCTGCACCAGCAGCGCAGCCAGGACAATCACCATATAAACAACAATCACCCCCTGAAGGAATTTAGGTGCATGTTTTAATGATTTGGAAGCAGGTAACGCATTTCTCTGTGATTCATTCATAAGAAAATTCCCGTTTTCTCCTGTATTTCAATAAATGCTCATAAAAATCCACCCTTTATTATACTTACTATTCCCGATTCATCCCGTAAAATTTGCGTACAAAGGCGGGGACAGCCTGTTGAAATCCTGCACCGCGGCCTGTATACTCTAGAATAAGATGACCGTCCACCCGCAGCCCTATATTCCGGGCAGCGCACCACGCAGCCTGCCCCTCTCCCGCTTCCTGCCGCCCCTGCCGGAAGGCATGATTACTGCCTGGCTGCGTGAGCATGCACAGATACTGCCCGGCAGTTGGTTGTTTGACCCGCTGGGCGCTTCACCGGTCATGGTCATTGAAGCCGCCCGGGCTGGCTACCGCGTGGCCGTCACCACCACCAACCCCGTCCTCAGCTTCGTCATCGAAGTGCTGGCTGCCGCCCCGCGTGAAAACGACCTGCAAGCCGCCCTCACCAGCCTCGCCATCCTGCGGCGCGGCGAGGTACGCCTGGAAACCGAACTGCGCGCCCTCTATGAAACCCGCTGCCGCAAATGCAGCGCTATCGTCCCGACAGACGGCTACCTGTGGGAACGGGATGCCGTCGAACCCTACGCCTGCCTCTACCACTGCCCGGTATGCAATGATGAAGGGGAACACCCTCCCACTGAATTTGATCTGGAGAAATTGCACTCGCTGGGCAGCTACAAATTGCACTATGCCCGCGCCCTGGAGCGGGTCAATGTGGGCGATGAACAGACCCGCCAGGGCGCAGAAGACGCATTGAAAACCATTCTCCCCCGCCAGTTATACGTCATCTCCACGCTGATCAACAAGACCGCCACAGTGAGACTTTCCGCCAGTGAAAAAAATCGGCTATACGCATTAATCCTGAGCGTCTGCGACCAGGGCAATGTCCTTTACGCCTGGCCCAGCGCCCGCAGCCGCCCGCGCCAGCTGACCATCCCGCCCCGCTTCCGCGAAAATAACCTGTGGACGGCCTTCGAGTCCGCCAGCCAGCAATGGCAGAGTGACCAGCCGCCCATCGAAGTGACCCGCTGGCCCCAACTGCCTTCAGGCCAAAGCGGCATTTGCATCTACACGGGCCGGCCGGGTGCCCTGCTGGCCGAAACCAACACCCCGTCTTTCGAAGCCATGCTCAGCGTGCTGCCGCGCCCCTCACAAGCTTTCTGGACGTATTCAGCCCTGTGGTCTGGCTGGTTGTGGGGTCAAGAAGCCGTCCTGCCGATGAAAAGCGCCCTGGAACGCCGCCGCTATGACTGGAACTGGTACGCTGAGGCCATTTATTACCTCTTCGGCCAGTTACGCAGCCTGCCTGCCGGAATCCCTTTCCTCCACATCCTCCCTGAACTGGTGCCTGGCTTTTTGGAAGCGGCCATGCTCGCCAGCGGCAAGGCCGGTTTGCAATTGCAGGGTCTCGCCCTGAATGCCGAAGAAGACATCGCCCAGCTCATCTGGCACACCGTCAAAAAGCTGCCTTTCGAGATCGATTCTTCCATGAAAACCGTCTTGCAGGAAGGGATGATCGCCCACCTTGAAGCCCGCGGCGAGCCGGCCAGCCAAATCCAGCTGGAGCTGGCCGGACTGGCTGAATTGCCATATCAAAATTATCAAAATACCCCTTCCACCGCTGAACAGCTCGATAAAATACAAAATACAATCCGGGAAATACTCGATAACCGCGAAATTCTCCTCCGGGATGATCATCCCGACCGCCCACAAACCCGGCGCACCTGGTGGCCGGTCGATGGCCTTGACCCCGCCGCCAGCCCGCTGGCAGACAAGGTTGAAAAATACATCCTTGAACAGCTGAACCAAACACCTGCCGTCAATGAAAAGGTGTTGTTCCCGAAACTATACGCAGCCTTTCCCGGCCTGCTCACCCCGTCCGCCGAAATGGTGCATACCATCCTTTCTTCTTATGCCCACATCCTCTCCGATCCACCGCCAGTTTGGCAGCTCAACGAACAGGAAAGACCGCAAACCCGCCAGACTGATATGCAGCGCATCCAGCAGGAAATCCTTAAACTGGGCAAGCAGCTGAACTATTTTGTGGAAGTCAGTGAAGCCAGTATCTGGTGGACAGACCACCATCGCCGAAAATTTGTCTACCATTGCTTCCCCTCCAGTATGATCCACCATTACGTTCAGGAGCAAACGCCCCTGCCGGTGGGCTGTCACGGCGTGCTGGTTTTCCCTGGCAGCCGTTCCCGCCTGCTGGCTTACAAGCTGGATCACAACCCCTGGCTGGCGCAGACTGTTGAGAAAGACTGGACCCTGCTCAAATTCCGCCACCTGCGCGAATTTGTGAGCAAAGGGAACCCCACCCGCACCCGCTGGATGGAACATCTCGAAATGGACCCGCCCCTGCGGGAAGAGGCCACCCAAATGCGTTTCTTTACCTGAAACGCGGCAAGCATCCAAGTATAAAGTCATAAATAGTAACTACTCAGCGCTGTCTAGGGAGCAAAGGCTCGATAGGGCAAAGCATGTCCTCACCCTGCATGAAAAAAGTAGCAGCTTTTGCCTACAAACCCGTCACGTGCAGGGTGCGTTAGCGTGCTTTCCGCAACGCACCCATTGTCAAACTCCAATTCAGAACCAAAGGTGAGGTTTGGTGCGTTCGCCGCAGGCGTGCGAACGCACAACTACCTGCCTGAGTAGTTACACGCGATAAATAAAAAAAATCGCACCCTGGGCAATCGATGGGTGCGATTTTCTATGGTACAGGGTTTGTCTACCCCCCGGCAATCGCTGTCAATATGCTCGGCAGCAAACCGCCCGAAGTCGCTGTAAGCGTCGGCGTCAAGGTGTTCATCGGGGTAACGCTGGCCGGCGGCGTAGGAGTGAGCGTAGGCGCCAGCGTCGGTGTTGGCGTCGGCGTCAAGGTGGTCGTCGGTGTGGGGGTAGCTGTGGGTTCGGGATGCTGCAAATCGACCATCAGCCGGTATTCAGCATAGCGGTCTTCCGTGCTTTTCATATAAATCCGCAGGGTTACCTTGCCCTGCGGCACTTCAGCCAGGTCCCAGGTATAAATGCGTTCCGGCTGACGGTGCTGCTCGGTGATCCCGTCCACCAGCGTTTCCCAGGAGGCCGGGTCCTCCCCGAGGCCGTATTCCAGGCGGAATTCCCTGAACTGGTCGGTGGCGTAGGCCACCACGTAAATGTCAAAGGAGGTTTCCTCAATTTTCTGGTTCTCTTCCAGTCCGGGGAAGAAGATCACCGGCCGCGGATCAGAAGTGGTACACTCGTCATCCGGTGAGAAAAGGAATGGCGGATTGAACCCCAGCCCAGATGCCCAGGCGCGGCCCTCGCTCGTATCCTTGATCCAGTCTTGCGCGTCCGCGTCCGAAACATTCAGGGTGAACTCCTCCGCCTCAAAATCCTTGCAGGCTTCCGAAACCAGTTTCCCCGTCCAGGTATCCACATGCACGACCCGCCACAGATCATCCGTTGCCGGTAATGGCGGCTGATTGGCCGCGAAAATCTCACTCATCTGATTATTACAAAACTCCGACGGCCTGGTTCCCGAAGCGGCACAAATAACATGGTCTTCGATCCCGGCGGGGCGGGCAAAGCCCGATGTCTGCCCGCCGCGATAAGTATAGGTGATTTCCTGCATATAATTGGCCCAGATGGGGGCTGCCCCGGTCAGGCCGGAAGTATTGCGCATCGGTGAATTATCGGCATTTCCCACCCACACCCCCACCACATCATTGGTGGTAAAGCCCACCGTCCAGTTATCACGAAAATCGTTGGTCGTTCCCGTCTTGGCCGCTGCCGTAAAGGGCAAATTCAAAACCGAATTGGCACCAAACATCGGCGTGCGGGCGGCATTGTCCGACAGGATGGAGCTGATTAAATAGGCATGTTCCGGCGAGATAACCTGTAAGCGTTCAATGCCCGGCCGTTCATAGATCGGTTCATACTCGCGGGTCTCCTCGGACGGCGCTTCAATTTTTGTGATCGCCGCGGGTTCAATCAGCGTCCCGCTATTGGGATAGACAGAAAATGCTTTCGTCAGTTCCAGCAGCGAAACCTCGCCGCCGCCCAAAGCCAGTGCCAGACCATAGTCCGTACGATTTAGCGATGTAATCCCCATCCGCTCCGAAAAACGGATCATCCCGCCCGTGTCTTCGTTGGCATCCGGGTCACGATAGATGCCCACATATTGCAGGGCTTTGACCGCAGCCACATTAAATGAATTTGCCAAAGCAGAACGCACCAGCACCGGGCCATGATAACGCAGATCATAGTTGACCGGCACATACGGCGGCAGACCATCACCCGGCCTGCCGGTCGGTGGAAATTCGGTCTCAATATCCCAGATCAGGGTGGCCGGTGTCCAGCCTTTCTCAAAAGCAGCCGTATAAACCAGCGGTTTGAATGCCGAACCAGTCTGACGCGGCACGAGGGCCATATTGACTTCCCCGCTGATCGCTTCATTATAAAAATCCGCAGACCCCACCATGGCGAGAATTTCGCCCGTAGCGACATCAATATGTATCAGCGCCGCATCGGTGGCATTATTGGCGGTCAATTGCTGGATTTGTTCGGTGACAATCCGTTCGGCTGCCACCTGTAAATTGTTATCCAGCGTAGTATGTACCCTGAAACCCGAGCGATAAATGACTTCTTCGCCGTACTCTTCAATCAACTGCATCCTGATAAATTCCACCCAGTGCGGATAGTTCCGGGTGAACACTTTCGGCTGGAAATTGTACTGCTCAATTTCCAGCCGCGCCTGATCCGCCTCAGGAGCACTAATGCATACTGGATGCGCCTGGGTACTGATTTCAATACAGCCCTTCTCCTGGCTCAGTTCATAAGCCAGCAGGATCACATCACGATGGCGGCGCAGGGTCTGTTCCCGATTGGTAAAAATGTCATACACGCCGGGAGACTGCGGAATACCGGCCAGGAAAGTCGATTGGGCCAGGGTCAAATTGGCGGCGCTGGTATTGAAATAGGTCTGCGCCGCAGCTTCGATTCCGTAAGAATAATTGGCGAAAAACACTTCATTAAGATACAGTTCCAGAATTTCATCTTTCGTATACAGGCGCGTAATCTCGGCCGCCAGTACGATTTCGCGCTCCTTGCGTTCCATCGTTTGTCTATTGCGTTCTTCGGGGCTGAGCAGCAAAATGCGCGCCAACTGCTGGGTAATCGTCGATGCACCAGACACCGTCTCACCCGAAATACGGTTCTGCCAAATAGCACGCAGCATTGCTATCGGGTCATAACCCGGATTATTATAAAAATCCTTATCCTCGGTTGCCAGCAGAGAAGCGATCATATACGGCGAAATTTGATCGAGGCGTACGTACGTACGCCGCCCGGCCTGCGGGTCAACAATCTCGTACAAGGTGTTGCCATTGCGATCCAGGATAGTGGTCGTCTCAAACTGCGAAGCATTGCTGTAAAGATTCCGTACATCGGGAAAATCGTCGGCATTCACAATCGCAAAATATTTGTAAATGCCAAAAGAGAAGAACACCACGGCAATAAAAATGCCAATGAACAACAAGACAATCCCCACTCGCGCCAGACAGCCGCCCAGGTTGCCATTGCCACCCTTGCGTGAGGTGCGCACCGATTGGGTATCCGGCCCTCTATTCACCGGGGCAGGTGTTAATGGCTCAAACACTTTGTCAGGGCGGGGAGCAGGTTTTGATATCGGGTCCGGCTTTGAAAGCGGTTTCCGCTCCGTGATGGCAGGACGATAAGCTGCCGGAGTAACCTGGGTCGCGTCCAGATCCGTCTCGTCAACCTGCAAAGGCACCAGCGGCTTGAAAACCGGGGGAGTCAGTTCCTGCTCAGGCGGTACAGTGGAGGCACCCAAATGGGATCCGTCCGGCACTTCACCATCTTGAGCAGACTTGTCAGGCTCTTCCGGCGTTACCGGCATAGACAGGGTGGAAGCCACCGGTTTCCCTGCTTCATCATAATACCAGCCGCCCGTCTGTTCCGGTGCGCCGGTGGGGTGTCGGGCAATCGGCACATCCTCCTCAGACGAATCCGAATCCGCAGCCGACACCTGCGTCTGCTGGAGATGTTCGAGATTCTCTTCATCCAGCTCACTGCCCCAGACACCCGTCTTGTCAGTATCGCTGAGCGGACGCACAGGAGGCGGAGTATCTTCCAGTTCTTCGCCTGCGGTCTCATCAAAATCATCACCTATCAGCCGGCGGAAACGATCCTGTGGTCGCTCGCGCCCACCGGATCTCTCCTCCTCAGGAGGATTATCTTCATATTTTTTTTCTGGCATTTCATCGTTCATTAATTTATCACCATAGTCCGGGACGTACCCGATTATATTTCTTCTAATTAGTCTCATTCTAGCACAAAACCAGCCCGCAAACCTCATACCGCGCCGCCCTAATCATTTGCGCGTAAAGGCGCAGCACAGTCCTGTCCGGCAAGTACGATCGCAATATTTTTCTCTGCGCCTGTGCGTGAGAATAAAACCTGTTTCCATCTCAATTGAATTGACCTCCACCGCAACTCCCCTTAAAATGAAACCATGAATACAATCCCCAATCTATCAGCACCTCCCATCAATCTGAACCTGTCTGCCGACCAGCGCTTCGCTGCCCCTGATTATGCCAATGACCACACCTGGGAGCTGAAGCTGCGCGGAGGCGACCCGCCAGCAATCACGCTGCAAACCACTTACGGACTGCGCGCCATCCACATGAGTTTCTTTCCCCGCTTCTTGCAGGATGATCTTGACCGGTTCGAACCAAACGATTTTCCCCAGCCGCCGCACATCACCGCAGCTTATCCTAATTATGCCCGCATTCATTTTTCTCCCCTTGAAAATCTGCAAGTCAGCATGGAGTGCTGGGTGCCCGCCTCTCAGGTGATCGCTCTCCGGCTGAATTTCAGCAATCAGGGCAACACCCCGCTGACCTTTAATTTTGAGCTGGTCGGTACCTTGCAGCCGCTTGACCCCGGACAACGTCTGGCAGCCGTACCCTCCAATCTGACCAACATCCTGCAGGGACGCACTGGAGGGTTGGCTCCGGTATGTTTTATGACCGGCGGCCCCTTTCCCGGCATCGGTCCCTACCCCGCCCTCGCCCGGCATTTTGTGCTCAACCCCCAACATGAGGAAACGGTCACCGCCGCCATCGCCGCCCTGCCGGATGAAAACGATTCCCTGCAGCTGGCGAAACAAACCACATCACGTACCTGGGACGAAGAAATTGCCAAAATTGAGCGCCTCAACCAGGCCCAATCGCTCCACATCGCCACCGGCAACCCCGAATGGGACGCCTGCTTTGCCCGCGCCCAGCGCACGGCTTATGGTCTCTTCCTGCCCGCCAGCGAGCACCTGCCCCACCCCTCCTTTGTGCAAAGCCGGCGTCCCGACCACGGACATTCCCTGCGCGGTGACGGCAGCGATTACCCCCACCTGTGGAGCGGTCAAACCGCTCTGGATGCCTGGTATCTCAACAGCTTCCTGCTGCCGGGCGGCATTTCTCTGGCAAAAGGTGTGCTGGAGAACTTTCTCAGCGTCCAGGAAGAGAATGGAGAAGTCGACTGGAAACCCGGTCTGGCCGGGCAGCGCTCACGCCAGCTTGCCCAGCCCTTGCTGGCCGTTCTCGCCTGGCAGATCTATCAAACCAGTCAGGATGACGCCTGGCTGGAAGCCTGTTTCCTCCCCCTGCTGAAATTTTTTACCGCCTGGTTCACCGCTAAACAGGATGCCGACGAAGATGGCATGCCGGAATGGAAACACGCCCTGCAAACCGGCTTCCCCGATGCGCCCATCTATAACCGCTGGCAGCAAGGCGGACAAGGCATAGACATTGCCGTCCTGGAATGCCCATCCCTCGCCGGTTTCCTCTACAAGGAATGCCAATCCCTGCTCAAGATCGCCAATCGGCTGAAAAAAACAGAAACCCTTCCCTGGCTGGAGACCAAATCCGAGGAGCTCAAAGAAATCATATCCAGTATGTGGAACGCGCGGGGCAAAACCTACCGCTACCGTGACTACGCCACCGAAAACAGCAACAAAGGCCGCGTGCTGCGTACCATCAAAGGGCGCGGCCAGTTTACCCTGACACGCCACTTCAAAACCCCGCAGCGCCTGCACATCCAGCTCGCTCTGGCAAACAACGACACCCGTCCGCTCAAGATCACCCTCAAAGGACGTGATGAAAAACGCAAGGTTACTGAAACGATCGGCTTCGGCCAGCTTTACTGGTCCAACGGCAAGGCTGCCTGCACCACCCAGCATGTTTTCATGCAGCTGGATGAAGTCGACATCCGCGGTCTGTCCCCGGACGACACTGGAACGCTGGCAGCCATTGACTACACGCAAGAAGACATCAGCCTCCTCCTGCCGTTGTGGGCTGGCGCGGCCGACCCGCACACCGCCAAAACCCTGATCGAGAAAACCATCCTGCCGCATTACCTGAAAAAATTCGGCCTGGCCGCAACCCCGCACGGCTCAAAGGAACCCGGTGAGGAATGGAAATCTGCCGTACACATGCCCTGGAATCAGCTGGTCGGCGAAGCCCTGCTGGATTATGGCTACCGCGTCCAGGCCGCCAAACTGGTCACCAGACTGATGAATGCTCACGCCCAGGTGCTGGCTGACCACCGCCATTTTCATGAATTCTTCCATGCCGAAACAGGCGAACCCGGTGGTGAGGAAACCATCCTGACCGGTCTGCCGCCCCTGGGACTGTTCCTGAAAGTGCTGGGCATCAAACGCCTCACCGCCAGCGAGCTGATCGTGGAAGGCAGCAACCCCTTCCCCGAACCCGTTACCCTCCGCTATCAAACGGTGGAAATCACCCGTGACAAGAAAAACACCATCATCACCCTCCAGTCCGGCGAGACAACCACCCTGCACGGCCCCGGCCCGCACCGCGTGCAATTCAAATAGCACAGGCTCGATAGCGCAGGCTGAGCTTGCCGATATCATACCCGAATGGGTAAGCCGCAGCGGCCCAGCCACGGCGGGCCAGCCGCAACAGGCCACCCGCAGCGCGTCAGCCAGACCAGCCCACCCTTCGACAAGCTCAGGGTTCGTAACGTAACGCAGGCGCGATAGCGCAGGCTGAGCCTGTCGAAGCCGCAGCGGGTCAGCCGCAGCGAGTCAGCCACGGCGAGTCAGCCCCAGCATATCAACCAAACCAGCCCACCCTTCGACAAGCTCAGGGTTCGTAACGTAACGCAAGTTCGATAGCGCAGGCTGAGCCTGTCGAAGCCGCAGCGGGTCAGCCGCAGCGAGTCAGCCCCAGCATATCAACCAAACCAGCCCACCCTTCGACAAGCTCAGGGTTCGTACCCCACCCCATAATATCGTTTAACCAACTCTTAAGCGTTTCTGCTTGAAAATATCCGCGAATGGCTGTATAGTAGTGTAAATTGCTTCCTTATTGACTTAAATTCATACACCTTTAGGAGGAACACCATGGATTTTGGCGCACCATTTACTTTTCCATTTGAAGACCCTGACTGGCTGAAGAAGATCGCTTTGGCCGGTTTGGTAGGGTTGATCCCTATTGTGGGACAGTTGTTCATCGCCGGCTGGGGCCTGGAAGTTGCCCGCCGCGTGATTAGACGCGAACCTGTTCTCTTGCCCGACATCAATTTTGGCGAATATCTCGGCCTGGGTTTCAAGCAATTCTTAATTGGCTTTGTCTATGGCCTGCCACTGTTCCTGTTTGGACTACCTATCGCAATTGTTGGTGGTATTGGGGGCGCAGCTGACATGGATGCAGAAACTATCGGCATCCTCGTTACGGTGATCTCCTGCTGCTGCGGCGGGTTGGCATTGATCTACACGCTTCTGCTGGCCTTCATGATGCCCGCAGCTCTCGGCCGCTTCCTCGATACCGGCGAACTCAGCGCCGCTTTCAAGGTCAAAGAAGTCTTCGCCCTGGTCAAAGCCGCCCCGGTACCTTTCCTGATCGCCATCGCTGGCTCCGTGGCTGCTGGCTTCATTGCATCATTGGGCAGCATTGTCTTTATCATCGGCGTCATCTTCACCGCGGCCTACTCCATGGCAATTATCGGCCATTTCTACGGACAGGCTTACAACGAAGCCAAAGCAGCATTGTAATCTTTCGAAATCAAAAGAAAGCCACCTGCGTCGGGTGGCTTTCTTTGTTTAATCCACCCTTGGAAAGGCTGCAAATTGCAGCCTTTATTGGCAAGCTCCTGTTCCTCAAGAATACATCCCCTCTGCGAACGCAATCCTTTTCAAGGCTGGGCTGTAACCAACCTTGAAAAGGATCGGCAGCTTCACCACATCCATCCCGATTCTGCCGAATAACAAACCCACGCTCTGTTGCAGCCAGCCTTTCCAAGGAGGGCCTTACTCCCCAAACTCCTCTACGTGGTAAATCTCCACATCCAGCTTCTTCTTTCGCCACAGGTCGCTGGATGCCCCCATCTTGCTGGATAGATGGGACAAGAACGCTTCCGCATCGGGCAGCTGCTCCCACACCTGAGGCAGGAAAGTCGCCCGCCGCGCCCCGTCCCGCAGCACCACCCCGTCCACGCCGGGATGCAGCAAACCCGGCAGTTGTGCCGGATCATCATATACCAGCGGCTCAGGCAGGGTTAACCGGGAAATTTCGATATGCAGTTGCCCCACTTCCTCCGGCTGCACTTTCGGAAAACGATAATCCTCTACCGCCGCCGCGGCGGCATGCTCGCACACATCTTGCACAAGAGGCTGGTATGCTGTCAATGTGCCAATACAGCCCCGCAGGCTGCCATGTTTTGTCAGGGTCACAAAAGAAGCCCCGTCTGCCTGAAATACAGGCGGATATGCTGCCAGGTTCAGGTCTGGCAGCGGCTGCCCCGCGGCTGCCAGCTCAACGCATTGCCGCGCCAGCGCCAGCAGCTGCTTGCGTTCGGTATCATTTAACAAGTTTATATTCATTCTGCCTCCTGATTAAGTTTATACAGCCAGATACACCCTGCGTCAAGCAGGAATCAGCCTCTGCGCCCTTGCCAATTCACCCCACTTTAAGGTACTATCATACCAATGACTGACCTCAACAAACCGCTTACACGACCCAAATCTACACCCAAAGTCCGGCAGCCTGAAGCTGCCGCGTTCAACTATGGACGCACGGTTTCAACTGTGGTCGGCACAGCGTTGATCCTTGCCACCCTCTTCACCCTGTGGTCGCCTAACCGGTTTTCTACCGATAACCTCCTGACGGTTATTGCGGAAGCCCTTCAGGGCGGAGATTCTCCCGCACAGATCGTCGAAGCCCACGCCACCCCGGATGCCAACCAGCCTCATGTTGGCCTGATTGCCGGACACTGGGGATCCATTGACGGAATACAGGATCCCGGCGCCGTGTGTGAGAGCGGCCAATTTGCCGGCACCACAGAAGTACATGTCAATATCATCGTTGCCACGTATGTAAAAAAAACCCTCCAAGCGAATGGATACGTGGTAGACCTTCTGGAAGAGTTCGACCCGCGGCTTTCCAACTACCAAGCCGATGCACTGATTTCAATTCATGCCGACTCCTGTGAATACATCAATGACCTGGCAACCGGATTTAAAATCGCCGGCACTCTGGCAAGCCCATACCCGGAAAAAATCGATCGGTTGAAAGCCTGTATCACCTATCATTATGGCGAAACAACAAAACTTCCCTACCACGAAGGCTCTTCCTATACTGCCGACATGCTCAAATACCATGTCTTTTCAAAAGTCGATCTGGAAACACCGACTGTGATCATTGAGACCGGTTTTATGAACCTGGACGATGACATCATCATCAGCCAGCCCGAGCTTGTTGCAGAAGGGATCGCCAACGGGATCATGTGCTTCGTACAAAACCAGTCTCTACCCGGCGAACTGATGCCCCCCGCGCAGCCCTGACCCATCACACCAATTCCTTCCGTGTCCCTGCTCTTCAGGTAAATTCACCTCCATCCATCAGGCATGCCAAGCTCCCAGCATCCGGCGGCTGTCTGTCTTGTTCCCACAATTCTGATAAAACATATAGACTTTCAACTTATAATTAAAGCACGAAACTCTTTTAGTGATGTGAAAGTGATACAGCTATGGCACAAAAAGCATTATTTGAAGGTTTAATATTTGACGAGATGGACCAGCCCGTTTCCACCGCATTTGTGGGTGACGAAGCCTGCTATGTGGTTAACGATTCTGGTTTCTTGAGACACATTTCAAGTGAAAAAGTTGACCGGCAGATATTGAACAGGATGACGGAATCGATCAGCGGCAATGAAGACATCATCGCCGAACAAACTTCCAAAATGCTGGGGAAGGACGATCTATTCTCGCGCGCCATCATTCAAAACCAGTTAAAACACCTGGACAAACAAATGGAAAATATACTGGAAACTGGTATTCCTGAAGAGGGACGCGCCTATATGGGTATGATGGGCTTCCGCGTAACCATCGATTTACATGGCGAAGTGATCGAATTCAACCAGCCCGGCGCAGCACTGCCGGATGATGAGGAATAAACACGCCCCGCGCAAACAAATTCTTGCAGTTTGCGGGTAAAATTAATGGGAGAGACGACAATCTTAAACGATTTTGTAAAACAACTCCTGAAAAAGGAGGACCTTAATGATGACCTCGAATTTTATTATTAACGTAACCGAAACAGATTTTGAATATGAAGTGGTCAATTTTTCGCAGAATATCCCTGTTCTGGCGGCTTTTTTGGCTGCCTGGAGCCAGCCTGGCCGGGAATTAAGCGGCCTGCTGGAGCGCCTGGTGATGGAATCCGGCGGGGCTTTTCGCCTGGCAAAAGTGGACGTTGACCACAGCCAAAACCTGGCCCTGCTGTACGGTGTGCGCAGCGTGCCCACCGTCAAGGCATTCAGTCAGGGCAGGGTTGTGGCCGAGTTTGCTGGTAACCAGCCCGAAAACCGGGTGCGCGAGTTCATGGAACATATTACTCCGCCCAGCGGTGTGAACCTGGCAATGGAAAAAGCCAACAGCCTGCTCGACATGCACGACTGGGAACAGGCAGAAATCCTCTTCCGCGATCTGCTGAACACCAACCCGGACCAGACGGAAGGGCTGCTCGGTCTGGCAAAGACCCTGCTTGCCAAAGGCGAACCGCACGAAGCACGCTACATCCTCAACAATTTCCCCGCCAGTCGTCAGTTCCCGCAGGCAAAAATTCTGCTGCCTTATGCCGAAACCCTGATCGAATACAAGGACAAAACCCTGCCCGATGATACCGACCTGGATGCCATCTTTCACAACAGCATCCGCCTCGCCGCCCGCGGGAATCTGCCGGCTGCACTGGATGGTCTGCTGGACGTCCTGCGCCAGAATCGCGACTACCGCGATGACCGCGCCCGCCTGGTAATCCTCAGCCTGCTGGATTTGATGGGTGACCAACACCCCGATAGCCGCCGTTA
>Ga0334888_1001645_pt1 | contig 27773 bp, 17 predicted proteins | sample GraSluR1_MG_FD_207227 | JGI IMG/M metagenome (GOLD analysis project Ga0334888, IMG submission 207227) | Sludge microbial communities from methane-producing bioreactor in Wageningen University, Netherlands - Granular Sludge_3_08-R1 | ecosystem: Engineered > Bioreactor > Anaerobic > Unclassified ...
CATCCTGGCGGTAAGACCGGTTACGGTAGGAGTAATTATGGCCGAGGCGTTCAAATTCATGGCGGTGGCACAGGTGGCAAAGCTGATAGCATCCGTTATGGACAGCCCTCCTTGCAGTCTCCTCTGCCGCAAGATTTCCTGGTAAGGCAATACTTCTTCCGCTCGCCCGGCTATGCGGGCCATGGTCTTGACCACTTCAACCGGGTATTTCCCGGCGGCTGTTTCTCCTGAAAGCATAATGGCATCGGCACCATCAAAAATAGCATTGGCTACATCAGAAACTTCGGCCCGTGTGGGACGGGGGTTTACGATCATGGAATCAAGCATCTGGGTGGCAATGATCACCATCTTTCCCCGGGGGCTGCATTTCTCTATGATGTTCTTTTGCACCAGCGGTACTTCCTCCGCCGGTATCTCCACTCCCAAATCCCCTCTGGCTACCATTATCCCATCCGCTACTTTGATAATGTCTTCCAGGTTTTCTACCCCTTGCTGGCTTTCAATCTTGGCTATTATATCTATGTCGGCATCCCGCCGCTCCAAAAGACGCCTTATTTCCAGCACATCATCCGCTGTACGCACGAAAGAAGCGGCAATGAAGTCCACTTCTTGCTCTATGCCAAAGTTAATATCCTCTTTATCTTTTTCACTGAGGAAAGGCATGTTTATACGAGCTCCGGGTACATTGATTCCTTTCCTCTCTCCCAGTTCCCCACCATTGACCACCTGGCAAATAATGTCCGTATCGCTGGTCTCCAGCACCTGCAGGTTAATCAAGCCATCAGCCAGCAGTATGCTGTTGCCCTTTTCCACCTCCTGGGGCAGGCGATCATAGGTGATCTGTACCAGGTGTTCATCTCCTTCTACCTGGCGGGTGGTGAGCACAAAACGCTGCCCGGCTTCCAGCTTCACCTTTCCAGCCTTAAGCAAGCCGGTTCTTATCTCCGGTCCTTTGGTATCCAGCATTATGGCTACCGGTACTCCCGCCTTCTTACGGGCCTCGCGTATGTTGGCAATTCTCTTCTGATGCTCTTCATAGCTCCCATGGGAAAAATTAAGGCGGGTGATATTCATGCCGGCCTCTATCATAAGCAACAGGTTCTCAATCTGCTCGCTGGCCGGGCCAATGGTGCATATAATCTTGGTTTTTCTCATAAAGCCATCTCCTTCGCTCTGACATGGGGATAGTCTTTGGGTATATCATAGGGCCAGTTCTGATATATATAAGGATAATTCTATTACAAAAAGTTATTATTATTCATTGGCTTGTATAAATATACCGCTCCAGCGTCCTTAATAGCGACCGAAGGGAGCATCAGTTGTGCCCGACAGGGCGCTACGCATGGGCAACACCTGCGGCTTGTCTCGCGGCTCAAGGGGTGCCGCGCTAATCTCCCGTCCATGAGAGGCAGCCTTAATAGTGACACCTGCAGGGTGGAACACCAGGCGTACCCGAAGGGTGAAGCGCTCTCGCGACGTCCTGTCGCTCGCCCCCTTTCGCCTGCTCGCCTTCGCCTGGTTGTTGCATCCATGCTTCGCCAACGCTCGCTTTGTATATTTATGCAACCCTTATGCAACAAAAGGTGTTTTGCAGTGGAGTCAAGGATTAATACGAAAATAGGGTTTAGAGAGAAGGAATTTTGTCAACAACCCCGTCCCCGTGTCACCCCGGCGTCCTCTTGTCTCAACAGTTAAATAGAGAGTATTCGGGCTATCTCAAACATTGCCAGTTCCGGGGTTTTGCTTCCCCTAATTACTTCCTGCAGCGGAACCGGAAGAATTCTATCTCCTTCTTCCGCCACCATTACATTCCTTTTACCTTCCACGATAAAGTCCACTGCGGCCATACCCATGCGTGAGGCCATTATCCGGTCCACAGCCGTGGGTGTGCCCCCTCTTTGGGTATGTCCCAGAATACTGACCCGGGTATCCTTGCCGGTTCTTTTCTCTATTTCCTGAGCCAGTTCCATCACCGGGTAAACCCCTTCGGCCAGTATTATTATGCTGTGCAGCTTGCCCCTTTGGGTTCCCTGCTTGATCTTTCTGGTAACCTCATCCAGGTCGGTCTCGATTTCCGGAATCAGGATGGATTCAGCTCCCCCGGCCACACCTGCCGCCAGGGCAATCTCCCCGCAATGCCGCCCCATAACCTCAATAATAAAAATCCGTCCATGGCTGGTAGCGGTATCCCTGATCCGATTGATGGCTTCCAGAGCCGTATTCACAGCGGTGTCAAAACCGATGGAACGGGTATATACTATGTCGTTATCTATGGTAGCGGGAATTCCTATAACATTTATTCCCAGTTTGCTGAGCTCATAACCTCCGCGCAGGCTTCCGTTTCCGCCAATTATGACCAGGTTCTGAATGTCCCGTTTCTGCAGTTCATCCCGGGCCTTTTCCCGCCCATTGCCGGTCATGAAGATTTGTGAGCGCGAGGTCTGCAATATGGTTCCCCCCCGGTGAATGATATCGGCCACCGACCCCCGGGACATAGGGTCAAAATTCCCGGCCATTAATCCTTCAAATCCCAGGTGTATGCCATAAGCCTCCATCTGATGGTAGAGGGCTGTTCTGACCACCGCCCGAATAGCGGCGTTCATGCCTGATGCGTCTCCCCCGCTGGTCAATATTCCTACTTTTTGCAAGCCGGTTTCCCCCTTTGGAACCAGACACCGGCAGCCCTCTTTTTTTGCCCCTCGCATTTAGCAAAATGCATTATTTAGCTTGCAAAGTAAGTTATATGCCAGTATCTTTAAGGATTTTTGCTGCTTATTGTACTTTCGCTGGTACTCATTCCGTAGCGATGAAGTATTTCGGCATGTCCCCTGATCTTCACGGCTGAAGTATGTTCAGTAAACTGCAGTACCATTACCTCGCCTTTGTCCAGTTTTTCCGTATGATGGAATTTGGTGTCTTTGCCCCGGGTTAATCCTATAATGGTTACCCCATTCTCCAGGGCTTTAACCACAATATATTGTTCTCCTATATAGCCACTATCATTCATCTGCTCTGCTCCTTCCTTAAAAGTCCTAATTGAACCAGACATTCTGCGGACCGTAAATAGCCGCCAATTCCTGCTTCAAATCCTGGCGGGGAGAAACATTGAATTTTTCATTCAAGACCAGCAGGCGGCGTCCTGGCAGGTGCAAAAAGACTTCAATATCCCCCGGGTATTTTTGCAAAAGTTTTACCAGCTTATTTCTATCCATTTCGCCATTGCCATTCCCGGCCAGGCGAAGATGCATTTCCCGCAACGACTCCGGTATGGGGCCCGTTTTCCGCAAGGCTATTTTGGGCTGTTCCTCACGCCGGTCAAAGTAGCCTTCTACAATTACTGCCCGGTCCGCCTCCAGACGATCACCATTCTTCCGGTAGGCCGAAGGGAAAACCAGCACTTCGATCCTCCCGCCCAGATCCTCCAGGAAGAAACGGGCATAACTCTCCCCTTTGCGGCTGACCCGGCGGCTTAAATTCACCACTATCCCCGCCACGCGAACATAGGATTCTTCTTCCCAAAGGTTAATATCTTCCAAACAATGGGTACTGAGCAGGGGTAACAGAGAGCGGAATTCATCCAGGGGACTCTCGGAAACAAAAAAGCCCAGTACCTCTTTCTCTTTTAACAGCCGTTCCCGGGGTTCATATTCGCCCTTCAGCTTTATAATCGGCTCTTCCACCATCTCCATTTCATCCCCGAAAAGAGAGCCTTGTTGGCTGCATTCATTTTGTTTTATCGCCAGAGAGAGATTAACGCATTCCTCCATAATGGATAAGGCCCCTTTGCGGCTAAAATCCAGCGAGTCAAAACAACCGGCCAGTATGAGGTTTTCCAGCATGCGCTTGTTCAATTGCCCCAGATCCACCCGGCGGCAAAAGTCAAAAAGGGAGGTATAAAGCCCCTGTTTTCTCGCCTCTACAATGTTTTTCACCGCATTCTGCCCTACATTCTTTATCGCCCCCAGGCCGAAGCGAATGGCATCCCGGGCCACGCTGAAGTTCTCATAACTTTCATTAATGTCCGGGGGCAGTACCTTTATCCCCAGTCTCCGGCATTCTTTAATATAGGAAACTACTTTATCCTGATTATCTATTACACTGCTCAAAAAAGCGCAAAGGTATTCCACCGGGTAATGGGCTTTTAGGTAAGCGGTCTGGTAGGAAATCAGGGCGTAGGCGGCTGAGTGGCTTTTGTTGAAACCATAGCCGGCAAAGCTTTCCATAAGGTCAAAGAGATGGCTGGCGGTGGCCAGGCCAATCCCTTTCCGGGCTGCTCCGGCTATGAATTTATCCCGCTGGGCCATCAATTCCTCCGCCTTCTTTTTGCCCATGGCCCGCCGTAAAACATCGGCTTCACCCATGGTGAAATCGGCCAGCTCGCTGGCCACCCGCATCACCTGCTCCTGGTAGAGAATAACCCCATAGGTTTCCTTCAGTATATCCTCCAGCAAGGGATCGATATATTCTATCTCCTGGCGGCCGTTTTTCCGGTTGATAAAATCCTCCACCATGCCGCTGCCCAGCGGACCCGGGCGGTAAAGCGCTATTACCGCGATAATATCCTCGAAGCGGTCGGGCTTCATCTCGCAGAGCAAGCGGCGCAAACCATCGCTCTCCAATTGAAAGACTCCGGCCGTATCCCCGGCAGACAGCAGTTTGTAAACCGCTTCGTCATCCAGGGGAATGCTGCTAATATCAATATCCTCGCCCCGGGTCTTCTTGATTATCTCCAGGGCCCGGTCTATCACAGTCAGGGTACGCAAACCCAGTATATCCATTTTTAGCAGCCCGATATCTTCTACCGTCTCCTTGGTAAACTGGGTTAGCACATGGCCTTCCGGAGTTTTTTGCAGGGGAAGAATCTCGCTTAAACTCTGCCGGCCGATAACCACTCCGGCAGCATGAATAGATGCATGACGCGGCATACCTTCGATAGCCTGGGCAATATCCAGTATGTTGCGGGTATTATAATCACTCTGGTAAGCCGTAAAAAGATCCGGCGAAATCTCCAGGGCCCGTTCCAGGCTGACCCCCAGTTCAGCCGGCACCATTTTAGCAATACGGTCGACCTGCCCATAAGGTACATCCAGGGCTCGTCCCACATCCCGAATGGCGGCGCGGGCCGCCATAGTCCCGAAAGTTATAATCTGGGCCACCCGGTCGGCTCCGTATTTGCTTATGATGTATTCTATTACCCGGTCCCGCTTCTCAAAACAAAAATCAATATCGATATCCGGCATGCTCACCCTTTCCGGGTTGAGAAAGCGTTCAAAAAGCAGGTCATAACGCAGGGGATCGATAGTGGTAATATCCAACACATAAGACACCAGGCTTCCTGCCGCCGAGCCCCTTCCCGGTCCCACCGGAATCCCGTTTTGCCGGGACCAGTTGACCAAATCCTGCACAATAAGAAAGTAGGCGGCAAAGCCCATTTCATTTATAACCCTTAACTCGTATTCCAGGCGCTCGATTATCTTCTCCTGCGCATCAGGGTATTTGCGGCGGAACTTCTCATGTACCATTTCACTAAGGAAAGACTCGGCACTATGTCCCGGCGGCAGTTCAAATACGGGTAAATGGTATTCGCCAAAAGTAAAATCGAGATTGCACTCATCGGCAATCTTCAGAGTGTTCTCCAATGCCTCCGGGCAATCCGGGAAAAGCGCGGCCATTTCCTCCCGGCTTTTCATATAGAATTCGCTGCCCGAAAAGCGCAGGCGTTTTTCATCGTTTACCACTGAGCCGGTTTGAATACATAGAAGCACATCATGTACCTGGGCGTCTTTTTTCCTCAGGTAATGGCAGTCATTGCTGGCCGCCAGGGGAATATTATCTTCCCGGCTGAGACGAAGCAGGCCGGGCAAGCTTGCCTTTTCCTCCTGTAAACCATGATCCTGCAATTCCAGGTAAAAATTTCCCGATCCAAATAATTCCTGGTAATAAAGGGCTTTATTCCGGGCTCCCAGGTAATCCCCGCTCTGGAGCAGGCGGGGTATCTCCCCGGCCACACAACCGGAGAGGGCGATTAAACCCTCATGGTATTTTTCCAGGAGCTCCTGATCCACCCGGGGCTTGTAATAGAAACCTTCCAGGAAAGCCCGGCTTACCAGCTGTACCAGGTTCCTGTAACCCAGCTCATTCTTGCAGAGCAGAGTCAGGTGATAAAGATTGTCATCGATACGGGCTTCCTTATCCAAACGGCTGCGCGGGGCCACATAGAGCTCACAGCCGATTAAGGGCTTGATTCCTCTTTTGCGGGCCTCGCGGTAAAAATCGATTACCCCGTAGAGCACCCCATGGTCGGTTATGGCCACCGCCGGCATCTCCAGTTCCACGGCCCGGTTTACCAGGTCCTTGATGCGGCAGGCTCCGTCCAGAAGACTGTATTCGGAATGATTATGTAAGTGAACAAAACTACCCGGCATAAATCATCATCCTGTTTCCTAATTATCACGCGCAACCCGGCAGGGTGACCCTCCGGTAAGTCGCATCAATTCCTCGTAGGATATGGGAAGGGCGGTATTGGCTGTCCCTGCGGCCGCATAAACTACATCATAACGCTTGAGGCTTTCATCGAGAAAAATGGGAATCGGGTTCGGCAAGGCAAATGGGCAGACACCCCCGACATTGAAGCCGGTAACCGCCAGGACCTCTTCAGCATTCGCCATTCTGGGTCTGCTCCCCAGCAGTTGTTTGAGAGCTTTGTTATCCATCTTTACATCTCCCGCCGCTACTATCATGAAATATTTATCTCCATTGCTTTTGAATAAAATCGATTTGGCAATCTGTCCCACTTCCGTACCCAGAGCCTGTGCCGCCAGAGGGGCCGTACTGGTGTCTTCCTCCAGTACAATAATTTTCAATTCCGGATTTTTCTCGCTTAGATAAAGCCTTACTCTTTCAATCTCGTCCATTGCTATATACCTCCTGCTTTGTCTTTTTATTATACCTTGATTCTTCTGCAAAAAGTTATAATATTCATTGGCTTGTATAAATATACCGCTCCAGCGTCCTTAATAGCGACCGCAGGGAGCATCAGTTGTGCCCGACAGGGCGCTTCGCATGGGCAACACCTGCGGCTTGTCTCGCGGCTCAAGGGGTACCGCGCTAATCTCCCGTCCATGGGTGAAGCGCTCTCGCGACATCCTGTCGCTCGCCCCCTTTCGCCTGCTCGCCTTCGCCGGGTTTTGCATCCATGCTTCGCCAACGCTCGCTTTGTATATTTATGCAACCCTTATGCAACAAAAGGGTTTTTGCAGTGGAGTCATACCTTAAAAAAGCTGGAACTTTGCCTTCATAAAAAAGCAAAAAGGGTGGCATTTCCACCCTGAAAAGTCGCTAACCGCCTTTTTCCGGCCCCAACCAACACCCTACAGCAGCTTTTTTTTATCTCCTGCTCCACTATCCCGCAGTCTTTTGCTCATAAGCCCCCCTACCCGACCGCAGGTGGCATTGCTCAAGGAATCCCAGCCTTCTTTCTCTACCTGCTCCCATATCCCCAGTTCTTTGGCAATCTCTATTTTTAACAGATCCTTCTCACTCAAGACCTTTTTCTTTTTCTTCTTCTTAGTGGAAATGGTTTAACACCTGCACTTTCATGTATTATCTAATTGTTCGCCTTTCCGGGTGTTGCATCCCGCTTTACCAACGCTTGCTTTAGAATGGTCTGGATCCGGAACTTACTCTATTATTACCTGTCGGGGTTTGGAATACTCAGATTTTCTCCATGAAAGAGAACAAATCACTGAGTTTTCCCCGCCAATCCGGGCTTAATCCAACCCCCCGGTCAATCAGCATATCTTCCACCAGGAATGTTTTCATGCCAATCTTGCCGGCGGGCAGGTCTTCTCCCACATCATTGCCGATCATCAGGCATTCTTCAGGCTTTACCCCGATCACCTCAGCAACTTCCTGGTAATACTCCTGATGGGGCTTGCAAAAATGCATGATTTCGTAGGAGGTAATCAAATCATAATCAAAATGGCCCACCCCGGCCCAATTGAGGCGTTGTTGCAGAGCAGTCAAGGGAAACACGGCATTGGTGGCAACTACTACCTTCAAATCCTGGTCAAATAATTTCTCCATCATTTCCGGAACCCCGGCAAAGGGCTTACAGTAAGGCTCCAAAAGAGGAAATTCCCGTTCATAAAAGCACTCGAAAAACTCCCGGAAATCCTTCTCCGGGTATCTCCAATTCGAAAAGAAATCCCGCATGAAGATTTCTTCATTACTACATTCGGGGTTACGATCGGAAATCATTACCCCGGTGGATTTAAAAACCTGTTCCACCAATCCTTTGCTGTCGCTATAACCTGCTTCCAGCGCCATTTTTTGCATACGGGCAAAATACTTCTGCAGGAAAAAATCCATATCAATATTTAGCAAAGTCCCATCCAAATCAAACAAAACTGCCTTAAACACAGTCCCGGCTTTGCCTCCTTCCCAAGAATCTAAAATTCAAGGCAATTACTTCTACTTAAAAAGCATTAACTGCCGTTTTTATAAGATCCATACTATTTACAAAGTAAGCCAGCCGAATGGCTTCCCGGATTTCTTCTTCCGAAGCGCCGGCTTCCCGCGCCTGCCTGGATAATACCTTAACCCCTTCGGCAGTTCCTTTTAATACATCCAGAGCCAGAAGTATCAGATACCGGGTCCTGGCATCCAACCGCTGCGTATTTACTGCTCCGCTAAGGCTCCCTTCCAGCAAGGCAAAATACTCCGGGTCTTTCTCTTTATACTGTTCTACAAACCATGGTAGAGCAGTGGCCATACTAAACTCCCTCCTCCTGGTATTTTTTACTTCTATTATTTATTTTAACATACTGTCATTCTCTCCGTCAGCAGCCCGGGCAAAACCAGGGATTATCAGGGGGGTTTTGAAATAAAGTGAGGGGTAAGCAGTAAGGGGTTAGGGTGTCAAAAGGACCGTCCCCTTGACACCTTTGAAATTTTTAGTTACAAAAGAAGGACTTTTTGGTAATATATAGAAAGATTACTGAGAGAACAATCAAAGGAGGATATCGGATGTTTTTTACCTTTCTAAATAAAGAAAAAGCGGACAGCCTGGATATTTCCGCACTAATCAAATATTCCCCCCGGGAAGTGCTATATTATTATTATGATTCCGCAATTAGAATACCCTGGGAAGGCTACTGGAAAATCAAAGAGTTGGCTGCTGCTTCCGGGAAAGCCGCAAACCCCATTAAAGAGTGGTTGGAACTCTTCGAGCAGGAGTTAAACGCTGACGCTGACCTTAGTAGTTTAAATGACAACGAATTCATTGATTCTATCGGTCCTTATTATTACTTGCCTGGCAATACCCGTTTTTATTTCGATAAAAACTTTCGGAATCCGGTCGATATGGTCAGCAGCGAAAACCTGGCCAGCTTAGCGGCCCTGGCAACTATTCTCCCTTTGAACAACGAAATCCAAGCTAACTGCAAAATAAAAAAGGCTAAGCGAAAAGCAACTAAAAGCAAGGATGAACTTCTCAAAGATATTAACCTTTGCCTTACTTCCTTGCGAGAAATCGAACGGCTTAACAAACAGATCAATTACTGGGAAAAGATACTGGAACAGCGTTATTTTCTCCGGGAAAGAGAAGATTTATTTCCTGCAGAACCGGATAGTCTACCTCAAAAACCGGAAAAGCCGGCGGAAATAGAAGTTTCCGACAATGTCTTGCCTTTCAGTCGTTTGCTATCGCGCCAAAAGAAACAACATAATTTGGATTTGAACCACTATAATCATGAAATAAAGGTCTATTTCATTCGTTATCGCGAGTATGAAAAGGCTTGTGACCGCTACAAGGAAGCTCTGGAAAACTGGCCGGAATACCACCAGCTGTTTCTGGATAATTGCCTGAACGATATCAAGAAAGCTGAGGAAAAGCTTAATACGGCCAGGCAAAACAGGCAAACATACAGTGAGGTAATACAAAAGTCTATGGTGCACTCGGCTTACCAGGATATCAGAACCCTGGAGTTATTTAAATACTATTTGAAAACCGGGCGGGCCAATGAACTCCAGGATTGCATGAATATTTTTGAAGAAGAAAGAAACTGGACCGAAATTAAAGCCAGCCAGGAAAGGATAGAAAACACCATCCATTTTCTGCAAAGCGCCAATCCTGATACCCATTTTGCCGATGAACATATTAATCTGTTTCTTAATCATTTTCAGGAGAAAACGGGGGATTTGGCCAAGGTCGGAGTCTAAAAAGTGCCTGCTAAGTCACTTTTCATTGGTGGTTGTGTCCTCTACCCTTTCAGGTATCACTATTAAGGTTGAAGACATAGAAGGTAAGCTATAAATACAATCTTCAAACATTGTCAAACAGTATATAGAGGGAGTTCCTTTTTCAAGAATAACTTGTAAAGCACCATTCCGGCCAGAAAGCCGCCGATATGCGCCCAGAAGGCTATGGCTCCGCAGGCATCGGAAAAGAAAATACTGGCGGTTCCACACCAGATTTGAGTTAAAGCCCAGAAGCCCAGATAAATCCAGGCGGGCAGGTTAAAGAGAAAGAAAGGCGGTATAAAGGTTAGAACCCTGGCTTTCTTAAATAACAAAAAATACGCTCCCATCACTCCGGCAACGGCTCCGGAAGCTCCAACCACCGGTACGCTGGAAAGCGGATTAACGAAGTAGTGGGTTAAGGCGGCGAGTATACCGCAGCTCAAGTAAAATAAAATAAAATGCCCTCTCCCCATTCTATCTTCCAGGTTGTCGCCAAAAAGCCACAGTATCCACATATTACCGATTACATGCATCCAACTGCCGTGAAGAAACATGGAAGTCAAAAAAGGCAGATAAGCCAGAAATGGAACATAGCCTTGACTATAGTTAAGCGGAGTCAGCCCAAATACGGAAAACAGCTTTGCCATGCCTTCAAGGCCCAGGGAACTCTCGTAAAAAAAAATGGCCAGGTTCAAAGCGATAATAGTTACCGTTATTAATGGAAAAGTGTTACTGGGAGTACTGTCCCTGAGTGGAATCATTTAGCAACCTCCGTGCAGTTCAGTCCGTATTTTTTAAGCAGAGTCTGCCTTGCTCACCGCTTGATTCTGTTTTGAAAGCAGGATATCCGTAGCTTTAATAGCACAATTTCGCATATAATCAAGCTCAGTTTCTTTTTCCAAATCCCGGGGCAAAGCTTTAAAAGGATGAATATATTTATTCCTTATCTGGTGAATAACCAGCAAGATTCCTACCAAATAGAATCCGCTATTATCATATTCATCATCAAGCAAATCAATAAACAAAGCCCAGGCAGCCTGATTCAGGTTCTCCGGTCTTTGTTTAAGGTAAGGGTTGTTGCAATAGCTATAGAATGAACGCGGGAAAAGATCCTTTATATATTGAACCAACTCCCTATTCTGGCTTTCCAGAGCCTCTATCACTCTTTGAAACAGTTTTTCATATTCATCTGAAACATTTCGCAGGTCTATAGACCTTCTCCTATTCAACCCCTCCTGGGTAACTCTAATGTTTCTCCTGACCAGATAATCCACCGGCTCAATAAACATAAGCAAGGGATAAGAACCATCACGAATAACTTCACTAAGCTTATTCCCAGAATAGAGCTGATAGATTAACTCAGCATCAACAAGTGCTTTCGCAAAAACAGCCTTATCACGGTTTTGCATCTCCGCCCCAAACGATGGGATCTCTTCTGCCAAAAAATTCTTTATATATTCGATTACATCTTCCTCCACATTTTGATTAACCTGTTCTCTAATCGCCAGCAATTGATTCTCAATTTCTCCCCAACGTTTCTCCACCAGTATATCCTGCCAGGCCAGTGTAAGCATAACTTCCTCAGCCTCATCCTTCAGTTTTGCAATTTTTATGCAACACTGGTTCAGACGCTGCAGCAACATCTGGTCCTCATTTTCCGATTCATCCAGAAGCCGGCTCAGGATTTGATGGATTTCACTAAAACTGTTCATTAATTGCAAGGTGCAGTTTTGCATTTTTCCTACTACATCAGCGGAAATATCCTCCATATCCCGTATAATGCCATCTTGAAAAGCCATCGTTCGAGTTTCCAGAGATTTTTCCAAATTCAGGGCAAACTGCTCACCCAGTTTATTTACATTAAAATACTCTTCCAGATTAAATTCTTCTTCGTTCTCTATTTCCTCGCGGTTTCTTATCTGAGCCAGCAATAGCTTATAAACATAATCATAAAAAATATCCTTTTCCTTCAACATGGTGCTTCTCAGGTCTTCAAGTTTCTCCTTAAGGAACTGCTCCATTTCCTTCAAACTAATCCCACGAGTGATTTTAAGGTCATTAAGTAAAGATGAGATGATTTCTATATTATTCAAAAGATTCTTTATCAGTTTGCCCTTTTCCTCATTGAGAGAAACAATCAGAGCTGGAATAGACTTTAGTTCAAGTATCATCCCTTCCGTCCTTTCAATAAAGACATCTTTTTCTTCCCACAACCAGGACAAGCTCCGGGAAAAATCCTGATAAATTGAATTTACCAAAGGCCGGGAAAATTTTTGGACTTCCTGGTCAAATATCTCTTCTCCAATGTGCTTAACTCCTTGCATTAATTCCTGGGCTTCTTTACTGCCTACTAGCTCCTGCTGTATATCCTCCACATTTGCCCATGATTTTAGAACTTTTATCCCGACCAATGCCAGCAATAAAAAGATAAATAAGATTACCAGGGAAAAGGTCCATAATAAAATAATGATAGTAAAAACGTTTAATAAGAGTAAAACCCATACCAGAATCCAGATGTTAGTTTGCCCTCTAAGATTAGCTTTCACTCTCTCCAAGAATATCAAATCTTCATCTCCCAACATTATCATCGGAACCCGCCCGCTTAAAGAAGCGAGGAACATATTTTGCCCAAGCATCGGAAGACACTGGAAGCAGTTTCAACACAGCGCTGCAACGAGGCGGGGATAGAACCCGGTCACTTAAAGAGCATATTTCACCTCGTTATAATAATATCGGTAAATTCCTTAAAAACTTAATTAAATTCAGAGTAGCAGAACTTACATCCCCTATATTAATGCACAGGTGCATTAATATAGTAACTGTTTCCCTATTTTTAGGCATTTATCCAATAAATTAATGCAATATTCACTGCAAAAGTATCTTTAATCCCCAATAAAGCCTATATTTTATGGTATTTCTCCATTTGCCAACCGCAAAACCTTCATTATATATCACTTTAAAAAGACCATAGAATGATGTTCATTCGCATTATTTTGAATTCCTATTTGCATTATAGCTTACAAGCCCCTTTTGCGGAGCTTTCGAAAAATCAGCCTTTTCCCGTATTTTCAGGCTTTTTAAAAAGTTTTTATTTGATTTTTCTGGCATGTTTATTGCTATTGATTAGGGCGAACGGGAAATTATTATCATGTTTCGATTCCCCCCTTATATCATTAACATGTGTATCGCTGCTGATCCGTGATGCAATATCATTATTCTTTTACGCTTACGCTCGGCTTTTATGAGGGTTATTCATCACGGAGCAGTAGCTTCCCCCCCCTTTTTTTAACTATGCCAATTAACAGGTCTAAATCTTTTTTTGAAAACGAAGCCGGCTAAACTTGGCTGGCACTTGAAAGGAGAGTGATGGGATAAGCTCAACGTAAAGCAAGATAAATTAAACAGCATCTAAGCAGAAGTTGCCAAATGTTTTCCCTTTATTATACATCATTATTCAGGCCTATCTTGCTTGTTAATTGCCAGGTAATTTAATGTTTGGAAAGGAGATATGTTTAAAGATGGCGAGAGAAGTAGTACTGGTTGGAGCCTGCCGTACCCCTGTGGGTACATTCGGAGGCACCATAAAAGACGTAGGATCTGCCGACCTGGGTGCCCTGGTTATGGGAGAGACTATAAAAAGAGCCGGAATCAAGGCTGAGCAGATTGATGAAGTAATATTCGGCTGTGTTCTTCAGGCCGGACTGGGACAGAATGTAGCCCGGCAGTGCATGATCAAAGCCGGAATTCCCAAGGAAGTAACCGCCTTCACCATCAATAAGGTTTGCGGCTCAGGCTTGAGAGCCGTCAGTTTGGCGGCCCAGATTATTAAAGCCGGGGATGCCGACATTATTATGGCCGGCGGCACTGAAAACATGGACAAAGCTCCCTTTTTACTGCCCAATGCCCGCTGGGGATACCGGATGAGTATGCCCAAGGGAGACCTTGTCGATGAAATGGTATTTGGTGGCTTGTTTGATATCTTCAATGGCTATCACATGGGAATAACCGCCGAAAATGTCAACGAGATGTATGGCATTACCCGGGAAGAGCAGGATGCCTTCGGTTTCCGCAGTCAGGAATTGGCTGCAAAAGCCATTGAATCCGGGCGTTTCAAAGACGAAATTGTTCCCGTGGTTATCAAGGGTAAAAAGGGTGATATCGTATTTGATACCGATGAACATCCCCGCAAAAGCACACCCGAAGCCATGGCCAAGCTGGCTCCGGCCTTTAAGAAAGGCGGCAGCGTAACTGCCGGCAATGCTTCCGGAATTAACGATGGCGCTGCTGCCGTTATCGTAATGTCCAAAGAAAAAGCTGATGAGCTGGGCATCAAGCCCATGGCTAAAGTTGTTAGCTATGCCTCCGGCGGAGTGGATCCCTCGGTAATGGGACTGGGACCGATACCGGCCAGCCGCAAAGCCCTGGAAAAAGCCGGTTTGACCGTTGATGATATTGACCTGATTGAAGCCAATGAAGCCTTTGCTGCCCAATCAATTGCCGTGGGTCGTGATCTGGGCTGGTCGGACAAGATGGAAAAGGTCAATGTTAACGGCGGAGCTATCGCTTTAGGCCATCCCATCGGAGCTTCGGGAGCCAGAATTCTGGTTACCCTCCTGTATGAAATGCAAAAACGCGGTTCCAAGAAAGGCCTGGCTACCCTCTGTATCGGCGGCGGGCAAGGTACAGCCCTGATTGTTGAAGCTATTTAAATGATGGAGCGGTGGCTTAACGATGGTTGAACAGTAGTTTAGCAATGGTGGAACAATAGTTAAACATTGCTAAACAACAGCTAGACTATAGTTAAACCAGGGGGTGAGGGGTAAATTGTTTTACAGTTATCAATTTGCCCCTTACCCGTTGCGATATTATTGGGTCGATTGGTAAAAAATAAAATTTTAAATTTAAGGAGGAGACTGTTTTGCCACATGATAATTATCTATATCAAACCCGTGACATTAAATTCCAGATAAAAGAATGGTTGGATATTGACAAAATATTGTCTTTGGATGCCTACAAGGACTACTATGGAGCTGACGACTTTGATGCCATCTGTGATGTTAACTACAAAATCTGCCGCGATGTTATCTGCCCGGCCAACAAAGATTCCGATGAAATCGGGATGAAGCATGTCGGCGGCAATGAAAAAGCGGTCATTAGTCCGGATGTATTCAAGACAGTCTACAACACGGTTATCGAAGCCGGCATGGGTCCGGGGTTCGGCGACCGGCAGGTGGAAGGCCGTATGCCCCTTTATTGGTACGCTCCGATTCTGGAAATGCAGACCGGCGCTTCCCCGGCGATAGTAATGCTCTGGTGTCTAACCCAGGGTGCTACCACTGTACTGCAGTACAATCTCTCCCAAGAACTGCAGGAACGCTTCCTGCCCAAGATGTACTCGGGTGAATGGGGCGGTTCCATGTGTCTGACCGAACCCGGCGCAGGCTCCGAAGTCGGCGCAGTTACTACCAGGTGTTTTCCCACCGATACCCCGGGCCTGTGGAAAATAAAAGGCCAGAAGTGCTTCATCACCACCGGCGACTGGGACGGAGTGGAAAATATTATTCACCTGGTGCTGGCCAAGGACCCCGATGCCAAGCCGGGCACCGCCGGCATCTCCTGCCTGGTTGTTCCCAAGTTCTGGGTCAATGAGGATGGTTCCCTGGGCGCATGGAATGATGTAACCACTACCGGCATCGAGCACAAGCTGGGCATCCACGGCTCCGCTACCTGCTCCCTGGCTTTTGGCGAAAATGACAACTGCTATGGCTGGATGATCGGCGACGGCCCAGTAGACGGCCGTGGCAAAGGAATGGCGCAGATGTTCCAGATGATGAACGAAGAACGTATTAACACCGGTATATTCTCCCTGGGCGCCTTTGGTGCAGCCTACTATGCAGCTCTGGATTATGCCAAGGCACGCGTGCAGAGTAAAAAGTCCACCGATCCGAAGGGCCCCAGCGTCCGGATCATCGAGCACGAAGACGTCCGCCGCATGCTGTTGCTGCAAAAATCCGTGATGGAAGCCTGCCGGGCCTTGCTCTACTCATCCTATTACTATATTGACTTGTCCAAAGAAGCTGCCACCGAAGAAGAGAGGGAACTTGCTGAGGACTTTTTCATGATTCAAAATCCACTTGGCAAAGCCTATATATCCGACATGGCATGGCAGATGTGCGCGGAAGCGATCCAAGTCCACGGCGGTTACGGTTTCATGGAAGAGTATGCCCCGGCTTCCCTGGCCCGGGACTGCAAGATTTACTCCCTGTGGGAAGGCACCAACTTCATCCAGTCACAAGACTTCACCGGCCGCAAGTTCACCATGAAGAAAGGCGAACCCTTTAAGAAATGGCTGGCGGAAATCGGCGACTTCATCGCTAACAAGAAAACTCCGGAATTCGCGGCTGAATTTGCCATGATGGAAAGAGCTTTCGCCTCTTTTAACTCCATTGTCGATATGAATGCTGCCTGGACAACCACCAACAAGCAGCTGAAACAATTGTTTGCCACCCGGATCATGCATGCAGCTGCGAGGGTCATCTGTGGCAAGCTGATGCTTGACCAGGGCCTCCTGGCAGCCAGTAAGCTGGCAGAACTGGGCGATAGCCACTTCGATGCTAATTTCTACAAAGGCAAAATCGCCAGCGTCAAGTTCTATATCATGAATGTTGTTCCTGAAATCTTCGGCACTGAGGAAGCTATGAAGGCTGCCGACACCAGCGCCATTGATTGCCCTGAAGATGCATTCATGTAATTTGGGTCTAAACGTAATCTCTTTAGCGCTGGAAAGCCATCGTGACCAGAGTAAAAATTAATACGGAACTCCATGGAGTCCCGTATTAATTAAGTATATTTACTTGCGGCGGCAGGTTTGGCAGAACCTGCCGCCGAATCTTTTTTGACTTGAAGCACAAGGAGCCCCTCACTCCCCTACCCCGGGGTCAAAATACTGATGAAATAGGGGTAGCAACAAGTGTGAAGTGTTCTGACGCTGATTTATAAAGATTTCATAAGACAGTATCAGCATGAATCTACGCCCGGCACTCAGTGTCAATTATATCTTTGATGTCACTGCAAAAAGTTATAAATATGCATTGGCTTGCATAAATATACCGCTCGCAGTCTTCGCATGGGCAACACCTGCGGCTTGTCTCGTGGCTCAAGGGGTGCCCGCTAATCTCCCATCCTGGTCACAACCTTAATAGTGACACCCGCAGGGTGGAACACCAGGAGTACCCGCAGGGTGATAGCGCTCTCGCGACGTCCTGTCGCTCGCCCCCTTTCGCCTGCTCGCCTTCGCCGGGTGTTGCATCCATGCTTCGCCAACGCTCGCTTTGTATATTTATGCAACCCTCATGCAACAAAAGGGGTTTTTGCAGTAGAGTCATCTTTTAACACGTAGAAATTTTGCCTTAGTCCCGGGTCATTCCGTCTTCCGCCTTCCGTCTTCCGATATACTAACTGCGCCCGTCCTGGCGCTTTATCCCGTATTTCGCCGCCTTGCGGATTACGGTGGACTGGTTGACCTGCAGGGCAGCGGCCACCTGGTAGCTGGAGCGAAAACGGGCAAAGGCCGCCTCTAAAAGCTCGCGCTCCGTATTTTCTACCGCCTGCCGCAAAGGTAAGAGATCCTGCTCATTGTCCAATTTTAATCGTGGCACCTTAAAACTGGCCGGCAGATCCTGCATGCTTATGATATTATTAATACTGGTGACAACCATTCTTTCCATGAGGTTTTCCAATTCCCTTACATTTCCTGGCCAATGGTATTCCATCAATACATCAATAACTGATTTATGCAAGCGCTTGTTCATCTGGTATTTATCGTTAAAAGCATTCAAAAAATAGTTGGCTAAAACCGGAACATCTTCCGGCCTCTCGCGTAGCGGGGGTACAAAAATGGGAATCACATTCAACCGGTAATATAGATCCAACCTGAACTGGTGATTGGCAATCATCTCTACCAAATTGCGATTGGTGCCGGCCAAAATCCTCACATCCACAGTTATGGGTTGTTCTCCGCCTACCCGAAGCATCTCTTTATCCTGTAGAAAACGTAATAGTTTAACCTGCAGGTTAAGCGGCAGTTCACCGATCTCATCCAGGAATAGAATTCCTCCCTGGGCCAGTTCAAAGAGACCTACCTTACCGCTCTTGCTGGCTCCGGTAAAAGCCCCCGCCTCGTAACCAAAAAGTTCTGATTCCAGGAGATTTTCCGGAATTGCACCACAGTTTACCTTGATCAAAGGGCCATCCTTGCGATTACTGCTGGAATGAATAATTTCGGCAATTAATTCCTTACCTACCCCGGACTCACCCTGAATCAAAACAGTGGAATCAACTCCGGTAACCCGTAGAACCAGATCCAATAATTCCTTCATTTTAGTAGAGTTAAAAACCAGTTGGCGTGAGGTCTGCAATTTGATCTGCTCCAGTTGGCTGCGATAAAGCTGGGTCAATCCTTCCACCTGCTCCAACTTCCTCTGCAGTTCATTTAATTCCGTTATGTCACGAACATTGGTTACCACCAGAATGATATTACCCTCTTCATCAAATATCGGGTTACTGGTTACCAGCAGCTCGTTATCGTTCATAGATACCAAAGAAATAGTGACCCGCTCCTTCTTTTCCAAAGCCAGCAGGGTTCCGGAACGAGAGAATTTACCCTCTTTAACCAGATCATCCATGTGCCGTCCCACACATTCGGCAGCGGTAACCCCGGTAATTCTTTCGAAGCCCTTATTTAAACGTAAAGTAATCGCCTGGCCATCCGTAACATACAAGCCATCAAAAGAGGACTCAAATATGGCATCCAACTCCCGGTTGAGCTTCTGGGTATACTGTGACTGCCTTACCAGTTCCTCAAATTCCGATATTTCACGCAGTACCAGTACTGAACCGATAACATTCCCATCCTGTACCACATCATTGCGGTAGGGGAGGAAACTTCTATCCCCGATGACCAGCTTGTTAACCGGTAAGGGCTTGTGGTTTCCATGAATAAGGGAATCCAATACCTCGGTGCCGCCGAGCAGATCATGAGCATTGGCCCCGCGCGCCTCCTCCATGTCAATGCCCAACAAGCGACTGGCCTGGCGATTAAAAATCTTGATGCGGAAATCATTGTCTATTTCTATGACCGGGTTATACACAGCATCAATGGCCGCTTCTATTTCCTTTTTCCCCTTCTGTATTTCCAGAGTCAGAGCCACCAATATATCAGAAAAATACAGCATTCCTACCAGTTGACCGTTGCGCATAACCGGCCGGCAGGTAAATTTCTGTTTTCTAATATCGGGAACATCATCGTCATATGCTATGGTGATTGGGTCGGTGAGCATTATATCTTGTACTTCTATTGCGGGGGATTCTTGTGACAGTACTTGCAACAAGCGATTCTTCGTAATCAGTCCAACTAATTCCTGCTCTTCATTCAAAACCGGGGATGCATCGAGTGAAAAATCAATAAATAAGCGTGAAACCTCACCGATAGTCTGCCTGGTCCGCAGGGGCAATAACCTGGGGTTCATTACTTCATAAACTTTCATAATGCACCACTCTCGGATCGATTTTTCATTATTGTACCATGTAAGTTAAAGAAAAAGAAACTAAAAAGAGGAAGCCCAGGGGCTTCCTCTCATACTAACAAGAACTAATCAATCGGGTCAAACATATCTTTGGGAGCACCACATACCGGGCAAATGTCCGGCGGCTCCGGTCCCTCGTGAATATAGCCGCAAATACGGCATTTCCAGCGGTTATGACGCTGTTTGCCACTCTTGTCGCGTCCCAAATTTTGCATGGATTCACTGCTATCTACCCGCGATGCAATTATAATCTCACCTACCAGAACTCCATCTTTTATAAAGCTCTTCTTATAGTAATCCTCAATCGGGTCCTTGACCTCTACCACCCGGCACTCCTCAGGCGGCAGGTTAACCTCCCCTATGGAAAATATTTCTTTATCGAAGGCCACCAGCATGGTGGATATCCGCGGTTCCTTGTATTCCAGCCAGTCCCCGGCAGCAGCAGACCCGGCGATTCGTCCCATTTCCATGGCTACCGGCCACAGGCCAATCATTCTTTCTCCATGTTGGGCTACATCACCCGCAGCATAGACATCCGGAGCACTGCTGCGCATCTTCTCATCAACTACTATTCCCTGCTTGATTTCCAGACCCGCTTCCTGAGCCAATTCTACATTGGGCTTTACTCCCGTTGAGAGGAGAACCAGGTCAGCTTCCAGAACCTGTCCATCATTCAGGCGCACTCCACTGGCCCTGGCTTCACCCAGAATCTCTTCCGTAGCCTTACCCAGGTATAGTTGGACCCCTTTGGAGCGAATAATGTCCGCCAGGCGTGCAGAGGAGGAATCATCCAGTTGCCGGGGCATAAGCCGTTCACCAAATTCCACCACGGCCACTTCCAGCCCGGCGGATACCATCTCCCAAACAGCCTCCAAACCCAGGATCCCGCCACCGATTACTACCGCTTTTTTACTTGTCTTAATAGCTTCTTTAAGTTTTATCGCGTCTTTCAGGTTGCGCAGGGCAAAAACGCCCTCTTTTTCCACACCCGGGAAAGGAGGAATATTACTGCGGGCACCGCTGGCCACTATCAACTTGTTATAAGTCAAATTTTCGCCATTATCCCCGCTTACTGTTCTGGCCGCAGTATCAATGGAGTTTACTTTAAAGCCGGTTTTTACTTCGATGGCATTCTCCTGGTACCAGGCAGCATCGAAAACATAGAGCCGCTTATCCGGCAGGTCCTCGCTCAAAAAGTCAGAAAGAGCCGGGCGGTAATAAGGCAGGGCTTCTTCTTCGGTTAACATGGTTATAGCGGCGGTGCGGTTGCGCTGTCTTATGGCCTGGGCGGCAGAGAGAGCGGCAATTCCGCTGCCGATTATTACAAAATGCTCGGAAGTATCGTTTAAGAATTCGTCTTCCAGCGGCATCTGCACAAAGTTTTCCGGTCCTACACCACAGGCCGGGCAAATAGCAGGGGGTTCCTCTCCGACATGGATATGCCCGCAAACCAGGCAGCGCCAGCGAATTTTACTTTTATCCTGCCCCTTTTCCATTACGGCCCGGGCGAATTCCATCCCCAGGCTGAAGGCATCCTCCAGTTGACGAGCCGATGGCTTAAAATTGACGCGAAAACCAGGAAGTACCTTCATACGCAAAGCATTAAGACGGCTTTCAATAGAAGGAACCGCCTCACCGCTCCAACCGTAAGCCCCGAAAGCCAGGGCAATCTTGTCCGAATGCGTGATAGGAGAAAGCCGGGTAATAAGATCCCAGATAGGTGGCAGGGCATCCCCGTTGATAGTAGGAGAACCCACCAGGAGTCCATCAGCCTGCTCAATACTCTGCAGGGCCTCCTCCAACCCACCCTCTACCAGGTTATAGCGCTTGATATCAAAATCCCCCATCATGCTGATACCCTCCAAAAGGCTGTCAGCAATCATTTCCGTATAGCCATAAGCCGTAACATAAGCCAGGACTATGGACGGTTTTTTCTCCCCGTCAGCCACTTCCACCGGTGTTGACCATTGCCGGTAGAGCTCAATGTAATAATCCAGATTCTGCCGCAGTACCGGTCCATGACCCGGGCAGATAATGTCAAACTCCAGATCTTTGATTTTTTCCAAAGCTTCCAGAACATAAGGCTTAAAAGGCCCCATTATCATATCAAAATAGTATTTATAGGCATCCGTAAAATCAAAGTCGATCAGGTCGTTGAATACCCTTTCATCCGCATAGTGACTGCCGAAAGAGTCGCAGGTGAAGAGTATCTTATCCTCCGGCAGGTAGCTGTACATACTGTCCGGCCAATGCAAAAAAGGTGCACTTATGAAACGCAGGGTCTTGCCCCCTAAATCCAGTTCATCTCCATGATTTAATTCTCGGGAGGAAAAATTCTTGTTGCTTATTTCCTTGAGGAATCTGATGGCGGTCTGACTGCCCAGAATGGTTAATCCCGGAATCAATTCCAGCAGCTTTTCCACTGATCCGGAATGGTCAGGTTCGGTATGGTTCATAATCAGATAATCAATCTCTGAGAGTTTTACTATTTCTTGAAGATCCTTAATATACTCCTCGAAAAACTTGTCCTTGACCGTTTCAATTAAAACGGTCTTTTCCCTGCCCTTTACCAGATAGGCATTGTAGCTGGTACCGTACTCGGTTCGCATAACAATGTCAAATACTCTTAAACCATAATCCTGAACTCCAACATAAAATACATTCTCCTTAATTTCCAGTGCCTTCATTATCATACCCCCCTTTGAATAATTTTCGGCCGTTAAGTGACCCTATGTACATGATAGGAAAAGCACGAAAGATATGCAAATTGAGAAATATTCTTCTCTCCCCAATAATCCCGATATACGGCATATATCTCCTCAAAACGCCATAATTCATTCTCCTATGTATAAAATCTTTATCGCCCATTGCCCCTTATTTATAACAAGTAAATAAGTATGTTTTATCGGTACCATACCCCGGTAGGCTATTCGAGCAGGCAAGGGCAGCAGGCAAGGGGACGGTTCTGTTGCCTGTTCCCTTGCCTGGCTAACCTCAGTAACAGGCAACAGAACCGTCCCCTTGCCTGCCTTGTTAGACTTGCTGTAGAATGTGAGCGTGAGCGGCTACATAAATCGTCCCGGGAATACCACTTACATCAACAGTAAACGTATAGGTTGTAAAATAGCCATCAGGGGCAGGTGGATATTTATATGGAAAACTTCCAGGATTACTGTTAACTGGAGCAGTAGCACCGACATATAGATGCACCTGGTTCATTACATAGGGAAAATCGGTTGTAAAGGTTACTAATAAGTTAGTGCCTTGGCGAAGAAGGTGTACCGTACCCACAGGAATATTAGTTGCCCCCAACCCAAGAACAACAGTTTTTTCTGTATCCGTACTTTCAAAAGTGAAATACTGAGCATTGCCGGTACCGTACTCAATTCCCACTCCCCAGGCTGAACCTGCATCAACAAATATTGGAGGGGAGGGAGGCCGGGTCGGTGTTGAAAATATATCCATGATATCCTCAAGTTTAAATTGCAGGAGCATCTGATTCTTTATAATCGTTTGTAATGTCCGCCTCACTTCACGGTTTACAGAGAGTAAACCTGAAATGGAGGTTGCTTTTACGGATAAACCAGGAAGAGTTCCCAATACAGCCTGTAATTTTTCACCCTCAGCATTAATAATATGGGCCAAACCAAGCTCTTCCAGGGCTATAGATGCTAATAGCAGGTTGATAACCTGGGTTCTATTTATACTTATTGACGGAGTAATACTGGGAATAGTCGGAAATGACATATTCAATCAACTCCTTATTAGGGGTTATGCTATTATTTTATGCTCGCTTTTTAAAAATGTTAAAATAGTCCATTAATGTTGTATTTTTAAACATAGAAAGTTCGTTATATCGTTTGATTTATGCGCATCTTAAACTCTGCAAGGCCACCCAGCTCAGAGAGTCTGTAAATATGGAAAGCCGGATAATGCGTATCTACAAAAAGTTCAAAACCCAGAGCGACAGCACGAATGCAAAAATGCCGGTCCTCGCCCACAAAGCTAATATTATAAATTTCCTTAAAGTTAGCTCCGGCCTGAATAGCCCTCTTGCTTATTAGAGTGCAGGCTCCCAAACCGCCAACTTTGTAAACTCCGGGTACTTTCACTTGGTTCAGAAATTGTAGAACCCGCTGTAAGACCTGGCTCTCGCTTAAGTTTTCTCCTCTAAAACACTTGAACAGGTTATACTGGTCAGAAACCCATACTTGTGGTAATTCAGGGAAATCAGGCTGCCACCTGGTCCAAAATATTTCTGATACAATATCTTTTTTCAGGCTTACTAAATGCTCTAATGTTTGGGGATGTAACACTAAATCCGAGTCAACCAAAAACAAATAATCATAATCATCTTCCCTTGCTTTGTTAATAATGCTGTTTTTCAATTCTGCTACTTTCCAAATAAGTTCTTCCTCCCAAATATGGGTACTCTCGTTACATATATACGGTCTTTCATCTTGCACTTTGGTAAGAGATGTATTCGGATTCCGGGCAGCAAAAGCGGCCAGCAATTGGCTGGATTCTTCTTCGCTATTGTCATCAATAAAATAAAAATCAAGGTTAACCGTGCTCATGCTTAATTCCTTAATGCTTGATAAGAAATTACTTAATATTTCAGTCTTCTGGCGAATTGGACTTCCCAGGAGTACCCTGGGCTTACCTTCTGGCATAAAAACCTCCATCTCGCCGCACCAGCGGTGATACAAATAGTAATGAAAAAGTATTTTTCACGCTAATTCTCCTTACCATTCGATAGTCAAATCACAGGGGGCAAATAATGGCGTTTCGGGTGCCAGCCATTGAATTCGGGCAAAGCTTAATTCAGGTTCGGGCACTTCACTGGAGCGAACATAGACCAGGTCTCCGTTGGCTAATAAGGTTATAATCAATTCCCCTAATTTACCGTAATCGATCGGGTTACTTAGGAGTTTAATTTCAACGGTTCGGCTATTTGTTATTTTATTTGCAGGTGCCTCATTTATCTTGTTTTTTAGTAAAAGCAGCCAGCGCTTGCGCCAAAGATCCTTGGAAAAAACCAGGGCCACTTCGAGATTTCGTCTTTTGAATAAATTTAATTGCTCCGGATTATCTAATAAATTAATAATGGCCTGCTTTAGCTCCTCTGGTCGGGGATTAATCAAAAAACCATTGTAGTTATTAATAATCAAGTCCGATAACCCACCAATCCGAGTGGCTATAACCGCATTACCGGAAGCCATCGCTTCCAGACAGGATAAACTGGTGCCTTCACTGTGAACCGACGGAATTAGAGAAATATCCGCAGCCTGGTAAGCTTGTGGCATTTCCTCCATTGACAGGGGATAATGTCTCACCCTTTCACTCCATCCTTTTTGTTTTTCTATGACCTGATTTATATCTTGTTCTCCCCCTCTGCCCACAAAATGAAATTCAACTTTAGGATATTGCTCTAAAATATCATCCAAAATTTCCAGAACCAGATATAGCCCTCGCGCGGAATAAAGCTGGCGGGGATAAAGAATTACTGTCTTATCTCCCTTTTCCAAATAATCTTCTGCCGGCTTAAATGCCGACAGGTTGACATAGTTGGGAATCAATTTAGTCTTTTGCCCCAGGTCAAAATCTACCGTTTGCAACCAATTGGCGGTATTAGTATCTACCGAAACCAGGTCTTCGCAAGCTTTAGCTCCATCAATATAGCGCTGGTTCATCAGCCAGTACTCTACCGCGTTTTCGTAGTCATTGTATGGATTATCCCAGGAAACTCCATGACTTATGCCTATATTGGGAGCAGCTGCCAGTGGCCAGGCCTCAAAAAAGGCTGAATAGATATTGAGGGCTGTTCTCCCCTGAACTTGTTCATAAAAAACCTGGTTAAAGTCCCTGGCACATTTTAATATCCAGCCTTCAGCCCTTATTCCACGTCGACTTAAAGATACAATGTCGATATTTTTAAAGCGCCGCATCCAGGAGTAATCCCCATATTGAAAAACAATCAATTGATTATTAAGCTCTGTACAAATTTCCGCTAAATCAAGTAAATAGCGTTCAGCTCCCCCATTATAAAAATACTCTCCGCAAAAATCCAAGAAAGTCGCCGTCATTACAGCAACCTTCCCCAGAAGATTAAGGTTGGCATAAGGCAGCCAACCGAGCGGGAGAGACTTTATTCTTGCTTCTATTAAAGCTACGTTGGCTTGATTTTCCTGACCCTCTTTGAGACATAACCCTTTACTGTTAGAGGAAAACTTCTCCATAATCGAGGTGCTTGGGAAATAACTAATCAGGTTTGCCTGCTTAGAAATGTCCTCCGATATATCATTAGGAGTGTCCATATCAATGTGGAACCAAAGCAGTTTATGATGTAAAACTTCAGCCCAATCCGGATGAATGTTTTGTGTCGACAATACAATTGCGGAAAGGCTTTTTATTACCGGGATAAGGGAGAACCCTTGATTAACTAAAATCAGCTTCTCCTCCAGAGTCTCTATGCCCCCTGAATCCGATGGCTTGCATAAAAAACACAGATACCCCTTGTAAGACATTTCCCTCAAGAGTTGCATTAATTCCCGTTTGGGATTCTCATTTTCAGGAATAAGATAGAGTATTGCCGCCTTATGTTTTTGAGAATTCAGTACCCTTACTATTTCCAGCATTTCAGCACTGAATTTTTTATCCCTCGGTTTGGAATCCGTGGTTAACGCTCTTGTCAAATCGCATTCTCCTTGATCGCTTTTTGGGGTAAGAGATTTTTTTGAATGATTCTGCAAACACGCCTTTTTCTTCAATACATATTATGAAGATAAGAAATCCATTTTGATATCTTATGAGACTATGAGTTTTTAAGTGAGTTTAAGGACCCTTTGGACTTATTAAACACTGGTTTTCCGAGGGTAAGTATATGGAGAGGGGGTTAAGTAGTGTCAGGTTGCTCTGACTTATCTTTTTATGACCAGGACTATTTTGACCGGGGATGCCAGTCAGGGAAAAGTAACTATGTAGATTATTCCTGGGAAAGAATTGGCGGGGAAATAGAAAAAACAGCCGCACATATAATAAAACATTATGCACCGGCTAAAACGTTGGATGTAGGATGTGCCAAGGGCTTTATGGTTAAAGCTCTTTATGAGCGGGGAGTTGATGCCTACGGCATAGATGCCTCCGATTATGCGGTAAGCAAAGTACCGGCAGAAGTTAACGGCCGGGTAAAACTTGGTTTGGCCTCGGATCTGACCTATAACAGCAACGAGTTTGACCTGGTTACCATTTTTGATGTTTTAGAACATATTCCCGAAGAATTAGCTTACCCAACCTGTGCCGAGTTATTGCGCGTTTCCAGCAAATGGGTTTTAGTGTACGTTGTGACTAAGTATGAACCGGATGATATTGATCCTACCCACATAAATATTAAGCCCCGAGAGTGGTGGGAAGCCAAATTTGTGGAACTGGGCGGGAAGATATGCTCAACCAACGTTATTTATAATCCCGATATATGGTGGTTTAATTTAGCCGAGCGTTTAATCCTGGTAAAAAAGTAAACCTCTCTCCAGTTCTTATTGCTTTATCAGGAGGTGCCTTTGTGGGTCAAAACAAAAAGAGCCTGTCTTTAGCAATGATTGTAAAAGACGAAGAAAACTGTATAAAGAGATGTTTAGATAGCGTAATAAACCTGGTAAATGAAATTATCATTATCGATACGGGGTCAACAGATAAAACCATAGAAATTTGCCGTTCCTATAACGCCCAGGTTTTCCCTTACCCATGGAATAACAACTTTGCCGAGGCCCGCAACTTTGGACTGGATAAAGTTACCCAGGATTGGGTTTTATGGTTGGATGCAGATGAGGAAGTAGCTCCAGAGAATAGGAATCAGCTAAATAATGAGACACTCTTTGAGGATTATGATGCTCTCTCAGTCCCGCTTATTAATTTCTACGGTGAAGCGGTTGATCATGACCAGGTGGT
>Ga0334888_1001648_pt1 | contig 27753 bp, 23 predicted proteins | sample GraSluR1_MG_FD_207227 | JGI IMG/M metagenome (GOLD analysis project Ga0334888, IMG submission 207227) | Sludge microbial communities from methane-producing bioreactor in Wageningen University, Netherlands - Granular Sludge_3_08-R1 | ecosystem: Engineered > Bioreactor > Anaerobic > Unclassified ...
AGACGTGGTAGTAGTAATACAAGCCCTCCGTCGAGCCGGTGTCGGATAGATTCGGATTGCACTCCAGCGTGTAGTTGCGGCGAATCCAGTCAAACGCGGCCTGGACGCGAGGGTCCTTCCGGTCGACCGCGGCATACAGCATGCTCTTGAAGCCGGCGTACGTCATGGAGCCGTACGAGCGCAGTTGCGGCTTGCCGTCGACGACAATCGTGCCGGCTTTGCTTTCGCCGTCGTTGGCGCACGTGTAGATGAACCCGCCGTCGCGGGCCTGGGCGGCAAAGGGCTGGTCGTTGCTGCCGCTGTGCATCTGGCAGCGCTGCACGAAGACCAGGGCCTTCTGGTACGCGGGATGGCTCGCGGGCAGGCCGCTTTGGTGCAGGGCCTCCAGCATCAACTGCGTGTTGGACAGGTCCGGCCGCTTGCTCTGGCCGTAGCCGGCGCCGCCGTACCAGGTGTGGGAGCGGTCGTACGATTCCTCTTCATCCCATTGCAGGCGTGTGAGGAACTCCTGGGCCTTCCGGATGAGCGGTTCCAGGGCCGGGTCCCGGGCGGCGGACAGGGCCATGAGGGCGACGGAGGTGTAGTAGTTCCGCAGGTCGATGCCGTCGACGTAGATGCCGCCGTCGTCGCGGGCGGATCGCGTGATAAAGGTGAGGGCCCGCTTGCAGATCGGGTGCTGGGGGCCGTAGTCCGGATGCTGCAGGAAGCCCTGGACGGCCAGGGCGGTGATGGCCGGATCGGTCTGGCCGAAGCTCTCCCATCCGCCGTCGGGCTGCTGGGTGGCGGCGAGGAATTTCAGTCCGCGGTCGACGGCCTTCCGGGCGTCGGCCAGCACGTCTTGATTTGCGTCGGGTTTCGGTTCAGCGGCCAGTGTCTGCGAGGCTGCGGCGGCCAGAATGGTCGCCAGTACGAAAACGGAACGGCGTAACGCGAGAATCGTGTGGGATTGCATGACAGCTTCGTCTCCCGTTCATGTCCGCGGCCGGATGCCGGCTCGTTGCGTGCCTTCCTACCGTTCTGCGATGCGCAGGTCAACCGGGCTCTGCGGGCACGGGGATGATCCGCAGTCGGACGGGGGTTTCGGGCGGCGGCAGCATCGGCGTGTTGACTTCCAGGCCGACGGGGCCCCGATAGGGGTTGCCCACGTCGCGGGTGATGTTGAGCAGAGCCGTTGCGTCGTACCAGAGTGCGATGAGGGAGCGCTCCACGTCGGCGATGAAATATTCGGGGCTGTCGGGCTGGTCGCGGTGGAAGAACGACCCGGTGAACACCCAGCGGAGCGGGTCGGGCGATTGGCCGGTGCGGCGGTCGATGAGGAACCGCTCGATGGGGGCGGCTTCGGCGGGTGAGCCGATGGATACTTCGAGTCGGACGAGGGTGCCGGGCTCGGCGGGCGCGGTGGCGGGAGGGGCGTCACCTCGCGCGTGCGGGCCGACGTCGCCCGGCCGGCAACCGGCCAGCAGCAGGGCGGTGTGGAGGTGGGACGGCCGGCAGGGCAGGACGAGCAGGCTCTCGTAGGTTTTGCCGCCCTCTGCGACGGCGGCATATTCGAGGATTCCGCGGCGGAGGCAGACGTGGGCGTCCACTTCGAGGGTCCCGGCGGCCGGATCGAAGACGACATGCGGAAAGAGCGTGATGCGGGTGTCCGCCGGCGCGGCGTGGCTTTCGTCAATGGTTGGCGCCGGCGGGGCGATGGTCGGCGCACAGGCCGGCGTGGCGCCGGCGACGATCGCGCAGAGCAGGCCGATGGCTTTCCGGCGGCGGGTCGACAAATTCCAACAATCGCGAGCCTCGCCGGGGTATTCTCGCGGCCGTGAGGGGATACAATGAGCGGCGTTGGTCCGTCGTTGGAGCCAGCTAATCACCCGTCGCCCGGCACAACCTGCCGGCGCAGAGAAAAGGGGGGCTGTCATGGGCCTGTGGGATAAGATCAAGGGCGAACTGATAGACATCATCCAGTGGCTCGACCCCACGCATGACACGATGGTGTACCGATTCGAGCGGTACAACAACGAGATCAAGTATGGGGCGAAACTGGTCGTGCGGGAAGGGCAGGCGGCGGCGTTTGTCGAGGAAGGCAAGCTGGCCGACGTGTTCAGCCCCGGCACGTACACGCTGGAAACGGCCAACATGCCGATCCTGGCCACGCTGAAGGGGTGGAAGTACGGCTTCGAGAGCCCGTTCAAGGCGGAGGTCTACTTCGTCAGCACCCGGCAGTTCACGGACCTGAAGTGGGGCACGAAGAACCCGATCATGCGGCGGGATGCGGAGTTCGGGCCGTTGCGGCTGCGGGCGTTCGGGACGTATTCGATCCGCGTGGTCGATCCCGGCGCGTTTCTGAAGGAGATCGTGGGCACGGGCGGTCACTTCACCACGGACGACATCACCGGGCAGTTGCGGAACCTGATTGTCGCCCGTTTCGCGGACATTCTGGGTGAGAGCAATATTCCCGTGCTGGACCTGGCCGCCAACTACGACGAGCTGGGCCGGTTCATCATCAACCGGATCGGTGCGGAGTTCCGGTCGTACGGGCTCGAGATCACCACGATGCTGGTGGAGAACATCTCGCTGCCGCCGGCGGTTGAGGAGGCGTTGGACAAGCGGACCAGCATGGGCGTGGTGGGCGACCTGGGCAAGTACATGCAGTACCAGGCCGCCGAGGCGATGCGCGACGCCGCGAACGCGCCCGGCGGCACGGCCGGTGCGGGCATGGGCATGGGCATGGGCTTTGCCATGGCGCAGCAGATGGGCCAGGCGATGGCGCCGGGCGGCTCGGCCACGTCGGGTCCGCCGCCGCTGCCGACGCAGGGCATCGCGTACTTCGCGGCCATCCAGAACCAGCAGGCCGGTCCGTTTGATCGTGCCGTTCTGCAGCAGAAGGTGCAGGCCGGTGAGATCACGAAGGACACGCTGGTCTGGACGCAGGGCATGGCAAGCTGGACGCCGGCCGGTCAGGTGGCGGCGTTGCAGGATATCTTTGGCGCGGTGCCGCCTCCGTTGCCGCCGCAATGATTCGACGGCGCAGAGGATGGAGTGCTTGTGGTTCGTGGGCGTGCCGCGGGTGTATTGTGCATCGCCCTTGTTTTCGGCGGCGTTTCTTCGTGAGGGGTGATCGGCGTTGACGGATTCGTGGGACAGCCGGCCGGAGCCGGACGACGAAGGAGCGGAGGAGACGCCGGGTGAGGGGCGGCGGTTTCCCTGCGGCCAGTGCGGGGCGAAGCTGGTCTTTGAGCCGGGCACGACGGCCCTGGTCTGCAAGTACTGCGGGTTCGAGAATCCCATCAGCGAGTCCGGCATCGTCATTCGAGAGCTGGACTACCACGAGCATCTGGCCCGGCTGGCGGACGGCGAGGTTTTGCAGGAGACGCCGACCGTCAAGTGTACGGCCTGTGCGGCGGAAGTGGACCGGCCGGAGCACGTCACGGCGTTTGCGTGTCCGTTTTGCGGTTCGGACATCGTGGGGGCGGCGTTTTCGCGCAAGCGGATCCGGCCGAAATCGCTGCTGCCGTTCCGGGTGACGCGGAGCGAGGCGCGGTCGGGCGTGCTGGGGTGGATCCGGAGCCGGTGGTTTGCGCCGAATGCGCTCAAGAAGTTTGCGCGGATGGACAGCCGGCTGAACGGCATGTACCTGCCGTACTGGACGTATGACTGCAACACCACGAGCCACTACGTCGGGCAGCGAGGGGACTATTACTGGGTGACGGAGACATATACCACGCGTTCCGGAGGGCGAACCGTCACCAAGACGCGGCGGGTGCGCAAGATTCGCTGGCGCCACGCATCGGGGACGGTGTGGAACACGTTTGATGACGTGCTGGTGGTGGCCAGCCACTCGCTTCCTACGAAACACGTGGTGGAGCTGGAGCCGTGGGACCTGGAGGACCTCGCGCCGTACGGTGACGAGTATCTCAGCGGCTTTCTGGCGGAGAGCTACCAGGTGGACCTGGAGCAGGGATTTGAGGTGGCCAAGGGCATCATGCAGTCCGGGATCGAGCGCAGCATTCGCCGCGACATCGGCGGGGACGAGCAGCGGATCTTCTCGATCGAGACCGCGTATGACGATATCACATTCAAGCACCTGCTGCTGCCGGTGTGGATCACGGCGTACCGGTTTCGGGAGCGGGCATATCAGGTGCTCGTGAACGGCCGAACGGGGGAGGTGCAGGGCGATCGGCCGTGGAGCTGGATCAAGATCACGCTGTTCGTGCTGTTCCTGCTGGGCGTGGTTGGCGCTACTCTGCTGCTGCTTGACAAGGGCGGCGTGTTCGAGCAGATCGGCCAGGTGGGTCGGATGGGGATGAGCCTTGCCGGCGTCGGCGGTCATGCGTGGGACGGCGTCCTGGCGTCGGTGTAGCTCGATCTGGAGACGGGGTTGGGTGAGCGCCGTCGGTTTCCGTGGAGGAGGCCTGTCGTGAACTGTCGATCCTGTGGAGCGGCCATGAAGTTCCTCGACGGGCGCGGCTACTTCGTCTGCGAGTACTGCACTGCGTTCCATTTTCCGGACGAAAGCGAGGCGTCTTTCGAGGGAGTGAAGCGGCTGGAGGAGGAGAGCGACCTGGCGTGTCCGGTTTGCCACGTGCCGCTGGTCCAGGCGGCGCTGGAGGGCAACCGGGTGCTTCACTGCGAGAAATGCCGCGGAATTCTGGTGAGCAATCCGTCTTTCGCGGACATTGTGCGCATTCGTCGCGCCCGGCACGAGGGCCCGGTGGATCGGCCGCTCCCGCTGGATCGGGACGCGCTGAAGCGTCGGATCGGCTGCCCCGTCTGCGACGGCCTGATGGACGTGCATCCGTACTACGGCCCGGGAAACGCGGTGATTGACACCTGTGCCCGGTGCGGCCTGATCTGGCTGGATCACGGCGAACTGGGGGTCATCGAGCGGGCCCCGGGGACTCGTCCCCGGCCGGTGTAGTGGATGAAATGACGGACGTCCGGCCGGGAAAAATGCCTTGGGTCGGGAGGCCGTCGGCGATATAATGGCGTGGCAGAGGGGTGCCGGCCACCGGCCGGTAGTCCTCGAGTCCACCGGCCCGAAGGCGGCAGCCCTGTCCTTCCTGCCTGCGACTGGGATGGTTCATGGCGAGGTTTTTTTTGCGTTGATGCGGACAAGAGCCGGAATCGTGGGCGAGTGTGCCTGCGCGGGCCGGCGACGCGGTCCGATAACGACATTGGTCGTGGAGCGGGAACATGAGTAACGGCGGTGTGCGAGCGGGTCTGGCGGGTCTGATCCTGCTGACTTTGGCGATGCCTGTGGCGGCGGATACGTGGCCGACGTATTCCAGTCTGGGGCCGGACCTGCTGGCTTATGAGACGGCGTACCCGACGCTGGCCAAGCGGTACGACCTGGGGTTGAGCGTCCAGGGCCGGCACATATGGGCCCTTCGCATTTCGGACAACGTGGGTGTGGAAGAGGACGAGCCGGAGGTGCGGTACATCTCCACCATGCACGGCAACGAGATCACGGGCGTGAAGATGTGCATGAACTTCATCGACTACCTGCTGACGAACTACGGCACGGACCCGCGGGTGACGAACATCGTCGACGAGCTGGACCTGTGGATCGTGCCGCTGATGAACCCGGACGGGTATGACCGGACATACCGAACGCGGGAAAACGCGAATGGGATCGACCTGAACCGGAACTTCCCGGAGGGTACGTACGGCGATCCCAACACGCCGACGGGTCGGGCCATCGAAGTCCAGAACATCATGAACTGGTGCTTTGGCCGGTCGTTCGTGTTGGCAGCGAATTTTCACGGTGGCGCCCTGGTGGTGAACTACCCGTTTGACAACGATAGCCTGGGGTCGGTCTTTTCCCCGACGCCGGACGAGGACCTGTTCGTGTACATCAGCGAGCAGTACTCGTATTACAACCCGCCGATGTGGGGCAGCAGCACCTTCTACCACGGCATTACGAACGGGGCGGACTGGTATTCGATCGACGGCGGGATGCAGGACTGGAGCTACCGCTACATGGGCTGCAACGAGGTGACGCTCGAGATCGGCACGAAGGAGCCTTCCGCGTCCACCATCCCGACGTACTGGGCGGAGAATCGCGATTCAATGCTGGCCTACGTCGAGACGGCGCTGCTCGGCGTGCGGGGCATCGTGACGGATTCGATGACGGGATTGCCCCTGAGCGCTACCGTCCGGGTGGTCGGGCGCGACCATCCCATCTATACGGACCCGGTGGTGGGGAACTATCATCGGATGCTGCTGCCGGGCACGTACGACCTGATGTTTGAGGCGGACGGATACGATCCGATCACCGTGACCGGCGTGGGCGTCAACGCGGGGGCCGCGACTCGCCTGGACGTGCAGTTCGGGCCGCCGCCCGTCGTGACCTATCCGAACGGAGCGGAGGAGCTTCGGACGGGCGTCCCCGTGCAGGTGACGTGGACGGGAACCCCGACGGCGCGCTATCAGGTGCAATACAGCGCGAACTGGGGTGATTTCTCGGCTGTGGCGGACGGATTTGAGCGGCCCAGCCTGGGGTCGAATTACACGACGGGCGGGGATGCCGCGTGGTACACGTCCACCGGGACCGTGCATGGCGGGGTGCGGGCGGCGCGGGCAGGCGGCATCACCCACAGCCAGACCACATGGATGACGCGAACGGTACAGGGCGGAGCGCTGTCGTTCTGGCACCGGGTGAGCTCCGAGAGCGGCTACGACTTCTTCAACTTCTACGTGGACGGCGTGCGGAAGCTGCACGTGTCCGGATACCCGTCGTGGGCGAAATACACCGAGACGCTGCCGCCGGGCTCGCATCTATTGAAGTGGGAGTACACGAAGGACGGCAGTGTCAACGGCGGAAGTGACACGGTCTGGATCGATGATCTGGAGGCAACGGTCGATAATACCAGTTGGACGGACATCGTGGCCCAGACGGAGGTGGGTGCGAGTTCCGTGTGGTGGACCCCGACGAACGTGGGCGATCTGTACAAGGTCCGCGTGCGGGCGGACTACGACACATTCTACGGCGTCTGGGACGAGAGCGACGCCGTCTTCCGCGTGGTGGCCGGGGCCTCGGGCGACGTGGAACCCGACGGCGACGTGGACCTGGCGGACTTCGCGGCCTTCCAGGAGTGCATGGGGTCGGTGGCCGTTGGGGTGTGCGGAGAGACGTTCGAGTTTGTCGAGGACGGGGTGATCGACCTGAACGATTACGTGGAGTTTGCGTCCCGGCTGACCGGGCCCCAGTGATGGCGGCCGGGCGGTCCGCGGGTTCTTTTTGAGGGCGATGCGACACAAGTGAGGCGAAAGTCATGCGTAGGGCAATGATGATAGCAGCATTCGCGGTTCTGTTTGCCGGCTGGACGGTGCCGTGTCTGGCGGATGACAAGCCGGCGGACGTGTTTCAGGCGGCCCAGAAGGGGGACATGGCGGTGCTGACGGTGCTGCTGGACGGATCCCCTGATCTGGTGCGGTCACGCAACAAGCTGGAGCAGACGCCGTTGCACGCGGCGGTCCTGGGTCGTGAGCCGGCGCCGGCGGTCGAGATGTTGCTGAATCGGGGTGCGGAGGTCAATGCGACGGATCGGCGTCTGGATACGCCGCTGCACGCGGCGGCCAAGGCGCTGAGCGTTTCGGCGGTGGAGGTCCTGCTGGCGCACAAGGCGGACGTGAAGGTTCGGAACGAGCGCGGCGAATCGCCGTTGCACGGAGTGGCGTACGGCGGCCGGGATCGGGCGGCGGATGAGGAACAGCGTGAGGCTCTGGCGAAGCTGCTGCTGCGCGCCAAGGTGACGGTCGACGCGGCCGACAACGACGGGATAACGCCGTTGCACGTTGCGGCCGTCCGCGGTCGGGAGCGGTTGCTGGCGGTGCTTCTCGACGCGAACGCCGGCGTGGGCATTGTGGATGCAAAAGGTCGCACGCCGCTGCACATGGCGGCACTGGGCAATCACAAGAAGGTCATCGAGACATTGATGGAGAAGAAGGCGGACGTGAAGGCGGCGGACAAAGAGGGCAACACGCCGCTGCATACGGCCGCGTCGCGGTTCCGCGAGGAGGCGGTGGAAGCGCTGCTCGCGAACGGCGCGGACGTCAACGCCCGCAACGCGGCGGGGGCCACTCCGCTGATTGTCCTGGCGAACGCGGCCCACGGAGACCGGGCGGTGGATGCGGCGCTGGTGAAAGTGGCCGGCCTGCTGCTGGCCCAGGGCGCGGACGCCGCGGTCAAGGATCAGCAGGGCCGCACAGCGCTGGACTACGCCCGCCAGAATGAGCATGAGCAGTTGGCGGCGCTGTTGGGCGGCGCGTAACGCCGCGAGCGAAGAGTCAAGGCGGCGCGGGTGGTTCTGGGGGGTCATGCGCACGGCGTGTTTGGTGCTCACCCCGAAGGGGCGAAGGTGTGTAGTCCCGGCGCGCCGGGACGCGAGCCCCTGGAAGACGTGGCGCGTCATTCGTCAAGCCCCGGAGGGGCGGCAGATTCCTGCGGACGGCGCAATGTCTCATTCCCAGATGTACCGTTCGTCAAACGGTATCTCATGGCGGCGAAGGAATTCGAGAAACTCCTCCTGGAACGTGATTCGATGGTGATGCTCGGCCTGCGCCTCGATGTACCGCCGAACGGAATCATCGTTCGACCGGCTCACGGAAAATGCGCCGTACCCGCTCTGCCACGCGAAAGCGCGGTGATGGGCAAACGTTTCATGAACCCATTTCGAGGAGTTCGTCTTGACCAGCCGAAGGAAGTCGGCCACGGAAGGCTGGGCGGGGAGCGACAGCAGAAGGTGGACATGGTCCTGGGTTCCGCCCGCTTCGAGGAGCAGTCCGCGCTCGCCTTTGACGATACCTCCCATGTAGTCGTACAGACGCTGGCGCAGGTCGTCGGTGATCTGGGGCAGCCGGTTCTTTGTGCTGAAGACAGTGTGGTAATGCAGGCAGGTGAGGGTTTGGCCCACGGTCGCGGCTCCTTTCTATCGCCCCTTCGGGGCTGATTGATCTTGGCCGCATGTGTACCAGGGGCTTGCGCCCCTGGCTACACACCTATGCCCCTTCGGGGCTGAGGGGTATCCTTGCGACTCGCACCAGGAGTCGGCGCCGCCGGCTCTCCCGGGGCGCCGGGTTGCCCCCGCGGGGCAAGCGCGGGGCGGGTCGTTCAACATCAACGACGAGAATCTGCGATACACGGGTCGCCCGGGCGGGCCGTCCTATCGGCTCGTTCTCCGGGCGTGGTGGCTTTCCTGTGCGGGGTGAATTGCCTGGCCGGTGGAGCCGGCCGCCAGCTTGGCGTGGAGGACGCCTTTTTCTCTCTGCATGTGGTCCGTCAGGGCGCGGATATCCTTGCCTTTGCCGCGCACCATGATCATCTCTGCGCACAGATGATGGGACAGGTGAACGTGCGTCGTGGCCAGTACGGTGCCGGGGAAGTCATGCTGCCGGGCGGTCAGCCGCTCGGTCAGGCCGCGGGTGTGGTGGTCATAGAGCAAGGAGATCGTCCCCAGCAGCGGGTCGTCGGTCTGCCACTCGCGGTCGACCAGGTAGTTTCGGAGCAAATCGCGGACGAACTCGGACCGGTTGCGATAGTCGTGATCCGCAACCTGCGTTTCCAGCTCATCGAAGAGGAACTTCTCGATCGACACGGTGAATCGCACAAGATCGGACATGACTGCCTGGTTCCTTGTCATTCCGGTGGCCTGCGGCTGCCGTGGTCAGCCGGCGCGGCCGGCTTCGTGAACGGCGTCCAGGAAGAACAGGTCTTCGCGGTCCATGAGCGTCACCCGCTTCAGTCCCGCCGCGGCCAGCAGGGGCCTCCATTCCGCGCCAACCGGCAGCACGTCGTGGTTGACGGGGCCATCGACGCCGGCATGGAAGCGGTTGATGTGCGCGCTGCCGGCCAGATGCATCACGATCAGCCGCCCGCCGGGCGTGAGGGCCTCGGCGATGTTCTGTAAGGCGGCGGATTGATCCCGGAAGTGGGGAAAGCTGTGGAAGCACAGGACCACGTCGTAGAGGCCGCAGCCGAGGCGGTCGCTGCACACGTCCAGGCAGGCGAAATCCGCGTCGATGCCCTTGCGTTCGGCCCGGGCCACCATCTCCGGCGCGAAGTCGATGGCGGTGACGCGGCCGGGGGCAACCTGGGCCGTCAGCCAGGCGGTGGTCTTGCCCGTGCCGCAGCCGACCTCCAGGAGGGCCTGACCCGGTCGGAGGCCCAGCAGGTGCGCCTGTTGACTCAGTCGATCGGTCATGGTCCGGCTGGAGGGCTCTTCGTCGTCCCACTGGGCGGCCAGGGCGTCGAAGAAGGCGATTCGCCGGTCGGACGTGTTCACACGGAATCCCCCTTGCGTGGTACCGGTTGTCATCATACGATTTGCGGAAGCGTAATACCACGCAGCCATCTCGTCAAGCGGGCCGTGCGGTTCGTTTTCCGGCGGGCCGGTGCCACGGCGATGCCGGGACCGCCCTGGAAGGGTGGGTGGTGTGACGGGGCGGAGTCGCGAGGTTCGACGCGCAGGACGGTCCCCGACGCGAAAGCCCATGAGCAAGCGAACATTCATCCTGCTGCTGATGGCGCTGGTAGTGCCGGCGATCGGCTGCCGGAAACGGTCGGACCCGCCTGTTGCGGCCGTGGCCGCCACGAACTCGTTCCTGGAATGCGCGGTCAGGGATTTGTTGGGCGCATCCGCGCCGGTGCTTCGTCTGGCCGAGCCCGGCCTGTGCCCGGGGCATTTTGACGTCCGCCCGAGTCAGGTGGCGGAGCTTCGCCGTTGTCGGGTGCTGCTGCGGCTGGAGTTCCAGAAGTCGCTCGACGGCAAGCTGCTCGGGGCGAAGGAGGAGGGCCTGCGTTTCGTCGAGATCACGATCGCGGGCGGGCTCTGTGAGCCGGAAAGCTACCTGTCGGCGTGCCGGCAGACGGCCGACGCCCTGGTTGCGGTCGGACTGCTCAAGCGTGACGCGGCGGAGAGGCGGCTGGGCGAGATCGACCGGCGAATCCAGGATGCCGCCGAGCGATGTCGTCGTCGCGCAGGCGCATTGACGGGCACGCCTGTTCTGGCCAGTGTCCATCAGGCCACGTTTTGCAGGTGGCTGGGGCTGAACGTCGTCGGAATGTTCAGCGGGGCAGACACCGCCGGCACGGGCGATGTGAACCGGGCCATCCAGCAGGGTGAGCAGGCCGGTGCGAAGCTGGTGATTGCGAACCTGCCGGAAGGCCGTCGGGTGGCCGACGCGCTTGCCGAGCGTCTTGGCGCGAAAGTGGTCGTGTTCGGCAACTTTCCGACCCTGGCGGACGGGCAGTCCTCGTTCGACGAGTTGCTGGAGGGCAATGTCGCCGCTCTTGTGGAGGCGGTGGGCCGGTGAGTGATGCGGCGGTGCAACTGGATGACCTGATCGTCCGGGCAGGGCGTCGGACGATCCTGTCTGTGGATTCGCTTCGCCTGGAGCGTGGCGAGTTGGTGGGCCTGCTCGGGCCGAACGGGGCTGGAAAGACCACTTTGCTGCGATGCCTGCTGGGGTTGCAGTGGCGTGTGCAAGGACGCGTTGAGGTCCTGGGCCGGCCGGTGGGCGACCTCGGATCGGGCGGGCTTGCCGGGCTGCGGCGACGGATCGGGTACGTGCCGCAGATCCTGCCGGCACGGAGCGAGATGCCCCTGACGGTGCGGGAGGTTGTCGCGATTGGCCGGACGGGTATTGCCGGCCTGCTTCGTCCCCTGAAGGGTTCGGACTGGCGATTCGTGGACGAATGGATCGAGCGGTTGGGTCTGACGAGTTTGGCCGGCCAGGGTTTTGGGGAGATTTCCGGGGGCGAGCAGCGCAAGACCCTGATCGCGCGGGCCATGGTTCAGCACCCGGAGTTGCTGCTTCTCGACGAACCGACGGCCAATCTCGACCTGGGCTGGCGTGAGCGGATCGTCCGGGTGATCGCCGAACTGCATCGGTCCCTGCGTTTGACGGTGGTGCTGGTCTGTCACGAGCTGGAGGTCCTGCCGACCTGCTGCGGGCGCGTCGTGGTGCTTGATGCGGGTCGCGTGGTCGCCGATGGCCGTCCGGACGAGGTGCTGTCGACGGAACGAATCGGTTCGCTGTACGGCCCCGGGTTGGCCGTCGTTGCCGCGTCGGGTCGATGGGCGGTGGTGCCCGGGGAGTCGGCTCATGCTTGACCTGACCTTCTGGGCGCCGGTCATGGCGGGCGGCGTGCTGGCCGGCGGTTCCAGCGGGCTGTTGAGCGTCTACATCGTCGGGATGCGGATTCCGTTCCTGGGCGTCTGTGTTGCGCACGCCGCTCTTGCCGGCGCGGTTTTTGGCAGCCTGGCGGGGTTGGAGGGATCGATGCTCCTGATCCCCGCGCTGGGCGGCGCTGCGGTCACCGCCCTGTCGCTGGGTCTGGCCGACCCGCGGAAGCTCAACATGGACGCCAACGTGATTATGGGATTGCTGTTCTCGATCACGATGGGGTTGGCCTTCGTCGGCATCGGGCTGTTTCCGGTGCTCGGTCGCAGCGACAATGACGTTCGCAGCCTGCTGTGGGGCAGCCTGCTCTACTGCCGGTGGTCGGATGTCTGGCTGATGCTGGGCGCGAGCCTGGCGCTGGGCCTCTTTGTGCTGGCTTTCGGCAAGGAGATGCGGGCGATTCTGTTCTCTCGCGCGGATGCCCAGGCGGCGGGCATCCGGGCCACGGGCGTCTGGACCGGGTTTTTGATCCTGACGGCCGTGCTGATGACCGTCAACTTCCAGACCGTCGGCGGACTGATGATCTACAGCTTGATCACCAACCCGGCCGCCGCCGCGTTTCAACTGGTCAAGGGGAACGGCCGGGCCATCGTTCTGGCGATCTTCTTCGGCGCCGTCAGCGGCCTGGGCGGCTTCCTGCTGTCCGCCGTCACGGACCTGCCGTCGGGAGCGGTGATTGTTCTGCTCTCCGCACTGCTGGTCGGCGTTTCTGCGATGTTTCGTGTGCTGCTGCGTCGGCCGTAGGCCACCGGAAGAGGGCACGCCGGCCGACGGCGGCGAACCGCGTTGCGGTCAGTTTGCCGCGCTGAGCAGGGGCGGCCGGCGTCGACGGCGGCGTTTCTTCGGGGCGCCGGGGATGCGTACGTCCGGCGTGCGGGGCTCCGCGCGGTTGGCCATTTCCAGGGCCTGTCCGATGGTCCGGGCATAGAGATCGGCGTTGACCTCTTTCCACAGTCCGGGGGCCCGGTTGAACACGCCGCCGGAGATCAGGATATTCATGGTGGGGTTGGCGCCGATTTCACGGATGGTGTCGATGAGCTTGCGCACGCCGGGCACGCCCTGGGGCTGTGTGCCGTACAGCAGCAGCACCGTGGGACGCCGCGCGCCGACGAGCATGAGGATTTCGTCGTGGGGCACACCGCCCCCGACGAAGTGGACCGCCCAGCCGTCGGATTCAAACAGGTCGGCGCACATCTGCGCGCCCAGTTCCTCCGGCTCGTTGTCCGCGCAGCAGATGATCACGGACCTGCCGTTCGGCTGGATGCGCGGCAGGCTGGCCTGGAGCTGGTCGGCGAGGCAGCGGTTGATGCGTGTGGCCATGTGCTCGGTGACCACGTTGATGCGGTCGGCGCGGTAGAGCTTTTCCACGCGTTCCATGGCCGGCCAGAGGAGGGCCTCATACAGTTCGGTCGCGTTTTGCGTTCGTTCCAGGCATTGACAGAAGATGCGGCGGCAGGTCTGGCGGTCGCCGGCGAGCAGGGGTTCCATGAATCGATCGAGCAGGTTCAGCAGAGACATTGCGGACTCCTGGCACCGCGACCGGACGGAGAGCGTATCGACCTTCGGGCCTCCTGCCCGGTCGGTTTCGGTCCGCGGTGAAGCGGGTCTTCCGTTCGGGGTTCCACCCCGCGTGAAACGACGATTCGTTCGAGGAGCGTGTCTCGCGGTGGCCCGCGGCGTTGTCCCCTCGGACGGCGTTGTATCGGAGGTGGAGGAAACGAATCTTGAGGGCGCTTAAGGCTTGGGGCCAGTGCCAAAGTTCTGTCGCTGCGCGCCGCGCAAGGTTCGCGGGCTATCGGACGAACGCCGTGCGGCGGGCTGCGAGAGGCATCCGATAACCCGGCGGTTTGGGGTGCTTGAGGCGGCACGGCGTACGTCGGGTGTTCCGAGACGGGAGGTCGGCGGTCTGTGGGGCGCGGCTCTTGCGCCCGGTTCGGCGTTTCCTGCGCGTGCCGAGGGGATCGGCGGTTGCCGTGTCGGTGTGCATGGGGTACCATCCCAGCCGGCGCAAGGTCGCGGTTCGGCCGGGGGGTGCCGGGACGTCGACGGAAAGGGTCACATCATTCATGCCCACTGAAGACTTTACGGAACGGATTCTGCGGATCTTGTCGCGGGAGGACTATCGACCGCAGCGGCTTCGGGCCCTGGCCCGGGCCATGGGCATCGCGGAAGACCAGTACGGCAGCTTCCGCGATACGGTCAAGGCGCTGGCCAAGGCGGGCCGCGTGGTGCTGGGCAGCCGCACTATGCTCATGCCGCCGGAGCCGTCCGGCACCATCGTCGGCCGATACCGGGCGAATGCGAGAGGGTTCGGGTTCGTGGTGCCGGAGCTCCCCACCGCCCACGGTGATCTGTATGTGCCCCCCGGCGAGAGTCGCGAGGCCATGACCGGTGACACGGTGCGGGCCCGCGTGCTCCGCAAGGGCAAGCGGGGCGGCCGGATGCTGCACGAAGGGCGCATCCTGGAGATCATCCAGCGCGGGCAGAGCCGGTTCGTCGGGGAGTTGCTCAACGAGTTCGGGCGGTGGTTCGTCCGGCCGGACGGCGCCACGTTTCACGGGTTGATCTTCGTGGACGATCCCGGCGCCAAGAACGCCCGGGCGGGTGACCAGGTTGTGGTGGAAATCGTGCAGTTTCCTCGACGGGGCACCGACGCCCGCGGCGTGCTGGTGCAGGTGCTGGGTGTGCGCGGCGACGCCGAGGTTGATCTCAAGAGCATTCTCTGGCAGTACGGCTACCCGGACGACTTTCCGGAAGACGTGTTGAGCGAGGCACGCCGCGTGGTGGCCGCGTACGACCCGCAGGCCGGCCCGTCCCGGCGAGAGGACCTGCGCGGCCAGACGGTCGTCACGATTGATCCGGACGACGCCCGGGATTTTGACGATGCGATTTCGCTGAAGCGTCGCAAGGGCGGTCTGGTGGAGCTGGGCGTCCACATCGCCGACGTTTCCCATTTTGTGGTCGAGGGCGGGCCGCTGGATCGCGAAGCGCTGGAGCGGTCGAACAGCGTGTACTTTCCCGGCTTCGTGATTCCCATGCTGCCGGAGGTGCTGTCCAACGGCGTGTGCAGCCTGCAGGAAGCCCAGCCGCGGCTGACCAAGAGCGCGTTCATCACGTACGACCGTGACGGCAACGTCCGCGGGGCCCGGTTCGCCAACACGCTGATCGAGTCGGCAAAACGGCTGACGTACGGCCAGGCAACGGCCATTCTGGACGGGCAGACGGATGGATTCGCGCCGGCGGTCGTGGAGTTGCTGCGCGATATGGACCGGCTGGCTCGTGCGATCCGCGAGCGGCGCCTTCGCGAGGGGATGCTTGTGCTCGAACTGCCGGAGGTGGACCTGGTCTATGACGATGACGGCCACGTGACGGGGGCGAAGCCGGCCGACACCTCGTTTTCCCACACCATCATCGAGATGTTCATGGTGGAGGCGAACGAGGCGGTGGCCCGGCTGCTGGTGGACCAGCAGGTGCCGCACCTGCGGCGCGTGCATCCGGAGCCCGACCCGGCCACGGCGGAAAGCCTTCAGAAATTCCTCAAGGCGGTGGGGCTGCCGGTGCCTGCGTCGTTTACCCGGGAGGCCATCCAGTCCTTGCTGGCGTTCGTCAAGGGCCGACCGGAGAGCTTTGCGGTGAACCTGGCCATTCTGCGTTCGATGCAGGAGGCGGTGTACTCGCCGGAGCTGGTGGGTCACTACGCGCTGGCCAGCAAACACTATGCGCATTTCACCTCGCCCATCCGGCGGTATCCGGACCTGACGATTCATCGGCTTCTGGATGCGTACGTGGCCGGCCAGTTCAAGAGCAAGACGGGCCGGCACGACGTGCCTTCGTACAGTGATCTGGAGGAGATCGGCACGCAGTGCAGCACGAACGAGCGTCGCGCGGAGGATGCGGAGCGCGAGTACAAGCTGGTCAAGATTCTGCAATTGCTCGAGAAGCACCTGGGTGACGAATACGACGGCGTCGTGACCGGCGTGACGAACTTCGGCGTGTTCGTCCAGCTTCGCGAGTTGCTCATTGACGGCCTGCTGCGGTTCGACCAGTTGCCCGACGACTGGTGGAACGTGGACGCGCAGCGCGGGTGCGTGGTGGGGGAGACCTCGGGGTTGCGGATCACGATCGGCCAGCTCGTGCGCGTGCAGATCGCCCGGGTGGACGTGGCCGCCCGGCAGTTGGACCTGGCGGTGCGCGACGCGGCGGCCCTGGGCAAGCCGCGGGCCCGGGCCTCGTCGGCGCCAAAGCCCGGCCGCAAGCCGCCGCGGCGCCCGGTGGTTCAGCGCAAGGGCAAGAAGCGAAGCAAGAGCACGGGTGGTGCACGCAAGCGCCGACGCTGAACGGGTCATGCCCTGGTGTGAGGCGTGGCGGGGGACCGGACTACCGGTCGGGCAGGTACTTCTGGGCGTCTGACAGGGTCCTCGTGGATGAAGTGTCCAGGACGCGTATTGAGGAAGTCACGCCGTACCTGGTGGAGAAGTAGCTGCCGGGTGCTTGTTTGTCCGGCGACGCTTGACGCGAGTTTCGTGCCATGACTTGTGAGCACCTCCAGGCGGTCGAACAGGCAATTCTGGGACATGGGATGCGCGAGACCTTCCGCGGGTCTGCCTGGTCGCAGAACTGCCGGGAGTGGGTGTACTTTGACTGCTATCTCGATCTCGAGGCCGTGCGGGGTCGGTTCAAGCTTGCGGAGTGCGTTCGCGATCACTCCCACCGCGGCACACACGACGGGCAGGAAAGAGGGCTGGTGTGCCAACAGTGCCAGGATGCGATCATGGGTCGCTACGAGGCCGGCGCAGGGGTGCCGGTCTTTCGCGGTTGAGCTCACCCGGGGCGCCCCGCCAGACGCGGAACCAGGGCATCTGCTCGAAGCGGGGAATGACTCCGGAGGCTCCCCACGAACGCCGGCCGCTGAACTCAGGTTTCGGAAGACAGGCGCCGTGTCTGATCACTTTGTTCACATCATTCCCGCCGAGCCTGGCGTCGCGCCTGACGAGCGGAGGCGGCAGGCGGTTCCGTACGCGCCCGGGAGCAACGCGGACGAGGCCGAGGAAATACAGGCCGACGGGACCTTTGGGCGTGCAGCAAATGCGGACCAAACAGCACGCAGTTCATAGCGCTCCGGTGACAGACGACGCACAACCCGGAGGAGCGGCCCTGAAGAAGTCCACGCTCATAACCCCTTGGCAAACGGGCAAATAGAAACGGCCATGCACAAGGATGCACAGCCGCTCATATCCGAGCCAGAAGGGATTCGAACCCTCAACCACCAGATCGACCATCCGGCCGGAACCGCGGCTGGCGATAACGCCAAGGCCGATTTGGGGGAGGCACGCAGCAAATGCGCAGTAAACAGCCCCGAGCTGTCCCGCGTGATTGCGGCGTGGCCGAGTCTGCCGGAACCGATCCGGCGGGCCATCACGGCGATGCTGGACGCGGTAGAATAAAAAGACACCGGGCAGGGCGGGTCGCTCCCGCCCGCACGGCCGCGCGGATGTTCGACCGATAGGGCACTGCGGGATCCACGATTGGCGACGGCTGCGTAGGCGGAAGGCGGCGGAACCGAATTGACCGCTCAGGGGTAGGCGCGAGGGGGAGCGACGCGGTATTATTGGGTAGCGCTGTCTTTGAGGGAGAGAGCATTCCCGGCGGCACACGTCCAGACGATGGAGGGAGGAGAAGATGTGTCGTTTGAGAACCCGAGTATCGACTTGCGTGCTGGTCGCGCTCTGCGCGAGTCCAGCATGGGCCACTGTGGTGATCGAAACCGTGCACGTCGGCAATCCGGGCAACGTCGGTGAACTTTCTGGCGGGGGCGAACAGGCGCGCATCTGCGGAGCGGTTGCCTACACATACAACATCGCCAAGTACGAGGTAACGGCAGGGCAGTACTGCGAGTTTCTAAACGCCGTGGCGGCGACGGACACGTACGGGCTGTACGACTCAAGCATGTGGTCGAATAGCTATTATGGTTGTAAGATCCAGCGCACTGGCGCCTCGGGCAGCTACAAGTACAGCGTAGCGGCGGACTGGGCCAACCGCCCGGTCAACTACATTTCGTGGGGCGACGCGGCCCGGTTTGCCAACTGGCTGCACAACGGCCAGCCCACGGGCGTGCAGGACCTGACCACCACGGAGGACGGCTCCTACTTCCTGAACGGCGCGACAACCAATGCGGCGCTGATGGCCGTCGGACGTAAGTGGGCGGACGCCACGTGGGTGATCCCGACGGAGGACGAATGGTACAAGGCAGCGTACCACAAGAACGACGGCGTAACCGGCAACTACTGGAATTATCCCACCAGCAGTGACAGTCCGCCGGGCTACGTCAAAGACAGCGGCAACCTGAGCGGGACGGGTACGCCCTTCGTAGAGGGTGGCACTGATCCGGGCAACTACGCGACGTATAACGGGGACGGCGGCACGGAAGGGATCGGCAGCCCTTACTACCGAACGGTGGTCGGGGAATGGGAGAACTCGGCCAGTCCGTACGGAACGTTCGACCAGGGTGGGAATGTCCGGGAGTGGAATGAAGCAGTGGTTTACGGGGTGTATCGCGGCGTGCGGGGCGGGTCGTTCCGCTACTACGGCTACCTCCTGCACGCCTCGCACCGCGACTACGTCTACGACCCGCCGTACGAGGGCAGCGGCTTCGGGTTTCGTGTCGCCTTGGTCCCTGAGCCCGCTGCGATCCTGATGCTAACTCTGGCCGGCGTGGGAGTGCTGCGAAGGAAGCGTTCCAGCGGGTGACGAGGGCACGCCGCTACGAACCATCATGCGTGACGTTGGGACCCAGCGTCACGCTTTTTTCTGCTCGACGGGTCCCAGTTTCCTGATACGATGGATATCAGAGGCGCGATAACTGGAGGTGCCCATGAAGACCGACTTGGCAAAAGAGCTGCGGAAAGCCGCGACCCGGAGCGGCCTGTCGATGCTTCAGATCGCCAAGCGGACTAAGATGCCGTATGCGTCGATCCACAATTTCATCGCCTGCGGCCGTGATATGACGCTGCGCAACGCGAGCAAACTGTGCGATCTGTTTGCCCTGGAGTTGCGGGCGTCGAGGCGGCAGAAGGGAGGGCGGTAACATTGCGAGCGTATTCAAACGCGGCGACCGATGGATCGCCCAATACTAAGGACGAGCGGAGGGCACCTACGGGCGCGCAGCTAGTGCGCAGCAAACTGGGCGCAATTCAGAGCCGATCGACGCACAAGGCGGAAAACGAATCCTGCAAAAGCGGGTGACCGTAAGTCCTTGGAAACGGACCAAATAGAAACGGCCATGCACAAGGATGCACAGCCGTTCGCCAACGAGCCCGAAGGGATTCGAACCCTCAACCACCGGATCGACAGTCCGGTACTCTAACCAATTGAGCTACGGGCCCTTGTATTCGGCGCCCCGAGGGGCGCTGAGCCTTCTTGCACTCTGATAATACATGGCCGGCCTGCGTTGTCAAGACGGTCCCGCCGGTGCACGAACCCATTGCCCGGACGTGGGTTGCGGCACTCCCGGCATCCACTATCATGACCCGGCCAACGTCACGGAGGGACCACACAATGCAGCCGAGGCTGATGAATAGATCCCGCAACTTCATTCTGTGCAGCGCGTTGCTGGGTTTGCTCGCAGGGCAGGCCGGCGGGGCCACCCTGGAGGAGCAGCTTCAGGCCGTTTTGGGACCCAAGCCGGAGCCCGGCGCCGTCTGCGGGGCCGTGGTCGTGGACCTGCAGACCGGCAAGGTGCTTCTTGACATCCACGGTGACGAGACCCTCATCCCAGCCAGCAACGCCAAGGTATTCTCGCTGGCTGCCGCGATTGACGTTCTGGGGCCGGGGTTTGAGTTCCGCACCGTGGTGGCGACCCGGGGGGACGACCTGATCGTGGTGGGCGACGGAGACCCGAGCCTCGCGGACCCGGAGGGAGCCGGAAAGCCCAGCGACCCGGTGGCGGCCCTGTTTGACGGATGGGCGGCCCGGCTGCGCGAGAAGGGTCTGGAGGTCCTCGCGGGTGATCTGGTGATCGACGAGTCGATCTTTGAACCCGCCCGCGACCACCCGCAGTGGCCCAGCGAGGATATCGGACGCGCGTATGCCGCGCCGCCGGGCGCGCTGAATCTCTACGAGAACTCCGTGCTGTTCACCATCAAGCCGGCGGCCAAGGCCGGCGACCCGGTGCAGTGGAGCGTTTACCCGCCCAACGGGCTGGTGGAGGTCCGGAACCGGGGCAAGAGCGCCGCCAAGGGGAAGAACGCCCCCGTGCTGTACCGGCCCCGCCCCACGTTCGAGTACCAGTTGAGCGGCACGTGCACGGCCGAGACGAAATCCTCTCTGGCCGTTCCGGACCCGGGCATGTTCTTTGCCGACGTGTTGCGGACGCATCTGGCCAATCGCGGGATCCGCATCGAAGGAAAGATCCGGCGTGAGCGCGTGCGCGACGAGCAGGGCCGGTTGCCGCCCGACTGCGCGGTGGTGCTGGTGCATACCACGCCGCTGACGCACGTCGCGGCGCGCGTGGGCAAGGACAGTCAGAATCTCTTCGCGGAGGCCCTGCTGAAGCGGACCGGCTACGCGTTTGCCCGCGCGGCGGGCGAGGCGAACCCCCGGGGAAGCTGGGCGACCGGGCGGGCGGCGGTGGAGGATTTCCTCAAGCGGGCCGGCGTGGAAGAGGGCCACGTTGTTCCTGCCGACGCCTCCGGGCTGAGCCGCGCGAATCGGTCGTCGGCCCGGGCGATGGTGCGGGTGCTGGTTCACATGCACAAGCATCCGGGCTGGCCGCTCTTTGCCCGAAGCCTGGCGGTGGCCGGTCGCGACGGAACGCTGAAGCGGCGGATGAAGGATGTGCCGGGGTTGGTGTGCGCCAAGACGGGTTACATCGGCGGCGTGCGCACGCTGAGCGGCTACGTGGAGACGCCGGACCGCCGGATGTACGCCTTCGCCGTGCTGTTCAACGGCTTCAAGAAGGCCAGTCGACCTTTCACGAAGATGCAGGACCAGTTCTGCGAGGTTCTGGCCAAGTCGAAGCCCGACGCCGTGGGGACGCCGTAACGGCGCCTGGCGGCCGGACCGGTGCGATCGAGCGAGCGCCGGCCAGGCGGATGGCATGCTGCAAGAGTGTCATGGCATGTCTCCCGGATGGGGTCGTGGTGCTTGGAGTGCGGCATCCGGCCGGCTGCGCTGCCTGGCCAGACCCTTGTGTCGCGTGGGGATGGCGGCCACGGCGGGTGTCGGCGCCCCTTGACGGAGGCGTGTCTTCACGATCGCGGCCGTGGAGCGGGTGGACCGCAGGGCGCGAGAGGTGTGGACGCCGGCTTTGGGTGGTGGGGTGATGGCGACACGAGATGCGGTGGAGCGGTGGTTCGCGCGGGGGCTGCGGCCAATTTTGTGGCCGGACTGAAGTTCAGGCACACGTCCAACGAGTTGTGTTACCGTTTCTGTAGAATTTGTTCGGGTCCGGCCATCGTTGTGGCTCGTTTGGCCGTGGGTGGCAGGTCGGTTTGGGGGGGGCGGAGCAGGGCGCGTCGCGTTGCTCCGCGCGGGCGGGGGCGGTATGATGGTTCGGACGGTTGTTACGCGTCATCGGTGACTTTTTGGAGCGGGCGGGTCGGAAGGAGCAGGCGGCCATGCAGCGGGCATCTTTCTGGACACGGGTGGGGCATTGGATCCGGCCACCGGCCGGGGGGCCGGCGTATCCGCCGGGCGACGGACCGGCCGACTCGGCCGACGCGGACCTCGCGGAGTCGGTGGATGCGGAGCCCGCCGGCCGGCCGGCTCCGACCCTGGTCCGGCGTCGCGGTCGGGAAGACGCGTTGGCCCGGCTGGAGGACGGGTTCGAGAAAGTCGTGAACCTGTGCGACTCGCTGAACGTGCATTTCACGCTGCAGGAGGAGCGTTCGGCCCAGATTGCAGATTCGCTGGGGCGGGTGGCGGCGGACATGTCGAGCCTGGCCCGGGCGGTGGGGGGCCAGAGCGAGACGTTGCAGGCCATTGTCGGGCATCTGGAGTCGGGCAACGACCGGGCGGTGCGGCTGGAGGAGCTGTGCAGCCATTTCGCGAAGCTGACGGAGGCGCAGCGGCAGTCGCTGGCCGTGGTGTCGCAACAGGTGGAGAGTTCTCGCCGGACGGACGAGGAGATCGCGCAGTCTCTGCACACGTTTCAGGAGTCGATCTGCGCGCTGGGGCAGTCCTGCACGGAATCGACGGACACCCTGCGTCAGATGCGCAGCGAGGCGGCGTCGCGGGACGACCGTCTGGCCGCGACGATGGACCGCGCGAGCCGGCGGTTTCTGCTGCTGTTCGGCATTACGCTGGCGGTGGCGGTGGCCGGTGTTGCAGGGATTCTCGTCAGCGTGCTGCGCTGACGGGCGCGGGCTGAGACGGATCGGAGACGGGACCGTCGGCACGAGGTGAAATGATGACGGACGAACGCAATCCGCACGATTTCATGACCCAGCTCTTGAGCAAGATGACGGAGTTCGAAGCGTCCGACCTTCATCTGAAGGTGGGCTACGTTCCGTACTACCGGGTGGGCGGGCATCTGCAGAAGGTGAAGGTCCCGCCGTTGCCCGACTCCGAGTTTGTGGAGGCCATGCTTCACGGTCTGGTGCCCGAAACGCGTCGACACGAGTACGACGAGCGGGGCGACCTGGACTTTTCCGCGGCGGGTCCGACGGGCGACCGGTACCGCATCAACGTGTTTCGGGCCACGGGCGAGATGCACGCGGCCATCCGGCGGGTGCAGAGCAAGATTCCCACGTTCGAGGAGTTGACCCTGCCGCCCGTGTACGAGAAGGCGATTGAGCACAGCATGGACGGTCTGATTCTGGTGGCGGGCGTGACGGGCAGCGGCAAGTCCAGCACGCTCGCGTCCATGCTGGAAGTGGTGAACGAGAAACGGGCGTGTCACATCATCACCATTGAGGATCCCGTCGAGTTCATCTTCCACGCCAAGAAGGCGATCATCTCGCAGCGGGAGATCGGCATCGACATTCCCAACTACGCGGAGGCCCTGCGCTACGTGGTGCGGCAGGATCCGGACGTGATTTTCATCGGGGAGATGCGCGACCGGGCGACGATGCAGGCGGCCATCCAGTCGGCCGAGACGGGCCACCTGGTGCTGGGTTCCATCCACTGCAGCGACGCGCAACAGACGTTCTCGCGCATTCTTGAGTTCTTCCCGCGTGACGAGCACGATTTCATCCGCTCGTCGCTGGCGAACAGCCTCAAGGCGATCATGGTGCAGCGTCTGTTGCCCGGCATCACGGAGAACTCGCGTTACCCGGCCACGGAAGTGCTTCTGAACAACTCCACGGTCAAGGACAAGATTCTCCACGAGGAGGATGAGGACCTGCCCGGGGTGATCGCGCAGAGCGTGGAAGAGGGCATGCGCAGTTTCACGTTGTCGCTGGCGGAGATGGTCGAGAAGGAGCTGGTCCACTTCGACACCGCGGTGGACTACGCGCCGAACCCGGACGCCCTCAAGAGCCTGGTCAAGGGCATCAAGACCTCGACCCAGAGTCTGGTCGGCCGCGTCCGCGGAGGCCGGTAATCCGTGAGCGGGGGTCGGCGATCGCGGGGACGGGGGGTACCGACCTGGAACGGGGGGCCGTCGGTTTGCGGAGCGGGCGTCGCGGTTGCCCAGTCGCCATGGAAAGGAAGACGACATGTCCGATCTGTCGCGCCTGATTGAACGGCCCCGCGTCCCGCTGGCGCATCTGCCCACGCCGATCACGCCGGTCTCGTGGGACTGGGGACCGGTGCGGTTGTATCTGAAGCGAGACGACCTGACGGGCAGCGGCCTGTCGGGCAACAAGGTCCGGAAGCTCGAGTACCTGATCGCGGACGCACGGGCCCGCGGCTGCGACACCCTCGTGACCTGCGGGGGCATTCAGTCCAACCATACGCGGGCCGCCGCCGTGGCGGCCACGCTGTGCGGGATGCGCTCGGTGGTGGTGCTTTCCGGCGACGAGCCCTTGGAGCTGGACGGGAATCTGCTGCTGAGCCGGCTGGTGGGCGCGGACGTGCGGATCGTGCCGGCGATGTCCTCGTCGGACCGTCACGCCCGGATGCTCGAACTCGCCGCGGAGCTGGAGCAGCAGGGCCTGCGGCCCTACGTGATGCCGTCCGGTGGTTCCAGCGAGGTCGGCGCCCTGGGCTACTGTCGGGCCGTGTCTGAGCTGGCCGAGCAGTTGGAGGCGGACCCGCGGGGTGTCGGGTGCATTGTTCACGCGTGCGGCAGCGGCGGCACGTTCGCCGGGTGCCACATCGGTCGGGAACTGGCCGGACTGGCGCCCCGACACGTGGCCGTCATCATCGAAGGTACGGTCCGGGAGTGGCGAGCGTCGCTGGTGGACTACGTCAACCGGACGGCGAACTACTGGGATATTGACCTGGAGGCCGATCCGGACGCCATCGCTCTGCTGGACGGGGCGGGTCGGGGCTACGCTGTGAACACTGACGAGGAGATGGACTTTCTGGTCCGGTTCGCCCGAGTCACGGGCATCTTTCTGGACCCGGTGTACACAGGCAAGGCATTGTACGCCCTGGATCGGGAGGTGCGTCGCGGGACGTTCGATCCGGGGGGCCACGTGCTGTTTATCCACACGGGCGGCATGTACGGTCTTTTCCCCCTCCGAAGACGGCTGATGGACGCGATGAAGCGTTCGGGGGGCTGATCGACGGCTCCCGGCCTGCGTTCCCGACTTGGTGTCCGGCGGCGTTCCGCGTACACTAGTGCGGGGGAACGAGTCCGGGGAGCATGGGATCGATGACCGTCCGCGACCTGTCACGCCGTGGCACGCACTGGGCATGGTGGGGGCCGGCCGTTCTGGCCGGCGTCTTCCTCATTGTGCTGGCGGCGTTGTTCTGGTTGTCGACTGAGCAGATCCTGCGGGAGCGGCAGGGCAATCTGCGTCACAGCACGGATGCCATCGCCCAGGCCCTGCAGGACCGTCTGACGTCGAGTGGTCTGTATCTGGAGACGCTCGGCGGTCGTCTTGCCGCAGGGCTGACGTCGGCGGAGGATGCCCGGGCGGAGGCCCGTCGGTTCCTGGCGAAACGGCCGGAGTTGCTCTGTGTGCGCTGGATGGACGAGGGGTTTGCCACGCGATGGGACGTTTGCCGGCCGGGCACGGGGGGTCCCGACCGCGAGGCGGTCCACGAGCCGTTGGATGATCTTCTGCTGGGGTCGCGGCTGTCCGGCGCTTCCATGTATTCTGCGGTCCGCGCGTTGTCGTCCGGCCGGGCCGCTTTCGACATCCACGTTCCGGTGTATGAGGGCGATGTGTTTCGGGGTATGCTTTACGGGGTGTACTCGTGTGACGACCTGCTGCGGGAAGCGGAGGTCGGTCTGCGTCGCCGTCTGGCGGAGGAATACCGGGTGAGCCTGGTGGATGGGGGCGGACAACAGGCCGGGTTGGATCGGGGCGACGAGACGGACCCCCGCCTCGTGGCGGAGGCCGTCCTCGACCCGCCGGGATCGGGCCTGGCGGTGCGGCTGGCTCGATACGGCCGTGCCTCCTGGAGCCGCGGCACGGTTGTTCTGATGCTGGTGAGTGTTGCGTTGGCGGCGGGCATGCTCTCGGGGATGTGGGCGATGCACCGCCAGATCACCTTGCGTGTGCAGGCGGAGGCGGCGCTTCGAGCGGCCCGGGACGCGCTGGAAGCGCGCGTGGAACAGCGGACCTTCGATCTCTCCGCCGCGAACCGGCGGCTTTCCGAGGAGGTGTTTGAGCGGGCGCGTGTGGAGGAGCGACTTCGACGTCGCACGGAGGATCTGGACAAGCGCATCCAGGAACTGCGTTGCCTGTTTGCCGTGTCCGACCTGGTCGAGCAGCCGAATGCGTCGCTGGACGAGATCGTGCAGGGCACGGTGGAGTTGATTCCGCCGGCCTGGAAGCGGCCGGGGCAGACGGCCGCGCGTGTGACGCTGGACGGTCGCTGTTTCAGCACGGCCGCGTTTCGCGAGACGCCGTACCGTCGATCCAGCGACATCGTGGTACGTGGCGAGGCGGCGGGCGTTGTGGAGGTCTGCTACCTGGGCGAGCCGGACGCGGACGGTGTGGATCCGTTTCTCCCGGAGGAGCAGCATCTGCTGGACGTGATCGCGGAACGCCTGGCGCGGGTGGCGGAACGGGTTCGTGCCGATCGGGATCGGACGGCCCTTCAGGAGCAGCTTCATCAGGCGCAGAAGATGGAGGCGACGGGTCAGTTGGCGGCCGGGGTGGCTCACGATTTTCGCAACGTGCTGACCGTGGTGCGAGGGCACGCGCAGCAGGCGGCGGAGCTGCTGCCGGCGGAGCATCCGGCCCGGGAGGCGGTGCAGTTTATCCAGCAGGCGGCGGCGCAAGCGAACGACCTGACGCAGTCGCTGCTGACGTTCAGCCAGCGTACGCCGACTCGTCGGCAGCGAATGGATCTCCGCGCCGCCGTGCAGGAGTGGTCGCGGCTGCTGCAGTACATGCTGCCGCGGACGATCCGCCTGGACGTGGACCTTCCGGATCAGCCGGTCTGGATCGAGGCCGACGGGGTCCAGTTGCAGCAGGTCCTGATGAACCTCGTTATCAACGCCCGGGATGCGATGCCCGAGGGGGGTACGCTGGAGATTGCGGTGGTGCGGGGAAGCGAGGGGGTTGCGGACGCCGCGGAGGATTCCGGTTCTTCCGACCACCCGGGGGTCCGCCTCGTCGTGCGAGACTCGGGTATGGGCATCGCCCCGGACATCCGGACGCGCGTGTTCGAGCCGTTCTTCACCACGAAGCCGCGCGGACGCGGGACGGGCCTGGGGCTGTCGATCGCCCACGGGATTGTCCGTGACCACGACGGCCGGATCGACGTGCAGTCGGAGGTGGGACGGGGAACCACGATGATCGTCACTCTGCCGGCGCTGTCGTCCGTCGGGCAAGAGCCCGCCGTCCCGATTCGCCGCCCGGCGCGCGGCGAGGCCGTTCTGCTGGTTGCCCAGGATCCGTACGTGCGCGGCCTGATGGCGCTTACGCTTCAGTCCGCGGGATACTCGGTGACGCAGGCCCCCGACGGGCGTGCGGGGCTTTCCGCCTGGCGGCGGAACCGGGAAGATATTCGTCTGGTGATCGTCGACGACGAGCGCCTTGGCGCGGATGGCATTCTGCACACGGTGCGTGAGGAAGGGCGCGGCACGCCGTTTCTCTGCGTCACCGGTTGTACGGATCGGACGCCGGCGGACGGGGGTTCGGGCTGGTTCAGCCTGCGAAAGCCGTTTGACATGCCGGCCCTGGTTGAGGCCGTTTCTGATGCTCTTCAAGCCGTCAGTGGAGGAAGGGATCCCAAATGAGTCGACCGATTTCGATCATGCTGGTGGATGACCACGCCATGCTTCGCGGCATGCTCAAGATGCGTCTGGAAGCCGACCCGAACCTTCGGGTGGTGGCCAGCGTGGGGCAGGCGGACGAGGCCGTCACGCAGGCCATCCTGCTCCAGCCGGACATTGTCCTCATGGACATTGACATGCCGGGGATGCTCTGCTTCGAGGCGACGCGGACCATCCACGAGCACTCTCCGGAAACGCGTGTCATCTTCCTGAGCGCGTTTTTCCACGACCGGTACATC
>Ga0334888_1001663_pt1 | contig 27607 bp, 19 predicted proteins | sample GraSluR1_MG_FD_207227 | JGI IMG/M metagenome (GOLD analysis project Ga0334888, IMG submission 207227) | Sludge microbial communities from methane-producing bioreactor in Wageningen University, Netherlands - Granular Sludge_3_08-R1 | ecosystem: Engineered > Bioreactor > Anaerobic > Unclassified ...
CCCGGTTGGGTATTTGGCAATAACTGATATTCCAGTTGCTGTTAATCAGGGCTATATAGCTATTATTGATAACAAAGGTTATTCAAAGTACTTTCTCTATCTTTGGCTCAAACTAAATATGAGATATATTAAAGCAAATGCAAACGGATCGACTTTTCGGGAGATTAGTAAATCAGTGTTTAAAAGCCTTGAATCAATCAAACCTCCTAAACAATTAAGGTTGGAGTTCGATAGAATCGTCGAACCTCTTTTTCAGAAAATTAGAACAAACTCCAAGAGAATCGACACGCTCACGCGTCTTCGCGACCTTCTTCTACTAAAGCTCATGAGCGGGGAGATACGGGTGGAGGATATTAACTCCAATGGGAAAGGGAATAAATGACAACTGATAAAAAAGATAGAGAAATGATGGAATTGGCCATCAAAGTGATGCGCGAATCGGTTTTTGAACCACGCGAGGATGGAAAAGCAAATCCGCTTGTGGGTGCTGTTCTCGTGAAGCCCGACGGGGCAGTCGAAACAGCTTGTCGTGGCGAACTCCGTTATGGCGACCATGCGGAATACACCCTTTTGGAAAGGAAGAACCGTTCGGAAAAACTCGACGGTTCTACCCTTTATGCCACATTAGAACCTTGCGCACCCGGAGCCCGGTGTCATCCCAAACTCAGTTGTGCCGAAAGAATTGTCCTGGCACGAATTAAAAAAGTATGGGTAGGCATTGAAGATCCAGACCCGACGGTGGATAGAAAAGGAATTAAATATCTCCAAGAAAACGAAATTAAAGTTGGCATGTTCGACAGGGATTTACAGGAGGTCATTAGAGAGGCCAACGAAGAATTTATAGAACAAGCCCTTGAACGCAAAGAAGAGGAAGAAAAGAAAGAACCCGTTATCTTATCGGAATACGAAGCAGGATTGGCAAATACACAATTAGGAGATTTCTCCGAGGACGCACTGGAAAGGTTCGGAGAAAAACTGAAAATCGATGATACTATCGGATCTCCAGGTTTCAATAAGTATCTTCTCGATCTCGGCCTTATTGCTCAGAATAATGGAGATTATATCCCAACGGGATTTGGAATTATCTTATTAGGTAAAAATCCGAGATTGAAGATGCAACAAGTGGGATTAAAAGGGACTATTGAGTATAAAAATGGAACTGAAGATGTAGAAGACTTCGATGGTCCGCAAATATTCGTTCCCGAACAAGCTATGGAATGGCTTCGCAATAAACTCCCCAATCCTATAGATAGGAGTGGAGCTGAACGCCAGGAGATAAACAAGGTGTTTTACGAGCTGGTTCGAGAGGGTGTAGTGAACGCATTAGTCCACAGGGATTACAATATTGAAGGTGCCAAATGCCAGTTAATAGCTACACCCGATAAAGTAACTATAAAAAGCCCTGGACGACCGGTTGATCCAATAACTATAGAACAGATGCGGAACTTCGATGCTCCAATGCTCAGCCGTAATCCTGTCCTACACTACGTATTCAACAAATTGGGATTAGCCGAAGAACGAGGTCTGGGTTTAAAATCTCTAAAAACTAAGGCTCAAGAAAAAGGGCTACCTTTGCCTCGATACTTATTCAACGACCCTTATTTGGATTTAGAAATATTTGCTAATACTGAAGCTTTACCCGATTCAGTTAGTTCCGAAGTTATTGATAGACTAAACGAAGATGAAAAAGCTGCATGGCAATATATCACTACAAGGGAAACTACATCCAGCGCTGAGTTGATGGAGAGAACTGGTTACGACCAGAGAAAAGTCCAACGGATTCTCAGGAAACTTGTTGATTTGGACTTGATCCAGAGAATAGGCAGTGGGCCAGCAACCCGTTACAAAGTGAAGCAATGATGATCTATCGCGACAAAAATCGCGACAGAATGTCGCGATTCACAAGGGGCGAAAGCAGAAATAAGCCTATCGCGACAAAAATCGCGACAAAATGTCGCGATAGGGCAAATGGAATTAACTTTAAGACGGAATCGCGACAATGAATGAAGCAGATATCGAAATACTTTGTCTTGATTTACTGAAGGCGCAGGGTTACGAGCACCTTTACGGCCCGGATATCGCCCCCGATGGCATGTTCGCCGAACGCGCCCATTTTGAGGATGTCGTTCTAATCGAGAGGCTTCGGCAGGCCGTCCATCGGCTTAACCCCGGAGTTCCCCCGGATACACGAGAGTCGGCAATTCGTCAGGTCTTGAATATCGTCTCGCCGGAGTTAATCACCGCCAACGAGGAGTTCCACGGCTACCTCACCGAGGGCGTAGATGTCGAATATCAAAAGGACGGCATAACTCGCGGGGACAAAGTAAAACTCGTCGATTTCGAGAACCCCGGCAACAACGAATTCCTCGTGGTCAATCAATACACGGTAATCGAGGACAACCACAACCGCAGGCCGGACATCCTGCTTTTCGTCAACGGCCTTCCCCTTGTGGTTATCGAGCTTAAAAACGCCGCCGACGAGCACGCAACGGTTCTCAGCGCTTTTGAGCAGATACGAACATACAAGAACGAAATACCTTCATTGTTCACCTACAACGCTCTAATCGTCGTTTCCGACGCATTCGAAGCAATGGCCGGTTCTCTTTCCTCCGGTTTCACGCGGCTTAATCCATGGAAGCTGAAGGACAGCGAAGAAAATCTGGAGCATATCACCGATTTAGAAATTCTTATCGATGGCATGCTGAACCCTGCGACGCTTCTTGAACTGGTTAAATATTTCACGGTTTTCGAGGAAACCAAAATGGAGGATGAAAAGACGGGGCAGGTATTCGTCAAGCCGATTAAGAAGGTTGCTTATTATCATCAGTATTATGCGGTGAAAAAGGCTTTTGAGACCACCAAGATTGCGACTTCGGAATCCGGCGATAGAAGAGCGGGGGTTATCTGGCATACGCAGGGAAGCGGGAAATCGCTCTCGATGGTTTTCTATACCGGCAAACTTGTTTTGGGGTTGGATAACCCGACTGTTGTCGTAATCACCGACCGCAACGACCTCGACGACCAGCTTTTCGATACCTTCTGCTCCTCGAAACAGCTTCTCCGACAAACACCTGTTCAAGCGGAGAGCCGCGCCGATTTGATGAATAAACTCAGAGTAGCTTCGGGCGGGATTGTATTTTCGACAATTCAGAAGTTTTATCCTGAGGAGGGCGAGGCGGTATATCCTCTTCTCTCTGATAGGTCGAATATCGTTGTTATCGCCGACGAGGCGCACCGTAGCCATTACGGATTCAAGGCAAGAACGATTGATTTGAAGGACGCTGACGGCAACCCGACCGGGCAAAAAGTTACATACGGATTGGCAAAGTTCATTCGCGACGCACTGCCGAACGCCTCGTTTATCGGATTCACCGGAACGCCGATAGAGTTCACCGACAGGAACACACCGGCTGTCTTTGGAAATTACATCGATATTTACGACATCGAGCAGGCGGAGGCGGACAAGGCTATCGTAAAGATTTACTACGAAAGCCGGATGGCCAAGGTTCGGCTCGAAGAGGAAGGGAAAAAGCTAATAAGGCAACTTGATAAGGAGCTTGAAGAGGAGGATTTCGACGCTACGGAGGAAGCGAAGGCCAAATGGACGAAACTGGAGGCTATCGCCGGTGTTGACCCTCGAATAAAGAATGTTGTCGATGATATGCTGTATCATTTTGAAGCGAGGCGCGAGGTTTTCCCCGGCAAGGGGATGTTCGTTGCGATGAGTCGCCGAATAGCCGCGAAGGTTTTTGATGAAATCGTTCGGCGTCATCCCGACTGGCACGACGACGACCCAAAGAAGGGCAAGATTAAGGTTGTGATGACCGCCGGAGCTTCCGACGGCCCGGAGTTATCGAAGCTACATACAACGAAAGACCAGCGCCGTTTGATAGGCGATAGATTCAAAGAACCCGAAGATCCTCTGGTATTGGTGATTGTTTGCGACATGTGGCTTACGGGTTTCGATGTTCCGTGTCTCGGCACAATGTATGTCGATAAGCCAATGAAGGGGCATAACCTTATGCAGGCTATAGCCAGAGTGAATAGGGTCTATCTCGACAAACCCGGCGGGCTTATCGTCGATTATATCGGGTTTACCTCCGAACTAAGAAAAGCTCTTAAATTCTACACACAAAGCGGCGGCAAGGGTGACCCGGCTTTGATGCAGGAAAAGGCTATCGAGGTTATGCTCGAGAAGTTGGAAGTTGTGAGGGGGCTTTTCGAAGGCTTCAATTATCGACGTTACTTCGGTGCAGATACGCAGGGCAAACTCACGATTATCCTCGAAGCCGAAGAACATATTCTCGGCCTTGAGGATGGGAAAATGAATCTTTTGAGGCAGGTTAAAGCCCTTTCCGAGGCTTTCTCTCTATCCATCCCCGATGATGAGGCTCTCAAGATAAAAGATGAAGTCGGTTTCTTTCAGGCCGTGAAGTCCCGGCTTGTGAAATTCGAGAAGAAAGGCTCCGGCAGGACGAAGTTCGAAATCGAAACGGCAATTCGAGATGTAGTCGATAAGGCGATAAAATCGGATCAGGTCATCGACATTTTCGAGGCGGCTGGGATAGATAAGCCTGAGATTTCGATTTTGTCCGATGAGTTCTTAAGCGGTTTAAAGAATAAAAAGAACAAGAACCTGGCCCTCGAACTTTTGAAGAAGCTGATAAACGACGAAATTCAGGTGAGGTCAAAGAAGAACATTATCCAGTCGAAGAAGCTTCTGGAGATGTTGGAATCGGTGATAAAGCGATACCAGAATAAACTCCTAACTGCCGCGCAGGTAATCGATGAATTGATTGATATTGCAAAGGAGATAAGATTCGAGGACGAGCGAGGGGGGAAGCTAAATCTATCTTACGAAGAGTTAGCTTTTTACGATGCCCTCGCTGATAACGAAAGCGCACAAGAAGTTCTCGGACAGGAAACGCTTCGTGAACTCGCGATGGTTCTCGTCGATAGGGTCAGAAACAACGCCTCGATTGACTGGGAGATAAAAGAGAATCTGCGAGCCCGTATGCGCGTTATAGTTAAACGCCTTCTCCGTAGATACGGCTATCCGCCCGATAAGCAGGCTATCGCCACGGAGCAGATCTTAAAACAAGCCGAGAACTACGCGGATATCTGGTCGAAGGAAAAAGAATCTTCTAACTGAGATGGTCGAAAAAAAGTTTGGGAAAATGAAAAAATAGTCCTTGACAGATTCGGGTTTTAATTCGTTATTGCTTATAGCTGTTAAGTAACGCAAACCAAACATCCCGCAGAGCGGGAAAGGGGGAAACCATGGCAAACAGACCAAACAAAGCACTCGCGGAGTATATTCATCAGGGCGATCTGATTGTTATCGCCGACGACAATGCTATCGCCAACGGCTATCTATGGGCGCTTGTCGCGGCCACTCGCACACGGCTCGACGCCCTCCTCGCTGACCTCAAGACCAAAGCCACAATTGCCGATACTGTCGGCCCGGCCTACGACCTCAAAGTCGAGGAAAAGGACGGTTTCGACCTCGACGCCGAAAAGGCATTGAGCATGCTCGCAGTATATATCGAGAACGCCTTCCCCGACGACGCGGCGGAGCTCAACCATATCCTCCTTCTCGACAAGGATTATCCCGCCGACGACGAAAAGGCGAAACAGTATCTTACCTCGGTGCAGGCGGCACTCGCTGTGCACGACAATGTTGCCTATCCGATTCCGCCGGCATACATCGCCGCTATCGACACCGCGACAACGAGCTTTATCTCGGCCCTCGCCGAAGTAACAGACCTTTTCGAAAATCGCAGAACGGCAATTCAAGACCGCAATATCGCGCTTACAGATTTCATTCAGGTATTGTCTCCGATTAGAAAATGGCTATGGAAAACGCTTCCGCAGGGCCGGGAAGACACGCGCCTCATCGATTACGGCTTCGATCCGTATAATAAGCAGTATGGCGGCGGCGGAGGCGGGGAGGAGCCCGAGCCTGAACCGGAGCCGGAGCCGGAGGAATTTCCGGCGTGGCCGGGGCCGACAGGGGTGTTTACGCTAAGATATTGGGGCGACGGTGTTGTCGAGATAGTTTACGGCGGGGTTCAGGAATCGACTATCGGATGGCTTCACCGCAGTGTTCCGGGCGCCGAGGATTGGATCGAGGTTAACAAACATCTGCCGATGAACGAGGAGGATATTCTGCCATTCCGCGAGATGCATGTCCCGATTGGCATGTGGGAATATCGTTTCATCCCGATGCGCGGTGTCGAGAAGGGTGTCGCGAGCTTCGCGCTTATCGAGGTGGTGTAGCAGGCAACGGCCTACGGCGTGGTTTGTTCGACGCATCGCGAGTCGCTTATAAATAATCCGTCTAAGTCCCCCTTTGACAAGGGGGACTTTTATTTTAGTGGGTTTTGGGTGGGGGGGAGGTGCGATTACCGGTGTTTTTAAATAATGTGAATGCAGATTTATTGCTATCATTTAAGAAAAGGTTTCGAAAATAACACTCTTGCGAGCTTGTTCGGATTAGAAATTGACTCTTACCGAAGCTTTTGCGGTGTGCTCGGGGAATCTTCCCGAATGGGCTTCGAGGATATAGGTCAGGGTCAGAAGTGTTGCGGTTGCGACGTTTATGTCGATATCGAGATTTGCGCGGCCGTTATCGCCGATAAAATCGCCATGCGCCATCTCATAGGGCAATATTCCCGCATCGACATCGCTCTCGACCCGTGAATATCCGATAGAGGCTCGTATAGCGCCCTTTGTGAGGAAATAACTCCCCATCGGGGCGATGGCATATCTTCGAATTGTAACATCATTCACTGGCCAGCTGTCAGTTTGCGCAAGATAACTTAGGTCGGTCGTCAGCTGGAAGGCATTGGAAATCGACCGTGTCCAGATTAAGGAAAGTTCTGTCCCATTAAGATCGTTGCCTATTCGCGAGCTTTCAGGATATAATCTCGCACGCCAAGACCACTCGACCTTCGCGCGGTAGTTGCCCCATTTTAGAGAACTTATCCTGCCTTCTAACGCATATGAATCGCCCCACCGAAGTTCCTCGCCGGTTGTGTATTGAGTATTGCGGTATTTGCTGAATCTGCGGCGGATGTTGAGACTTCGTGAGCCTGCACCGTAACGCAGGTTGCCCTCGGCCACAAAATTTCCTGTTAGAAGATCGGGATTTTCGTTCATATCGCGTGGATCGAGAATAACAGATTTCCCAGTTTCAGCGCGTGTTTGCCCCTCGGCTTGAACAAGTCCGTCTGCGGAAAGTTGTTTCAATATTCGGCTCGCTAGTTTTGTTCCTTGAATCTTTCCGGGTTTTGCAGAAAGATTTGCGCGAAAATCCGAACGGATAACAGGTGTAAAATCTCCGGTGGAGCGGTATTCTTTAAGATATTCACCGCCCGGGAAGGGAATATACTCTCCTCTGTCCTCGTCGAATTCGTAATTGCCAAGCCCTTCGCCAACAAATAGATAATATGGTTCGAGGATTTCACTTTGGTTACGGGAAAGCTCATAGCGAATCCGTCCTGAAATCTGTGGCGAAAGGATTCGAAAACTTCCGTTCGCCGAGGCGAGGTCGGTTATGAGGTCAGATGTTCCAATTTTATCGTTATAATCGCGTCGGGAAAAAGCGAGACTCCACCCGGCGATTTCGCCTTTAATTTTGTAAGCTTTTGTGATCGCACTGAGTTGTCTTGTTTCGCCGAGTGAACTATAGATTTCATCTTCTCTGTATTCGTAAGACGGTGTGATTATTAAGCGTTCGTTTAACTTAAAACTAACCGAAGGTTCTGTGATGTAAAATCGAAATCCGGAAGGTTTGGAATTATCTTCGTAACGCCATCTTAAAGCCGGCATGAAAACCCAATAGTCGCCTGAAAAATCGCCCCATAACCTATCCCAAGTATTCACAGCCGATGTCCGCGAAAAATTAATCGAGCCTTTGTTCTTTTCCGTATTCAGTCTTATACCTGAGTTTATGCGTCTGCTGGAAGTTTCTCCGACCTCATTGTAGCCGTATCCTCCCGATAATTCTAAAGATTGGAGTGGCGAATATTTTAGGCTAACATCTGCGAGTTGTTCGCCGCCACGCGCTCCTTCGAGACCCCAATCGCGAAGGTATTCCGCATCGTCCATTCTGCCGATAACCGCAAACCGCTGTTCTTTGCGACGATAGTTTCCAGCAATGCTAATGTTCCCATAATTCTTTCCGCCTGTCATCAGCTCATGTTTCGATTTGAGTTTGATGTTCAAAGCGCCGCCGGTGTTGTCGTTATCGCCTTTGGTGGATAATCTGTTTCTATCCAAATTTGATGCGGCGGCTTCGGCAGAAATTTGAATATTTTCAGTTGGGGTGAATACCAAACCCGCATCGATTATGGATTGTCCAGCAGGCAGGGGCAGATATTTTAATGGTAAATAACTTCCGTTTCCGATTCCCACCCATCGATAAACACCGCCGGATAGTGAATAATCTCCGTTTCCCGAACCGACATTGGAAAAAAAGACGTCCCAACCGCCAGAACCACCGCCTACCCATTCGAAATGTTGTGTTTCCATTCCCGAATCGACGAGAGCATAATTGCCGCTATCCGAAATCGAAGCCCCCCATACATAAGCGGATTCGGCAACATCGCCCGCGAGTTCTATTATCAGACGCTCCTGTTCTGTCAGGTCGAAGTTTATCGGGTTGTCTGGATCGTCGAGCTCTGTCATTCCTGCAAAATAGAATTTAATATTCTCGTGGGGCGATATCGCGCCGTTTACACCGTAAAAACTGCGTCTGTAATCGAGATCGGTGTATTGAAAATCGACAACTATGCGAGTTTGCGCGCCGATTGGCCTGTTATTTGTGAAAGTGATTTGTCCGAGATTGTAGTCGATTGTGTAGTCGTTGGAAGCACCCCTGCGAAGCTTCTCGCCATCGAGCCAAACAGTTTCGGTTCCTGCAAGAATTTGTATCGAGCTTCTTCTTCCTGCTCTGATTGGATATGGTCCCTGACTTCCCTCGATTCCGTTGAATTCGTAGGTTTCCCAAACGCCTTCCAAAACCGCTCCGACAGCCTCTCCGGAGATTAAATCGGAAGATCCTGACATCCTCACCCCGGATAATCTTCGTTCATAATTTGTGAATTGGGCTTCGGGCGTGAATTTCGCCGTAAAATCGCCAAACGTTGCGCCAAAATGCGGCGAAGAGATGTCGATAAAGACCTGATCGAGTTGGGCGATTTTCTCGGAGGTGCCCTCCGGTTGGATTGGCAAATCCTGATCGCTTAGGACGGCTGTAATTTCTATATTCTCGCCAACCTCGCCATAAGCCTCGAGCTGGAATGCCGATTCTATCGTCGCATCTCTGCGAGAGCCGATTTTTACTCCCCGAAGAAGGCTTCCGGAGTGAACGAGGCGGCTCCCATCTGGAAACATCCCAAGATTTTTCGTCGGAGAAGGGGTTCGATATAGCTGGCCCCCGCTTCCTGTAGGCACCCTGTTTTGGAGCCGCAGAGGAATTTTAATATCGAGATATGAATAGGTAATTCGAAGCGTATCGCACGGTGGTATTTCATGGAAAACTATATTGCCATTGGAATAGTCTAAGATGTAATCTTCGTGTGAAAGAGCATTCTCGCCGCAGAATATAGTGTCGCTGAGTTGTATTATGAAACTATCAGGAAGAGTGATTGCTTCAGAGGTTGGCATATGTAATTCTCGGACACTGCCATATAATGAAATGGCTAATACTATGAATATTATGACAATACTTAGCTTCACTTACTTATACACTTTAAGTGTTTTCTCTTCCACTATGACTATTCTGCCACGTAGTGAAATCTCCGCGATTGATGGATTTGCTTTCAAGCGGAAAGCCCAATCATCGTCAAGCCGCCAGACCCCTCTGTTATCGATTAGACAGAAATTCCCGTCGATAGTTCCTGCTGTGAGTAACCTTGAATCGCTATCCTGCGAAGAAAAGTCTATTATTCTCTGAAAACCGCCGAGAATCGAGTATTCGAGAATCTTATCCCCGACAAGAACAAAAAAAGCATTCTTTGCAAAATCGAATGTAAGTTCGATATTTTCGGGGTAAACAGCTATTGGCAGAGGTTGTGAAATAGGCGTTTTTTCACGCCAATCTTTATACAGCATTAATTCCGCGCGGTCGGAATCCCAGATAAGCATTCGGCCGTCACTGGAAACCGCTATTTTCGAGGGACGAACCGATTCGCCGTCGAGATCGAGGCCAATTCGAGCCGGCGAACGAAGATATTTATCCGTAATGTAAATCGCGGAGCCGCTTCTGTCGGCAATATAGAGCCACCCCGATGCGAAATCCATATCGCAAGGTTCTATCCAGGTTACCGATTTGGAAGTTGGATCTATTTCTGCAACGAGTGTGTCGCCGTCGAAGGCTGTGAGATGGCCACTCGAATCGAGAATGAAATGTCTTCCGGTACCGTCGGCCTCTAACGAAATAGGCTCGATATTCGAAGGCAGTTGAAATTCCATAGCAAGCTCGAACCCTGTGCAAAAGGCCGCTATCGAAAGCAATAAGATTAATATTTTTGCCATTAAATGCCTCCAAATATCTCATCTTCCATGCCGATTCCAATCGAGCGACGTAAATTTGAATCGGCAAGTATTTCGTCTATTGTTAGCTCTCTTGAAGAGCCTTGTTTTTCGAGAATTAAGGCTCGTGAACAAGCCTGCTCTGCAATTCGTAAGTCGTGAGTGATAATAGCCATTCCAACGCCTTCTGCAGTAAGGTTTTCGACGATTTCAAGAAATCTCGCGCGCCCGAAAACATCCAAAGCGGCTGTTGGTTCATCGAAAAAGATATAATCCGGACGGATAGCGAGGACACCGGCCAGCCCAACAAGACGCTGTTCGCCATCGGATAGCTCGAAGGGGGAACATTCGAATTTCAACTCATCCAGTCCGACCTTTCGAAGTGCTCCCACCGCCAATTCACGAGGTTCAGACATGCCGAGTGATTTCGGGCCGAAAGTAACATCATCGAGAACTGTATCTGCAAAAAGCTGACGTGCGGGATATTGAAAACTCAACCCAGCCCTGCCATAGGAGCTGATTTTTCCTGAATCGGCTTTGTAAAGACCGGTAGCGATCCTTGCGAAGGTAGTCTTCCCGACTCCGCTTTTGCCGAGAATTGCCACACATTCACCGCGCATAAGCTGGAAATTCATGTTTGATAGGACTTTCCGCCCATTATAGGAAAAGCAGAGTTTTTCGATTTCGAGCACAGGGGTGGATGAAGAATCAGAAATCGAAAGTCTGCGACGAGGTTCTTCCATTGGCAAATACCCAAGGGATATAGTCTTGCTCGCATGCGCCGGAACAGCCGGAGACTGTGTGATGTGAATTATCGCTGTGCCGTTTCTTTGCCGAAGTTGGATTTCCTCGGCGAGCCTTTTCCTGCCGGCAAAATCGAGATAGCTCTCCGGTTCGTCGAGAATGAGAATTTTCGGGTCGAAAGAAACCGCGGATGCGAAAGCTGTTCGTTCGAGTTCGCCGCCGGAAAGCTCGTCGAGAGGCTTCTTGAGAATATCGCGAAGGTCGAAGGCATCGGCAAGCTCTTCGACGCGATTTCTAATTAAATGGGGTGGAAGACCGTGATTCTCCGGGGCGAAGGCAATTTCGCGCTCCACCGAGGTCGTAAGAATGCCGTCTTCCGGGTCTTGGAATAGGAATCCGACCCCACGCCGAAGGGTGTCGAGTTTCTCCCCATTCGAATAGTCCACTCCGCAATATTCTATCGAGCCGCTTTCAGGTTGAATGACGCCTGCGATAATTAGGGCAAGCGTGGTTTTACCGGAACCATTAGGGCCTGTAATGGCGACATATTCTCCGGGGGCGACATCGAAAGAAATCCTGTCGAGAACCTTCCGGGTGTGAGAATATGATATTTCGCGCAGACTCAACATGAATATAAGATATAGCAGAAACTGTGCTATTGCAAGCGAAGACGTCGCGAATGAAAGAGCTAATATTTAACCCTTCGTTTCGAGAGCGAGGAACTTTTTCGGCGACGACAACAGGAATGTGAATATCAGAATTAGCTGTGGGAGCAACGTTGACATCTCGCTGAAAAACACGACTCCGGTAATGTCATACATCCACGCATTCGCAGGCGGACCGGCAAAAAGGAATATTTCTTGGAGAACGGGGAAGGCTTTCGTGTAATACGAGTATCCCACATATATCGTGCTGACGATTTGCCCGATCGCGGCAAAGATCATGAAATACAAACCCCAGCGCTTTTTGAGAAACACTCCGATTCCGCCGAGAAAGAAACATGCCGAAAGGATAAGCAGAATGTTGCCCGCCCAATTGGAGAAGGTCTGAACCTGCGGCGCTTGGGCGATGATGTTATATGGGAACGGCATCTGGGACAACGTATTCGGCAATTGTAACACCTTGATTCCAACAACAAGATCGATGATGAAATAGATAAGAGCGTAAATTGCGGCGAGAGTTATCGGCCAGAGAGGCCTTTCCGATGGGTTTGTGCTTGGCATTTCAATTTCCTTTGAATGAATCGCTAAGTTTTCGTTCGATTTGTTTAACTCGCTCTTCGATCCGCTTCTCGAGCTTCTCTCCAGTTGGATTCAGAAGCCCGACTCCGCCCGAAAGAAAAGCACCGCCAATGAATCCTGCAATCGAAAGGGCAAAGATCGACACGATAAAGGCGAGCGCAAAATAAAGCTCCCTCGGAAGGTGAACGACGGTATCATCGACGAGGATGGGGTCGGAACCGCTTTTAAAAGGCAACATCATCTCGAATAACTGGGCGTCGTTCGGGTTTTTGAATAGATTGACCGCGCTGAAAAACACCCAAATGCACATGCCAATACCGATAAACAGCAGGATGTAACCCAAAATCTGATGTATTGAAACCGTGCTTTCTTCGATGTTTGTTCCGTGATATTGTTCCATTCAGACTCCATTTGAGAATAACAAATAGCAATATCTGTTGAAAAGCCCAATTTATCAACACAATTCTATCGATGAACCAAAAAAACCGAGAACAACAACCGCCCAAACATTGCCATTTACAAAACTTCCCTCGTTCCAAACCCTTGCAATTGTGCGCACTTGAGCAGAGGGACGAAATACTTTTCCCGTGAATCCTTTCCCCTTGCGCCGACCGAAATCGCAATTTATATTGCCTCTGTAAAAATTGAAAAAACGGAGAAAAAATGGCAGACCAAATAGACAAACTCATCGAAGCCGGACTCATCGTTTTTGGCGGGCAGGTTAGCAACCAGCCGATTAACCGCAATTTTTTCGAGAAGCGCGCCGACAACACTACGCAACCACCCGATAATTTCTGGGCCGGACTCGAAGAAATTTTCTCCAATCTCGCCGTTGGTCGCGAAGAAAACACAATCGATAATTTTATTAGCCCCGTATTTGAGAAGCTCGGTTTCAATAACGCTATTCGACTACGCAATACCGGTGTTAGAGAAGAACGACCCGATTTAATTTTCTTCAATTCAAGAGAGAATTGCGAAGCCGGGTCAAGCGGGGATTCGGTCGAAGGCATCTATTGCATTGTCGAGGCCAAACCGCATTACGCGAACCTCGACCAGCACCAAAAACAACTCCGCGACTACCTCGATAAATACTATGCCCGAAGCGAAAACGCAATCAAATGGGGAATCCTCACCAACGGCTACGAATGGCGGCTCTACCGCTATGGAAAAACCGGCTACCTCGGCTTCAAACTGAAAGACATAGTTACTGGAGAAAACGACGAGACTAACATCGAAGCCCGCAAAACCGCCGCCAAGCTTTTCTATAACTACTTCCGGCGCGAGGCCTTCGAGAACCGCGCCGCATTCCTGAACGAAATAGAACGCGCCGCGCAGGAAGCGCAGGAAAAGGTCAAGGAAGAACTCCACAAGCAGGCATATCCCGCGCTTCTGGCGATCTTCAACGGCTACTGGCGCGAAACTCGAAAGAACGGAAGCCGACCCACCCGCGCCGAAGCCTACGAGGACGCAATCTATTTCGTCTATCGCCTTATCTTCCTGCTGTTCTCGAAGGGCAAGGAACTGGACTTCTTCGTGAACCTGCCGGAGGAAGTCAAAAAGATATTCGGCGAAGAACTCAAAGGCGCGCCCGTTGAAATCGACGAAAGAGAAATCGTATTCGGCGAGTCGAACAAAGAATTCTCCATTCACGCAAGCTCGTTTTTCGAGTCGAAACTCTACGACATTTTCAAATGGGTGAACGAGGGCAACCCCGACCTCGGCGTGCCGCAATACAACGGCGGCCTGTTCCGTAAAAGGCGAATCGACGAGGAGCGTATCGACGACTATTCCATCGCGACAGCCCTCAAGCTCCTGCTCTTCTCGCCCTCCGGGGAAACCCTCGACTACGGAAGTCTCGATGTCCAACACCTCGGCAACATCTATGAGCGGCTTCTGCTGTTCGACGAGCCAAAAACCGGCGCGAGCTTCGACTTCTGCTACAAGGGCAAGGTCGGAAGCGGCAAGAACATCGAACTGAAATTCCCCGCCGAGTGGACTTTCTTCGACGTCGAACCGACCAAACGCAAGAACACCGGAACATACTACACCCCCGACTACATCGTCCAATATATCGTCTCGCACACCGTCGGCGAAAAGCTCTCCGAAATCGCGACTATCCAAAACGATGCGGTCGTTTGCCTCGTCGAAAAACCGCTGGCAAAGATCCTCGACCTGAAAATCCTCGACCCCGCAATGGGTAGCGGCCACTTCCTCATCCGCGCGATAGACTATGTCGCGAACTTCATCGTCGAGCATATCGGCGAACTCGAATTCCACGATAACGGCAACATCACATGCGCACTCGGAGACATCACCGACACCGTCAGCGAGATTTACGGCGAATGGGACGACCGCGAGAAGATAACCCGCGACCTCACCGGCGAGGGCAACGAGCGCTTCTGGGCGAGGCTCATCGCAAAGCGCAACATCTACGGCGTCGATATAAACCCCTTCGCCGTCGAGCTGGCAAAGCTGGCGATATGGCTTCACACATTCAACGAGAAGGAGCCGCTTCAGTTCCTCGACCACCACCTCAAAAAAGGCAACTCCCTCATCGGCTATTTCGATCTGGGCGACGCCGTTCTCGGCTCGGACAGACTGCGCGAGTTCAAGGAAGCCGTCAAAGACATGGCCGCCATCGGAATGCACCGCGACACCGACATGGCCGAAGTCCACGCCTCCGAAGAGCTTTTCAAGAGCGCCGTCGAAAGGCTATTGCCCTTCCAGAACAGAATCGACACCGCCCTCTCTGCGAGACATTTCATGGAATTCGACCGTAGCGGCGCGGACCTCGACGAGCTGATTAACCGAATCGAAACCCTCGCCTTCGACGCCGGAATTCCCGTGGTGGAGCCGGAAGAACCGGAAACCGCGCCCGCCCCCGAACCGACCCCGACAATCTTCGACCCGCCGCGCGAGGAAAGGCCGAAGGACAAACCCAACGGCGACGAGAAACGCCATGTGAAAACCGCTTTGAAGATTGCCGAGGAAAAGCTCTTTTTCCATTGGAAGCTGGAGTTCCCGGAGGTGTGGTTCAAGACGGATTTGAGCGCGGGCGACCCCGAACTGGAGAACGGCGGCTTCGATGTGGTCATAGGAAACCCACCGTATGTCCGCGCCGAAGAAATCGGAGATATAAAAGAAAAACTATCGGCACTATATGAATGCTACCAGGGAACGGCGGACCTATATACATATTTCATCGAACGAGGTTTGAAGAACCTGAACAAAGACGGCGTTTTCTCATACATAGTTTCAAATAAGTGGATGAGGTCGAATTACGGGGAATCCCTGCGCAAATACCTCGTTGATTTCAATATCGAGAAGATTATTGACTTCGGAGAACTGCCCGTTTTTCAGGATGCCGCGACTTTCCCCATGATTATTGTCATAAGTAAAAGCGGTGAAGGCAAAACCTGGTTCGCACCAATTAAAAGACTCGATTTTGAAAGCCTGAACGAAGAAGTGCTTAAGAATAGATACCCCGTAGAAAAAAAATCAATGGATGTTACCGGATATACCCTTGTGCCAATAAATGTCCAGAATATACTCGATAAGATGAAAACCGCCGGAACCCCATTGGGCGAATATGTCGAGGGCAAGATATATCGCGGCATTCTAACCGGCTTCAACGAGGCGTTCATTATCGACAAGGCCAAGCGCGACGTGCTTATCGCCGAAGACCCGAAGAGCGCCGAGATAATCAAGCCCTTCGTCGTCGGCGACGATGTCCGTAAGTATAGTATCAAATTCCGCGACAGGTATTTGATATTGACCAAAATAGGGGTCGATATTGAACGCTATCCTGCGATTTTCAAACATCTTTCTAAATACCAAGATAAACTCGAGAAACGATGGGACAAAGGCAATCATTGGTGGGAACTGCGCAACTGCGCCTACTACGAAGAATTCGAGAAGCCGAAGATAGTATTCAGAGATATTTCCCTACGTGGTGATTTCTACTTCGATAAAAATAACATTTATTGTGTTAATACGCTATACATAATGCCAGGTGCGAACAACTTCTTACTTGGTATCTTAAACTCTAAACTGATAACCTTTTATTACTCCAAGTTCGCTCCATCTTATCTTGGAGGTTATTTTAGGTGGATTTACCAATACGTCGTTGACATTCCCATCCCACAAATCGACCACTCCAATCCGGAAGATGTCAAACTGCATGATGAACTCGCCCACCTCGCCGGGCGCATGACCGATTTCGCCCGCCGCAGATATATCCTCGACGAATGGGACAAGGGCAACGTGACCGGCGGCAGTGTGGAGGAGGGCGAGGTTATGGACATCCTCGCCGAGAGTGGCCGCGAACTCAACCACCGCGATGTCCGCGCCGCCCGCGACGAGAACGCCGCCCGTTTCGACGCCACCGACGCCCTAATCGACGCCATAGTCTATCGCCTCTACGGCCTCACCCCGGAGGAAATCGCAATAGTGGAGGGCTATTTCGAGGGGGGAGAATGAAATACGCAGTAATGGCACTCAATCTTATACGTTTTAGTCTCGAAAGGAAAGAAGAAATATTCGGCATGCTCGATGACCGGCGTTATATCCGTCTAATGGACGGACATGATGACGACGATATCAGCCTATGGAAGAAAGGTTTCGAAGGGGAGAATGACGAGGGTATAAGGGCAATAGTTGAGAATGATTTTTGCCAGAGTCTCGGTAATGATTTCGCCCATATGATGCTTGTAATCAGTGAACGTGATACTATCCATTTTATAGCAAATGAGCAGATTTACTTCCTTTCCGGGGGTTCAAGAAAGAAATGAAGATGACCCCGAAGATAACCGATAAACTACAAACGATCATTCAGGAGGCGATGAAGTGAGCGAAGAAAAACGAAATAAAACACCTTGGTGGCAGATAATATCGGCTTTGGCGACTGCTGGGGCTTTTATCGTAATGGCAATTAGCGTTTGCCAAACAAATCGAAGTATAAACCAAGTGGAAAGCGGTTTAGCTAAAACGGATACAAGTTTATCCTATCTTAGAAAAGATTATCAGCGAAGAAGGCCTTATCTTAATGTTTATCCTCAAGGTGGTTTAGGTTTTATTAGGTTTATGAGTGATAAGAGCGGAGGAAATATTGATTCAATTGGAACGAAAGGAAAACTAATCCTCGAAAACACTTCCGACTATCCTGCCGAGAGAGTCTATTTCAGGTCAACTTGCACGGCAATTGATAACGAAAGCAACTTTAGGGTATTAATAGAGAAGTTTCAGAATGAGGTTCCTGAATACTTTCATTTAGCACCTGGCGAAAGAGATGATAATTATAGTTTCAAATTAAATGTGCCTTTAGCAATTAAGGATAAATTTTCATTGTTCTTTTTAACAAAATTCTCTTTTGAAGATAGGATTTTCTTTTATGTAGTCCACGCGCATGTAAGTGATTTACCCACTTTATCAAAGGATAGTTTTCTGATCATTCGTGAGTTTGACTTAGAAGTAACGAATTTGGGCGATGAAAAAGTAATCGATTCTCTTGTCGTATTGTTGGGACTAAAATAAAATCTACTTTGCACCAAGCGCGACGGGTCGAAATATGAGAAATGGGAAAATGGCAAGACGAAAACGACGAAAAAGAAATAGGCCAAGCGCAGGGTCGGGGAGATGATATTGGGGTCGTGAAAAAAAATTTGGGAAAGGTGAAAAAAGGGGTTGACAGATTTGGGTTTTAATTTGTTATTGCTTATAGCTGTTAAGTAACGCAAACCACAAATCCCGCAGGGCGCGGAAGGAGGGCGTGATGAAGGTCGTCGAGTGTCCACCGTAAGTTTTTCTCCGGAAAAAGGTCTGGTTTGGCGGGTTAAAAGCCTGCTTTTGATCGTCAAATGCCTGATCTCGTGCCCCAAAAGCCTTCCCTGACGATGCAAAAGCCTTTCTCGACCTCACAAAAGACTTCTTTTTCCAAACAAAAGCCTGCAAATTCGTGAATGGGGCCTGCTTTTTAAAAATAAAAGACTGAAAAATCCAAAAAAGGTCTTCTTTTTTCCTAAAAAGGCTTCCCAGAATTAAAGCAAACTACAAAGTAATTGAAAGAAGGTGTTATATGCCAACGGAATACAAGAAATCGAGGATACCTTATAAGTTCGCTTACGATGATTACGATAATTTCCTTCGCGGAATCGAGCTTTTCGCCGACGATCACTCGGGCGACGCGGATTTTTACCCCAATTATGCCTTGATTCCGCCGCTAATCGTGGACTATCACACAAAATTTTCTGCGTATGTGAACGCGCAAAACCAAGAGGACGAGGCGCGCGACGCCTATTTGGACAATTCCATCAAGCCGCTCAGGGATTCGCTTGTCGGATTGAGGCGGCTTCTTCCGGCGCTGTTCGACGACGACTCGATGCTGGCGGATTTCGGCTTGAACGTGGATGTCGAGACGGATGTCGATAAGCTTATAATTCAGGCGGAGATCTGCAGAGACCATTGGGCGGAGCTTTGCGTCCCGGCGGTGCCACCGGAGTATTTGCCGGTGCAGGGCAAGCTGGATGCGGTGGCCGGACTTCTTGTGGCTGTCGAGGATAATCGCGAGGCCTATGCCGAGGCGACCCGCGACCGTGAGATCGCGCAGAACGCGCTGTTGATCTCGCGCGAGGCGATCAACCACGAGGAAAGGCGTTTGTTCAACTGGTATCGCGGTTTATACACGAATCCTGAGGATGAGTGGTGGACGGAGACTCCGTGGGGCAAGTCCAGCGGCGGTTCGGGCGGCGGAGGCGGAGAGGAGCCTCAGCCGGGGAGTTGGGAGGATGCACCGACGAATTTCGTCGTGCGCGAGGGTGTTGCGGGGTCGGCGTTATTGACCGCGGATATTCATCGCGATGCCGACGGGTGCGCGGTGTTCATGGCCGAGACGGATTTGGGCGTGGCGGAACCGCCGATGCGTCCTGGCGAGCCTATCGTCCCGCTGATCCCGCCGCTCGATCCGGGGAAGTTTTCCTATAATCTGAATATTCCGGCGAACCGTCGCGTGTGGTTCTGGATCTGCCATGTCAAGAACGGCGCGTGGGGCGCGATGGCCGGGCCGAAATGGATCGAAGTGATTAAGTAATGTAGAATGATGAATGCATAATGTAGAATTACCCCCCCCCTTGAAAAAGGGGGGGTTTTTATTTTAGGGAATTGGGGTGGGGAGGGGCGCGATTTTTTAGAAGGGGCAAAGCGTCTACTAAGACCGACAGACTTCTGCGGAATTAGCGTTCCAGAGTTGGAGCTGTGAAGGCGAGGGAAAATCCAAGCGCTCGCTAAGTGCTGAATTAGTCAACAGCTCTATTTTATAACCACTGTTTTAGCATCCGGCGCTGTGACAGAAATCGATTCGATCTTAAACATATTTGCTGTGCGCCTCTTTTTATTTATATCTTTGAGCAATACTTTCAGATAATCCTTGAGCCATTTCGGGTCATTGCCTGCATAAAGCCGGACAACCCAATTTCGAGCCTTCTCACCGCGTTGACCTACCACGACAGAGTCAACCGCCGCGCACTTGAAAAACATGTTTATCGCTTTTCGGAGCTTTTTCTCCCACTCATTCGAATTTGAGAAGTCCCACGGTTGGACGAAAGGATGAAATTCATTCTCAATGGGCTGTGAGGTAAGGTTCGTGCGATTGTAACGGAAGTTCATCTCATTTGTTGCTTTGAAATTATTGCATGTTCTACAAAGCGTCTGGAGGTTTTCGATATCATTGCCGCCGCCGTAATATTTGGGCGCAATATGGTCAATCTCTAAAAACCTCTTGTTATCCTCGCCGCAACATAGACAACGATAGCCGTCACGGGCTTTTACTTGCTCTTTTACCTCTTCGCTTGGCTCGTCGTCTACCGGTGGAGGAGTAACAATTGTAATTCCTGTGCCTCCATACGGTTTGCAACTTAACCTGTTGATTACCGCATCGACCTGAGTCTTGAACTGCAGATAGGTCGGGTAGAAAGTCCGCCAGAACCTGTCGGTGCGGTTATATTCATAATCGAGAAGAGTTTCCTCTTCGCTCCGCTTCATATCCTCTGTAAGAATTTGTTGTGCGACTTTGTCCAAATCGTGGTTGTCCCTTTCCTCGAAGGCGAAGAATTCAGGCTCTTGGCAATTCTGGGCGATATGGCGGGTAATAGAGTAGAGATTGCGTTCGAGGTCGCTTGTATTCAGCCTTTCGATGCCCTGAAAACATTGTTCCTTCCATATATTTATCTTTTCGATCTCTTTTTCATCGAAAATTGTGTCTTCAAACGACGAAAGCTGTTCTTTGTGCTTCAATCTGTCGGCGATGAATTTTTTGTATGCCTCGACCTCGTTATCGAAGACCATTATCAAGTCGGATGCCTGTTCAACATCGTCTCCCTCGGTAGCCTCTTCAAATTGAACGCGATACCACCCGACAGGCATTAGAGACATAAATGGACCGACTGCAACATTGATCCCTGAATCCATCTGGGCGGCAAGTCTTCGAAGCAGATCGATGGAAATGTATTTGACAATGCGTCTTGCGCCTCTGGCTTTCTCTGACTCTTCGGTTTCGCCGAAGATTACTACCCAATCTGCCCAGTTAACTAATCCTTGCCAGTTGTCGATGAATGTGACTATCTTCGCGGTGTCTTTGCCGCCGACCTTCGGCCCTCTAAGCGCTCTGCCAACCATCTGAGTGAACAAAATCTCGCTTCGAGTTTGGCGAGTGAGAAAGACCGTCTTGACATCCGGCACATCGGTGCCCTCGGTCAACATTTTTATATTGATCAAGACCTTGAGATCGCCATTTTTGAAGGCTTCGAGGACTTTCGCGTTGTGATCCCGTGTTTTTCTATTTCGTTCATCGACGGTTCCGCCGCGTTCTGTTTGAGAGTATATTGCCCCCGATTTTATACCCCTTTTTTCAAGCCCCTCGGAGATATACTCACATTGAGGCCATCTGTCGGCGAAAATAATGGTCTTGCCGTATTCCTTTTGTTTTTCAATATAAGCACTGACAATGTAGTCGTTGCGCTTGAGGTTCTCAGCCAAATTTGTAATAATATTCTCGGGAATATCCTTGTTCGTTCTTACCCATTCCCTAAATTCTTTTTCGCTGAACTCAGGTGAAAAATCGGTCTGAATCGGTTTCTCGAAAACCGGCTTAGCTAAGATACCTTGCGCGATCAGGTCGTTCGCTTTGGCTTGGTAGATGATCTCTTGCGGATAGATCTTCCAAAGGTGTCCTCTTTTGTTCTCATCGGTGTAGGTCGGGGTCGCGGTCAGTCCAAGGAAGTAGGTGTTTGGAAAGTCCTTGCGAAGCTCGAGCATGAAGCGCCGGTTGCCATCGGCGGGTGTATGATGCGCCTCGTCGAAAATCACAATCAGTTTGCCCTTTGCGGATTTCAGAAAGTTGCGGAGCTTGTCTTGTTTGAAATCGTCATAAGCCCTTTTCACGGTCTGCCATGTCGAAATGACAATATCGTCTTCGCGCTTGATCTGATGAACACGCGAATGGCCCTCGGTTCCCGAAACGACCCTGATCCTGAGTCTGTCGCGCCCGTGAATAGACCCGATATCGTAGCTCTTTTCATGAGTTCTCGGCAAGAATGTGCAAAACGCCTGTTCTAACAAATGATGCGTGTGCGCCATCCAAAGGACTTTGTAGCCCTGATTCAGAGGCCCTGTGCATAGAAAACGGACAGCTGTAAAAGTCTTCCCCGCGCCGGTCGGTAGAGTTAGTATGCACCCTCGCGGCGGCTCTTGATTGCCGAACCAATTGGAGAGGCTTTTCAGAGCTTCGGTTTGATGGGGGAAGGGCGTCACTCTCGACGGTTGCTTGCGCGCATCGTCGAGGTCGATCTCGGCGAAAAATTCATTTATCGGTTGGACGGATGCCATGGTTTCTCCTTTTTTCTTATATACAATTTAAAATATAACGCCTCTCATAAATGTCAACAAAAATTAAGAGTAGAGGATTATCGCAGGTTCGTTTGCCGTTATTCATTTTCATTGACGGCGCGGGCAAAAATGTGTATTTTATCGCAAAACAAAGGAGAAAAATATGGAATACAAGCTCAAGCCAATCGCAGAAATAGTAAAACAGGTCGGACTCGAAGAGGATGATCTCTACTTTTACGGCCCCTACAAGGCCAAGGTTTATCCGCGTGTGTGCTCCTCGGCGCGCGAGAGGGAGAAGGGCAAACAGGTTCTTGTAACCGCAACAACTCCAACTCCGGCCGGCGAGGGAAAAACCACGACGGCGATAGGTTTGTCGATGGGGCTAAACCGAATCGGTGTGAAATCAATCGTAACATTGCGCGAACCCTCGCTGGGACCTGTATTCGGAATTAAGGGGGGAGCAACCGGCGGCGGGATGTCAACTGTGCTTCCTCAGGACGAAATCGACCTTCATTTCACCGGCGATATTCACGCCGTTACAGCCGCGAATAACCTCCTCGCCGCGATGATTGACAATCATATTCAACATGGCAACAAACTCGATATCGACACGCGGAGAATAACCTGGAGCAGGGTTATCGACATGAACGACCGCGCGCTGAGGAATATCGTAATCGGTCTCGGCGGCCGTCAGAACGGTTTTGCCCGCGAAGATAAATTCATCATCTCGGTTGCTTCGGAGATAATGGCAATCCTCTGTCTCTCGGAAGATTTCGACGACATGAAGAAACGTCTCGCGCGGATTGTTATCGGATATACACGTAAGCTAAAACCGGTAACAGCAGACGATATGGGGGTTGTCGGCTCGCTCGCGCTTCTACTGAAAGACGCAATCAAGCCGAATATCGTGCAAACCTCGGAGGGAACAGTCGCGATTATCCATGGTGGGCCTTTCGGGAATATCGCGCATGGCACGAATTCGATTCAGGCGACACGTCTCGCGCAGGCTTATTCGGAGATTACTGTTACTGAAGCGGGGTTCGCTTCGGACCTTGGCGGCGAGAAGTTTATGAACTTCGTCTCGCAGGTCGGGAAATTCAATGTCGATACGATTGTTATTGTAACAACCCTTCGCGCCCTGAAATATCACGGCGGTCTTCCGGCAGACAAACTGGGGGAGAAGGATATCGAGTCGCTCATTCGCGGTTTCGACAATCTCGATGCACATATCGAACATATGCAACAATACGGCGTTCCGGTTGTTGTTGCCATGAATAAATTCGCTGATAACGATTCCGAGGAGATTCGCATCTGCCTAAAACATGTCAACACGAAAGGCTTAGAGGCAGTAGTCTGCGATCCCTATAACGGCGGGGGCGAGGGTTGTGTCGATCTCGCGGAGGTGGTTAAAAACAGCGTCCAATCAGGCGCGAAAGCGACCCCCATTTACGAACCGAATTTGCCGATTCAGGTTAAGATCGAGACAGTCGCACGCAGGGTTTTCGGCGCGGGAATGGTAACTTTCACGCGTCAGGCGCGCTCGGACATGAGGCAACTCACAGACTTGGGATTCGACAAGCTTCACATCATAATTGCGAAGACACCGGCGTCGCTTTCGGACAATAAGAAGCTAATCGGGCGTCCACGCAATTTCAATCTGGATGTCGATAGGGTTTATGTGAATGCCGGCGCGGGCTTTGTGGTGGTAGTTTGCGGCGATATAATGCTGATGCCGGGGTTGCCGTCACGCCCTTCTGCGGTTGACATCGACATCGATTCGGAAGGTAATATCACGGGGCTTTTCTAAAGACCTCACATTCGATTTGATTTGCATCGCGAGTTCTTTCGAGTTATCTTGTGCGAGATTGGAGAACCGATATGCTGATTCTTGGCATCGAAACATCGACATCATTTGGTTCGATCGCGCTTTATGATTCGGAAAAGGGGCGAGTTCGCGGTCATCTCGCGGTGGATATCCGTGCGGCGCATTCCGAAAAGCTTGTGCCATATATCGATTTCCTGTTGCGTGAATCAGGAATAGATTTGCATGAAATCGGCTTGATTGGCGTTTCGATAGGCCCCGGTTCTTTCACCGGATTGCGCGTTGGGCTTTCGACCGCGAAGGGGCTTGCCTTTTCGGTCGATAAACCAATCGTTCCGGTGGATTCCCTCATGGCTTGCACCTATCCCCATTTTCGGCAAGACACAGAGCATAAAATAGCCGCAGTTTTCGATGCCAAGCGTGGTGAAGTTTTCGGCGCGGCGTATAGGAATTGCATTGATGGTTTGCCTGAATGTGTAATCGAGCCGAATATTTTTTCGATAGAAGAATTCCTAAAAATCTGTGCAAATGCAGGAATAAAAGACTTCTGCGGCGATATATATAATGAGAACATTTTCGATTCGATACCCTCCGCAAGCCATTTGCCACCCAAAGGATTTGAGTTGCCTAATGCCATATCTATATCGATATTAGCAAATATATATTATTCTGTTTATGATATGAAACTGAGTAATGACTTATCACCAAAATACTTAAGAAATTTCATTCCGGGCAAGCCTCGATTATGAGACACGCGATAAATACCGCTAACTGGCTGTTCAATAACGGATTAGACAAATCGACAACTTTGTCAATTGCTGTGGTTTGCGGCTCCGGTTTGGCGCAGGCTTGCGATAACTATCTGAACCGAATCGCATCTTGGAATTACTCAGATATACCCGATTTTCCCACAACCACGGTCTCCGGACATGGGGGAGAACTGATTGTCGGCGAGTTGAAAGGCTCCGGGATGAAAACCCTCGTTTTCTCAGGAAGAAAACATCTATACGAGGGAATCGATTCGAATGAACTCCTTTTTCAAGTGCACCTTGCTAACGCATTGAACATCAAGACATTAATTCTAACATGTTCCGTCGGATCTCTGAATCCTCGCACAGGCCCAGGTTCTTTAGGATTGATGCTTGACCAGATAGATTTCCAGTTTAGCCGATTTGCCTCTCGTATGGATGATTCCAGAATGTCGCTCTATCCAATTTTCGACAGGAATCTCGCGGAATCGCTTAAAATAGCGGCTCTGCATGCAAAGGTTGCTCTGACAGAAGGAATATTCTGTAGTGTTCTCGGTCCAACCTATGAAACACCGGCAGAAGTCCGAATGCTTAGGCTCATGTCCTGCGACTGGGTTTCGATGTCCACGACTAAGGAGGCTTCCGAGGCAAAGCGTCTTGGAATGAGTGTTGCAGGAATAACGGGAATCTCGAATGCAATGATTGCCCATTACGAAGGGGGAGAGACAACCCACGACGAGGTGCTCGAAGCCTCTAAAAAATCCTCGGACAACCTTTGGAAGATGCTTTCGATGTTAAACGAAAAAAATCTTTGACCTGCGGTGTTATGATGTTATATTTCGGGAAATCGAATGGAGCATAAAATATGTCTTGGTTTCAGAAAAAAAAGCGTCAAGGGCCAGTAGTTCAATCACCGAGGGAAATACCCGACGGCCTTTGGGCAAAATGCGATTCCTGCGGCGAAATTCTCTATAAACGCGAATTAGCGAAAAATCTCTGGGTTTGTCCGAAATGCTCAAACCATTTTAGCATCGGCTCAAAAGAGTATCTTTCTATTCTTCTCGATGAGGGTTCTTTCGAGGAATTCGATTCCAACGTAAAATCAATAGATACGCTATCATTTTATGATACAAAGTCATATACCGATAGACTTCAAGCGGCATATCACAAAAGCGGCCTTAATGAAGCTGTAATAACAGGAATAGGATCGATAAACTCGACTCAAATTAGCATTGCTATAATGGATTTTAAATTCATCGGCGGTTCGATGGGAAGCGCGTTGGGCGAGAAAGTAACACGGGCGATCGAACGCGCACTCGACAGGAAAATTCCGCTCGTGATTGTCTCCGCAAGCGGCGGCGCGAGAATGCAAGAGTCTATCCTTAGCCTAATGCAAATGGCGAAAACGGGCACAGCACTAACACTTTTGCACGAGGCAGGCTTGCCCTTCATTTCCGTTTTAACCCATCCTACCACAGCTGGTGTGATGGCAAGCTACGCGAGTCTCGGAGACATAATCATTGCTGAGCCATCGGCGTTGCTTGGTTTCGCCGGGCCGCGAGTGATTCAGGAAACAATTGGCCAGGACCTACCCGAAGGATTTCAGAGTTCCGAATTCTTCCTCGAACACGGTTTTTTGGATTTGATAACCCAAAGGTCAAATCTGAAAAACAATTTATCGAAGCTTCTAACATATACTTACAATCCAGCCTAATTATATAGGTTTATAATGCCCATAATTTGCCATTGCAACCTATCATAATAAATATTATGTAAACTAATCTTAGGAAAGCGGTGTTTCTGATCAGCGCTCCTTTTCCCCTATTTCTGAGCAAGCTTTGTGATTAAATTGTTTTGTGAGGATTCTATTTTGGAATTACTACATTCCCGAACCGGCTGGGCAAGGTTTGCCCGCAATATTGACGACAATATAGACATCGTCGCCATATTCGAGCATTTCGCCGTTCTTCCCATTTTTTGTGTAGTAGCTCCCCCAATTTGTTCCGCCGTCATGAAGCAAATTTGGCCCGCAATATACGACACCTATCCAACTCGTGCCGCGTGGACCTCGCCATTCTTCATAATCATAAACGGCATTCATCGGGTCGCGTGCCGGGCCGGGCCATTCATCGAGATATTTGGGAACTAAACCGGCAGGTCGGACATTTGTCCAAACATCGGGTGGGTAACAGCCCTTCTCGGCATAAAAACTTTCGAGGGCTTGGTATATGCGTTTGAGATGAAGTCTTGCCTGAGAATATTTTGCTCGTCTCGAGGCATCTGCATATTTTGGAATGGCTAAAGCCGCGAGAATACCGATAATAAGCATCACGATCATCAACTCGATGAGCGTAAAGCCGAAAAAGTTCTTATTTGTAGCTTTGCGCATCATTTCAACTCTCTAAGTGCAATAGTTGTGCCATTGGAGATTTCAATCATAAACACACTGTTTAAGGGTTTTTCCGATTCAACCCGTCCTCGGAAAAAGTTAGTTTTCCTCTGCAATTTGCAAAACGCAATTCAAACGGTCTCATCATTTAATAAATAAAACCTCTTTCCCCACCGAGGATTTGCCCGAATTCATCCGAAGGAAATAAATCCCTGAAGACAAGCCTCTACAATCGATTTCGATGATA